>Ga0172382_10013167_pt1 | contig 10689 bp, 7 predicted proteins | sample Leawel138RmetaG_FD_122245 | JGI IMG/M metagenome (GOLD analysis project Ga0172382, IMG submission 122245) | Leachate microbial communities from a municipal landfill in Southern Ontario, Canada - Leachate well 138R metaG | ecosystem: Engineered > Solid waste > Landfill > Unclassified | place...
TATTTGAGCATTACCTCTTTATCAGAAAGCATTTCTTCCCATACAGGATTAAATGTTCCTCTTACCGGCATTATGAATTTTGGTATGCAATTATCAGGGTCTGTATGCATCTGCATGTATTCTTCATCAAGTTTTTCATATCTTTTTAATTGAACATTACTGAGCGAATAAGCTTGTTTATCTATCATGACGACTCCTTTTCGAAGGTTAGATAGATTATATCATCATACATATATCCAAAACATATTAACTTGCTATTACAGAAAAGTTACTGCAGAACAAAATGCGTGTTTTTACAAAACTTCGTATAATCCAGCATGGCATGTTGGATTATACGAGATTATATATTAAAATATATATGATGATGCATGAATGTATTGCAAATGACAAGGAGACTAATTTTATGACCTGGATTAACAGAGCAATAACAAATCATCTTATGCATGTAATAGATACCTTCCCTGCAGTTCTTATAACAGGACCCAGACAAATAGGAAAATCTTCTTTATTGCAAATGGTAGCGAAAGATTTCGAGTATATAACCTTTGATAATACTCTTCTGCTTCAACAAGCAAAGAAGGATCCCGAATTATTTCTCATGAATCATTCATCAAGACTGATTCTTGATGAAATACAGTACATTCCGGAATTGTTTACATATTTAAAAATCAGAATAGACGATATGAGATTTGAAGCATTACAGAGAAATCAGCATCAGAAATGTCTTTTCCTCTTATCGGGCTCACAAGCATATGGATCGATGCAGAATGTCAGTGAATCTTTGGCAGGCCGATTAGCAATATTACCGCTTCAGGGAATTTCCTATAGAGAACAAAAAAACATATCATGTATAAAACCTTTTCTACCTACTGAGGAATATCTTTCTGTTCGCAAAAAAGAAAGTGTTGATTTAGCAGACATTTGGGCAACAATATACCGAGGTTATATGCCAAAACTGGTTGCTTCAGATGATGATTGGGATACCTTTTATTCCAGTTATGTCTCAACATATATAGAACGTGACGTTAACCAGATATCAAACATTGGAGATAAAATGGATTTTGTACGCTTCATGACATCAGTTGCTGCACGAAGCGGAGAGCTATTAAATTATGACAACATTTCCAAAGACATAGGTGTTTCCTCAACAACAGTAAAAAGGTGGGTTCAGATATTGGAAACCTCAGGAATTATTCTGCTTCTTTATCCATATTACAATAATCATCTTAAACGCATGATTAAAACACCAAAAATATATTTTATGGATACAGGATTAATGGCTTGGCTGACAAGATGGATTACTCCCGATACCATAAAACATGGTGCGAAAGCCGGTCAGTTCTTCGAAACATTTGTAATTTCAGAGATCGTGAAATCGTTTCTAAATGCAGGCAAATCTTTACGCAATCTGTATTTTTACAGAGATGCAGATCAAAAAGAGATTGATCTTGTCATCGAAAACAACAGAACTATATATCCTGTAGAAATTAAAATGACTGCAAAACCCGAGAAAAAGATGACTCAGGCTTTTCGTGTTTTAGAAGCTATTGAAGCAGACGATATGCAGATTGGTGGAGGAGCAGTTATTAATCTTTATCCAGAACTCATGCTGATAGATAAAAATGTGCGATCAATACCTGCAGGATATTTATAAAAAAAGTTATCCTCTGTTTTTAATAGGATAAACAGCAGAATTAAGAATAACAGTTCTTAAATCCTCCTTCGTTATTGATGTACTATAACTTTTTCCATATATATTGATAATATTTGACATTATTTTATTTTATGATATAGTTATCTGAGTAATATAATATACTAAACAGGAGGTTTCATTATGAAAAAAAGGAAACGCTTTTCTGTTATACTTGTTTTTCTTATGCTATTTACAGTATTATCAGTTTTTGCTGGCAGCAATTCTTTTAGCGTACCTTTGGGCTCTGGATATTGGGGTGGGTCAGTTAGCGTATCTTCAACAGAGGCAAATGCAAATACATATTTAGATCCGCTACCTCCAACAACGAATGTATATGCCGGAGTGTCATTAGGCATTTATGTTTTAAACCAATCAGGAATCTTGCATTATAGTTATATAGGTGCATATGAAGATTATATAACATATGTTGGAATAAATGGTTACGCGTCACAAGGGTATACATGTTATTCTTCACATAGTAGTCATAGAGGTTATATAAATGGAAATGAGGCATTTCAAGATTTAAATGCATATTAATTTTAATAAGAATTTATTTTGTCTAAATAAATTCAGTATTAAGATGCTATTGATGAGAAGTTCCTATTTAGGTTAATAGATAATTTATTTATTAATAGAATCTGAAGAAAATTATAATGAAAGACTACAAAAATGAAGAAATTATTTAAAATTATAATACTCTTATTAGTCCTGATTCTGATGAATTCTTGTTCTGGTCCTGTTGCAACCCTAACGCAAGAACCTATTACATCTGCATTGCCAGAAAGAACAATCATTCTTGATAATGATGGTAATTTAGATTATGAGGCTATGTGGCCGAATAAGAATGTACTTGTGTGGGCATATAGTGATGTTTATGAAATTAATCACTATATTGAACAACTAAAGTATAACGAAAATACCAAAAGACCCTATGAACATGCTATAAATGATAACCTTCTTGTAGCATATAATGATTATTTAGTTTCAAAAGGATCGGAGTATGTTATCAAACCATTGAATGAAATATGTATCATCGACCGGATACTGGAAGACTATCAGTCTCTTGGGGATGATGAATTTGCAAAATCGATTTTTAAAGCGAAAAATGTATGGACATATTTTTATGACTTAATCCGAGAAATGAAAGAAGAAGGCAACCAAGTAGATATAATATCTACAGGTACTCAAACTAAATATACAGTTGTTAACTACAAAAATGGAGTAGAAGAAAAAACAAGTGGTGTCGCCTTAGATAATCCAAGTGATGATGCCATTAGAGATGGTCTTTTATTAGATATTTCAGATTACATATTAAGCAAGGATGATACCAGATTGTATAATTCTTTGCCTTGTGAATACTGGAAGCTTTTTTCTGAATATAATGGTATATACGGATTGTATAATAATGGTCTTGCATCATGCCAGACTTATCACCTAAGAAATGATATTATTGAGAAATATAGTATTGATGTTTCGAATCTTAATACAATGAATGATATAGATATTCTTTGTGATAAACTTTTTACAGATTACTCCGATGAAATATCCGAAACAAATTTAATGCTGATTCAAAACAGAATAACTCCAATTGGATATCATAATATTGTAGGCATATATGTTAATGAAAAGAATCAGTATTTGGCTTACAGATATGATAATAACAGTACTCCAATTGCAATTAATAGATTTGCTGATACTGATTATATTAATTTGAATAATCTTTTAGCAAAATGGGTGGATAAAAATTATTTTAATGGCAGTGCATATAAAGAAGAGTTAAATTCTTTTTCATATTCGGTTTCATCTTCACCTAATAGTGAAAAGCCAAAACAATTCCTTTCATTTATTTCATATAATGATTTATCATCCTCATGGAGCGATGCAGGATACATTCCTGTAGAAATAAGCAAATATGTTTTAAAAGATAGCAAGATAAACCTGATCGGAGTAGCTTCATGGTCAAAAAATGCTAGTTATGCATACGATTTTTTGTCAATCTTATACACTGATCCTGTTCTTACTAACCTAATGTACTATGGTGAGGATTATACATTAGTAGATAATCAGATAAACCGGCAAGGATCAGCTAACAGAATGTCATTGGTATGTAATTACTTAATATATCCAAATAAACCCGTTAGTTCAAGCAGACAGGACATATCTGAGATTGTTAATGATTTATATGTTCCTCCAGATTATGCTTTTGAGCAGAATCTTGAAGGAATGGAATATGATTTTTTAAATATAGACAAATTATGCAAGGAAGCTGATGCGCTTTGGAGCAGTAACCCAGCAGATATTAACGAAAGGATGAGTGAAATTGTTCTGCAACTTGAGTCACTTGGATATGATAAGCTGATTGAGGAGATTAATGGGCAGTTGAAAGAACACTGGAAAGATGAATATATAAAACTAGAATAAGGAAATGAAATGAGTAAATTTAACAACAAATTAATCATATGTATTGTGTTTGCATTATCAGTCGGGTTAATATCTGGATGTGACAACAGAATAATAAAATCGAATGACAGCTTATATGGTGGAATAGATGCTGCCCTCGGCTACAATGGTCTCATATCATATAGGGATGATTTACTTGTTTATTATGATTATAATTCAGGTGAAGCAACAATATTTTGCAGTCACCCAGAATGCGAACATGAAAGATTCAATGCTGTAACTAATCCTAATCCGAAATGTCCGGCTGTATCTCCAAATGGGTATAAAATATTAGCTGCATTTATGTCAGAAAACCACTTATATATGATTACACAAGATGACTCCGCTAATAGTATGATGGTATACAGAGCTGATGCAAATGGAGAGAATAGAAAAATTATCGGTGTAATAAGTGCTGAAACAATACTAAATGGATATCTTATATATAATAATCTTCTAATTTTTACCGGAGCCGAAATGGCTTACAAAGAAACTGATGATAATTTATTAGGTGTTGCATTTAGCAACATTTTGTCCACATGGATAATTGATTTAGATACACTTGATGTTGTATATAAAAATCCAATAAAAAAAATTGATTACAATATTATGTACCATGTAAACAATAACATACTTTATTATATCTACCATGATAATGAAACAGAAATACACGAGATTAAATGTGTTGATTTACAGACTTTCTCGTCGCTTGAAAGCATTTCTATACCAAAGCATGCAAATAATGAATATGCATATATTGTTTTTTATAACGAATCTGGTTATTACCTGATTAAGAACCAGAATGAAGAATCTGTTGATGTTGTTAAATTGAATCTTATTGATCACAAACATGAGATAGTTCTGTCAGAATTGCATATAAAAGGGAATTCTACATTATTTTCTGTTGTTGGAGATTATTACTTCATTAATTCTGTTTATGAAGATACTGGATCGGAAAACAATTGGCAGAACTATATATATAATTCAAAAGACAAACAACTATATGGAGTTGATATGGCCTACAGTGGTGTCGAAACAAGATTCATGTCATATTTCATTAGTGCAGATGGCGAGCATATGATTTTTATTACTTTTCCAGGGATGCAGGCTGAGTATAGATATATGAAAATTGATGATTTTATAGCAAAATCATCTAAATATGTTGATTTGAAAATCAGTTTGAAATAGGGAATGTGATATGGAATTAAAAATCAACGGGATTAGCAAACAATATGGTACAATCAAAGCACTTGACAATTTTTCTGTCACTCTAACGGATGGAGTATATGGGCTTTTAGGTCCAAATGGCTCAGGCAAGACCACTCTTATAAGAATAATAACAGATAGTATTAATAGCGATTCAGGCGAGATTCTTTTCAATGGAAAGGACATAAAGGAACTAGGTGTCTCATTCAGATCTTTTTTAGGATATATGCCACAGCATCATGGTATATATCCTTCATTTACTGCTACACAATATCTTTCATACATTGGCTCTCTGAAAGCACTGGGTAAAAATGAGATTCATCAGCAAGTATTATATGTTTTGAAAGCTGTTAATCTTCTTGATGTAGCGAACAGGAGTATTGGGGCATTATCGGGCGGCATGAAACAAAGGCTGATGCTAGCACAGGCATTGATAGGTAATCCGAAATTGATTATATTAGATGAACCAACCGCTGGACTGGATCCAAAAGAGAGGATTCGGATAAGAAATCTCATATCAGGTTTCGCACTTAACAGAATTGTAATAATAGCAACGCATGTTGTATCCGATGTTGAATATATTGCTAAAGAACTCATGCTTATCAGGAAAGGCAGACTTATATACCACGATACGCCAGACAGATTGTGTAAATCGCTTGAGAATAAAGTTTTTGAAATAGAGACTTACCAAGAAAATCTCGATAAAGTATTATCACAGTATGAAGTCTGCAATATCCATAAAAGTACAGACAGTATTATTGTACGTATTTTACTCAATGAAAATCAAAACGAACAAAGAGATATGTGTGGATATGATTACAAGAGAATACGAGCATCTGTTGAGGATGTATACTTATCCGTATTTGATGAAGAAAGGGAAACGGAGCTTGTTAAGTGAATCTGATAAGTTATGAATTAAGAAAAACTTTTTTTAATAGGACTACAGTAATATTTCTGGTTTGTCTTGTAATAATGAATATGTTAACAATATATATTCAGGAAAGAATTAATTTTGGATTTGATGCGGATATTAGCAGTATAAGAAAAATTGATTATAAACTTATGAGTATGGACGAATTACAAGCGATTACCTATCTCAATGAACATATCATAATTCATAATATCGCTTACATGAACCAACAAAGCAGTGTTGATTCATTAGAAAAACAATATCCTGATTACAATATTAAGGAACTGCTGAGTAGGTATAATCAAGGTAATTATGATAGTTATACAGGTATTATATATAAGGATTTAAGTATATTCAGACATAAACTTTTAGAGGTTGAAAGCGTTTATTCATATGATGAATACATAAAGTCTATAAACAACCGTGCTTCTCAGCTGAATCAGTCACCTTTATTCAGTGATACTCCTTTTACTATCAGAAATGCAACAAAAACTGCTGATGACTATAATAACCTTAATGTTTCAGATATTCGTTTTAACAGCTCAAGTGGCGTTATATGTGCAACTGGCAACAGTATTACTCCTATACTTTTGTGTGTTTCAAGTATATTTATTTGTATTCTGATATTTGCAAGAGACAGAGACAACAACAATATTGAACTTCTAAAAACAATGAAAAGAGGAAGAAAATTCCTTATGTCCTCTAAAATGATAAGCATGATTTGCCTTGTGTCTGTAAGCGTAATAGTAACTGTATTATCATCATATATCATAAGTCTGTTCATGTATGGTTTTGGTGATATATTTATGCCCATACAATCAGTTTACGGATTTAAATCATCTATTTTTGGAATCAGTGTTGGTCAGTATTTAATATTGTACATACTGCTTACAGTTCTTGCCATGACATTCATTGCATCTATAATAATGTTGATTTTCGTTTCTGTTCATAGTTCTATTATTGGTATATCAATATTTTTTGGTTTTATGGGAATATCTTTTGTATTAAATAGACAGATTTCAGCAATATCCTTTTTTAATGTATTCAAACATATAAACATATACTATTTTTTAAATACAAATAAAATAGTAAGTGATTATTTAAATATAAATTTGCTTAATTACCCGGTATCTTTATATCCCCTGTTTTATATCACTGTTTTATTGGGTACAGCATCAGTTTTTTACATATGTATAAATATTTTTGACAAGAAAAAGGTAAAAGTATATTCTAAAGCAGGTATTTTTAATTTTAAAAAGAAAAAAATAATGCCATTAGCTGGTATCTTTAAGTATGAAGCATATAAAAGCCTGATTATTAATCCGGCATTAATTATAATTCTTATTTTTTTCATATTCCAGATTGTAATGGTGAAACCTCTTGAGCCTATTCAGATTCTGACAAAAAAAGAATTTATTTATATGAAGTATATGAATGTTCTTGAAGGTCCGATATCTAGTTCCAAATCCGAGTTTTTAGAAGAAAATCTTCTTGATGTCCGAAAAATACAAAGAGAGGATGTTTATGACTCATATACTGACCAGATTGAAGTCATAGTGTCTATAATTGCAAATGATAAAAGACTTCATAATATATATGAATCAGCAGATGATCTGAACATTAAGCAGAATATTTCTTTTATTTATGAAAAAGGATATAAAGAGTTCTTCACTGACGGAATCACAACAAGACTCACCGTACTGTATCTATCAATTCTTATAGTGCTCTGTATGTCAGATATTTTTGCTAATGAGATAAAAAACAATACATATGAAGTAATAACATATACTGTTTATGGCAGAAAAAGAACATTCTGGTATAAACAAGTAATCACGCTTATTATTTCTTTTTCTGTATTGGGAGCAGTATATATTCCTTATATTCACAAATTCATGAAAGAAAGCGGATTTAGCTGTCTAAATGCTCCAATGGCATGCATAACGGATTTTGCAAATATACCATTGAATATATCTATTTTGGAGTATTTTATCTGTTTATTTCTATCTAAATTTGTAGGGATGCTTATGATAGCAACATTTATCAATCTTATTTCTCATATGACAGGAGAGCCTGTAGTAACTGCATCTATATCATTGTTTATTTTTGTTGTTCCAGCATTCTTATCTTTTTCAGGGGTAAATATATTATCTGATTTATTTATGAATGTATTCTTATATGGCAATAAGCTGATATCATACGATGATGCATCATTAATGCAGGGATTAATTATTACTATTGTGTGTATACTAGTTTTTATAGTACTATATTTTAAGTTCAATAAAGAAAAGTTTGGATTTCACATCAATAAGAGTACTTATTAAGATATTGGTTTTTAATACCCTAAACTATAAGATAAAATTAAATGTGAAACTTTTCAGTTACATACACGTCAAATAAATATATAAAATATACATAACTTAATAAGGAGAATCAATATGAGTGAGAAAAACAAAACAATATTAATTATTATTACGATTATATGTATGGTTATTACTTTTTCTATGTCTATACCAGTATCAGCAGGGACTTTGCCAATAACACATAACCTTCCTGCTATTAACAATTTTGATTGCAATGCTACAAATGATAAAATCGAATTAACATGGAGCTCAACAACTCAGAAGAAAGCAACTAAATTTTCATTATATCTTAATGAAGTATTAACTGAAGTTAAGGTAAGTGGTAATATATATTCATATGAGTATGATAATTATAACAGAGTTACAAAAAGCTATGATAGCAAAGTAATTAGGTATGAATATGGTAATAATTCTAATTTAATCAGTGAAAATAGAAATGGAACTTACATTAAATACATTTATGGAGTTGTCAGTAATTCTGAATCTATCATAGGTTTCATTCTAGATGATGTTAAGTATTCATATCGTTTTATTGAGGGAACAAAAACTGTTGAAGCTATAACTACCTCTTATGGAAAAGATATTGCTAGGTACTGTTACGGAAAAGATAATAAAGTAACAATTTTTGGTTTGAATAGATTTGGTATATGGGTAGACAAAAGTAGCGACAAAGATTTTATTGGATCAATAAATCTAATAAGATTTAATTCATATTACTTCGATGAGGAAACGGGATACTATTATGATGGAGGGTACTACTATGATGCAGCAAATCATGCATACATCGTTAACAACTCGGTTAAACTTGACGAAATTAATACACTTGAAGGTTTTCTGAAATATAAAAATATCACACCATCAAAATCATTAACACTCAACGAAGTTGACCAACTAGCCGAGGATTGGAAAGACACTTTGATGGCTACATCAACATATGGTCAGAGTATTTCTGCAGTTTCAAATTGGTATTCATCACTTGGAGATGAAGAAATTATTGCTCGCTTGATATATGCTGAGAACCCTTATGCTAATAGTTATGCAGATCGTTCAGCTATAACCCAGTTGCTAATAAATCGTAGAAATTCTTCATCTTTTCCAAATACTTTTAGGAATGTTGCAATACAAAGCTCTGCTTTTTCAACAATAAATCCGAATCCTTTCAGTTCATCCACAACGTACCATGCTAGAAATCCAGTGAAGTCGTCTTCAGTTTTCATAGAAACAACATATGTTGCTTGTGTATTAGCATTGACAAGTGATACATCAATAGTTAATACTCTTGTCGGTAAACCAACAAACTTTACAAATCAAGTATATTTTAGAGCATTAAGTTCATTCCCTTCGTCAAATGTATGCGATGGTGCTTCCTCTATGGAAATAACCTATGATGGAGTAAATTATGTACCACTTTCTAATGTTTATGTTTTTGATACATATAGCAGCACGAAAACTGCAACCTTCATAGCAGATGTAGTTGCAATAAAAAATGATCCGAATAATCCAATTGATGTAGCAAAATATAATATCTTTTTCTATCATCCTTAGCATTAAAAAAGAAAGAAGGTAAATCATGAAAAACCCATCCAATCATATATTACTGACACTCTTCATTCTCATTGTGTTAACTCTCTCAGCCTGCAATAATACAAAGACTCCTCATGTTGAGGAACCTGAAGATTATGTGCTTATCGGAGAAGTAGAGTCTTCCAATGAGTATTTACAGAATGAATCGAATAATATAAAAGTATATGGAAAAAACAAAGACAATCTTGACAATTATACAGAAATCAAGTTTATGTACAAGGACAAGGAATGGATTTCTGATGAGGTAAGAATATTTGCTGATAAAGAAATGGAAAGAGAAGATATAAGGCAATTCAATCTGTCATTGTATGAGGATAAGGATATAATTTCCGTTATTTATTACGAGAAGATATCATCAGATGAAATAAAAGAAAATATACTGTTCTTTGACCAGCTAAGCTTTACACAGCTTAATCCGGAAGATATTAATATTTCTGTCCAGCATCAGTCATCAGAAGAGAAGGTCGTTATTGATGAGACATCATATAACTTACAGA
>Ga0172382_10013168_pt1 | contig 10688 bp, 10 predicted proteins | sample Leawel138RmetaG_FD_122245 | JGI IMG/M metagenome (GOLD analysis project Ga0172382, IMG submission 122245) | Leachate microbial communities from a municipal landfill in Southern Ontario, Canada - Leachate well 138R metaG | ecosystem: Engineered > Solid waste > Landfill > Unclassified | place...
ACCAGCTGTTGCCACGTTGTGGCAGCCAGCCCGTCCAAAAGATAATTCATGTCTCCCCCTGTATGTTTTAAGAATATAGCACCTAGGACTCTGCGCGGTCAATTGTTAACAAAGCTTCTGTAAGTGCATAAATATTCGACATTTATACATATAGCTCTTTTCTAAATCTTTAAAACAGCTTATTATGCCAACCATAATGTGGCGCATTGACCGCTGACAATCAATCTAAGGAGAATGGAGATGAAGAAATTATTAATGGTCGTAACCCTTGCTATCCTGACAGTTTCGCTCTTGGTTGCCGCCGGTGCTAAAGAGTCTAAAGGGGACGATTCCCTCGAAAAAGTGCTGGCTAAAGGAGTTTTCGTCATGGGCTTGGACGACTCTTTTCCCCCCATGGGATTCCGTGATGAGAATAATGAGATTGTTGGCTTTGACATCGACTTAGCAAAAGAGGTGACTAAAAGGCTGGGAGTAACCCTCAAAGTTCAGCCCATCGATTGGAATGCCAAGGAACAAGAGCTTAACACGGGCAATATTGACTGTATCTGGAATGGTTTTACCATTACCCCACAGCGACAGGCCGTCATCAATTTCTCAGAACCCTATGTCGATAACGCCCAAGTGGCCGTGGTGCGCAAAAACAGCCGTTACCAAACCTTAGCCGACTTAGCCGGTCAAAGCATTGGTCTCCAGGCAGGCTCATCGGCAGCTGATGCTGTTAACAACAACAAAAAATTTGCCGCCTCAGTAAAAGAAGTAATAGAGGTAAAAGACAACCTGACTGCCCTGATGGACCTCGAAATTGGGGGTGTTCAAGCAGTCGTCCTCGACCTCTTCGTAGCTGTCGACAACATCACCCGCAGTGGCAAAGATTTTAGGATTCTCGATGAACACCTCGCCTCTGAAGAGTATGGGGTCGGTTTCAGAAAGAATGACCAAGCCCTGCGCGATGAGGTGCAAAGGGTACTTCTGGCAATGGCTCAGGATGGAACTTTGGCCAAAATCTCAACAACTTGGTTTGGTGAAGATATTACAGTTGTAGGCAAATAGAGTGCAAAAATTGCTTTTACTCATGCTGGAGGGGACATATACCAGCTTAAAAATATTCTTTTTAACCCTCCTTTTTTCTCTCCCCTTAGGCCTCTTGGTGGCTAGGGGGCGCATGAGTAAATACCGGGTGGTGAGCTCCCTCGTCAACGGCTACATCATGATAATGCGGGGGACGCCCCTTATTTTACAACTCATTTTCGTCTATTTTGCCCCCTATTATATCTTTGGCACCTCAACTGACCGCTTTACGGCGGTAATCATCGCCTTTGTTATCAACTACGCGGCTTACTTTGCTGAAATCTACCGGGGAGGGATTCAAAGTATTGCCCAGGGCCAAATTGAAGCCTCTTCAGTTTTGGGTTTCTCCAAGGTCCATACCTTCACCCATATCGTGATGCCACAGGTTGTGAAAACCATCATGCCTTCAATGGGCAACGAAGTGATTACCCTAGTCAAAGACACCGCCCTCGCCCAAACAATCGGGGTGGCAGAACTCTTCAGGGTAGCCCAAAATGCCGCTGCCCGCGAATTCAGCACGACCCCGATCTTCATTGCCGGCCTCTTCTATTTTATTATGAACGGAGTGGTCTCTAAAAGTTTTGATTTAATCGAGAAAAAACTCGATTACTATAAGTAGGAGGCGAGGATGGCCTTAATTAAGGTGAGTAACCTGCAAAAAACCTTTGCCACCCTTGAGGTCCTCAAGGGAATCTCCTTCGCCTTGGAAGAGGGGGAAGTCCTCTCCATCATTGGCCCTTCGGGGTCGGGTAAATCGACCCTCTTAAGGTGCATTACCAACTTAGAACAAGCCGACAGCGGCACTATCCAAATTGGCCCCGACACCCTCGTGGAGACCGGTAGTGAGGGGAAAGTCAGCTATGCCGACAAAGAGACGGCTGGCCTCCTACGCCTCAGAGTCGGCCTTGTATTCCAGAATTTTAACCTCTTCCCCCACTTCTCTGTCCTTAGGAATGTGACGGAAGCACCCCGTCACGTCCTCAAAAAATCTAAAGAAGAGGCGAATGAGATAGCCTTAGCCCTCTTAGAAAAGATGGGCTTAGCCGATAAAGCGAATGCCTACCCCTATCAACTCTCAGGCGGACAACAGCAGCGTGTCTCAATTGCACGGGCTTTAGCCCTCCACCCACAAGTCCTCTGCTTCGATGAGCCCACCAGTGCCCTTGACCCCGAGCTTACCGGCGAGATTTTGACGGTTATTAAGGGTCTGGCTAAAGAGAAGATGACCATGATGGTAGTCACCCACGAAATGGCTTTTGCCCGCGACATCTCCGACCGGGTAATCTTCATGGATGAGGGACTCATAGTGGAAGAAGGCCGACCACAGCAACTCTTCAATGCCCCCCAAAATGAGCGGACAAAGCGGTTCTTAAGTCGCTTTTAACGACTACATCAAAGGGCTGAACAACTTCAAGATGGCACGGGCAACTCTTTTCACCAGGGGGGTGCTCTCCTGTTCTTCCAAAGTGACCTCTCGGCTCACTTCCAAGGTTCTCTCAATATCGTTACGGACAGCCAGACACACTGTTGAGAGAAAGAAAATCACCCCACACTCAAAGTGGAGGTAGAAACTCCGGTAATCCATGTTAGTAGTCCCCACTATGGCAACCTCATCGTCACTGACAAACATCTTGGCATGCATAAAGCCGGGGGTGTATTCAAATATTTTGATCCCGGCTTTTAAGAGGGGGAGGTAGTTACTACGGGTAACAGGGTGAACATACCACTTATCGTGGAAGTTTGGGGTAATAATGCGCACATCGACGCCACTTTGGGCGGCAATGGTGAGGGCCGTCACCATCTGAGTGTCGAGGATTAAATAGGGCGTCGTGATGTAGACGTACCGTTGAGCATGGTTAATCATCTGGATATAGGCATTTTCTGAGATATTCTCCCCGTCGAGGGGCGAGTCTCCAAAGGGCTGAATGAAGCCGTCATGGGGATAGCTCTTAGTCGGAACAAAAGCGGTGAAATCGACATCCTCTTCCGTAGTAAAGATCCATTGCTGTAAAAACATCAAGGTTAAATTCCACACCGCATCCCCTTTTAACATCACGGTGGTATCTTTCCAATGGCCGTAGCGGATGATCCTGTTGATGTACTCATCAGCGAAATTAATCCCCCCGGTAAAGCCCACATTGCCATCAATCACCAAGAGCTTACGATGGTCCCTGTAGTTCAGTCGAGCATCTAAGTGGGGCTGTATTCGATTATACACCCCCACTTTTAAACCCATCTGCCTTAATATGTGTTCATAGTTACTCGGGGTACTCTTTATGCTCCCCAAATCGTCATACAGGAGCCTCACGGTGACCCCTGCGGCGGCTTTGCGCTTTAACAAGGAGAGCATCGTCTCCCACATATACCCCTCGGCTATGATAAAGCTCTCAAAGAGGATGAACTTCTGAGCCTTCTCTACCTCTTCCAGTATTCTAACGAAGGCATCTTCTCCTAAAGGGAAGTACTCTACCGCGGTCCCCTCCCAAAGCTGAGAGCCTGTGAGGTTGCGGATATAATCACTTTGGCGGGCAAAATTGGGAAACTCTGCCATTAAGGAGTTACGCACCTGCCCGGCAGGTTCGGGCAAAATTATGCGCATCTCCTTCTCGTAGTGCTCTTGGTATTTTGCCATCTGCCGCCTGAGTTTAGAGCTACTCCTCTTATTACCGAAAATCATATAGAACGGCAGACCGATAATAGGAGCAACGAATCTCAACATCAGCCATGAGACTATAAATATGGGGTGATCCTCGCCACTGACAAGGATAAAGACGCTCACAAAGACTAAAAAGTAGATTGTGGGGATGTAAAAGCTGGTTGCCGAGACAAAGTTCAGAGCAACCCAAATGATAACCCCTATTTGGAGTGCTACCAACAGAACAAAGTAGAAAAGTCGCCCAGTTATAAATTTGAGAAACTTTTTCATCCCCAACCACCTACCTACTCACTCTCATCCCCATCGTACTCATCATCGAATAGACGAGATTCTAAAGGTGAAAAATTCTCAATCTCAACGCTCGAGACCCCATCACTATCATCGTGGTAATCTTCGTCGAAATCAATTTCGATATCTACACTCCCTTCCCCCTCATCGGCGGCCTCGACGGTCTCTTCATCCTCATCACTCACCTCCTCCTCATAAAGGGCCCTCTCTAAAACATCTTCGAGAAACTCGTGCTCTCCAACATCACTGTCAACGAGGGGTCTTTGCTTTTCAAGGAGGTCGTTTATCTGTTCAGCAGAGACCGTTGAGGTCTTATGGATGGGGCAAGCTAAAGCCCGTCGCAGTAAAACAACGGCCGTGCGGTGTTTAGCGAGGGCAATCTTCACAAGAGCAGCGTGGTAATAAGCTTCCGGGAAGTTGGGCTCTTCATCAATAATTAGGGCATCGTAGAGGCGCTGAGCCTCGTGGTAAGCTTTTGTTAAATAGAGGTAATAGCCCCGATTATCGAGCATACCGGCACTCTCGGTTAGGGCGTTTGACGTCTCCTTTAGTACCACTTTAGCCTCTTTAAGGCGGCCTTCCTCAAGGAGATAACTCCCCAAGTTTACCGCCAAATTCTTATCGAGCCACCCTTCACCGTAGAGTTCTTGCAAGAGGCTAATGGCTGCCTCCCTTTCATTGAGCACCCAAAGAGCCATCGACTTAGAGATCTTGGCATTAGCCAAAAGTTGAGGCTCTTTCAATTTCAGCAGTTTCCCCCGTTTAATAACTGAATCAAAGACTTCTACCGCCTCTGAAGCATTGCCTCTTTGGGAGAAAAGGTTACCCAACATCACTTTATATTTTGGCTCCAGACCGGCCTTCCAGCCCCTATGGTAGAGGCGCCAGGCCCTCTGTTCATCCTTGTCCCAAGTTTTTGTGGCTAAAACAACGTAGAAGTACCCCCTTTTTAAATAGAGGAAGAGCACAAAGGCCACCACTACCATCAAAATCTTGATTATTCGTGTTACCGGTAATACGATTAGCCCAATAACTAGTAAAGAGATAACCAGCAAACCAGGGTATTTCATGCAATGCTCCTTAGATGGGAATAATTTATCATGCCATATTTTACCCCCTAATGCCAGACTTGCCACATATTTCTATCTGAGTTAGAGTATTTTTATGGAAAAAGTACTTTTGCACTGTTGCTGTGGCCCCTGTTCAACAGCCTCTATAGAGACTCTCAAAAACTTAGGTTATGCAGTGGTCCTCTTCTTTGGCAACAGCAATATATATCCCCAAAGTGAACACGCAAAACGGCTAGAGAACCTTAAAAAAGTGGCCACCTATTTTGACCTAGAGGTTATCACCGGCGAATATAACCATGGCGCTTGGTTGCAACAGATTACCGGTTACGAAAACGAAAGAGAGGGGGGCAAGCGGTGCAACCTCTGTTTTGAGTTCAACCTCAAAGAGGCCGCTTATGTCGCGGCCAACCACGATATTGCCTACTTCACCACGACACTAACTGTTAGCCCGCACAAAAGTTCCCCTCTAATCTTCAAAATTGGAGAAAAATGGTCGCAATTTCTAGCCGTCGATTTTAAAAAGAAGGGGGGATTTCACCGCAGTATTGAGCTCTCCAAAATACTGGAACTCTACCGTCAAGACTACTGTGGCTGCGAATTTTCTAAGCGAGAAAGAGCAAAGAGAGTGCCATAACCCCCATACCGCTTAAGACCCCGTAAATTGAGAGGTGGTGCTCGCCGTAGCGCTCAGCAGTGGGCAGTAGCTCATCAAATGAGATATAAACCATCACACCGGCCGTTGAAGCCAATACAAAACCCAGCATCAATTCTAAGTTGCCCAGTGAGAAGAGGAGGATTCCTAAAAGGGCTCCCACTACCTCAGAGAGACCACTGAAGAGGGCAATTAAAAAACTCTTCAGCCGTTTACCGGTGGCAAAGTAGAGGGGGACGGCAACGGCTATCCCTTCGGGGATGTTGTGGATGGCAATCGCCAGAGCAACACTCGCCCCTATCTTAGGATTAGCCAGATAACTCGTGAAGGTCACCAGTCCCTCGGGAATATTGTGAATCGTGATGGCTAAAGCTGACAAAACCCCTGTTCTGAGAAGGTGGGAGTTTTGCGCAGGGCCCAAATCGCGCTGGATTTCAAAGACGTTGGGGATCTCGTGGGGATTATCTTGAGAGGGGACCAAGCGGTCGATAATGGCAATGATGGCGATCCCCCCAAAAAAAGCAATTATATTGAGCAATTGCGCCTTACGCAGAGGATAATAGCGCTGTAGGTAAAAAAGTCCCTCGGGCAAAATCTCCATAAATGAGAGGTAGATCATCACACCGGCCGAGAACCCCAAAGAGACGCACAGGAACCGTGAGCTGCTCCTCTTTTGAAACATACTCAGCAATCCACCAATACCTGTCGAGAGGCCCGCCACCATGGTGACCACCAAAGCAGGCGTTAGTTCACTGAATTTCATAGTGCTCAAGATACGCAATTGACTACAATCTGTCAATTCTTAGCAATACGCTCAGTTATAAAGGCGTAAATCGCAGCTAGGTCCATTGAAGGGGTGATCAGGTGCTCAGTTTGGCAGGTAATCCGCGCTACCCGCTCTTCACAGTAGTAGTGCACGCCGTGCTTTTCAAAGAGGGGAATGGCCAACTCGCTCAAAATATCGGCTTTAACTGTTTTGAACCCCATGAGGATGGTCAATGCTGCGGCTGCTCTGCCGGTAATACGGTCGTGTAAAAGGAGTTCATCAACCTCTACGTGATTTGCTAGCAGGTAGTCTTGCAAAGCTAAAAGGGGATAAAGCCATTTGCCACTGTGCCTAAAGAACTCTTCCCCGTTGCGCTTAAAGACCACAAGAGAGAGGTCAGCTGGCAATTTATGATCTTCAAACCACTGTAAACTCAAAACTCTGCCCCTAAAATAAAGCCCCAATAGAGGGTCTCGCGGGGTTTATCCCACCCTATGTAGAGGGTGGTAGGCAGGCTCTTCAACCCTAAGAAAGAGATAGTGGTTTTCACCCTCCCTCCATAGACAAAGTGGGCTCGCCTCTCATCTGAATCGTTGAAAAGGAGATCACTGTAAAACCCTATTGAGGAGTTTTCAAAAATTAACAACTCGCCGGCCGTTGGTTTAAAGGTGGGCGGTTGCCAGTCTAAGCCAAAACTCCCTACTATCAAAAAGTTAGCCGGTGAATCTAAAGAGAGGCTACTGCTTCTAAAACCATCACTTTGGAAAAGGGGGACGTGTCCCCCCCCGTCCAGTGCATAGCGCCCCGTGTAGAGCGCTTCAAAGGAAAACCCATAGGGAATTGGTAAGTACCCTCTAACCTTGGTGTGGATGAAATGGCGGTCCCAGTTACCCCCCACCTGCCAAGCCCCTTCCCCCAGAAGCGAGAGGTTAGCAGACCCCTTTGGTTTCCATTCGAGTGCCACCCCGGTATGTAGGAGCATCTTCTCAAACTCAACTGAGTGGATCATCTGATTCTCCCACGAGACCTGGAGGGTCGCCACTAGCTGCTCATCCAAGAATGACATGCGCCCCAGAAGTGCTAGGCGACTGTGAATAGTGGGCCAAGAAGCACGGTCAAAGGCCACATTTAAGTCGCCCTCAAAGAGGATTTGGGGAATTATTTGGTAGGTAAGAGTTGTGGTGAGGTTAGGATAAATTCTCATGGGAGAGATACTCTCCCATCCCCCTCCGCCTTGAACGGTGAGGGTTAACCCACGCCATCTAAGGGTGTAAAAAAGTCCTAAAAGAGACTCTTGGCGGAAAAAAGAGGCACCATGTTGGTAGCTATCGGCAGCCAACCCCAGATAGACAAGGTGGCTAAGGCGTTGCTGATCAACTTGGTCAAAAAGGCGGTAGTCACTGAGGAGGCGGGCCTGCCTCTCCCTAAAGCCTGAGCGCACCTCTTCAACTCTACCCCCTAATACGCCACTCTCCAATTGAGAGAGCTCTGCCTGCTGTTTAGCAGCCGAGCTGTAACCCCTGTGAGTGAGCTCCTCAATGGCTTTAAAATCCATAAACGAATAATCTTCAACATCACAGCGCACCCAAATAGCATCGCGGTGGGCCTCCATAGCGAGCACCCCTAGGCGACGCTTAGCGATATCGAGCGAAGTGTTGAGGATCGTGAGGGTATTCCTTAAATTGAGCCCCTTACCCTCATAGAAGGTGGTGGAGACAATCACTGTGTCGCTGTAGTTGTAGGCCACCTCTAAAGGGACAATGTTCGCAACCCCCCCGTCGATTAACAGGTGCCCATTAAAAAGGACCGGTGAGAAATAGACCGGAAGGGCAAAAGCCGCCTCTAAAATAGGTAAGATATCCCCCTCCATAATTCTCACTTGTCGCTTGGTAGCCAAATCTTCACTGATAACCATAATAGGCAGTGGCAACTCTTCTAAGCGCACCTCTTTTCCCAAATAAGAGGCGACCAGTGAGGTAAAACGGCTCGTATCGAGGAGGCCGCCACTAATGGGCATCGTGAAGTCGAAGAGCTTCGAGATATCGAGTTGGCTGATAATTTCGTAAATCTGGTCGGGTGAGAAACCGGCAGCATAGAGGATACCAACCATAGAGCCCATAGAGTTTGAGATAATCAAATCAGGGACAATACCTTGCTCTTCTAGGTATTTTAAGACCCCTATGTGGGCAAAAGCCCGCGCCGAACCTCCCGAAAGGACCAAGGCTATCGGGTCCCGCTCCCCTTTGGTTCGCTCAAGGATACGCGAGCGGAAAGAGTCATCCCCATAGAGAATAGGGAAAATAGAACTCAGAACATCATTAGAACTGTTGGAAACTTCGGTAGGGAACTCAATAGCGGCAAAAAGGGAGAATCCTAAAGTTAGCAACAAGAGAGTTATTACTATCTTCTGCAATATTTTCACCTATGCCCCCATCCACCGAGTGTTGTTTATCATACCGAAAAGGCTTTAACCATGCAACTATAGTTGTCTTAAAAGGCCTCTTTCAAGAGCGAAAGTGCCCTTTCAACCTCTGCTTCCGTGATAGTCAGGGGAGGAACAAAGCGCAAAACATTCTCGCCGGCTGAGGCAATTAAGAGCCCCTTGTCCATACAGGCACTAATTATGGGGCGGCTAGGCACCGTTAATTCGACGCCAAGCATCAACCCTAATCCCCGAACTTCTTTAATGATTTCAGGGAACGCTTGCTGTAGCTGTAATAGTCCCTCTTTAAGAACCCTTCCAGTGCGCTTAACCCCCTCCAAAAACCCCTTGGCACTGAGGCGAGTCAAAACATAGTTAGCGGCGGCAGTCGCTAAAAGGTTTCCTCCGAAGGTAGCCCCATGGTCTCCCGGCGTAAAAATATCGGCGGCTTTGGCTCCTGCCACAATTGCGCCTATGGGGATTCCCGAACCTAACCCTTTAGCCAACGTCATGATATCGGGGAGGACGCCACTTATTTGCCAAGCAAAGAGGTGGCCACTGCGCCCTAGGCCACACTGCACTTCATCGAAGATTAATAGGAGGTTATGCTTATCGGCGAGGAGTCTGAGGTCCTTAAGGAACTGTTCATCGGCAACTTTGATGCCCCCCTCACCCTGGATAGCCTCCACCATTATAGCGCAGGTGTGGGGCGTTAAAAGTTCTTTAACACTGGCAATGTCGTTATATCGAGCGTAGCGAAAGCCCTCTAACATGGGGGCAAAAGCCTCTTGGTACTTCCGTTGACCGGTCGCACTGAGAGAGCCCAGCGTTCTGCCGTGGAAGGAGTTCTCCATAGTAATGATCTCACTACGTCCGGCGCCAAACTTGCGGGCCATTTTGATAGCCCCTTCGTTAGCTTCAGTTCCACTATTACAGAAAAAGACCCGCTCCATTTGGCTCATAGCGACCAATTTTTCAGCACACTGGATGGCCCAAGGGTTCCAATAGAGGTTGGAGCAGTGGAGTAAGCCCCCATCAATGACCCTCTTGAGCTCTCCATTGAGCCCCTCATCGTTGTAACCGAGAAGGTTAACGGCAATGCCCCCCACCATATCGAGGTATTTATTTCCGTTGATGTCCCAGACATAACGCCCCTCGCCCCCCGACAGAACAAGGGGGTATTGGGCATATGAATTAACGAATACGCGCCGGCCTCTCTCTAGCATAACTCTCCTCCTACGGTATCAACATGGTTCCAATGCCTTCATTGGTAAAGATCTCGAGTAAGAGGGCATGAGAGATGCGCCCATCAAGGATGTGGACACTTCTGACGCCTCTCTTAATCCCCTCAATGCAACACTCGGTTTTGGGAATCATACCCCCCTTAATTGTCCCGTCTTTAAGAAAAGACTCGGCCTCTTTGAGGGTGAGTTGGCTAAACCTCGAAGTGGGGTCCTCTACATCTCGCAAAATCCCCTCCACATCGGTTAAGAAGACCAATTTTTGGGCATTAAGAGCCCCGGCAATGGCACTTGCCGCGTAATCGGCATTGATGTTGTAGGTATTCCCCTCTTTATCGGTACCGATGGGCGAGATTACCGGTATAAAATCTTGTTCAATAAGGGACTTTAGGAGGGCTGTTTTAACTCTGACAACCTCTCCTACAAACCCAATATCGTGCCCCTCAACCTCTTTTTTGCGGGCTAAGAGGGTCTGGCCATCTTTACCGTTAATCCCCACGGCATCGATTCCTTCACTCTGCAGTG
>Ga0172382_10013169_pt1 | contig 10688 bp, 7 predicted proteins | sample Leawel138RmetaG_FD_122245 | JGI IMG/M metagenome (GOLD analysis project Ga0172382, IMG submission 122245) | Leachate microbial communities from a municipal landfill in Southern Ontario, Canada - Leachate well 138R metaG | ecosystem: Engineered > Solid waste > Landfill > Unclassified | place...
GGTACTCGGATTCGATGGCCATGCATTGCCGATCGTAGGGAGCCGCTTCGTAACAGGCCTGCGCCGCCGTGATCGTGAAGCTCTCGTCGAAAGTGACCCTCAGAAACATGTGATGGATCGGATCACCGGCATGATGCACCCCGCTTTCAACCTTTGCGAGGGGAAAATCGTAGTGTTTGACGTCAATGAGCTCTGCTTCGAGATCCCACTGGCCATCGGCTCGGGCGTAGGCATCCACACGCACAGTTCGCGTGTGCAGCGCTTCGCGTTCGACTTCCGGTGCGGGCAAAGGCATGGGCAAGAATCGTTTGATCGGAAAAAAACCGTCTAAGTATAGCGCAGGCGAGTAGCAGTGAAAGGGGTTGCTTTTGTTGCGCTTCGGCGAGTGGTCAGCAGCGTCAAGAATCGTCGCACGGGGGGAGATCTTCGCAAAAGTCGCTACCCTGCCCCGCCAGAATACGGCGCAGGCAATCAGCTGAAAAACCGCGGGCTGCCATATAGCGATGCTGCCGCGCATGTTCGCGGGCGTCAGCCGGCGGGGTTCCGAAGCGCTTGAGCCAGACTTCGCGCGCGCGCTGCAGCTCGGTGGCGCGCAGGTCTTCGGCAAACTCGGCGAGCGTTTCATCTGGCAACCCATGCTGGCGCAAATCGTGCATGATGCGCCGGGCGCCGTGACGTGGAGCCCGGCGATGTACGACGCTTTCGGCAAAACGCTTCTGCGACAGCCAGCCCTCGCGTTCGAGGTCGCCGAGCAGCGTATCGAGCTCGGTTTCGTCTTCGCAATGCGCCGCCAGCTTGCGCCGCAGCTCGCTGCGTGAGTGTTCACGCCTTGAAAGCAGGCCGATGGCCCGTGCCTTCAGGGAAAGCGTATTGCCGGCACGCGCCATGGAAGGAGACCCCGAAACTTTTATTCGTCGGCAGCGGCCTGTTGCGCAGAGGCCCCGCTGACGGCCGTTGCCGGCTGCAATGCAATACCGAGACTTTCGCGTACCCGGTTCTCGATCTCGAAGGCCATTTCAGGGTGTTCGCGCAGATATTCGCGGACGTTATCCTTGCCTTGGCCGATGCGGTTGCCGCTGTAACTGTACCAGGCGCCAGCCTTGTCGACGATGCCGGCCTGCACGCCAAGATCGATGATCTCGCCCTCGCGGGAAATGCCTGCGCCGTACATGATGTCGAATTCCGCCTGCTTGAAAGGGGGTGCCACTTTATTCTTGACCACCTTGACCCGGGTTTCGTTGCCGACGACCTCGTCGCCCTTCTTGATGGCCCCGATGCGACGGATGTCGAGCCGGACGGAGGAATAGAACTTGAGCGCATTGCCGCCGGTGGTGGTTTCAGGATTGCCGAACATGACGCCGATCTTCATGCGGATCTGGTTGATGAAGATCACCATGCAGTTGGCGCGCTTGATCGTGGCGGTCAGCTTGCGCAAGGCCTGGCTCATGAGGCGGGCCTGCAGGCCGGGCAGGGAATCGCCCATGTCGCCTTCGATTTCGGCTTTGGGGGTGAGCGCCGCGACCGAGTCGATGACGATGAGGTCGATGGAGCCCGAGCGAACCAGGGCATCAGTGATCTCGAGTGCCTGTTCACCGGTGTCGGGCTGGGAAATAAGCAGGTCTTCGAGGTTGACGCCCAGCTTGGACGCGTACTGCACATCGAGCGCATGTTCGGCATCGATGAAGGCGCAGGTACCGCCCAGCTTCTGCATTTCGGCGATGACCTGCAGGGTGAGCGTGGTCTTGCCCGAAGATTCAGGCCCATAGACTTCGATGACGCGGCCGCGCGGCAGGCCGCCGACACCCAGCGCGATGTCGAGCCCCAGCGAGCCGGTGGACACCACCTGGATGTCGTGCTCGACCTGATCATCGCCATAGCGCATGACCGAGCCCTTGCCGAACTGCTTTTCGATTTGCGAAAGCGCGGCGGCAAGCGCCTTGGCGCGTTCGGTATTGGCGGCTTTGCTGGTTTTGTCGTCCATTTAGGATCCTTGCGAATGACTGGGAAATCGGCGCGGCACATTGAGCGCCCACCTGGATGCAGACAATTATTGCATCAAATTATACTGTATATATAAACAGATGTGCGCGCCCGTACGGGTCCGGCCCAGGATACACCCGGAATCAGCCGCCAGAAAACCAGCCGGCGCCGAATGTTCCCCGCCCCTGTCGCCGGCGGGAACCTGCGCGGGACGGCTCCCTGACCGACATCGGCCGTCGGCATCGTGAATGCCGGCTGCGGTTCGCCTTACCCCGGAAGCAGAAACCGGCAGGCATCTTGAACAGGCGGAGAACCGTATTCCCGCGAATGGGCATTCTTCTGTCATGACCTTTCCCGCCCATTGCCCGTTCATACCGGACTCGTACTGTTCAGGCCTTCGTCAGGCACCTCCGCCTAGAATCCAGACATGGAAGGAAGCGCGTCGAGCCGGCTCAGTGCCGACACATGCGTCAGCCCTTCTTCCATCAGCGCTGCCGTGCGCCCCGCGAGCAAGATCGTCACGGCAGCGTCTGTCTTCCAGACCCGCAGCCGTCACGGCTTCGGGTCTTCTTTTTCTCTCCGCCCTTCCACCAAAGCACCAAGGCGCCGGCGCCGGTTCGGCATACAATCGGTGCCTTCCGCCACGGACCGGCCGCCCGCCGCCGTCGGCATCCTCCGCCTTTCAAATCGATATTTCTCCATGTGGTTCAAGAATCTTCGCATCTATCGCCTCACCCCCGCCTGGAACAGCACCCCCGAGTCTCTGGAAGACGCCCTGGAACGGCTCTCGTTCCGCCCAGGCAGCGCTACCGACATGACGGCCTTCGGCTGGACGCCTCCGCGCCCCGAGTCCGGCCTGGTGCATGCCCTGGACGGCCAATATCTGCTGAACCTTCGGGTGGAAAAGAAGCTGCTGCCTACTACGGTAATCAACCAGTTCGCCCGCGCCCGTGCGCAGGAAATCGAGGAGCAGCAGGGCTACAAGCCCGGCCGCAAGCAAATGAAGGAAATCAAGGAGCAGGTCACTGACGAGCTGCTGCCCAAGGCCTTCAGCATCTACCGCGACACGCGGGTATGGATAGACACTCGCAACCGCTGGCTGGTCATCGACGCGGCTGCCGCCGCGAAATGCGATGAAGTCATGGGCGCCCTGGCCAAGGTACTGGACCCCTTCCCCGTGACACCGCTCTATACGGAACTATCGCCGGCAACGGCCATGACCAACTGGCTGATCAGCGACGAACCGCCCGCGAACTTCAGCATCGACCAGGATACCGAACTGCGCTCCACCAACGAAACCCGCGCTGCCGTGCGCTACGTCCGCCAAAGCATCGAGCTGGACGACGTGCGCAAACACGTGGAAGCAGGCAAACAATGCACACGGCTGGCGCTCACCTGGGCGGATCGCGTGTCCTTCGTGCTGAGCGATGGCCTCGATCTGAAGCGTGTCACACCACTGGACGTTCTACAGGAAGGCCGCATGCCCTCGCATGACGAAGCCGAACAATTCGATTCGGACTTCACTCTGATGAGCGGCGAGATGGCCCGCCTTCTGGAAGATCTGGTCGGCGCACTGGGCGGGGAAAAACAGGCCTGAGCGCCGCCCGGCAGCGACTGCCCTGCCAGACCGCTGCCGCTTCATGTCCTGCCAGACCGCTGCTGCTTCATTCAGATACACCGCGGCGTATCCCGATCCGGCGCCGCATGCATCGTGAGAGGGCCGCCGCGCACTGCGCGGGCCCCTCTTGCCCGGACGCATGGCGGGGGCCCTGACCATGGCCGGCCCTTCTTCTTAATACATGCCGTGGAACACGCTGTCATCCGGGCCGATGTGCGAGGGCGGGCTCCAGGTGACATCGCGCAGCGAATGCGGCACCAGAGTCTCCACCCCCATCAGCACGGCAAAGATCGCCATGCGAACCGGAATGCCATTGTCAGTCTGGCGGAAAATGGCCAGGCGCGGGTCGTGGTTGAGGTCGGTGCTTAGGTCATTCGCCCCTTCACGGCTGTCGCGAGGCAGCGGGTGCATGACAATCACATCCGGGCCGCAGCACTTGTCGACAATAGCCTTGTTCACCTGGAATTCCTCGCTGTAGCCCCCTTCCAGCTGTTCATTGTCGAAGCGTTCTTTCTGCACGCGCGTCGCGTAAATGACATCGGCTCCGCGCAGCCCTTCCTCCAGCGAATGGGTCTGCTCGATGACGTGGCCGTTGCGACCGGCCTGCTCCAGGATGGAGTCGGGCATCTCGAGCCCCTTGGGAGAGATCAAGGTGAACTTCAGGCCCCGGTACAGGGCCAGCAGCTTGATGAGTGAATGCACCGTGCGCCCATACTTGAGGTCGCCTGCCAGCGCGATGTGTGAGCCATCCAGCAGTTTCCCCAGACGCGAGAACTCGGTAAGAATGGTGTAGAGATCCAGCAGGGCCTGACTGGGATGCTCTCCCGGGCCGTCGCCACCGTTGACCACGGGAACGTTGGTGGCGCGCGCGAACTCCGCGACCGACCCCTTCTCGGGGTGGCGGATCACCATGGCATCGACGTAACCACTCATGACCCGGCTGGTATCGTAAATGGATTCCCCTTTGGCCATCGAGGAAAAGGTGAAGCCCGTAGTGTCGCAGACTGAACCGCCCAGACGGCAGAAGGCCGACCCGAAACTCACTCGCGTGCGCGTGCTGGCTTCGAAGAAGAGATTGCCCAGGACCGCGCCTTCCAGCACGCGCGAGATTTTCTGGCGACGGGCAATCGGCTGCATCATGTCTGCGATGCGGAACATTTCCTCGACAGATTCACGGGTCGCGAATTGATCCACCGACAGCAGCTGATGGCGTCCCTCATAGGCGATGCGGTCCCGCAGCGGCCCTCCCTGTCCATTCTGCGCATATTTCTGCAGCAGCGCCTCATTCTGCACGATCTCGCCAACGAAGCGCTGCACGACTTCCGGCATCGGCCGGTATTCCTGCGAGCCTTCCGGCAGCAGCCAGGTATCGAGCGCCCGACGCTTGACGCCAATACGGCCGGCGAAGACATCGCGGGTCAGGTTCAGACGCCGCATGGCATCGCGAAGAAACACCTGTTGAGGAACCGACATGGGACACACCCCTGAAAATATACGCAAAGCGTATATTTTAATTCCGTGCGCGACAGTCTGATAGCAAAAAACTCGGGTTTTCACCTAATTACAACAAGCGCCGCGAACGGTTCAAAGACCATCGCGGCGCCTGCAAGCCCGGCCAGCCGGCCGGAACCCGACTGGAAGCTCACTGCGGCTGCGGAATGCCGCCCTCGCCGGCCGGCGGCGGCATGGGCGCCTCGCTTTCGTCCACGCCTGCAATTGCGCGGGCGGCGGCGGTGGCGTTTTCTTCCGTTCCAACCGGGAAAATGAGCTGCCCTGTGTTCACCGGCTCATCATAGCCGGGGGCCGCCATCAGTGTGCGCCCCACCACCAAGGCAAGACGCTTGTTGGGATTACGCGCGGTAAGGCTTTCAAGACGGCTCCTGGCCTCGTCGCTCAGCATCAGGGCCAGCAGGCCCTGGCCTTCCTGATTGGCGCCGGCCTGAATGCCGGTCAGATCATCGCGGGTGACGATAGGCTGCGGGTCCAGATACAAGGTGGAATCGCCGCCGACGGGAATGGCCCGCCATCCTTCCTGCATCATCATGTCCGCCAGGAATACGGCAACCGGTGCGCCCTGTTCCGCAGCGGGCTGCACCGGTGCCTCGGTGGGCGCCCCCGGGGTTGGCGTCGCCACGGTAGCGTCGGCGGGCTGACTGGCGGTGTCCTGCTGCACGGGTGCGGTCTGGCATGCAGCCAGCGCCAATACGGCCAGGGCCAGCGAGCTGCGGGTAAGGATACGGGTGATTTTCATCGGCTTCCCCTTCTGACAACTGAATTAATGCCGGAAAGTGTAGCAGTTGCTCCGGCCCGCATGATTCCAAACGTGTGGAGATGTTTGAAAGAAACAGGACCACGGCAATACGTCAGGCTGCAATCTTTCCGCCGACAGTAAAAAGCGCCGGCGGCAGGGCTGCCGTTGTGCCGCTATGCGTTTTGCACCCCGACGCCTGCTCAACGGCTCGCCGGGAGACGGGGCAAGCCCCGGACCTGGACATGAACTTCGTCCAATACTGCGCCTGCGGCATCGTGCAGCACGATGCGGTGGCGGCCAGGACGGGGATGCCAGTACGCCACAACACCCTCTGCAACCCTCGTCGACCCAATGCGCCAGAACACCTCGCCCGGCTCAGCCGAGGAATGTGTTGCGCGCAGCGGCAGGCGCTGGTTTTCCGCCGGCATATCCGGGTCGAGAGCAATCACAGTATCGGGAACGGGGCTGAGGATCCGGCTTCTGGCCGGCGAATGCCCCGACACCGGCTCTACCCGGGCGACAACGGTACCGGGAAGAAAATATTCGGTGCGTGGCGCTTCCAGGCCGCCGGCAAAGACGACCGACTGCTGCACCAGAGAGCCGGGCGCCTGCGGCTGCCGGCTCGCCAGCCCCTCATGCAGATGAGACATCAGATCGTGCCAGATGGGCGCCGCACCACTTACACCGGATACGTCCCTCATGCTGAGCCCAGCGCTATTGCCAACCCAGACCCCCACTGTGTAGCGCCCCGACCACCCGAGAGTCCAGTTATCACGCATATCCTTGCTGGTACCCGTTTTGACCGCTGACCAGAAACGCGTTGCCAGCGAGCTTTCCAGGCCAAAGGTACGCGCGCGCGCACGGCGGTCGGAAAGGATATCGCCGATTATCCAGCTTGCCAGGGCGTCGATCGCCTGCACCGGTTCGCCGCCGGGATCCTCCCCCCCGCTCACCATGACGGGCGGCTGCCAGCGGCCGCCGTCCGCCAGCACCCGATAGGCATTGGACAGGCTGAGCAGATCCACGTCGGCGCTTCCCAGACTGAGGCTGTAGCCGTAATGATCCCCATCGTGCTCAAGGGGCAGACCCAGGCCGCGCAAACGATCGGCAAAGCGCTCAGGCCCCATCAACATCAGAGTACGTACAGCAGGGATGTTGAGCGACGAAGCCAGGGCCGTGCGCACGCTGACCAGCCCAGCATGACTGCGGTCATAGTTCTGCGGCACGTAGAGACCGGCAGCAGTGGCCACATCGAGCGCGGAATCATCCAGCAGCGAAGCAGCCGTCAAATAGCGCAACTCCAGCGCCTGCGCGTACAAAAAAGGTTTCAGGGTCGAGCCCGCCTGACGCCGCGCCCGCACGTGGTCGACTTCGCCTGCCGCCGAAGCCGCCCCCGAAGATCCCACATAGGCCAGCACCTCGGCCGTTTCATTGTCCAGCACGACCACCGCCCCGTCCGTCAGCTGCGCGTGCCCCAAACCTGCCAGGTGGCGCCGCATGCTCTGGACCGCCTCGCGTTGCAAGGCCGCGTCAAGCGTTGTACGCAGGACTCCGCCCTCATGGATCCCGTGTTTCGAGGCCACCGCCCTGGCGAAGTGCGGCGCCAGCGAGGGCATATCCGCCGCTGGCCTCGCCGTGGCCATCAGCCACTGCCGGGTCGCATCCGGCAAGCCGGTGCAGGCGAATGCGCCGGCCGTTTCCCGGAGCAGCGCACAGGCGCGAGCCGCCACCCGCTCCGGCGTAGCATTCGGCCCGCGCAACAAGGCCGCCGCAACAGCGGATTCGCGCCGGTCCAGACCATGCGGATGCTTGCCGAACATGACCCGGGATACCGCCTCGACCCCGCGTAGCTCTCCCCGGAATGCCGCCAGATTCAGATAGGCTTCGAGAATCTGTTCCTTGGTCCAGGCGGCTTCCAGATGCCGGGCCTGACGAACCTGATCGAGCTTCTGAGCCAGACTGCGGCCACCACCCGGCCGTTGCAGGGAGGCATCAAGCATCGCTGCCAGTTGCATGCTCACCGTGGATGCCCCGCGCAGACCGTCGCCCCATGCCCATCCCCAGCCGGCGGCAGCCGCTGCCAGCCAGTCCACGCCATCATGTTCGTAAAAACGCCGGTCTTCGGAGAGCAGCACTGCACGCTGCAAGGCCGGAGAAACGGCCTGCAGCGGCACCCACGCCCCGCGCCGCTCCGTGTAGTCCATGCGCAGCGCGGCAAGCGCCTCGCCATGACGATCCACGATCAGCAGATCGGAGGGCTGATGCGCCGCCCGCAACGACTCGAAGGACGGTAGCGGTTTCAGGCCTTTTTCGGCTGACAGCGGAAGCCCGGGAGACGACGATCGAGGCGAAGGATGAAATGCTGCGGATCCTTCCACGACAGCACCGTCACCGCCAAGCGCCGGCCATGACAGCGCCAACAAGACGCCGGCAGCGATAATACGCAACGCTGCTGAAACGCCAGCGCCTGGCCCCGGCAGACGCCCCGGCCCACCGAACCGGAGGTCTTCACTCTTCACCAACGGCACCCAGGCTCTCCGCTACATCCGGCCCCTGAGCCCCGTCTGCCTCAACCGCCTGTGGCGCAACGACTGGCTCATTCCCGGCAGCCACCGGCAGCGAAGCCGCAGCATCGAAAGTGCCAGCGCCCACGGCCATGCCTTCATGATTCGGGAAGCTGCCATAGAGATCCGGCCGGTAAAGTGCTTCCACACGCGTGGGCGGCAGCACAAAGCTGCCGATCGCATTGAGGCGCACCGTATAGGACACTTGCACCCGCCCGGCGGGAAGATAATCGAAATAAGCCCGGTACCCTGTTGCCGCACGCTCGACGAATGCGGGCGGATAGTATTCACCGCCCTGGCTTTCCGACAGATGCGCCCGGGCATCCCGTCCCAGCCCCGATCCCAATATGACACCGCCGGCAGGAACCGGGTCACTCAGCACCACCCAGTTGGCTGCGTCACGCGAATGAATTTCCAGTTCCACCCGGTAGACATCTCCTCGTGACCATGCCCCTTCGGCACTGCGCTGCACCGGCACGATGCGCCGCAGCACGCGATAACCGGCCTCTTGGGGCTCGGCCAGCGGTACGCGGGCCTGCGCACGCAATGCCACCCAGACCCGTCCCTGGCCTTCGTGACTCAATCGAAGCCGCTCATCGGCGTGCGGCCAATCCAGTCTGGCTGTGACGGTTTCGCCCGACTGCGGCAATTCAAGCGCAATATCATCCGCTTCAGACGACGCTGTTTCCGCAGCGTTTTCCCAGGCGCCGGTAAGCCTGCCTGCCGCAGGCGTGGCCTCGAAACGCCCGGCAAAACGCGCCAGCGCCAGTCCCGCCAGAAGATTCTCGGTCGTCATCGCCCAAGCCCCCCCGGATTGAGCGCCAAGCAGCCCTTGCGCCATGCGAGGCAGATCGTCCTGCCACTCCGGCCGGTCCATCACTGCGAACATCAACCGCGCCAGGCTGGTGACACGGGAAGCCATGAGGCCGGGCGCAGCATTGAGAGGCACATCGCTGAAAACCATGGCGGCGCCCGAAACGGACATGCGCGATACCAGCAGACTACGTGCATGGTCCAAGTCCTTGCGCCGCTCGTGCCTATCGGACATATGAATCAGAATCGATAGCCAATCGACCACCGTAGGCGTCGGCCATTCATCCGGTGCCTGGACAAGGCTCGTCAGCATGGCAGGCGTCACCCTGCCGTGGCGAGACAGCGCCTCCATGGCCATGATCCGGCGGGAGTCCAGGCTGGTATCCGACAATGACGCTGTCCGTTTGATGCGGCCTTCCGCGAAAGCCTGCAACCCTTCCAGCATACGCTGCAGCATGTCTTCGGGCAGGTCGAATGCCAGCCCCAGGCGCCGCGCATCATCGCTGGCCGACACCAGATAGGCAGTCAAGACCTCGCTGCCCGGGCCTGTGCCCGGAAAGTACCGAAGCAGACCATCATCATCCATGTGAGTGGCCAGCTGCGCCACCACCTTGCGCCAGCGCCCGGAGTCATTCAGTGCAATGGCCTGCGACGCCGTCTGTTCCAGACAGGTGTAGGCATAATCAAGCCACCATTCACGGACGCCTTGGAGTCCGCCGAGCAACGACCCGCTGACATCCAGGGCGATTCCACCGAACGGCCGGCCATTATCGCTGCGCAGCGCAGCGCTCGGGGCCGAGACCGGCAGTCCCACGTGCTTGCCGGCTTCCAGGCTCAGCAAAGCCGCCTGAACGGTGGACGTCGGCAGGCGCGCTTCGATGCGCTGCGTCACGGCCACGCTGTCCGCGATGCTTCCATCGCCGGCCTCGAAACGCCAGTCGAGGATGCCGCTTTCGTTCGGCCATGCCAGGGCCGGCACGGAAACCGGCCATGACACCGTTCCTGATTCGCCAGGCTCCAGCTGAAGCGTGCGCGGAGGCAGGCGTTCTTCCTGCCCGTCGCTATCCCGGACGGCCATGATTTCCACTTCGCGCCCCTGCTTGCTGCCGTTGCTAACGGTTACCACGGCGCGATACTCATCGCCTTCGCGCACGACAGGCGGCAGACCGGACACAAGCTGCAGATCCTGGCGAGTGACGACAGTGGACTCAGCTGTGCCGAAATGAGCGCTTCCATGGTCGGCGACGGCCACCAGCCTGAAACGACTGAGGGAGTCGTTCATCCGGAAACGGACCTCGGCCTCGCCATTGGCATCCAGCTGTACCGTGGGCTGCCAACTCAGCAGCGTATCGAAGAGCTGGCGCGTGGGCAACATTCCGCCGCCACCACCCGCCGCCACCGCCTTGCGTCCATAATGGCGCCGCCCTACCACTTCCATCTGTGTCGTCGCCGTGCGCACACC
>Ga0172382_10013170_pt1 | contig 10688 bp, 5 predicted proteins | sample Leawel138RmetaG_FD_122245 | JGI IMG/M metagenome (GOLD analysis project Ga0172382, IMG submission 122245) | Leachate microbial communities from a municipal landfill in Southern Ontario, Canada - Leachate well 138R metaG | ecosystem: Engineered > Solid waste > Landfill > Unclassified | place...
AATGTCCTGACACTGAAGAAAGGCTGGGGCAAAGATCAATATTCAAGTTTTGATCCTGAGATGCCTTATTACGGATACTTGACTCCAACATCAGTGGTGTGCGGACTTAATGTAAAATTCTGATACCGAATTGTAAAACTGTAGAATTTTAAATGATAGAACAATGAAAAAGTATTTAATAATAGCATTATCGTTTGTCTTTGTATGGATGACAAACGGATGCGCAGATTTTTTAGATGTAAATCCAAAACAAGTGTTGGATGAAGCACTGCTTTCTAAACCGGAAGATATGGAAGGCTTTGTAACAGCTGCTTATGCACGTATAACTGATATTCCGTCTTGGGATTCTCCCTTTTCTCCTTGGTGGTCAGGCTCCATGCGTGCCGACGATTCCTATAAAGGAGGTGGCGGTACTTGGGATGGTGGCGATGGATGGGGCTTTATGGAAACATTCGTCAATTTGACACCAAACGGTTGGCCCATCGATTACCCCTGGTATGTCTCCTATCAAATTATACAGCGGTGTAATACTGCCATTCAGAAAATGAATCAGATTTCTGAAGAAGATTTTCCTTTGAAGAATGTGAGAATAGGTGAAGTGAAGTTTATCAGGACTTTTGTTCATTTCAGGTTAAAACAATTCTTCAAATACATGCCTTATATTGACGAGTTTGTAGTGGGTAGTACGCCTGAGTTTGAGGCTGTACCCAATAAGGATTTGTCTCAACCCAATGATATGTATTTGTGGGAAAAAATTTTAGCTGATTTCAAAGATGCTGAAGAACGCTTGCCCATGAATCAACCGGAATTGGGAAGGGTAGATAAAAATGCTGCCACTGCTATGATAGCGCGAACATTGATGTTTATGGCTTATGAGCAAAATGAAAAGCACCAAGTTGTTAACATCAATAAAGAAAGATTGAGTGAAGCATTGGTATATTTGAATAAACTGACAGATCAAGAAGGTGGTAAATTAGATTTATGTACCGATTTTGCTGAAAATTTCCTGCCGGATTTTGATAATAATACCAAAGAATCCATCTGGGAAATTCAATTTTCTATTCGAGATAATAGTAGTACAGGCGGAAAAATTAACAGAGGAGAAGGTCTCAATCATCCACACAACTGGGGAGGTTTTCAATGCTGTGGTTTCCATCATGTGAGTTATACCATGGGTAATGCCTTTAAAACCGGTGCTGATGGTTTGCCTTTGTTCGATATGTACAACAACGATTCTTACGGTGATTACATCAAAGTAGCAGGAACGGATAACAAAGCCTTGATTGATGCCGGTAATGTGAGTTATTTTAATCAATATAGTTTTGACCCGCGCTTCAGTCATACTGCTGCTGTACCCGGTCATCCCTGGAAATACGACCCCACCTTATTATACGAAAAAGCAGGTGTACGTGCAGGTGAGGATTATGGGTATCTGAAATCTGTAAAAGAATTACCGCATCCGGACTGTAACTGCTTGTTGTACGACGGTTGGCAATTCAACTCCATGAATAAACGCATGATTCGCTATGACGAGGTATTGCTTTGGAAAGCGGAAGTACTTATTCAATTAGATAGACAGGACGAGGCGCTCCCATTGATTAATAAAATTCGCACACGGGCGGATAATAGCAAGGTGCGTCTGATAGATAAGTTTGGCAATCCTGTGCTTAATTACAAAATCTCGACTTATCAGCCCGGTGTGAATTGTACTTGGACCAAAGATTATGCTTGGAAAGCCATGCAATGGGAAAACCGTTTGGAAATGGCATGTGAAGGTCGCCGCTTCTTTGATTTGATGCGTTGGGGAGAGTTGGAGCCAACGATGAATGCCTATTTCGCTGTTGAGAAAAATAGGTTTTCATGGATGAATGAAGCCAGATTCACAGCGGGTCGCGATGAGTTTTTCCCGATACCTCAGAATCAAATGAAGTGGGCAAAAGGAAATTACACACAAAATGAAGGTTATTATTGATTGTAAATGGTATAAAATTTAAAGGTATGAAGAATATAATATTAACTGCACTGACCATGGTCCTCTTAACCGGATGCTACGATCGGGAGGTTATAGACCATAAAGAGTTTAATCATTTTTTACCCCCTGTTGAAGAACTGATACATACGATGGTTGGAACTAAAATAGTTCGTTTGACATGGGAATATCCTGAAGATGTTTCTGAAGACTTCATGACGCCGTTGGAAGTCAATATACAGGTCGTTGAAAATGGTATTTACAAACAAATTGTCATAGTTGACGATGGTAAGAATACTAAAAATATTACGATTAATCCTGACAATAAATATAAATTCATTGTCAGGTTGATGGGGGTGTTGACTGAAGATGCTAAAGAAACGGGAAAAACAGACAGGGTTTTTTCTGAAAGCGTATTTTATGAAGTAGATTTTACAACTGCTGAATAGCAGTTGTAAAATCGAATTTTCACGCAGCCTCAGTCCCCTATGGGTACAGGTGTATAATGGGTGTGTCATCCACCATCTATTTTACCATGTTAACTTGGAATTCGTACGAGATTATGTTGATAAAAATGAGTTTGAAAACAATACATTGATCATTTGAACGTAATTAATATTAATATTCACATTTAAATGAAAATTTTATGAGACAAATTTTATGCTTTGTATTTATGGTTGTCGTTGGCATAACGACTTTACATGCCGGACAAATTAAACTTTTAGCCATTGGTAACAGTTTTTCTGAAGATGCGTTAGAGCAGTATTTGTATGAGTTGGCAGATGCCGGAGGTGATGATATCATCATTGGAAATCTGTATATTGGAGGTTCCTCTTTGGCACAGCATTACAACAACTCTGTCATGAATACGACACAATATGCATACAGAAAAATTGTAAATGGTGTGAAAAAAGAAACCGGATCTTATACGCTGCAAAAAGGTATTACCGATGAAGATTGGGATTATATTTCTTTTCAACAGGCAAGTCCCAATTCCGGACAATACAATACGTTTTTTCCTGCACTGACCAAATTATTGGAATTTACTGAACCCTTGGCTACCAATCCGAATGTGGAATTCATCCTGCATCGCACTTGGGCATATGCAAAAAACTCGACGCATGATGGATTTAATAATTACGGAAAAGACCAAATGACTATGTTTAATGCCATTGTGGATGCGTATGATCGGGTAGCTGAAACTGCCGAGATCAGCATCATCATTCCTGCAGGAACGGCAATTCAAAACGGTAGAACCAGCGTGTTGGGCGATTCTTTTTGTAGAGACGGATATCATTTAGAGCTGACTTACGGACGTTTTACGGTTGCATGTACCTGGTATGAGAAATTGTTTGGGAAAGATGTTACAAAAAACCCTTATGCCCCCCCATTAGTATCGCCATTCCAAGCACAAATAGCCAAATATGCTGCACACTATGCCGTCGAAGAACCAAATACCATTACCTCATTGGCTGATTTAGAAGATGAAACCCCCACAGTTCCGTTTACCAAAACCATTAATTTGAGCTTTGCCGGAACACCGACTGCCGGATGGAATGTGTTGGCTGATTATAATTTGAATGCCGGAATAGATAAATTGCGTGATATTGCGGGTGATTATACGGATGTTACCGTGAAAATCACAGATCGTTTTGGTGGCGTTAACAGCGATGGTCCAACATCTACCAATACATCCATGAATATGCCGGCAGGTGCAACACGCAACTCCTTCTTTGGAAATACAGCTGATTTTGGCGGGTTTGAACCCACAGCAGCGGTTAAATTTTACGGTTTGGATCCTGATCAGACTTATGATTTTCAAATATTTGCCGGCAGGATGAATGTCAGCGATAATAGAGAGACAGCCTATCGTTTTGATGGTTTGAATAATTCGGACACCATTGTATATCTGAATGCAAGTAATAATTCAACAAAAATAGTAGAGGCATATTCTATTGCACCCAATAGCAATGGAGAAATTGAATTAAAGATGAAACCCGGTCCAAACAATACCAATGGTACCGGATTTTATTACATTGCCGCTTTGAGTATAACTCCAAAGGGTGGAACAACCGAATTGCCTACTACACCATTTAGCTCTAAAATCAATTTAAGTTTTGTCAGTTCAAGTGGTGATCCAACATGGAATTTATTAGCAGATTATAACGAAGGTGCTAATGTTAAGCATTTAGTCGATGAAGATGGAGAATTGACAGATGCATCTGTACATATAACCAAACGGTTTAGAGGTATTAATTCTAATGGTCCTACTGTAAGCTCAACAAATTTGAATATGCCTGCAGCAGTAAGCGTTCAATCTTTTCATGGGAATACTGCTTTATGGGACGGTTTGGCTGTTCCTACATCTGCTTTTAAATTTTCCTCACTAAATCCTGCAAAAACCTACGATTTTGAAATTTTTGCCAGTAGAATGGATGCATCTGATAACAGGGAAGCGTATTATACTTTCTCAGGAGCTGTGCCCAATGATACCACGCTTTTTTTGAATGCGAGCAATAATACAGATAAAACAGTGCTTGCTCTTGGTATCAAACCCGATGATGCAGGAGAAATCTTGATAGATGTGGGACCCGGACCAAACAACAATAATAATAATGGTTTCTTCTATATCACAGCCATGAGCATAGCAGTGACGGAATATACAGGATTGACTGAAACCTTTTTATTGGAGAAGTTCTTATACCCCAATCCTTGTGTAAATGAGTTGAATGTCTATGTGAATAACAAATCTGACCCTATCAGAATTTATGGTGTTGAGGGCAAGGAGCTGATGTTTGTCACGAATGTTACTGCCCGGGATTTTCATAAACTTGATGTTAGTGACTTGTTGCCCGGCACCTATATCGTAAATGTGGGGTCTAAAAGCTCCAAACTTATAAAACACTGATTTGAAATTTATGAATATAACAATAAATTTTTAGTATTAATTTTTAATTTTTAATGTCATTATGAAAAAAATCTTTTACTTAAATGTTGCTACTGTATGGTTTATGGTGGCATTGTTGGCGTTTGCGAGTGCCCTGAATGCACAGCAGACAAAACGCAATATAGTTGCAAATAGCAACTTTGAAGATGGCTTAAAACATTGGCGCTGGGATGCTGATTTAGAAAGCAGTATTTTATTTGATGTTGAAGATGTAAATCCTATATCCGGTGATAAATCTGCAAAGATTCAAGTTTTGCAACAAAGAACTGAACCGTGGGAACAAACTTTCTATTACTATTTACCCATAGAGGAGTATGCTAAGTACAAAGTATCTTTGAAAATTCGCTCGGATGTAGAAGATGCAACAGTGAGATTAGAACTTTGCCAAAGTGAATTTGGTTGGGGGATAGAATTTAAACCTATCGATTTGGAAAGTTGGGATGGTGAATTTACACCCGATAATGCAGGTAATCCGGATTTAAGAGGTGCTATAAAAGCAGGCACTGAAGTGAAGGAATATTCTTTCATTACTTCCGGAACGCAATACGGTTATCCCAACTATGTTTTCTCATTCCATTTCGGACATGCCGATATTGCTACTTACTGGATCGATGACGTGAAAATCAGCCGTGTAGATGCCGGTGATTGGGACGGTAATCTTTTCCCTGTCGGCAATTTTGAAAGCGAACGGGTAAGAGACGGAAATAACCAGGGCTATTATATTGACGGTAGGGTGCCGGGGGATACTAAAAGTATTGCTGAGCTAAGTACGGTTGATCCGATTGCCGGCAATAAAACCTTCCATATTGTGAAAGATGCGGATATGCCCGCTACGAATGATTATTGGCAGCTGTCCTATCACTTCCAGTTCTGGAACAACGACGTACCCAAATTAGATATTTCTTTCAAAGGCAAAAGCTCGGTTGATTGTAAAATTCCTATGCGTTTGATTTGTAATCCGTGGGGATGGGCTGTAGGCGATGTTATTCAATGGGAGATTCCACTTACCACTGAAGTACAGGAAATTACGCTTAGTGAAAGTCAAGCAGTGAACTGGTGGGAGAAAGATGTAGGTAGGTTGTATGCTGATGCAGATATACCGGCATATTGGTGGTTTGGACCGGCTCCACATGAAGGCGGATTCAAAGGAAGAATGTCAATTCATGGTTCTCTATCCGATCAATTTTCAGTTACACAAAGAGGAGTTGAAATTTGGATAGATGACTTGACCATTAAAGAAGCCGACTTAAGCCTTCAATCATTTGATGTTGAATATGCTCCTGATGAAGTTGAAATTGGCAAAACAGCCCAATTCAAAATTGGTGAATGGGTGTATCCTACGCATGCCCCTTCTACTGTGGTGTTCAGGGTTGAAGACGGCACCGGCAGTGCCACCATCGACCAAAATGGCGTGCTGACCGGAGTATCAGAAGGCGAAGTGGATGTTTATATTGATACGCCTGACGAAACAGATGAAAAGCATTTTGTTGTTTTGGTGATTCCCGCTGTTGAAGAACCGGAGCCGGAAATAGAACATGTGTATGTGAAACCGATGAATATCAGTTTCGGAGGAGGGGGGTATGAAGGCTGGAATACGCTGACAGGCATGAGAGTGAATAGTGAAATTCAAAATCTCAAAGACAATGAGGGCAATAAAACACAAGCCTCTTTGATCATCACAGAGAGTTTCAACGGAATAAATAACAATGGTCCTGATGCTACAACTACCGACATGAATTTACCTCAAGAAGTGGTGAAAAACAATTTCTTTGGAAATGTCGGCGCCTTTGGTGATGGTGTCTTTCCAAAAGCTACCATCAAAATAATCGGCCTGTATCCTGATGTCGAATACGATTTTGAGATGTTTGCCAGCAGGATGGATGCTGTCGATAACCGAGAAACCTATTTCAAATTTACCGGTGCAGCTGTCGAACCGGAGACAGTCTATTTAAATGCTTCCAACAATACTGCCAACACGGTGAAAACATCCGCCTTTAAACCTAATGAAGATGGGGAAGTTATCATGGAAATTGGTCCGGGACCTAACAATACCAACGGAAGTAAATTTTATCACCTGAGTTTGATGCGTATCACTCCGCATGCTTCCGTAGAAACCATTCCCTTTGAAAACAAAGTCAATATCAGCTTTGCTCACGGTCCATATGACCCTGCATGGAATGTGTTGGGTGATTTCAGGGTAGATGCTGCTGCAACTAACTTACGTGATATCAATGGGAAAGCTACGGAGGTAAACTTGGTTGTTACAGAAGCTTTCAATCATATCAATGGAGATGGCGCTACAGAAACTGAAACGGATATGAATATGCCGTTAGAAGCTTCAAAATGGTCTTACTATGGCAATTCAAAAACCCTATGGATGGATAAAATAGTCGAAAAATCAGCTGTTAAATTTACGGGATTGGAACCAAACAGAAAATATGATTTTGAAATCTACGCCAGCAGGATGGGTGTCGGTGACAATAGAGAAGCTTACTATAAATTTACAGGACAAGCTGCTTCTGAAACAACTGTGTATTTAGACGCAAGCAACAATGAAAACAATACTGCAAAGCTTACCGGATTCGTCCCCGACGAAGATGGAGAAATTGCCATCGAAATTGGTCCCGGTCCTAATAATGATAATGGAACCGGATTTTACTATATAGGGGCAATGACCATCAAACCGGGTGATATCGTAGGGCTTCATCAAACAGCTGTGACGAAACAGGCGTTCCCGAATCCGTTTGCCGATGTACTAAATGTATTTGTTGAAAATGAATTTAGCACAGCGAAAATTTTCAGCATTGACGGATCAGAGGTGATGTCGCTGGATGGATTGATGCCCAATGCTTACAATCGAATTCCTACCGGACTCTTGCAGCCCGGAGCGTACATCATACAAAGTGGAACTTGGCGGACTGTAGTTATTAAAAAATAGTTATATCAAGTTATATAGCTAAGGTTGATTGTGTGTTTAGAGTGTAATGGACTAAATCGTTTTCAGCATAAAAATACAGCTGGTATCCTAGTCCATTACACTTAAAACCTTAAAAGTGTTTTTTAGTGTAAATGGAATCAATAAATCCCATGTTAAATTTAAAACAACATAGAAAACAGTTCTTGTTATTATGTCTGCTGATAGCATTTGTCAATATTAGCTATGCTCAATATTGGGAGTTGTCTTATCATTTTCAATTTTGGAACAATGATACCCCTCATTTGGATATTTCGTTTCAAGCTAAAAGTAATATCAACACCAAATTACCTATGCGTTTAATTGCGAATCCGTGGGGATGGGGAGGCGGTGATATTTTTCAATGGGAGATTCCTCTTACCAATGTGGTAGCGGAATATCAGCCCAATGAAACTACTGCCATCCATTATTTGGGTAACACATATCCATCCACTGCCATCCCTCCTTTTGAATGGGCAGAAGGAAAGGCATACGAAGGATATCGAGGCAGGATGTCTTTACACGGATCATTTTTAGATGATGCAGTCACCCCATCGGGTACCCAAATTTGGATTGATGATGTGGTTGTTAAAGAGGCGGGATTGACCCTTGAGAAATTTGATGTTGAATATGCACCTGCTTCTGTGGCGGTAAATGAAACTAAGCAGTTTAAAATTGGGGAGTTTGTGTTCCCGACCCACGCGCCTACTCAGCTTAATTTTTGGATTGAAAACAGGACAGGAAAAGCGACCATTGATCAAGTTGGTAATATAACTGGAGTTGCGCCGGGTGAAGTCGATGTTTATATAGATACGCCGAATGCAAGCGACGAGAAAAAGTTTACCGTTCAAATTACTGATCAGGAACTTGGCAATAAGGATGTGAATTTAGCGGTGATTAGCTTGTCATCACATCTTGTGAAAGCAGGGGAGTTAATTTATATAAAATCTCCTCTTCCAATAGAATATGCTGTAGTGAACATGCATGGAGAAATACTCTATGCTAATCAGTTGAATCATTATATACCTACTGCAAACCTGAGTTCGGGAGTTTATATTGTATTGATACAAACTAAGCAGGACCAAATGCTTACAAAGAAATTTATTGTTAAATAAAGATGTCATAAAAACTTTTATAGCATTTTTAGCTATTAAATACCAGATGCTTTTGAAATTTAAAATATACAAGTTTTGCTTATTTACCATGCTTTTGTGGTTTGGTACCGGCACAGTGTCAGCCCAATTGCCCAAGAGAAATATTGTGGCGAACAGTAATTTTGAGGAAGGATTGAAACATTGGCGATGGGATAATCTCACAAACAACAATGCCGTATTGTCGGTAGAAAAAAACAATCCTATCTCAGGTAATCAATCTGCAAAAATCGAGGTGCTTCGGAAAACGCAAAACACCTGGGATACCAATTTGTATTACTTTCTCCCCATTGAAGAATACGCCGTATATAAAATTATTTTTACGGTGAAGGCGGATAGAGATAATGTGCGCTTTAAAGTCGAATTGTGTGAGAGTTATGATAACTTGACAGATTTCAAACCCTTGGAGTTAGAAAGTTGGGATGATGATTTTATCGTTGAAAATAAAGATGCTGCCATCCATGATTTAAGAGGGACTGTATTAGCAGGTATACAAGCTCGAACTTATGAGTTTATCACCAAAGGAAATCAGTTTGCTTATCCGAATTATATTTTAGCCTTTCATTTTGGACATGCCGATATTGCTAGCTATTGGATTGATGACATAAAAATCAGCAGGTATGATGAGGGCGATTGGGATGGCAATCTGTTCCCGGTGGGAAATTTTGAAAGCGACAGAACCCTTGTGGCTAATAGTCAAGGATTTTACTTGGATGGACGTACCTCCAATCCAACCGATGTAGCTTACTTAGACACCGACAATCCCATATCCGGTAGCAAATCCCTTTATATAGGTAAAAATGTTGCATCAACAGAGGCTGTTGGAAGTATTCCCAATACAGTGAATCCTGATATAGATATCACCTCACGTGGAAAGAAAATTTCACAGTTAACAGGAGACTGGGATAATCATTTGAATGTTCCGGTCTTGAGTCAGACCTACACACGTTACTCCATGGAGGGTACGGATTTAGGTGTTCCTGTTGAAGATGGTGATACTACTTGGGTGTTTTTTGGTGATACCTGGGGTCCAAATTTTTTGAGAGATGCTGTGGGTTATACGACCCAAAAAAATCCGGAAGATAATTTCAAATTAGATTTTATTACGTATGCCAATGGGGTATGGAAACCTCTTAATATACCGGGCGTGCGACAGATGGAATTTGATGTTCCCTTAGATGCTATTGTGATAGGGAATGATTTCTACCTATGGCATTCAACTGATGTTATGAAGCGTTCCGTATTCGCTCATGCAACGCGAGCCAATGCAAAAAGGAATGAATATACTTATCTGTATGATTTTTCAAGTTCAAAATTTATCAATGTCTCCGTTCAAAAAGTCAATAATGCTGATTATCCTTTATTGCCGGATCAGACCGGTGAGGGGCTTATCATCATTGGCTCAGGAGAATACAGAGCCAGCAATGTCTTTTTGGCTTATCAACCTTTATCAGGCTTGAGAGATAAACAAACCATTCGTTATTTTGCAGGCATGAAGGAGGGCAAACCGCTTTGGAACAGAAACGAAGTGGATGCACAGCCCATTTTTAGTTTTAGTGGTTTGTTGCAAGGATCACCGGATGTGGGAGAATTATCCATTGCATACAACAGATATATCAGAAAATGGATATTGCTTTATAATCACGGCAGTCCAAGGGGTATTAACAT
>Ga0172382_10013171_pt1 | contig 10688 bp, 13 predicted proteins | sample Leawel138RmetaG_FD_122245 | JGI IMG/M metagenome (GOLD analysis project Ga0172382, IMG submission 122245) | Leachate microbial communities from a municipal landfill in Southern Ontario, Canada - Leachate well 138R metaG | ecosystem: Engineered > Solid waste > Landfill > Unclassified | place...
AAAATTAATCTAGATTTTTGAGATTTAAATATTTTAAGTGAAATTAAATAAAAGAAAAAAACAGAAAGAGTAGAAAAAACAGCTGACCAAAAACGGAGGGTTAGTATGATAGTCGAAAAATCGTGTTTAGGAGTGGTAAAAAAAGTTAAAAATAAAGGAAATTGACCGTAGGCAAAAAAATTAGGATTTAAATTTTTTGAATTCATCTGTAAAACAGATGTAGCCATGTTGTTTTCATCAGGATGGAAAAAGTAACCATTCCCCCAATCTAGGTTAAAAAAACGAGTAAAAATTAGAATTAAAACTAAAACAACAAAAACAACTTTGGCAAAACTAGATGACATAAACAATAGTAATCATCATCAATCCCCATAGAAAAATGGAAAAAAGAAGTGGAATATCAGTAGCAATTACTTTTTCTGGACGTTCACCTTCTTGCATTTCAAAAATTATTTGACCATAACGCATAATGCCAAAAATTACTGGAATAATAGTAATCATATACCATTTCCGATACAAGGCATCAGGAAAATTTTCTATTAAAAAGTTATGGATAATACCTTCTTGAAAAACAACTTGTTCTTCAAAAAAGGTAAACATAGAATAAGCGATTAGAGTACAAACAGCAAACATAGTGGTATAAAAATTAAGTAAACTTTTACCATAACCAGCTAGGGAAATTCTGGTCAAAATTCCAGTATTACCAAGTTCACTACGACGTTTACCACTAGCAATAAAAAGAGATAAGAAAATAACAGCCAACATAATCCAAATTGGTAAATGATAGCCAGTAACTATTTCACCAGCAAAAGCTCTGATACTAAAGAAGAAAGCAATCCCAATAATATCTAAAACGGCTTTTTTCTTAATAAAGAAAGAATAAGAATACTGAAGTAAGATAAAGATTAGAGAAATAATAAAAAATGAAGAACTAACAAAAAGAGAAATAAAAAGACCAATAAAAAGTAATAAAAATGAAGTAAATACTGCTGTAGTTTCAGAAATAGCTCCCCGAGCTAATGGTCGATTCTTTTTCCCAGGATGGAGACGATCTTTTTTAAGATCAACTAAATCATTAATTAAATAAGATGACGATGATAATAAACAAAAAACAATAAAAGCCCAGATGTTTTTTGTAAAAAGAGGTAAGTTGGTCAATTGACCATTTAAAATAAGAGCCGCAAAAAGACTTAAATTCTTTATCCATTGAATTGGTCGAAGAGATTCTATAATAGTAAAAAATTTTTTCTTAAAACCAAACATAATATATGATACCAAAAATAAGGAAAAACAGCTTAAAACTAGTTTTTACGATAGAAAACTAAAGAGATTGTTAAAAGTACAATTGATAAAAGAAAGATACTAAAAGTAGGGAAAACAGCTCCGGTTTTAGGAACACCAGAACTAGTACTAGGATTTTCAACCTTAGTAATGGCAATAGTAGGAGTAATAGTTTTTGTAGGAGTGGAGGTAATAGTAATTACAGTAGTAGGAGTTGGGGTAGGAGTAGTTTTAGTTGAAGAGGATGAAGCAGTAAAACTAGTATCACTTTCAGCGGCTAAAACAATGAATTTTCTGGTAATGGTTTCTATAATACCTTGATCATTTTTTGCAGTGACAGTAATAGTGTGTTCTCCTGGGGTTAAATTTTCAGGAACTGACCAATTCCAAGTGCCATCATCACTAGTAGTAACCTCTCCCTTAAAAACTTCAGATGAATGAACTTCAATAGTAATTTTTGAATTGATAGGAGCAGTGCCAAAAAATTCTGGTTTTTTAGTTGAAATAGTTTCATTATCACTAGGATTAGAAATATCTAATTTTTTATCAACAGAATTATCAAGATCAACATCAGTTGATGGTAATACACCAACATTAGACTCAGTTTTTACCTCTGGACTAGTAAGACTATTTTGACCAATAATAATATCTGGAACAGGATTATTAATAGAGGTGTTATTAATAATTTGAGTAGTATTTTTACCTGGAGTAATTACAAAAATTTCTTCTTCTAAATTTTTTGGAGGAGTAAACCAATTTGTTTTTGATTCATTAAAACTAGTTGATAAAGGAATATTCCAATTACCTGAAGAAGTAGTAATGGCTGATAATGGGGAAGCCCCTGGAATATTTAAATAAACAATAACTTCATTAGCAGGACTATTGTCTGAATTAAAAACTTTTCCCCAAGCTAAATCAGAAGAAACTGGTTGATTTGATAATTTTTGAGCAGTACTGATTTGAAAACTAGATGAATTAAAATTATCCCCACCACTGATAATAAAAAAGGTGTAATCGGAGTTTTCTTTTAGAGAATTAATTTCAAAATAATGGACTTTACTAGATTTATCATTTTTAATAATTTGGTTATTAATATTAATATTGGCTAAACAATCAGCACTAGTAGTAAAGGAAATAACGGCCGAATTATGGGTAATATTAGTTATTTGAGGGTTAATTGGCTCACAACTACCACCAGCTTTAGAACTAAAACTAAAATTTTTGCTAGTTAAAATTACACCACCAAAGATAGCAGCGATAAGTAATAAAACTCCAAAAATAGTAGGGATATGTTTTTCTGGCTTCATGGTGATTCTGGAGAAGGTTGAGGAGTTATTAATGAAGATGATTCGGATGAAAAATTAATTAGTCCAGAATTATTTTCGTCAAAATTAAGAGGTCTTTTTTCAATTTCATCAATAATTTCTAAATCAAGTTGAGAATTTATAATATTACTATAAGAATTAGTTTGAACTTTTTTTATAGGTCCCATCAAACTACTATAACTTTTTTGAATAATAACCACTAGGATTGAAATAAAGGTAAAGAGAGAAATAAAAATGAAGTAAGTTGAAAGTTTAGTTTTTTTCATTGATTTTCTATTGGCGAATAAAATAAATTACTATTTATACTTAAAGTTACGTCACCAGAACTAAAATTAGTCTCTGTTGAATTTTTGTCATTAGGTCGACTAAATCTGATAGAAGAAATATCAACAAGGCGACGATTATTAAGTAGCTCTTTTATAAAAGCAAGTGAAGTCTGATATTGGGTATCAGCTGAAACATTTACAGTAAATGATTTAGTCAATGTTTTTTTATCTTCTTTTTGATCTTCAGAATAAATATTAAAACTTATTTGTTTTAAGTTAATTGAGGATTGTTTAGAAATTGTGGAAAAGTTTGTAGCTGCTTGATAAAAATTAGGATTAGTAGGAAATCCTGATTCTAAAATAAAATATTTTTCTTGAGCTTGAGAAAAAGAATCTTGAGCTTGGATAACACTGTTGATTTTAGCTTTCATTTTCTGACTAGCTAATTCTTTTGATTTTATTTCTCCAAGTAGGGAAGAAATAGCTAAAGCGGTTGGTTTAATGGCTAATAATAGGAAAATAGCAATTAAAGTAAAGGTGCCCCCAATTTCTAGATATTTAGCAAATTTTTTATTTTCAGCTTGTTTACGAAGGTGTTCGTATAGGGGTCTAATTTGACTTAGGGTAGGTTTATTAATCATGATTTTTTAGGGATGTTAAATATAAGAGAAATAAGTACAGTGTAATTATTTTCTTTAGGTTTTTTCTCAATTTTACTGATTTCAACAGTTTTAATGTCTGGGTTCAACATTAAGTTGCTAATAAAATCGACAATTGAATCTTCATTAAAGGCAAAAAGAGAGGCAGTGGCAATAATTTCATTGGTAGAATTTTTTTGGATAGAAAGAGTGTCATAAACAAGATTATTAGGAGTACTCTCTATAAGAGAAAGAAGTTGTTGGTCATATTCTGGTTGATTGGCATAATATTCCTTAATTGTTGCTAGTCTTTCTTGAAAAGAAGCATATTCTGTTTCAAAATATTTAGTACTATCCAAAATTGCCTGTTGTTGACGAACGGTTTCAGAAAGATCTGAATTTTTTCTATCTAAAGAGAATCTGGAAATAAAGGCAGCAATAACAATAAACTCAGTAACGACAATAACCCATCTACCAATAGTAGTTAACCATTTAAAGAATCTAGCCCCAAAAGAATTAGGATTTTCTGCGTCTGGAAGAAGAGAAATTTCTTTTTTAATAGCCATACATTAAGTATATACGACTATTTATTTAAAAGAAAACGTTTGAACTTTAAAAAATAACGTTGATAATCATTTATTTCTTCTATTTTTAAGATTTTAGCCGAAACAATATAAGAAAAAAGACCAACTAGGCTAGAAATAGTAAAAACTATAATAACAGGAATGGTTTTGGTAGTGTCTAGGACAAAAAGATCCAAAACCTTTATAGAAACCCAGGTGCCAATTCCCATAATGATTGAAGAAAGTAAAATTTTATTGGTTTTTTTAAGGGTAACTATCCATTCAAAACCATCAACTATCTTGATAAACATAAATAAAAGTCCACTAAGTTGAACTATATTAGCAACAGAAGAACTAATAGCTAAACCCAAAACTCCAAAATCGGTAAAGTTTATTAAATAAAAACTAAGACTAACGTTGAAGAAAAGTGAAATTAAAGAAATGAAAAAAGGAACTTTAGTATTATGAAGAGCATAAAAAGACCTAATTAAAATCTGAATAATTGCTTGACACACAATAGCTGGGGTTAAAAAGGCCAACGTTTTAGCAGTTAAAACAGTAGCTGACCAAGGGAATTGACGAGAACCAAAGAGAATACGAACGATAGCTAAACGTTGAATTAAAATTAAAACCGCAATAGGTAAGGCAATAAAAAGACTTTGAATTAAAATTTTATGAACCGTGGTTCTAAATTTTTGCAACTCATTTAGAGCAATATTTTTAGAAAGAGCAGGTAAAGAAGCTTGACCAATAGTAGTACCAAAAATACGACTAGGTAAATACATAAGTTGAAGAGCTAAATTTAAAATAGAAATTGAACCAATAGTAAGAGTGCTGGCAAAAAAGAGAGTAACAGTATTTTCTATTTCACCTAAGCCAAGAGAAAGACTTCGAGGGATCATGAGTCGGAAAACTTCTTTGACCCCATCAACTTTGGTTTTGATAGTAGTAAAAGAATATTTAAAGCCAAGTCTTTTTAAAGATGGAATTTGAATAGCTAAATGGAAAAAGGCACCGACAACTGCTCCATAAACAACACCATGGATACCAAAGGTAGGAGCTAGGGTAAAAATACTGATAATAATGAATAAGTTATAAATAATAGGGGAAAGAGCTGGAATTATGAAAATTTGATTGACTTGAAGGATAGCAGTAATGAAATTACTTAAAAGGAAAAATATTTGAGCAATTAATAGGATTCTAGTTAGATCAACCATTAAGGCTAATTGTTCAGGTGAAAAACCAGCAGCAATTAATTTAGTTAAGGGAGTAGCAAAAATTAAAACAATTAAAGCAGCAACAGTGAAAACAACCAAAAGAATATTAATGACAGAAGAAGCTAATAAATAAGCTTTCTTTTTACTTTTTTGAAGATAGCCAGAAAAAACAGGGATGAAAGAAGCAGACAACGCTCCAGTAACTAAAAGTTTAAAAATCAAGTCAGGGAGACGAAAAGCAGCATTGTAAACATCGAGTTGAGCGGTACAACATTTAAAGAAATAACCATATAAAAAACGACTTCTTAAAAAACCTAATATAGCAGAAATGCCAAATGTTACGGCTAAAACTATCGAGGCAGAGAGAATGCTATTTTGTTTTCGATAAATAATGGAATGAATTTTTTGTTTGATCCCCATAGGTGTATTATAAATTCTTGTAAATCTTTGGTATATAGGATAAAATGATCTCTATGCCAATCAGTTTATCTGCAAAAAAATCATTAAGAAAGTCCTTGAAAAATCGCAAGGAAAATGTTTTGTTTAAAAACAAACTTAAAAAAACGATTAAAGAATTCTTAGCTAAACCAAGTGCTGAGGATCTTAAAAATGTCTATTCCATGTTGGATAAGGCTGTTAAAAATAATATTTTTCATCACAATAAGACTGCTAGACTCAAAGCTAAATTTACTAGAGAATTAGCTGGTAAGGGAGCAATTAAAACTCAAGTTAAAGCTAAAAAAGTGAAGAAAGGTTCTAAAAAAGTAGCTAAATCAAAGGTTAGAGATAAAGCTAATAAAGCAAAGTCTAATAAAAAAATGTAACAGCCGCATTAGTTTGGATAATTCCAAATAATGTGGCAAAATAAGGGTATCCGAAAAAGGATACCTTTTTTGTTTTTAGAGATTAATTTTATAAAAAAATGGATTTAAAAAAATTTTACATAACCACTCCTATCTATTACATAAACGATGTTCCACATATTGGTCACACCTGCACTACTGTAGCGGTTGATATTATTGCCAGGCTACACAGACAATTAGGAGAAGAAGTATTTTTTTTAACAGGAACTGATGAACATGGTCAAAAAGTAGCGGAATCAGCAGCTAAAGAAAATTTAACTCCAATAGAATATTGTGACAAAATTTCCCCTAGATTTGAGGAAGCTTGGAAAAAATTAAACATTAGTTTTGATTTTTTTATTAGAACTACTAACCCAAAACATAAGAAAGTAGTTCAAGAAATGCTGCAAAAAATTTATGACAATGGGGATGTTTATAAAGATAAATATGAAGGTTGGTATTGTATTGGTTGTGAGAAATTTTTAACAGAAACTGATTTAGTAGATAATCATTGTCCTCTTCACCCAGCTGAAAAAACAGTTTGGAAAAGCGAAGAAAACTGGTTTTTTAAATTAAGCAAATATGTTCCTCAATTAATTGATTTAATTGAAAATGAAAAAACTAATTATATTTTCCCAAATGGTAAAAAAGCTGAAATTTTAGCAAAACTTAAAGCTGGGGTAAATGATATTTCACTGTCTCGAGAAAACGTAGAGTGGGGAATTGAAGTCCCTTGGGATAATAAACAAACTTTTTATGTTTGGTTTGATGCTTTAATTAATTATTATAGTGCAACTCAATTTGTAGAAAATAAAAAAGAATTTTGGCCAGCAGATATACATCTTTTGGGAAAAGAAATTCTATGGTTTCATACTGTAATTTGGCAAGCAATGTTATTGTCGGCAAAAATTGAATTACCTAAAAAAACTTACACTCATAGTTTTTATATGATTGATGGACAAAAGATGTCTAAATCGATTGGAAACGTAATTTCACCCCAACAATTAGTTGATCTTTTTGGAGTCGATGGGTCGAGATATTTAATTGCCAGATCTTTCCCAACTGAAAATGATAGTGATGTAGGAATTGAAAGATTTAGGGAAAAATATAATGCTGATTTAGCCAATAATTTGGGTAATTTAGTATCTAGAGTAACTAAATTAGCCCAAGGTTTAGAGGTAAAAAAAGAAGAAATTGAAATAGATAAAAAATATATTGAACTAATCGATAATTGTCGATTTGATGAAGCTATCGGGTTAGTATTTGAAAAATTTATTGATATTTCAAATACTAAATTGAATGAAATAGCTCCATGGAAATTAGAAAAAACGGATCCTAAAAGAATTGAAGTTTTAAATTACTGTATCAATAACTTAAAACAGGCCTCTCTTCATTTAAAAGCAATTATGCCAGAAGTGGTTGAAAAAATTGAAAAATGTTTAGAAAATAAAGTTAAATTATTAGATTCAGGATTATTTCCAAGAATTTAATTAATGATAGATACACACGCTCATCTAGATCAAATATTGTGCGACACTAAAGGTGAAGTAAACCAAATTATTTTAGCAGCATCAGATGTAGATGATTCTGAAAATAACCTAAAATTAGCCAAAAAATATGATTTTTTATTACCAGCAATTGGCATCCATCCCCAGTCCCCTTCCGTAGAAGTGAAAAAGTTAGAAAAATTAATAACAAAAAAAGTAATAGCAATTGGTGAATGTGGATTAGAGTTTATTGGTGATTATGATCAAAAAAATCAGGAAATTTGTTTTAGAAAACAAATTGAATTGGCACAAAAATATAAAATACCATTAATAGTTCATGCTAGAAAAGCGGTAGATGAGGCAGTGGAAATTCTTAAAGAATATAAAAATATCAGTGGGGTGTTCCATTGTTATGCTGGAGGAAAGAAAAGAATTCAAAAAATAATTGATTTAGGGTTTTATTTTGGGATAGATGGGAATTTAACTTATGAAGATGGCTTAGTTGATGTAGTTAAAAATATTCCAAAAGATAAATTAATATTGGAAACTGATTGTCCTTATTTGACACCAATACCATTTAAAGGTGAAGAAAATAAACCAGCTTATGTTAAATATATTTATGAGAAAGTGGCTGAAATTTGGGGAATGAATTTTACTGATACCGAAAAAATAATTGATGCAAATGCAAAAAAATTATTTAAGATCATCTAGACCATTACCGTCGAGCAACAATAAACCAAAACCAAAAATAGTTGAAGTTAAATAACTTAATAATGGATTATTAGGAAAAATAAATAGATCTAAAATACCCCAAATACCACGCCAAATGATAATAATGGCAACAACATCAATAATTATTCTTAAATTTTTTCGACGAGCTAAAAATTTTCTAATATTTTTAAACATATTCAGAAATTATAGTTTCTAACTCTTTAGTATTTGGATATTTGTCAATAAAAGCTACTTCCCCATCGATTAAAAGAATAGTGTTTCCTTGAAGACCCATACTAATAACTCGAGACATATCTTTAATATATTCCGGGTCATAATCGATTTGAAGACGGTGACAAATGTTTTCTAAATCATAAAATAATTGTTTCCCTCTTGGAGATCCCCTATCAAAAAGTTGAATTCGCATATAAAAACATTATAGCAAAACAAGATTATTAAAATATTATTTTTTTGGTTGGGAAATTTGGACAGTGTTATATAAAAGTGAGGCGATAGTCATAGGACCAACACCACCAGGGACTGGGGTAATAAATTTAGCAATATCTTTAACTTGGTCAAAATCAAAATCACCACTTACCTTACCAGTAATAGGATCAGTGGCAAACCCAACATCAATTAAAACCGAATCTTTTTTAATAAATTCTTGGCCAAAGAAAGCAGGTTTACCAATAGCAGAAATTAAAATATCAGCATTTTGACAAATATTTTTTAGATCTTTGGTGTGAGAATGACAAATAGTCACTGTACAATTTTTAGCCATAAGAAGGGCAAAAAGTGGTAAACTCACTTCTGGACTACGACCAACTATTACCGCATTTTTACCGTCTAGATCAAGATTATAGTCTTCTAAAAGTTTCATAATTCCTAGAGCAGTAGCAGAAGCAATACCAGTAGATTCTTTTTGAAATAAAAGACCTAAATTAGTAGGACTAAGACCATCAACATCTTTAGTGGGATCAATGGCCATAAGGACTTTTTGAGTGTCAATTTGAGAAGGTAAAGGAAGTTGAACCATTAGACCAGTGGTGTCAGGATTATGATTTAATTCATTGATTAAATTAATGACATCTTGAGTAGTGAAATTAGTAAGCAGGTGATAAATTTGACCACCAACACCAATACTTTCAGCTTTTTTGTTTTTTAATTCAACATATTTAATAGAGGCTGGATCATTACCAACTAAAATAATATCCAAATTTGGTTTAATTTTTGAAGATTCAATTTTACTTTTGAGTGAATCTAATATTTTTTGACTAGTAATTTGACCATCAAGAATTTGCATAAGGGAATTATATCTTAGTTAATATTTGACACCCAGAATTAGTAATTAAAACAGTATGTTCAAATTGAGCTGAAAGAGAATGGTCAAAAGTCTTAACTGTCCAACCATCTAGTCTATTAAAAGTAATATTAGAATCAGGTGAACCATTAATCATTGGTTCTACAGTAAAAACCATGCCTGGTTTTAATACGACATCATCTCTTTTAATATCAAAATGGAAAACAAAGGGGTCTTCATGAAACTTTAAACCAATACCATGACCACCTAATTCCTTAACTACACTAAACCCATTTTTTTGAACAAAAGGCTCAATAATTTTACCAACACAATTATTTAAAACTTTCCCTGGTTTAAGTGATTTAATTGAAAGATCAAGAGATTTTTTAGTGATATCAATTAATTTTTGAGCTGATTTACTAATTTTACCGACTGGGAAAGTGGCTGAAGTATCACCATAAAATCCATCTAAAATAGTAGTGATATCGAGATTAATAATATCCCCTTTTCGTAAAATTTCATTAGGTGATGGAATACCATGACAAACAATATCATTAATTGAAGTACAAATACTTTTGGGAAATCCATTGTAGTTTAGAGGAGCTGCGATGGCATTATGATCAAGAATGAACTGATGAGCTAAGTCATTTAGTTTTTGAGTGGAAATCCCTGGAGCAACAAAAGTTGATAGATATTTTAAAGTTTTAGCAGCTAATTGGCTGGATTTTTTAATACCTTCAATCTGGGCAGATGTTTTAATAGTAATCACTAGTTAATTATACCGCAAGATACTGGTTTTTGTGATAATATTGGGTTATGAAGAAAGAATACTTTTATATTGGCAAATTGTTTAGAAATAAAATAACGAAAAAAATGCAAGATCAGGGGGCAGAATTTGAGTCGAGAATATTAAGAGATGATGAAATAATTCCAATATTAATAGATAAATTAATTGAAGAAGCAAAAGAATTGCAAAAGGTAGACCCAAAAGATAAGAAAAAGTTTAGAGAAGAGATGGCTGATATTAAAACTGTATTAAAAAATATTGGTGAATCAAA
>Ga0172382_10013172_pt1 | contig 10688 bp, 9 predicted proteins | sample Leawel138RmetaG_FD_122245 | JGI IMG/M metagenome (GOLD analysis project Ga0172382, IMG submission 122245) | Leachate microbial communities from a municipal landfill in Southern Ontario, Canada - Leachate well 138R metaG | ecosystem: Engineered > Solid waste > Landfill > Unclassified | place...
CAATGTCAGGGTATCCAAAAACCAGGTCATTACAAAAGTAAGATTGTAAGAGTAGTGCCCAAAATTTTGACTTGGGTATATGTATCAATGAGTTAGAACTTTTTTTGCGCAAGTTCGGTTAAGATGAATGATGAATGAGGCGCCAGCCGGAGGCTGGCTGAGGTGTTAGGTATTAGGTGTTAGTTGATAGGGCTTTGCAAATACCAAGTCTATTTTGAATTAGTGTAATTCGTGTATTTCGGGGCTATTTTAGAAACCCTTTCGTGTTCTTTCGTGCTTTTCGTGGTTAACTAAGATAGATCTGAAGTGCCGTCTCTGATGAGACTCTTTGAGGGACTTGCTACGCAAGCGATAAATAAAGAATAATGAATGACGAATGAGGCGCCAGCCGGAGGCTGGCTGAGGTGTTAGGTATTAGGTGTTAGTTGATAGGGCTAATACCAAGTCTGGTTTGAATTAGTGGAATTAGCGATAAAAAACGTCAGCCGCTGGATAACAGTGCGAAGCACGCTCAACTTGAGCAAAGCGAATCTCAACCGCGAGCAAAGTGAGTTCTCAACTGGCGCCTTAGCGCCTCTCAACACTCGCGCAGCGAGCTCCCTAAAGAGTCTCAGCGAGACGGCAGTTTAGGTCAAAAACTAGCGGGCGCAGCCCGTATTCCTTCGAGCGATAGCGAGCCTCGAGCGAAGCGAGTTCCCTGCAGGTGCGCCAGCACCTTCCAATAGCGAACACAAGTGAACACTCAACAGGCGTCTTAGCGCCTCTCAACATTCGTGCAGCGAGCCTAAAGTGCCGTCTCTGATGAGACTCGTAACCTAATACTATAGCTTGAGTTGACCTGAAATAACGTCTCTCTGAGACTCAGGAGCTTGCTTCGCAAGCCAGGAGTTAGTTGTTAGTTGATAGTTATTAGGGGCTTCGCTTATGTCAGGACGCACGCAAGCGTGCTTAGGGGTTAGATGCCAGAGACCAGAGGCCAGGGGCTTCGATCAATCTGAGCCTATTTTGAATTGGTATTTCCTTATTATTAATCGCGAGCGGTAGCGAGCTTAAAATTCGTGTTAATTAGTGCAATTCGTGGTTAAGAAAAACGTACGCGAGACTATTCCGGCCGCATCTGCGGCCACAAAATCACTTCTTTGATCGAGTCATTCTCCGTAAACAGCATCACCATCCGATCCATCCCGATGCCCAGTCCGCCCATGGGCGGCATTCCATATTCCAACGCTTCCAAAAAGTCTTCATCCACCACCTGCGCTTCGTCATCGCCCATTGCTTTCAGGGCGGCTTGTGCTTCCAGGCGTGTGCGCTGATCCACGGGATCGTTCAATTCGCTAAAGGAATTGCCAAATTCATACCCTGCCATAAACAGCTCAAAGCGGTCTGCCAAGAGCGGATTGCCCGGCATTGCCTTTGCCAGAGGCGAGATTTCCTTGGGATAATCCACCACGAATGTGGGCTGGATCAGCTTCTCTTCCACATACTCGTCAAAGAGCAGGGCAATCAATCTGCCCACTCCCGCTCCCTCCGGAATCTCCAGCTCCCGCTGTGTGCAAAAAGCCAGCGCCCTCTCATAATCCATATCGCTGAGGTCGATGCCGGCGTGTTCCTGTACCAGCTCTGTCATCGTTGCCACCCTAAAGGGCTGCTTCAGATCAATATCATAGCCGCGAAAGTGGTACACACTCTTGTGCATCACCTCGTCCGCTATATAGTGGAAAAGCGCCTCCGTGATCTCCATCATCCCCCGCAGGTCTGTATATGCCTGATACAATTCCAACATGGTAAATTCCGGATTGTGGGTGCGGTCCATCCCCTCATTTCTAAAGTCTTTGCCCAGCTCATACACGCGCTCAAATCCGCCCACGATCAGCCGTTTCAGATACAGCTCCGTAGCGATGCGCAGATACAAATCCACGTCCAGGGTGTTGTGATGGGTGATAAAGGGACGCGCATTCGCTCCGCCATACAGCGGTTGCAGGATGGGGGTTTCCACCTCCACAAACCCACGTGCATCCAAAAAGCTGCGGATGCCGCTGATGATGCGGGAACGCCAGAGGAATACCTGACGATGGCTGGGATTGAGCAGCAGGTCCAGATACCGCTTGCGATAGCGTAGCTCGATATCGGAAAATTCGTCATAGCGAATCAGCCGCCCATCCTCCATCCTCTCTTTCACAGCCGGAAGGGGACGGATGTTTTTGCTCAGCATCGTCACTTCTGTGGCTTTGATGCTGTATTCACCGGATTTGGTGAAAAACATCGTTCCCCTGATCTGTACAAAGTCCCCGGCGTCAAAGAGCTTGAATATCTCATAGTTCTCTTCGCCCACCAGGTCTCGCTGCACATAGATCTGCACCCTGCCGCTATCATCTTCCAGGTTGCCAAAGCCCAGTTTACCCTGTCTGCGCATTGCCACCAGCCTGCCACACAGGCTCAGCTGGGTTTGCTGTGCTATCCACTCATCTTTATTATCCAAAATCTCGCCAATTTTATGGCTGCGATGGGATTCTACTGGATACGGATCCACGCCCAGCTCACGCAGGCGCGCCAGCTTTTGCAGACGCAGCTGGATAAATTGATTGGGCTTTTGCATCTGGTTTTTCTTATAAATCCTTAAAGGGATTATCGTCTGTTGTGTTCACCTTTTGGCTGGCATAGCGGCGCCATTCCTCATCCTGACGGCCTCTGCCGCTGCGACGGGGACGGCTGGAAAAATCACGCTCTTCCCTTTGGGGTCTTTCTTCGCGTCTTTGCATTTCTGCTATTTCTTCCGCTGTGCGGTCTGTATAATCCAGGGTGATGCGGTGGCTGTCTTTATCGATGGCGGTCACCAAAAGCTTCATGCTGTCACCTGCCTTAAATTCATCCACATTACGCACGCGTGAGCGCGGCAGGAGCCCGGTGACGCCTTCTTGGATGCTCACAAACACGCCAAAATTGGTCACGCTTTCCACCACGCCTTCAAATGCCTGATCCACCTGCACGATTTCATCAATCTTATCCCAAGGGTCTTCTTGCAAAGCCTTCAGGGAAAGGGAAACCTTCTGAGTATCAGGATCGATCCTCAAGATCTGCACCTGCACGTATTCGCCTTCTTTCAGCACCTCGCGGGGATGCGCCAGATTGCGGTTGCGGCTCATCTCACTCACGGGGATCAAGCCTTCCACGCCCGGCTTCAGCTCTGCAAATGCACCAAAATTGTGCAGTCTCAACACGCGGCAATTCACGATATCGCCTTCTTTCAGCTCTGCCATCGCCTGGGTAAAGGGATTTTCCATCAAGGCCTTCATCGATAAACTGATCTTGTCTTCCTTGATATCCAATATCTTCACGTCCACTTCCTGGCCTGCCTTCAAGAGGTCCTGAGGCTTCACCACGTGCTGCCAGGATATCTCGGAAACGTGAAGCAATCCCTCCACGCCTCCCAAATCCACAAAGGCTCCAAAATTGGTCATCCGCATCACGGTGCCTTTCACTATTTCTTCCACACTCAGCTTCGCCAATGCGGCTGCTTTCTTTTCCTCATTTTCGGCTTCTTCCAATTGACGGCGGGAAACCACTACGCGACGGCAGTTTTCCGAGCATTCGATTATCAAAAAATCCATGGTTTTACCGATCATGGCGGCATTATCGCTTATCCCTTTCATCGAGGCCTGACTCAAGGGACAAAATGCCCGCGCTCCCAATACATCCACGTTGAAGCCACCCTTGGTGAGGGAATATACCTTCCCCGCCACGGGAATCTTACGCTCGAATGCATCCAGAATGGATTGCTTGTCAACGTATTGTTTGGTGAGGCTCTTGCCCACTACGTAGCCGGATTCATTTTGATCCACGATATAACCCTTCAGGTTATCGCCCACGCTCAGCTTGAGCTCTCCGTTTTCTTCGGCATATTCGCCGATTTCGGCATACGCATCGAACTTCCCACCCAAGTTCACAATGATATAATTCTCATTGATACTGGCGATGGGAGCGTCCACTACGTCGCCTTTCTTAATCTCTGCAGTGTCATTGAAGGATTCTTCGAGCATGCGAAGATATTCTTCCTTCATTTCCTTTACTGCAGATTTGCTGTTGGTTTCACGCACCTTGTCTGACATAAGTTACTCCTAAGAACATTAAACAAAAAACCACGATTTCCAGGGGCGGGTTTTTGTAAAGGACTTTATTGGCTTCGCCAGGGAACAGGGGACTGGGAAGAGGGGATAGAGCGCACGCCGGGCGTGCTTTTAGAGGCCAGAGACCAGGGCGCACGCAGGGCGTGCTTAGGGGACAGGGCGCAAGCGCCCAGGTGATAGGGGTTAGGGGGCGCTGCAGAGAGCTAAGTGAAAAGTGAAGAGTGAACAGGTAACACTGGATTTATCCGGTGGTTTCACCGGTTTTAACCGGTTTTATATCAAACACTTACCGATCCAAAGATCAGGGCGCAAGCGGGGCGTGCTTGCTTAGGTTTTAGTTGTTAGGGCTAAAGCCAAGTCTATTTTGAATTAGTGAAATCCCTTGTAATTAGTGGAATTCGTGGTTCAAAACCCTTTCGTGTGTTTTCGTGCTTTTCGTGGTGAAATAAACCGCGAGCGCAGCGAGCTCCGCTCCCCTGGTCTCTGGCCTCTGGCCTCTAACCCCTAAAAAAACGCCCCTGCAATCAAGCAGGGGCATTTTTTTATAAACGATTTATCGTTTAATAAGATTCCTGATTCCAAATCCGGCAGGAACTTTACCGTCGTTCATGCCTTTCACATTGGATTGCAATCTGCCGTTGGTCATAGTGGGGATATCTTTTATGACGTTCAGGTTCTTGGTATATTTGGGAGCCTTCAAAGCCACAGGCTCAGAAGCTTTTCTGCCCTTGGAACCGTCAAATTCAGTGGATGCAGTCACTATGAAGAATTTGAACACTTCTTCACCCTCGTAAAAGTATCCCAAATCCTGAATTCCAGCTTCCAAGAGGGTCCATTCGCTCATGGGGGCGTGGGGATCGTCACTGCCATACACGTTGTAGGATTGTGCGCCTTCCACTTCGTCCCAGCTCACCACGGGATATCCATCCAGATAAATTATCACGTTTTCCGGGGCGTCTATTTCCACGATTTCTACCACTTCTTCAGCCACCACTCTTATGCACAGGTCTTCATCATAATAAGCGGGTCCATCCCATCCTTCCGCAGGATCATAGGCAAGGGAGGTAATCCAGCTGGAGATGGGTTCAGTCTTGTCACCCATAATTCCGGGGGCGCCTGCTTGATATGCACCCACCTGAAAATAGGCTACGTGGAATTTTTCTCCGGCGGCTACTACCGCATCATAAGAGGAGACGTCAAAGGTATTCCAATCACCCAATTGACAGGTGGTTTGGGTGATGGGCACCAGGGGATTATCCATATCGGGGATGCCTGTGCCATCATCGGGGAAGATGGCATATCTCAGGTTGCCTTGGGCGCCTGTGGGCCAAGTATTGTCTCTCATCTCAATCTTGATATCTGTGATTTTCATGCCGGCGCCTTCATACCAGAAGGTGTTGGCAAAGCCAAAGCCATCGTTGTAAAAGGCGTGTGCCATGGTGGAATTATCTTCGTCATAGGCAAATTCAAATGGCAGTTCCACTAAATCCTGCTGCAAGAAGAGATTGTTGTTTATCATATTGACGTCATCATCGTGCCAAGCTTGGAATTGCAACACATAACGTCCAGCATCGGCTGGCATGATGTAGGGCTCCGTAAGGTCAAAAGTGATCTCTTCGCCGGCAGCCATGTTGAAATCCTCTATTCCAGCAATAAAATCAACAATTTCAAATTCTTCCTGGTCTCTCAATACCAAGTATGCGGATACATCATCCACTGCCATCGGCACTCCGCCATTGATACTGTTATTTTTGACTGTTACAGAGTATAACACTTCTTCCTCGGGCTCCAAGAAGAAATCTCCACTAAAGGTTATGGATTGTGCAACAACGTCAATCTGTTCACCCATATACTCAACTTCCGCGCTGAAGCAATAATCATACCAAGCTTCCCATCCCGCGGGATCAGTGCTAAAGTAGTTGAAACTATTGGCGCGATATGCATCATCGTGCAAGGTAGCAGTATGAACGCTACCGGCTACCCCATTAGGGCTGGATACCACCATGGCAAATTTGGTGCCATTGGCGCCACTTGGTCCAAAATATAGGTTGGCAGCAGAGAAATCAACATAGTTGTAATCTGAACCAACCGGTGCCGTCTGCCAGTCAATCAAGTTGGCATACAAAATGGTTTCTCCGGCAAGGGGGAACATCCCGCTTTGATTGGGCGTTCCATCTGGGTTTACCGGCCAGATCTCCACTCTCACGTTGGCTTGTCCTGCAGCTCCTGCACCGTAGAAGGGGAAATATACACCTTGTAATTGGCAGTTTGCCGCTGGGGTAAACACGGTGGCGGCACGGGAGAGGATATCACCGTCATCATACAATCTGGGGATTCTCTGCAGATAAGCTGTGCTCGTCCAATACTTCAATTCGGCTGCCGCCAGTCCACTCAAGACCAGCAGCGATAGAATAATGATAATGAATTTTTTCATAATCTCATTCTCCTTATAAGAAAAATTAATATTGTATTGTGTTTCTTTGTAACAGGCTCCAATATCACTAATACAGACGCAGCCTGTTCCGCTATTATGACGCTTTTAATTGGTAGTGCAGGTGTTCCCGGCATGATGCAACACACGTTTTAGTTGTAAATGTGCGATGATATTTTTTGATCTCAGTGTGATGCATATACCTTGTTAAACCCCCGCGTTAATAGACGTCTTATAGACATTTGAAATACCGCGCAAAAGAGCCCGCTCCGGCAGATGCCTCTGCCCGTCTGGCAAAAAACTGACGCTATCCAAAGTATCATTACTTCTAATACGCAAGTTCATACTCCTTTGCTTAAATATATTAAGACAAACCAATACTGTAATCTCCACGCAAGCCTGCCACATAGCCCCATACTCTTAAATATTAGAGCATCGCCACTATGCGGCTATCACAAGCACAAGGGATTCTTTTCTATCGATTACCAAACTATATAATGTTGCTTTCGCTGTCAAGCGTTTTTTTTAGTTGTTAGGGGACAGTGAATAGTGAACAGTGAACAGGGGGAGGCGCACGCTGCGCGTGCTTAGGTGTTAGTTGTTAGGGATTAGGTTTTAGGGGCTTAGCTAATGCCAAGTCTATTTTGAAATAGTGGTAAAAAAGGTGCCAGGTTTCAGGATTGCTGCACGAGTAGAGACCTCCATCTTTCGTCACTCATTATTCTTTATTCATCGCGAGCGGTAGCGAGCTTAAAATTCGTGTTAATTCGTGTAATTCGTGGTTAAAAAATAGCGAGCGCAGCGAGCTCCCCAAAGAGCCTCACCAGTGCGAAGCACGCTCAACTTGAGCACAGCGAATCTCAACCGCGAACGTAGTGAGCACTCAACCGGCGCCGTGGCGCCTCTCAACGCTTGCACAGCAAGCCGTAATTCGTGGTTAAAAAAAGAAGGGCGCCGAAGCGCCCCCTTACTTACACATTTTTCCCAAAGCGGCTAAACACCAGCTCCAGCAGCATCAATATCACCATCTCAAAGAAAGCCTGCTCGCTCTCTTCGCTGATCAGCGGGATATCCACCAGCTGATTGATCCGCGTTGCCAGTTCCTTGGCAAGCGCCCTCATCACCTCATTATTCATCTGACTGGTCTTCATATCTCACCATCCATGTATTCCCATCCGGGAACCGACGGCAAAAAGCCATAGCTAACACAATTCGCCACGTTTTCCACCTTGCCGCCCAATGTATCGATATCCTCAAAGGTCAATGTGCTGAGATCCAACGCCGGATCCTCCGTCTTGCCCCAGGCATACATCGCCTTCACAAATAGGGAAAATCCACTGTTCACAGCTTTCCTGCGATTACTTTTCAACATGCCATACAGATGTGCATAGCTGGCAAAATCTTGCTTGTATTCATCGGAAGCCTCTTCCCAGATCGCTGCCAGATTCTTACTAATCTTGCCCAGAGTGGAATTTTGCTCGGTAAGTTTGGGCATCACCCATCTGCGACCGATACACACGCTGCCATCCTTGTAGCTGCTATAGGTCATCTCGTCCACAGTTCCGGAAAATGTCCGGATCCCATATTTAAATTTGACTTTCATTTTTTCCTCCTTATCAAAGTCAATTCATTACGAGGCTATATCTCACCATGAATAATATTATCCACCCAGGATACCTCCATAACCCTCGGCCGCCGGATTATATATAGTATAACTGATTATTTGCAAGATTATCACAGACGGATATGCCTCTACCCTACATAGGGAAACGCGAGCATAAATGCCGAATGGTATTCTTTTGATTCATCTTATTTTCATGTTATATATGTTGATATAAAAAGTGTGCTTATTTGATACCGGTAAATATATGCTGCCGCTCCTGCAGATATGACAAACAACCCTCCCCCGCCTCGCATCCCATCCATTATCAGATCGAAAAACATCCTTTTCCTAACATTTATGTTATATTTACTTATTTACAGGCAAACCACGGATGAATATATTAGCAAAAATAAGGCTTGACATTATTAACACTTATTTTATTTTGTCATCCCAAGGACTGCAAAACGTAGTATAAGAGCACATGATCAATCGGCATGAAAGCCGCTCTTTATGCTTCAACCCTTAAATATAACGCCATAGGAGGCAACAATGTACTTTAGTGATTTTAAACCCGGGATGGCACGCTCCATCTCCCACCCTCACAGCCATGATTTTTGGAAACAGTGTTTCTCAGACTACCAAAATCTTATCCTCTCCTCCCCTCTCTTGCGGCTCAAGCGCGCCCTCATCCCTCTGCGCGGCACTCTGGGCGCCCAGGCGCTGCAGCTGCTCATCCATCACGCGGATACCCCGCTCTCTGCCCAGGATATCCTGCAAACCCTCACGGGCATCCACCAGATTTCTCAGCCCCTGCCCCATCCCCAATTGGCAGGCACATCCCCCCACACGCCGCCCCTGCTCTGTGAAACAGCAATCCCCGTCTCAGACGCCCGCTGCCTGATCCAGGTGCGCCAACGCCTCAAAACTCTCCAAACAAAAAAAGACAACACTCCCCGTGGAAGAATTTCCACAGAGGAACAAAAAGAACTGGATGCCCTGCAAAAATACCTCAGCGACAGCCTGCACCCGGATGGACGCGTCCGCTCTTTTACAGATAACACACAGCGCGCGCGGGTGGCGCTAAGCTCCGCTTTGCGCAGGCTCCGCCAGAAGCTCCGGCAGATTGATCCCACGCTGGATGGCTACATCGAGGAACACTTGATTATGGCGCCCCAGTTCGTTTGGCTAAGTTGAGTGTGTTTTTTTAGGAACCACGAATTACACTAATTTCACGAATTTAAAAGACAATAAAAATAGAAGCGGATAGACGTGGAAGTATTAATGCTTGGTTTGCATGTAGTCATTGTAGCCATTGATGATGACCATAGCTATATACTATCTGTACTTATGGAAATAATAGCGAGCGGTAGCGAGCTTAAAATTCGTGTCCATTCGTGTAATTCGTGGTTAAGCCCAAAAGCGGCACCAGCCGCTCACCCTGGTCTCTGGCCTCTGGCCCCTGCTTGCGCAGCAAGCCGTAATTCGTGGTTAAACTAAATACGGCGTAAGCCGCTCCCATCCCTCATTCATTATTCTTCATTCATCGCGAGCGAAGCGGAGCCCTAATACTCCCGCGGAGCCTCTATCCACTTCCAAACAGGATCCATATCCCAACCATAATCCGGGATAATAGTCGTGGATTGCGGACCTTCCCCCTCCACCAAGATTGGAGTATGCAACACCATATATTTGGTGGCATCCTCCAGCTTATGGGCATTGAAGATACGGATATATACGTACTTGCCAAAATGCTCTGGCGTAACCACTGCACCGCCAAAACCCAGACGGTATCCTATTTCTTCTGGACCAATAAGCAATCCATTTGTCACTTGCCCTTCAATTGCATTTTCAATGCTCGTTAAATAGGGGTTTACAATATCATTACCGGTGGGATTGCCCTTGGCATCCAGCGGGTCAATCTTATCATCCTCACTTAGATAAGCTAAGATCAGCCAGCGCTCTTCCACCGGCGTATTAACTGGGTAATCGGGATCTTCCAATTGAATCAACCTATAGGTGGCGTCACTTGTATCTCTAAATACTACTATTGCATTGGGCATTTCTTGCGCCATCAAGCTCAATGCTCCCATCACAAGCATCAGCATCAGTATATACCGTCTCATTTTTTTCTCTCCTTATTATAAAAACTGTCTCTTTTTATCTACATACTAATGGGCAACGGATATCCTGCACATTGCCTGCACACCCAATACAGAAACATGCCAAAATAGTCAAGTGAAATATGAAATCAGACAAGGCTGTTGGCTTTAGGTTCAGGTATCAAAAACCCGTCCTTAGCCTGATTATTTAATTTGTGAAATCCTTATTAGTAGGGTAATTCATGGTCAAAAGAGCGAGCGGTAGCGAGCTTATAATTCGTGTGCATTCGTGAAATTCGTGGTTATTATATTATGTATAGGTGAGCGGTAGCAAACCTAAAATTCGTGTGCATTCGTGTAATTCGTGGTTAAAAAAACCGCGAGCGGTAGCGAGCTTATAATTCGTGTGCATTCGTGTAATTCGTGGTTAA
>Ga0172382_10013173_pt1 | contig 10687 bp, 9 predicted proteins | sample Leawel138RmetaG_FD_122245 | JGI IMG/M metagenome (GOLD analysis project Ga0172382, IMG submission 122245) | Leachate microbial communities from a municipal landfill in Southern Ontario, Canada - Leachate well 138R metaG | ecosystem: Engineered > Solid waste > Landfill > Unclassified | place...
CTTTTCAAGTTATTTCCTTAAGAATCAAACTCTTACGTTAAGCTGTGAAACCTTGTTCGCCTAACGAGGTGCGCATTCTACAGCACAGCACCGACCTGTCAACAGTATTTGTAAAAGAATTCACTTTATCCTGAAATCATCTTAATACGAGCAAAGCTTTTCTTTCCCGCTTGGCACACATGCTCCGCACCCAACTTAAAGACGAACTCACGACTCACTACATTACCATCAACTCGCACACTTCCAGCAGACAGCATATCTCTTGCGCCTGCAGCGTTTTTCACCAGCCCTGCCTTATTCAATACAGCCGCAATAGGCATATCATTTTCCGCTTCCACTTCTATAGTAGGCAAATCCTCTGGAAGCTCACCATCTTGCATGCGATTCCCTGCAGACTTATGTGCATTAGCTGCAGCCTCCTCGCCATGAAAGCGCGCAATCAACTCGCGCGCCAACTCTATTTTAACATCGCGCGGATTAGCGCCCTGCTCTACGCCGACCTTAAGCTGCTCAATCTCTGATGCACCTTTAAAACTCAGCAACTCAAAGTAACGCCAAATCAACTCATCAGGCATCGACAACAACTTGCTATACATTGCACCAGGCGCTTCTTGAATGCCGACATAATTGCCTAATGACTTAGACATCTTCTTAACACCATCCAAACCCTCAAGCAACGGCATTGTTATAATGCACTGCGGCTCTTGACCGTAAGCACGCTGCAACTCACGCCCCATCAGCAGATTGAATGTCTGATCTGTACCGCCAATTTCGATATCAGCCTTTAAAGCAACCGAATCGTAACCTTGTATCAGCGGATATAAAAACTCATGAATAGCTATGGGCTGCTGGGTCGTATAGCGATTACTAAAATCTTCACGCTCAAGCATGCGTGCCACAGTGTAATGCGACGCTAAACGAATAAAATCTGCAGGGCTTAACTTCTCTAACCAAGTCGAGTTAAAAACGACCTCGGTCTTACTCTCATCAAGAATCTTAAAGACTTGCTGCTTATATGTCTCCGCATTGGCAAGCACTTGCTCTTGAGTCAACGGCGGCCTTGTTGCGCTTTTACCGCTTGGATCACCAATCATGCCAGTGAAATCACCAATCAGGAAAATCACCTGATGCCCTAGATCTTGTAGCATGCGCAACTTATTAAGAAGAACAGCGTGACCGAGATGCAAATCAGGTGCAGTAGGGTCAAAACCCGCCTTCACTTTCAGCGACTGATTACGCTTTAGCTTTTCAATAAGCTCTTGCTCAACAATAACGCTGTCTGCGCCACGCTTGATAATGGCCAATTGCTCTTCAACGGCTTTCATGTTTACGACACCAGTTTTTCAAAGGATGGATAACAGAACAGGTTACAATATATGGAACTAAAAACAAATTACCCGCTCTGAAAGCAAATACTTTAGTAGACAATATGCACACAATTACGCCAAAAAGCTGACGCAGTGCAAGTAATGAACTCTACACACTTGCAGTAAGGGGCTTTTACTTATATTTTACACAATCGCTCATAGCAGACCAACATGACCATGATGCAAAATAATATTCCGACACAGAAAATTTACCCAAAGCGCCACCTGCTTGCGGCAAGTGGCGTTGCTTTATTTTGTCTAGCGCTAATTGTTTACCCTTCTCGCGAAGTGGAAGCGAAAAAGACTTTTATCAATATTGAATTAGAAGAACAAATAGCCGAGCAAGTCACAAAAACACCGGCAAGTGACGCGCAACAATCAGCAGGCACGCTCACCTCAGCACTGCCAGCTCTTGAAGCAGCTACGACTGCAGTATTAACAGTTAAGGCCGAATCAACTCCAGCTACTACAGCCTCAACCGTTACAATCAAGGACGAGCCAGCACCAACAGCAGAACCCCTTGAGCAAACGAAAGAATTCACTGTTAGCAGCGGCGACACGCTCTCTGTACTTTTTGCTAAGGCAGAGCTCGGCAACAGTTTAATGCATAAGATCCTTGACACCAACAAGGATGCCAAGCGCTTTGCCAACTTAAAAGTAGGCCAAACAATTTCTTTTAAGCTCGATGAAAATCAAGAGCTACAATCAATCAGCAGCCCCATTAGTGCTATAGAAACAATTCATTTAGAAAAGCAACCTGACACAGAGTCTTTTTCATTTCGTAAAGAAGTAGCGACCACCCAGATCAGCGAAAAACATGCCGAAGGTACTATCAAGGGCGCCTTACTGTCTGCTACGGCAGAAGCTGGGCTGCCTTACGGCCTCGCAATCAATATGGCGAATATCTTTGGCTACGACATCGACTTTGCACAAGACTTGCGCAGCGGCGATCGCTTTGAGTTGATCTACGAAGAGAAAACCTTAGACGGTAAAGCAGTCGGCACAGGCAATATACTCAGCGCTCGCTTTACCAATAGAGGTAAAGTTTATACTGCTGTACGTTATACTGACAAAAACGGCAATTCAAGCTACTACAACGCTGACGGTTCAAGCTTACGTAAAGCCTTTATTCGCACACCAGTAGACTTCGCGCGTATCAGCTCACGCTTTTCTAATGGCCGCAAACATCCAATTTTAAATAAAATCCGTGCACATAAAGGTGTTGACTATGCAGCACCACGAGGCACCCCGATTAAAGCTGCGGGCGATGGTCGCATAGCTCTAGCAGGACGCAAAGGTGGCTACGGTAATACGGTTGTTATTAAACACGGCCAACGCTACCAAACGCTATATGCACATATGCAAGGGTTTGCTAAAGGTATCCGCTCGGGTAGCACAGTTAAACAAGGCCAAATTATCGGCTATATTGGCACAACCGGCTTATCAACTGGCCCACACCTGCATTATGAGTTCAGAGTGAACGGTGTACACGTCGACCCATTAAGTCAAAAGCTACCCGCTGCTGATCCAATCCAAGCATCAGAAAAGAAACGCTTTCTTGAACTTAGCAAAACTTTACTGGCCAAACTTGATGCGCAAAAAGATACGCAGTTAGCACTGAACCAGCAATAAGCATGCTTTACATTGGCATTATGTCTGGCACCAGTCTAGACGGGATCGATATCAGCCTGATTGATATCGATCCTCACCCCTCGCTAATTAACAGCCATTTCGTAGCAATGCCAACCGATCTAAAAAAGCGCTTACTTTCCTTATGCAGTAGCGGTGCTGATGAAATCAATCGCGCAGCTCTCGCAGAACAAGAATGGGCGCGCCTCGCAGCCGAAGGTGTGGCACAACTTCTTACAGACAACAAAATCTCTGCTCAGCAGATTCGCGCCATCGGCAGTCACGGACAAACAATTCGACACGAGCCTGCAAAGCAATTTACCGTACAAATTGGTAGCCCAGCATTACTGGCTGAGTTAACAGGCATTTGTGTTGTGAGCAACTTTCGTCAACGTGACATTGCAGCCGGCGGTCAAGGCGCACCACTGGTGCCAGCCTTCCATGAAATGTTATTTAGCCAACAAGCTAAGCCTTGCGTTGTCTTAAATGTAGGCGGCTTTAGCAATGTCACACTACTTGACGAACAACAAGAAACCAGCGGCTTTGATTGCGGACCTGGCAACGTCTTAATGGATGCCTGGATTCAGCACAAAAAAAACAAACTATTCGACAAAGATGGCGCTTGGGCAGGCAGTGGTACCGCCAACAAAACACTGCTTGAGCATATGCTGCTTGAACCATTTTTCGCAACTCAAGGCCCCAAAAGTACAGGTCGTGAGCTGTTTAATCTAGCGTGGCTAAAGCACTTGCTTGCAGAACAAGACGCTATAAGTGATCAGGACGTACAAGCAACCTTATGTGAATTTACCGCACTAACTATTGCGCAAGCTATTACACAGGCTCAAACACACACCAAATCTGTTTGGGTGTGTGGTGGTGGTGCACATAATCAGGATTTGCTAAAGCGTTTACGCCGATTGATGCCCTCTTGTACCGTTGCCAGTACTGATTCGATTGGCATTTCAGCAGATTGGATGGAGGCTATGGCATTTGCTTGGCTTGCGCATTGCTGCCTTGAAGGCATCCCAAGCAATAGACCTGCAGTCACTGGCGCCAGCGGCTTACGCATACTTGGCGCCATATATCCGGCATAAATTATACTTATATCGAGAAGGATGATCCACAGCCACAGGTCGTCGTCGCGTTCGGATTATTGATCACAAAGCGCGACCCTTCTAGCCCTTCCGTATAATCAACTTCAGCACCGGCTAAGTACTGAAAACTCATTGGATCAATAATCAAACTTACGCCTTCACGATTGATGATCGTGTCATCTTCAGCCATTTCTTCATCAAACGTAAAACCATACTGAAATCCAGAGCAACCGCCTCCAGTGATAAACACACGCAGTTTCAGACGCGGATTACCCTCTTCTTCCACCAATGCTTTAACTTTATTTGCTGCCCCTTGAGTAAACTGCATTGCGGTAGGGACGAAGGACTCAACACTCATTTTACTTTCTCCCAGCATCGCGCTGTAAACAACTATAGGTAATATTATCCGCTTATCCTACCATTAAGGTCAACTATTAACAGTCTTTAAGGAATTAATGCCGCTGAAGCCAGACCACTGCTTTCTTCCAAACCGAATAGAATATTCATATTTTGCACTGCTTGTCCTGAAGCGCCTTTAACTAAATTATCAATTGCCGACATCACCACCACAACATCACCACCTTGTGGTCGCTGCACAGCAATACGGCACATATTTGCACCTTTCACAGTACGCGTCTGTGGAAACACACCCGCTGGCAACACATCAACAAAGGGCTCATCGCGGTAACGCTGCTCAAACAACGCTTGCAAATCAACATCACGATCAACCACAGTTGCGTACAAGGTTGCATGAATACCACGAATCATTGGCACTAAATGCGGTACAAAGGTCAGCTCGACAGGTTGACCTGCGGCGTGGCGAAGCCCTTGCCTAATCTCAGGTAAGTGACGATGCCCAGTCACGGCGTAAGCCATCATATTCTCTGCAGACTCGCAAAACAGTGAACCCACTTTAGCAGCGCGGCCAGCACCACTCACACCAGAGGCACAGCTGGCAATAATTTGCTTAGTATCAGCAAGGCCTGCCTCAACAAGTGGCAATAAACCCAACTGCACAGCGGTTGGATAACAACCTGGAACAGCTATTAAACGTGCACCTTTAATCGCATCACGATTCACCTCAGGTAATCCGTAAACGGCTTCACCAAGCAAATGTGGAGCGCCGTGCGCCTGACCGTACCACTGCGCCCACTCATCAGCATCTTGCAGACGAAAATCTGCTGACAGGTCAATCACGCGCACACCAGCTTGCAAAATCTCATCCGCTAAACCATGTGCGACACCATGCGGAGTTGCAAAAAACACCACATCGCATGTCGCTAACTGCTCAACCTGTGGAATAGAAAAAACCAACTCAGGATAATTTTCACGCAGATTTGGGTACATATCGGCAACCCGCATACCCTCCTCAGAACGTGAAGTAATAATCTCAACCTGTGCATGCGGATGCAAAGCCAACAGACGCAACAATTCAACACCTGTGTAGCCTGTACCGCCGACGATTGCGACTTTAATCATGCTTGCACCCTCTTTGTTAAAGTAAAAAATATGTGTAACCGCATAACCCGTATTCTACAGATGACACTGCATCATCTGCGTACTACCATGAACACTATTTACTATTGGAGCAGGTTATGACGTATTTGTGGATCAAGGCTTTTCATATTATCGCAGTGGTATGCTGGTTTGCCGGTTTATTTTATTTACCACGCTTATTTGTCTACCACGCAATGAGTACTGATAGCGTAAGCCAAGAACGCTTCACCATCATGGAGCGTAAGCTGTACAGAGGCATTATGCACCCCTCATTGGTTGCTACCCTCGCGCTAGGTATCTATATGCTATATATGAATCCGTCTCTGCTCAAGGCAGGCTGGATGCATATTAAGCTGACGTTATTAGCTCTTCTCATTGCCTATCACTTCTCTCTTGGCGTTATCTATAAGCGCTTTGCACAGGGCTCAAACCAAAAAAGTCACGTTTTTTATCGCTGGTTTAACGAACTACCGGTAGTGTTTCTAATCGTTATTGTTCTGCTTGCTATTCTTAAACCTTTTTAGTTTATAGCAAGCAATGTACTCATTTTACTTAGGCTACTCACAGGCCAGCACTCACTTTCCTCCAAAACTTCCACTCATAAGGAAGCTGTATGTCAGATATACACTATAAAATCACCATGGATGGCACACTTGCACCTGGTGTAACGCTAAATTTCGCTCAAGAAAGCCTTGCTCGCTTATTTAAAAAAGATGTTAGCGCAATACAACATCTTTTTTCTGGCAATCCAATCGCTATCAAACGTGATATCAACTCTTTGCAAGCCGACAAATACATAGAGGCATTGTTCTCAGCAGGCATTATTGCCCGTAAAGAAGTTGACCTAACCGCCAATTTGAGCCTGGAACCGATTAGCAGTGGCAACTCGGAACAGAACTCGGAGAGAATGACCTGCCCTAAATGTGCAACAGAACAAGCATTGCATGATACTTGCCAAAACTGCGGTATTGTCATTGCCAAATTCAAAAATTATCAAGCTCAAACCAACAACTCAACTCAAGCAAGATCCGTATCACCTTATGCGTCACCTGCAGCCACTATCGAGCAAAACACAGACGAAGTAGGTGACTTGAATATATGGGGGATTGAGGGGCGTATTGGCCGCATGCGCTATATTGCTTGGTCAATGGTACTTATGTTTGCCATAACCCCAGCGATGTTAATCAGTATGTTAGCTTTCAAAGCATCTCCGCTACTCGGGGGCTTGTTAATAGCTGCCGCTGGCATTATAGCAATAATCATTGGTATTCAGATCAGTGTAAAGCGCTTACATGATATTGGCTGGTCAGGCTGGTTACTATTAATTAGTTTGATACCTGTAGTAGGTAGCATTTTCCAACTACTTATTTTTATCATGCCCGGCAACCAAGGTAATAATCGCTATGGCGCCCCAGCACCTGCCAACAGCACTGCGGTTAAAGTTCTATTTTGGATTTGGGTTGCCCTACTGTTATCTGGATTTATCATCGGTCTTATCAGCGGCATGCTCGGTGCAATGCTTAACGGACAATAAACCCAGTCAAATAACTACTGATCAGCACAACGCAATGCATGCTGATCAGTAGCGGCGTTTAACCCGTATTACGTAAGCCTGCAGCAATACCCGCGACAGTCACCAGTAACGCTTGTTCAATAGCCGGACAGGTTGCCTCGCCCTGCTCTCTTGAGCGTGCCAACAACTCGACCTGCAGCAAATGTAACGGATCGAGGTAGGTATCACGCACACTAATAGAGGCTCGCACTTGCGGATGGCGCTCTAACAAATGTGCTTCTCCGGTTAGACGCAACACTTGTTCAACAGCTTGATTGAGGTGCTGATACAACTGCTCACCAAAGCCACGCAACTCATCGTCCACGAGGCGTTCATCGTATAAGCGAGCAATCCCTGAGTCAGCTTTTAATAGCACCATTTCCAGCATATCAATGCGCGCTCTAAAGAAAGGCCACTGGTCGCGCATCTCTGCTAGCAGTGGTTCTTCTTGACGTTCGATAGCATTTTGCAACGCTGTTTCCCAGCCGAGCCAAGCAGGCAGCATCATACGTGTTTGCGTCCAAGCAAAAATCCATGGAATAGCACGTAAACTTTCAATACCGCCACTGCGACGTCGAGCTGGACGACTGCCCAACGGCAAGCGTCCCAATTCTTGCTCAGGTGTAGCTTGGCGGAAGTATTCAACAAACTGTGGTTCTTCGCGAACTGTTTTCCGATAGGCCGCTAAACCATCTGCAGCCAAGCGCTCCATCACCGCACGCCACGAATCTTTTGGCGTAGGCGGCGGCAATAAAGTTGCCTCCAACACTGCAGCTAAATACAAGTTGAGGTTTTGTGCAGCAACTGCCGGCAAGCCATACTTAAAGCGGATAACTTCACCTTGCTCAGTGGTGCGAAAGCGTCCAGCGACAGAGCCTGGCGGCTGTGACAAAATGGCCTCATGCGCTGGCCCACCACCACGCCCTACAGTGCCGCCGCGACCATGGAATAAAATCAATTCCACTCCTTGCTTAGCGCAGACGGCAACTAACTCTTCTTGTGCGCGATATTGTGACCATGCCGCAGCAGTGGTGCCGGCATCTTTAGCTGAGTCTGAATAGCCAATCATGACCTCTTGTGGACCTTCGAGACTTTTGCGGTAATCAGTCAAGCTCAACAGTTGCTCAATGACACCTGCTGCGTTATGCAAGTCATCCTGCGTCTCAAATAAGGGTGCAATGCGCATCGCACGATTGAGGCCTGCTTCCTTGAGCAACAACTGCACAGCCAATACATCAGAAGGCGCAGAAGCCATCGAAATCACATAAGACCCCAGTGAATCGACCGAGGTTTGTGCGATAACCTTGCATGTATCTAAAACTTCTTGAGTATCAGCACTGGCAGTAAAAGAACTGGGCAGTAAAGGCCGACGATTATCCAGCTCGCTGAGCAAAAAGGCTTGGCGTTGCTCTTCATTCCACTGCGCATACTCGCCCAAGCCCAGCCATTGTGTGATCTCATTTAAGGCATTGGTATGACGCTCAGCATCTTGACGAATATCTAAGCGCACCAATGACAAACCAAAGGTTGTGGTACGGCGAATGGTGTCAAGCAAGTCGCCGTCGGCAATTAAACCCATGCCGCATTCATGTAAAGAGCGGTGACACAACAGCAATGGTGTTAACAACTCATCGGTGTTGAGCATTATATCCACAGGTATCGGTGTGCCACTGGAAATACTGTTTTGTAACACTGCACGCGTTTTGCGCAGACGCGCACGTAACTGCTTCAAAAGTACGCGATAGGGCTCATCACTCTCTCCCACTAAAGCCAGCAGCTCAGGACTGGCTTTTTGCATGGATAGCTCAGCAGTTAAGCGTGAAATATCGCGTAGGAACAAGTCTGCTGCAATCCATCGTGCTAATAAGAGCACCGTTTTGGTCACTCGCGCAGTGACATTAGGGTTGCCATCTCGGTCACCCCCCATCCAAGTCGCAAATCGAATGGGAGTTGCTGTGATCTGCAACTTATCACCACCGGCTTCCAGCAAGGTGTTATCAACATGGCGCAAGACTTTAGGAATGGCATGCCACAGTGAGCGCTCAATCACCGCAAAGCCCCAGCGCGCCTCATCAACAGGTGTTGGCTGCTCACTACGAATTTCTGTTGTGTACCAAATCTCAGCAACTAAACTGCGTAATTTGGCAATAATTTTCTCGCGCTCAGCCTCGGTTAAGTCTGAGTGATCCAGCTCAGCAAGCTGCTGGGCAATCACATCATATTTCATAATTAAAGTGCGACGTGAAACTTCGGTTGGATGCGCGGTGAGCACCAACTCAATATCTAAATCAGCAACAATTTGCGATAAGTCTTGCGGGTTGTGTCCAGCTACCTGCAATCGCTCAAGGACAGAAGCGAGCATTTGATCTTCAAGAGCGGGTTCTTCATCACTGCGCCGGCGGCGCATCAAGTGGTACTGATCGGCAATGTTAGCGAGGTTTAAAAACTGGTTAAAACCACGTGCAACAGGCAGTAATTCATCTTCAGGCAACTGATCTAAGGTGTCGGTCAGTTGCTGGCGACCGTCAGCAGAACCATGGCGTGCCGCTTTCGCGCCGGTACGGATGCGTTCGATTTTTTCTAAAAACTCTTCACCACGCTGTTCACGCATGGTGGAACCGAGCAGCTCACCGAGTAAATGAACATGCTCGCGTAAACGTGAATCAATTGAGGTCATGCTGGTTCTCCACTAAATATTAGTACCAGCTTGCCGAGTTATCCAGCATCTGGCAAGACAACTTTAGTGTTCTGAACCTCTGTAATCCTCAATAAGGAGCCTGTTACATGCCATGCAATTACTGTTGTGTGAACTCACAACGTACTGCACGTTTTTTATCGTCGACTAAAACACCGCTTAAACCTTTTTGCTTGGTATCAAACAACACAACAATACCGTCCATACATTGAGCAATTTGCTCAGCAGGCTTTAAAGAGGCTTTATAATCTTCACCTGGAATAGTTTTTAACATGGTGTATTCGGCCAGTAGCAGTGCATCACTGGGCTTAGCTACATGTAAAAAACCGTAATAACCTAAAACCGCAACAGTGCCAACAATGCTAGCAATAGCAGTGGCAATCAGTGGTCGAAAATCGCGCTCGCTCATAATGACTCCATGACGTTAGCAGTGCTAAATATTGAACATAAACGCCGCAATAGCGCGGCGTTTCGAGCAGTAAATTAATGCTCAGGACGCATATGCGGGAATAAAATCACATCGCGAATGGAAGCAGAGTCGGTCAGCAGCATGACGAGTCGATCAATACCAATACCCTCACCCGCGGTTGGCGGCATACCGTATTCGAGGGCTCGGACAAAGTCTGCATCATAATGCATGGCTTCATCATCACCGGCATCTTTATCCGATACTTGTGCTAAAAATCGCTCTGCCTGATCTTCGGCATCATTGAGCTCAGAGTAAGCATTAGCAATTTCACGACCACCAATAAATAATTCAAAACGGTCAGTGACATTTGGGTCATCGTTATTACGACGCGCCAGAGGCGACACTTCAAATGGATACTGGGTGATAAAAGTTGGCTGCTCAAGC
>Ga0172382_10013176_pt1 | contig 10686 bp, 9 predicted proteins | sample Leawel138RmetaG_FD_122245 | JGI IMG/M metagenome (GOLD analysis project Ga0172382, IMG submission 122245) | Leachate microbial communities from a municipal landfill in Southern Ontario, Canada - Leachate well 138R metaG | ecosystem: Engineered > Solid waste > Landfill > Unclassified | place...
CTCTCACATCTTTAAAAACCCTTGTTCCCGAATACCGACTGGCACTCGCTTCGCTGTACGAAGAGACCGGCGACAGCCAGGCCGCACTCAAAGCCTATGAAGACGTGCTCGAAATGTCGCCTTCAAATGAACCGGCAAAAAGAAAAGTAATCGAATACTACAAAGCGATCCAGCCTCGACCATCTCGGGTCATGCAAAAAATTAATCTGACGAATCGAGAAAAATCACTATGACCAGGGCGATAAAAGCAATCTTCTTCTTCCTGTTGGCGGGAAGCTTTTTGTATGCCCTCATGCCAAATTCCGTGACATTAGACGATACATTCGGCTTAAGCGCTGTCCTCCATTTCCTCGCGTTCGTCACACTTGCATTTACCATCGACTTTGCATACCCGCTGCTCGGGAATTTTCGCAAGGCCCTGGTTCTGACGGGTTTCGGAATTTTGATAGAAGTCTTGCAGTACTTCATTCCATACAGATTCTGTTCATTTTGGGATTTCATGATAGATGTATTCGGTATAACTGCTTATTTTTTAGGTGTTCAAAGCTTCATAATGAAGTTGATGAGAAGGCCTGCCTGATGCTAACGTTGGCAGCCATACTTTGCATAATCATCTTTGCCCCGCTCGCCATGGGGAGTGTATACATCATCACATATTCACTCATGGGAGGAATAGTCTTCACCGTACTCGGTGTCCATGTCGCTAAGGGAATTTTCGGAAAAAATACCACCATCCAAAACTGGGCATTCACGGATAAACGATTTCTGATTTTAAGTATCCCTTTTATTTTGTTTCTCTTTGTCGGTTGTTTTCAAATTATCCCCCTCCCGGCGGGATTGCTCCGTTTTCTCTCTCCAGGTACCTATACAATGTATGGAAAACTAGGCATAGACCAAACCCGGATGCTGCCAATAACCTTGAGCACGGCGTTAACGACGTTTGCCCTCTTCAAGTGGTGTCTTTATGGAGGGCTTTTTCTTCTCCTTGTAACATGCAAGCCGAACTTTGGCGACGTGGATGATCTAAGATGGCTGCTGATACCTGCCCATGCGATCTTTGCCATCGGCCTAACTGAGTCTGTGTATGGACTTTATGGAGCAGTCAACCATTCCGAGTCACTTCTCTGGTTTGGAAGGACACATAACGTCGGTGTTGTATCAGGGACCTACATTAACTCGGACCATCTGGCGGGACTACTCGACATGGCCATACCAGTCTCCATTGGCCTGTTGTTATATCATGGAGGTATGCTTTACAAAAAAGTTGGTCATTCAAAAACGGAAATTATTGCGCTGCTTGGATCTAAGAGGGCTCTGGGTATGTGGGTCCTTTCGCTGGGTATTCTGATCATGATTGTCGCCCACATTTTCACCCTTTCCCGGATGGGACATATCAGTATAATTGTCGCATTTGCGCTTGTGTCGATCTTTTACAGCAAAAGAAAATTCAAAACCCCTATTGTAGTAACCGTAACCCTTCTTTCTGGTGGACTTCTATGGGCTGTTTGGGAAGGTATGAGCGTGGTGATTGCAAAATGGGGCGGATTGGAGAATAACTTTCTGGTCAGATATGAGATATGGAAAGGTGTTTTATCACTGTTCGTGAATTTCCCAACTATAGGTACCGGACTCGGGACTTTTAAACTCGCCTTTCCTCCATACAAGACTGCTGGTTTTGGCACTACAATTTACGATCATGCCCACAATGATTATATCGAAATGCTTGCTGACGCGGGGTTGGCAGGATTTGTTCCCTGGATAATCTTTTTCTCACTCGTCTTATTTTTCGTAATCCGTGACTGGTTCAGAAATGATTCTTTCTTGTCTAAAACCCTCGGTGCGGGATGCATCGCCGCGGTTATTGGAGTACTTTTTCATTCCCTTGCCGACTTTAATCTTCAGATCCCGGCAAATGCGGCTATCTTCTTTGTCGTCATGGGTATTACATGGAGAATGGTTACCCAGAAGGCTCATTTTAATTCAGAGGGTTTATTTAGCAATCGAAAAAGGGAACCTTCCTCAGGAGTACTTGTCATATTCGATTTTAAATTGTTCGCTTGCAGACATCCATGGATGGATACATTAAAATGCACCATAGCTCGGAGGATTTTAATTGCCACTTCAAAACTCGAAAATGAAAAATGAAAACATTACGATCTTGGTTACCGGTGCGGCGGGTTTTATCGGAGCGCACACAACTCGTAAACTGTTGGAGCTGGGGAATACCGTCGTCGCCGTCGATAATATAAATGATTATTATGACACAAAAATGAAGCGACATAGATTGGACGATTTGAAGCAATTCCCCAATTTTATTTTCTACAAAGTTGATATCGAAAATATGTTTACGCTGTCGGAAGTCTTTTTGAAACATAGAATTGATGCGATAATTAACCTCGCTGCACGAGCCGGTGTGAGATATAGCATAAAAAATCCCCATATATATCTGACGACAAACGCGCACGGTACCCTTAATTTGTTAGAGTTGATGAGGGAATACGAGATTAGCAAAATGGTCCTTGCATCTTCGTCCTCGCTCTATGCTGGCCAGGGAATGCCTTTCACAGAAGACTTAGCTGTCAATACACCAACCTCTCCCTATGCGGTAACAAAGAAGGCAGCAGAAGTCTTGGCCTATTCATACCACAATCTTTTCGATCTTGATATTTCAATACTGCGGTATTTTACCGTATACGGCCCTGCAGGAAGACCGGACATGAGTTATTTTCGATTCATTAAATGGATTGACGAGGGAAACGAGCTTATGCTTTACGGCAATGGAGAACAGAGTCGTGATTTCACGTTCGTTGATGATATTGTAGATGGTACAATCCAAGCCTTGAAGCCTGTCGGTTATGAAATTATTAATCTTGGAAACAACCAGCCACACAATATTCTTGATCTCATTTCAATAATCGAGAAAGAGTTAGCCAAAAAAGCAAAAATAAAATACATGCCAGCTCAAAAAGCCGATGCAACCGCAACATGGGCGGATATTGGCAAAGCAAAAAAAGTCCTTGACTGGGAACCGAAAGTTTCTCTTGAAGAAGGCATTGATAAGACGATTCATTGGTATTATGAAAATCGGGATTTGATGAAGTCAATTGAAATAGATTTATCGGTATAAGCCTATATCTAGGTGATGAAGAGGGAAACTTTCTAATTTAAGCTTTTGCTAGATGAGTCAGAGCGAAACCTGCTTTAAACGAGACGAAATATATATATTTACTTTCTGGGGGAAAGAGGCGATTTGAAGCTTAAGCGGCAAGGCCATCTAAAGAACCCTTGGAAATTCTCTGAAAGATCTTGACCATCTCTCTAATCCCATTTATTGTAACCCGTTTTTGGTTTTGTTGGTTGCAAGATTGTCCGGTTATAACAAGGGTTATCAAAAGAAAATAACTATTATGAAAATTGTATGTTTTACAGACAGTCTTGGTTCCGGTGGTGCTCAGAGGCAGTTAACGCTCCTTGCGGTATTATTGAACAAACGAGGCCATGAAGTCCAATTTATAACTTATAATGCCGGGGATTATTTTGCTCCACAACTTGCAGTATATAGTATACAGAGGATCATTCTTGACGTGCCCATGTGGAAACGGCCGATCGCATTACGTCAGACACTAAGAAAGATTAAGCCGGATGCGGTTATTGCATTCCAAGAAAGTCCTTCATTCTACGCCGAAATAGCATCCTTAGGTCAGAGAAAATGGCATTTAATCGTCAGCGAACGAAACGCGATGCCGGCAAAAGTTGCTGGAACCAAAATGTATTTGCTGCGAAAATTTCACATTCTTGCAAATGTTGTAACAACGAACTCAGTTGAAAACAAACGCCAAATTGAAGCTGCTATGCCCTCACTCCGTGATAAAATTGTCACTATCTATAATGCAGTTGATCTTGATCGTTTTCGGCCTTCCGAGCGTAAAGCAAATACTGATATTTTAAGGTTCGTTGTTCTGGCGAGCCATAAGCCGCAAAAGAATTTTGAAGGCCTTGCTCATGCGGTTCGTCTGCTTATGGCGGACTCATCTACGCCGGCATTCTCTATTGATTGGTTCGGCGATGAGGCGGCACCAGGCTGGCTGGTACGGGATCAAGTCTGCAATGAAAAACTTGGAGTAGACTCGGTGATTCGCTTTAATCCGCCTAGTAAAACACCGGAGGTTATTCTCAATGGAGCTGACGCATTGATTCTGCCATCACTATGGGAAGGGTTGCCCAATGCTGTTTGCGAGTCGCTCTCCGTTGGTTGCCCGGTCCTCATGAGCGACGTGTCCGATGCTCAGTACCTTGTGCAGGAAGGCGCAACTGGCTTCCTGTTTGATCCATGCTCCCCGGATGCTATGGCTAACGCTATACGGTCATTCCTCTTGCTGTCATGCGAGCAGCGACAAGCCATGCGTATCAAAGCTCGAAGCTTCGCTGAGAAGACTTTCGATCCAGAGCGCTATGTCTTGGCATATGAAACGCTTTTAAAAGAAGAACATAATCAATCGTGATGTTTTTGCATTAGGGCTATTTCAATCAATAATAAGATAATAATGGACCCGGTCGATGTTAAAAAGAAGCAAAACAATCGTTTTAATCTCAAAAACAATCAGGCGCATCCAAATGCAGACCCTGAGACCACTCTTTGCCAGCTATGGACCCGCGATTGATCTTTGACCCAGACGGTAGTTATTCATTTAAAATATCTCCATTGGGGTTGGTGTTTCATTGGGCTATCGCCCGATCCTCATGGCGGCCGCGAACGCATCACTTTAAATGAGCTTTTTGAGCTTATTTGCTTCAACATGGCCCAATCTTCTCCAAATGTAGCGCAGGCGAAGCCCGTATATCCGGATTTCCGGTCCGGTGATATCGTCATTCCCTGGCAAATATCAATCAGCCGAAGGTGCTTTGGGAACATGAACCATTTTACTCGATAAGGAATGGTCTTGGAAAAGCCGGGAAGTGGGTATACCCGCACAGGGGGCTTGATAGAATGAACGCCGGGTTACAACTATCTCATTGGTCCACATACGGAAGAAAAGGAATGTGTTCCACAACTTGTTACTACTCATTGAAGCGCTGAGTACTGTTCTTGGCAGCCGCCTTCTTCCCGGCAGTGTGCGGTAGGCATGATACGTCCCACCCCAAGTTTCTATTGAAAAAGTTTCTTGAACGGACAACACATTGAATCCTAGAAAATTACTGGACTCCAGTTCCCTACATTTGAATTTTGTCGGGAATCTGTCGGGCCGCCTTTGGTTGGGTATCCTGAATCTCGTTACTATTCCGATTTTTGTTTACTTGTTGGGGACAGACTCCTTCGGAATAGTCAGTTTAGTGGCAACCCTTCAATCGGTTCTGGCGCTTTTTGATTTTGGCCTGGCGGGCACGGCCAACCGTGAAATTGCAATGGCGCGAGCGGCGGAGGACCGGGATCACATCGCCAATACCGTCAGGACATTCGAACTGATCTACTGGGTGATTGCACTTGTGATCAGTCTTTGCTTTGCAGGACTGTCTGGCTGGATAGCCTATTCATGGGTGACTAAGCAATCGCAGTCCCCTGTGAATATTCGTACGGCCATTATTTTAGGCGGTATTGCAATCGGCGCGCGGTGGCCCGTAGCCCTCTACACGGGGATACTTCAGGGACTTGAGCGGCAGGTGCTGCAAAATGGTATTCTGGTTGTTGCAGCAACGACTAGGGTTGGGTTAACGATTGCGTTGCTACTTTTTATTTCATCAACGGTCTACTGCTTCCTATTTACCCAAGCCGTGATGAACGTAATGGAAGCAGCGCTAAGCGGATACGTTGTTTACCGACTAGCGAATAGCGGGGGTAAAGGCAGGTTTAATTTGGCCGTGATACAGCGGGTTTGGCGATTCGCGGTAGGTTTTAATCTTATCGGAACTTTCGGAATGCTGATTTCGGGTGCTCCCCAGCTCCTGATAAGTAAACTTCTGGCATTAGTCGAATTGACCTATTACTCCGTTGCTGCTACAGCAACCGGGGCTTTGCAGTTATTTAACGTGGCAGTACAGACCAGTCTGTTTCCCCGAATGTGTTCGTGTTGGCAACAGCGAGACTTGGAGATGATGCGTAGTCTATATCTTTCCGGCCTCAGATTTACAATATACGTATGCATGCCTCCCGCAATGATACTCTGCTTCTATTCGTCAGAGGTTTTAAGCCTATGGACTCGGTCATTCGAACTGACATACCATGTCCGGTCACTATTACCGCTTATGTCGATTGCCATTCTGGCAAATTGTGCTAACGCTGCACCTCTCAACGTGGTTCTTGCATCGGGACATACCCGACTGCCATTAATTGTGAACGCCGTTTCATTTCCATTTATGGTGGCCGGGTGCTACTTTGCGATCAGATCATTCGGAATCTATGGTGCGGCTGTGTGCTGGCTAGCATTTAACGTCATCTCATTCATCATTTATGGTCAATATTGTTTTATTAAAATCTTACATGGAAGACAGCCATTCTTATGGGGAATACCGCTTGAATTGTTATTTATTGGAGGAATTGTAGGTTTTGTTTCGAAAGGGTTCCTGCCGTTGCACCCCAAAACCATAATTTTGATATGTTGGCTATCGTTAATCATGACATCAGCTTATGTAGGAGGTTTTCTGGTTTTGAAAAAGGATGAGCGATGCATGTTTTATACGATGATCAAAAAAACGCTTTTTCATTCAAAACCTGTTCCACAAATTGAAAGTTAAGGCAACCAACTACGCCTATTTTTATCATGGACGGAATAATAAAATGGATGATGGGGCGATGTGAGAGATCAATTGATGGGGTCCTTCACATTGGCGCAAATTCTGGGCAAGAGGCAGGTTATTACTCAAAACTCGGTCTGAAAGTGATCTGGATTGAGGCTGACCCAGATCTCTTTCAGACACTCGAGTCAAACATTGCAGCTTATTGCCGTCAGACAGCATATTTGTGTTTGGCCTCGGACGTCGATGGGCAGGAAGTTGACTTCCATATCGCTTCGAATGACGGCGGTTCTTCCTCAGTCCTAAAAATCGATGCACCTCTGTTCTCTAAAGAATGGCCCACAATTTCTGAGGTAAGGTCAGTTCGATTGCAGACATGCCGATTGGACAATTTTCTCGAGCAACATCGCTGTAATCTTAACGACGTAAACCTGATCGTTGCCGATGTTCAAGGATATGAATTACCTGTTCTCCGTGGACTCGGAAGCCTGATAAACGGGTTCGAAGCAATCATATCTGAATTAAATTGGGCGCCTATGTATCGCGATGTTACAAAACCTCATGAGCTAGAGTCCTTTCTAGTTAGGCATGGCTTCAGGAGGCTTTGGCTCGGGGTAAGTTGGCCCCAAGCGACTGGGGTCTGGGTTCGGGGTAAAACAAGCAAACTGAGACATCTTTACATGTTTTTGAGCGCTCGTCTTTGCTTTATGGCTGCTCGTTGTGGATTATTGAAACTGTTGCTGAGGTCCGGCATCCTCGAATTGGGACGCAGAACATACTATACGATTAAAGGGCGGTCGGTTTAATATGTTTCTAACGCAAATGATAATCCCGATCAATCAAGGTAAATATTGAGCTCTATATTCCGAAATGAAATTCCAATGAAACCCAGTATGACCGTGGTGGTTTGTTCTTGTGACGCCTATTCTGATTTATGGCGTCCGTTCTTCACGCTCTTTTTCCGCCACTGGTCGGATTGCCCTTGGAATATTGTCCTCATGAGCAATGAGAGTCGGTTTACCCATCCCTTGGTAGAAACGATGTGCGTTGGTCATTTAGACAGTTGGAGTAGTGAGTTGAGAGCCGTGCTCCGTAAAATAACGTCTTCCCATGTACTGTTGTTGCTAGACGATTTTTTTCTGAGGATGCCTGTCAACCAAGAGCAAATTGAACTGTGCTTCCAAAAGTTAATTACGCACAATGGCAATATGCTGCGTCTGCTTCCACGGCCTGGTCCCGATATCTTGCTTCCCAACGAAGATCTTATCGGCTTGCTGGCTACGGGCGCTCCCTACCGGATATCCATGCAGAGTTCCATTTGGCGAAAATCCGTATTGGATTCGCTTTTGATCGATGGTGAATCCATTTGGGAATTCGAAACATTGGGAAGTCGCCGGAGTGATGCCTTGGATGGGTTGTACGCCGTAAGAAAGGCGGTAATGCCTTATTGGCACCACGTAGTTGAACGGGGTAAATGGTTTCGCTGGGAAGCGAAACGTTTCTCTCGAATGGATATAGGTTGCGATTTTTCCCGTCGAGCGATTATGACGCGTCCCCAACAATTTTCTTGGTATGTCAGGAAAGGAATTGGCTTGGCATACAACGCCATTCCTTGGAAGTGGCGTAGACATTTTCGTTGGCTACGGATTTTTCAAAAAAATTCGATTCTACCGGACAGCTCTGGCCAGTTCTCAAACCATACTTAAAATCGCACGCGTATTATTATCACAATTGAGGAATCTTTACGAGCGCCGGGAGAAGACTGCTTGGATTTTATGAAATTTGATGTTGCAATCACAAGCTATAGGCGCCCGGGGATTGTTAAGGCTGCTGTCGAATCTTGCCTCAATCAGGGACCATGTTTGAATAAAGTAATCGTCGTGGATGATGCTAGCGGGGATAACACTGCAGAGGTTATCTTTTCCATTGGCGATCCACGAATCGTCTATGCTCAACGGTCAGAAAATGGAGGCATTGCTGCCGCCCGCCGCGAGGCCTTTGCCCTATCTAACGCTGACTGGACAATAAGTTTGGATAGCGACCATGAATTGCTGCCTGGTGCGATAGAAGGAATGGCTCGCCTCTTGACTTCAACTAGTGAGTCGGTTGATATACTGGGTGCACGCTACCGATGGGATACGGGAGGGATGACTCCAATAGATATCCCCGAGGGCATTATTGGGTACCGGGAACGGATTATTTTAAGTAGCCGTAAAAATGGTATTGGGACAGATTATTTATGTGCTATTTCAAAACGCATTCGACAAGCGGTCCGATGGGAACCGCTGCGAGCTGGACTTCCCGATACCTTGTTCCAGCTTGATATCGCGAAAATCGGCAACGCGGTTTTCACGTCTGACATATTAGCTATTCAAAAGAGCGACGGTCAATATGGCTGGACCCGGGGAAGTGCACAACAAAGGTGGGCCAGGCGATGTCTGGATGCATCCGATGGAATGAAGGCTCTTGAGTTGATTCTCAATCGACATGAACCTAGTTTGAGACTCTGGGGAAGGCCTATGCTTGCCCGTCTGTATCAGCAGGGTGCTTTTTATGCGCTTATCTGTGGCGAGCGCACGCAGGCCCGGAAATGGCTGGTAAACAGTATTAAGGCGGGAGGCCTGTCCGTTCATGTGATGGGTCTATATATCTTATCGTTGTTGCCACAAAGAACAATGAAAAATATTTATTTATTAAGAGGTTAGTTTTGTCAAAAAGGTGTGAAGTAGATGGAGAGGGAAGCTACTCTTGTGCGCAAAGTCGTTTCTTGGTTAGCTGAACAACGTAAGAACAATGTTAAGAATTAATGCCTCAATGATTTCTAACGAACACCATATTCCGTTGCCTGAAGGCGCTGAAGTCCATCAATCGAGGGGTGGATTGGCCATGTGGCTCTTGTTAGTGGTCTACCCACTCTTTAGCTGGCTTGGCACATTTCCCCTTCCAGTTGGAGATGGTACGATGTCCGCGGAATTTTTCTACGCGATTCTGTGCGCATTAGTCTTAACGGTGCAGACAGGGCGGCACAGACTGACGCTCGCGCCGGTCAATCGGTGTTATCTACTGGGGCTTGTCTTATGGTTAGGGGCCAATGTCATGTCATCTCTACTCAGCCCTGATGATGGAACCGCAGTGGTTATTTTGAGATTGGTATTGAAGTGTCTCTTGGGTTACATGGTGTTTATGGTATTGATGAATAGCGGGCGCCTGAAGTTGGCATGAGAGTTCTACGTGGCGGGTTGCGTGATGGCTGGTCTATTTTCCATCGTTTTTTGCATACAAGAGGGCAGTCTTGAGACACTCCGGCAGGCGTCGTATGGTGGGCTGTATCCAAACGAACTGGATGTTGATGTTTTTCGAGGAATTGCCCGCATGGGGGCAGGGAATCTCCTTCCGTTCTGGATTTGCATTGTTTTATATATAAATGAACAAAGGAAATCTGCTCGAAAGATTTTATTGGCTTTACTACCATTTTTTGCTGTGCTTGTATTGCTGCCGCTAAGGCGTGAAGTGCTGATTGAATCTGCGGTTGGAATAGCAATTTTGACTGTTATGATACCTAAAAGATATCGGATTGCAGTAGTAGCGGCCGCTCTTATTCTCGCATGCAGCGTCACCGTCTTTGTTGCAAAATCAGAACGCTGGCAAGAGCGACTCTTCACTGAAAGTCGCGACCAATTTGAAATGAACCAGGATCCCCGGATTACTTTGCTGATGAATATGCCTGGTGAACTTATGGAAAAGCCCTTGCTAGGGCATGGGACGGGTTCTTATTCCTCGAGAATGTGGAAATATTTCCGCTTCGAGGAGCTGGTGCACGGCGAAATTGCAGCGCACAATTCCTTTGCCCGGGCAGCGGTGGAAACTGGGATTTTGGGGTTGATAGGCTTCACAATGATGTATGCTGTTTTGGGTTGGAAAGGAGTCCTGCTGAGAAATAAAATGGTTGGGTCGGGC
>Ga0172382_10013178_pt1 | contig 10685 bp, 14 predicted proteins | sample Leawel138RmetaG_FD_122245 | JGI IMG/M metagenome (GOLD analysis project Ga0172382, IMG submission 122245) | Leachate microbial communities from a municipal landfill in Southern Ontario, Canada - Leachate well 138R metaG | ecosystem: Engineered > Solid waste > Landfill > Unclassified | place...
CTTCGCTTAGGTGACATAGTAGCGATCATCGATGCGGATCACTCCTTCGGTAGGATTTTTCATCAAGGCGCAATATCAGTAGGTGTGGTTGTCCATACTAACTGTTTCTCTGCAGGTCACGGTCCTGGAGTTACAACAATTATGTCATCAACTGAGGGTAAAATTGTTCCTCAGATAAATTCAAAAGCGAACATAGCTTCCCTCTTAAAATTGAGAGCAGATATATAAGAAAGATAATTCAAATAATGGTTAAAAGTAAGGAGTTAAAACTTGTGCCATTTAAGCGAAAAAGCCGGGGAAGATCAAAAGGAAGCAAAGGAAGTAGCACACTAGTTCAATGCGTTAACTGCGGATCGATGGTGCCGCGTGATAAAGCCAAGAAATCCACACGTCGTGTTTCATTTGTTGAACCTCAACTAGCTAAAGAACTTCGCCAGAAGGGTACCTTCTTAGCATCTTGGGTTGATACGAAATATTACTGTATTTCATGTGCTGTGCACCGTGGCATCGTTAAGGTTCGTGCTGAAAACGAACGCCACACAAAGTATCGCCGACCACGATACTAAGCAGTTTTTATCGCTTTTCTTTCTTTAATTCCCTATAAACATGCGACACTCTTTGTGCAACAGTTATACACGATAATATTGCAATTAAAGCCACGCCGTATCCCAATAATGGCGGATAAAAGTATCCCATTATGCTGGCAACTGCTAAAATCAGTATACGCTCTGCACGTTCAGCAATACCTACCGACTCCATTTTTATGCTTATTACTTCTGCCCGTGCACGAGTGTAACTAACAAGCATTGATGAAATTAGAGCTGTCAAGGTGACAATTATGCCCCAGAATGGTCCGAAAGCTGGGTTACATAGACCCGCGATTAAAATACCTGCATATGCCGAGGCGTCTGCAAATCTATCTAATACTGAATCAAAAAAACCGCCGAACTTTGTAGTCTGCTGAAAAGTACGAGCTACGATACCATCCATCGTATCACAGAATCCTGACGCAAGCATAAATCCAACTGAAAAAAACAGGAGCCAACTCAAATCATCCGTCGTTAATGCATAACTTGTTGCTGCTGCAATGGCGAGAATAAACCCGATTACGCTGATTTGGTTGGGCGTAAAGCCTAGCTTATTTGCGATTTTTGCCTCGGTTGAAAGCATCTCTTGAATTCTTTTCTTAAGTTTAGTAAGCACACTCTTTACTCAGCCGACAATGTAGCCAATTATGGGTCGGATGTAAAAAAGTCTTTCTTATCTGAAACGCAATCATACAACAATTCCTTTCGTTTTTTTTCAATGAAACTTATTAAGTAGTTCTTCCAATATTGGGCAGTGACGTTCTGACGCGCAACAGAGCGCAAAACAGCAACGTTACACAAAGACACAAAAGGAGTAAAATTGGTATGACCGAAAATGCAGACGTTATCTTCGTCGGAAACAAACCCCCAATGAGCTATGTATTAGCAATCATTACGAGCCTCTCCTCAGGCAATCTAACAGAAATAACCCTCAAAGCAAGAGGCCAAGCCATCACTACTGCAGTTGACGTAGCAGAAATTGCTAGAAACCGCTTCATTAAAGACCTCAAGGTCAGCAAAATCGCAATTGGAACTGCTGAGATGCCACCACGTGAGGGCGAGAATAAGTCAAGAATGGTTTCCACGATGGAGATAACCCTTACTAAAAAAGCGTAAAATACACTTAAATATAATCGTGTAAACCAACACCAATCATTCTCTTTCTATTTTTTAGTTTAGTAATTTTTCGAATATTTAATTTTATTATTCAGAAATAGAAACAAAAAGAAAGAGAAAGTAAAGTTTGTTAACTTATTTTCCCATGACTTTCTTTGAGGCGATTTCAATATCTTCGGCTTTGATGGTTTTTCTGCCTGCATGTAATGCAAAGTCGAGTGCTTCTTTGGCTATTTTTACTCCGATTTCTTCTAGTTCTTTGGCTAGTTCTTTTGCTGCTGCTTCGCTTACTCTATCAGCACCTGCTTTTTTGCATAATCTATGCATGGGAGCTACAGCTATTTCTAATTCTGTCATATCGACATCTCTCTAGCTTCTTTTTCTATTTAAGGCTATATTTAACCTTTGTTATCTATTTTTCCGCTAAAAGAGTGTTAACTCCATGTTTGATTGCTTAATGGAAATTTTTAAAGCCTTAACTGTGAATATAGCGCTGAGAAAAATGGACTTAATAGACGCCCACATCCATTTATCGGATGCAGAATATACAAACCACATTGAAGATGTAATAGCGGACGCTAAAAATGCAGGTGTAAAAGCCTTAATTACAAATTCGATGAATTTTAAAACTTGTCAAAACGACATAAAACTCTCCCAACAATACCCTAATTTAGTTTACCCTGCACTCGGAATTCACCCTTGGAACGTTAACTATCTAGAAGAAAACGAGCTTCAACAAACAATTGACTTTATTTATTCACAAAAAACTCATGTTATAGCTATAGGTGAAATCGGTTTAGATTATAAATATGAAACCATATGGGAAAAACAAATATTGGTATTCGATAAAATGCTCCATCTAGCGGAATCTCTCAGCCTCCCAGTTATTATCCACTCCCGCGGTACAACTGACAAAATAGTGGAAATGCTGCCATCTTATCGTCTTAACAAGGTCTTGCTTCACTGGTTTAGCCATCCAATGGAAGCGCTCGTTAAAGCCATTGATAAGGGCTATTTCATTACTGAAGGTCCACCAGTTACATATTCTAATGGTATACGTGAGGTTGTGAAAAAAACCCCATTAACTAATCTATTGACTGAGACTGACGGTCCAGTAACCTATTGGAAAAAACCTTACAGTGGTCAATTAACTAAGCCGTCTTATATCAAAAACGTTGTTGATGCTATTGCAGATATTAAGAAATCGCCTGCAGAAGATGTTGCAGAGCAGATTGCTTTAAACTTTGAATACTTCTTTAATATTAAATTGACTTCGAATGAATAACATAAACTCCCTCTCCCCCATAGGTTGCCGATTGCTAGAATTCTGACTTTAAGGCGTAAACTTAAATTACGCCTATTCTCTATTGAGAGTTGCTCCTACGATTATAAACGTCGGAGGAATAATACGGTCAAATACGGAGGAAACTAATCTGGGAAAAGTAAAGACTGAGCAGATAAAGCACCTTGGCGAAGAATTATTAACTCGCTTTCCAAAAAAATTCAGTACTATCTTCGATGAAAATAAACGAACAGTAGATGAGGTTACACAAGGAACAACTACTCGTGTTCGGAACAAGGTTGCAGGCTATATAACACGCACAATGACATTAGCCCAAGCCAACTCTGCTATGGAAACTGACATCGAAGATATCGTTGAATAAAATAGGTAACATTGCATGATGGATGCATACCGTAAAGGTTGGGCGCTAAGATACATTCGTGAAGCAAGAGCTGAGTTGGAAGCTGCCCGAAAAATTCCTTACATGGCTCCAAGCTTAGTTTTAGAAGCTATTCGGAAGGCACGAAATGCTATCTATTACAGTTTGGGCGAACCTGCCTTTATAGAAATATTAATTCGTGAAGAAGTAACCAAGAAACATACGACTAACGATTCAATCCTTCGGTTTTTAATGGAGGTTGAAACAATCGTTCAACAAATCTCCCAACTTGAGGAAACGAACGGTGATGCCATGATGAAGCAGGCCGATTCAATAGTTGATATCGCTACTGCCATCGTCGAGACTCTTACGCAGGAAAAATTCGAAAACTTTAGCTAAACTTTTATTCGATTCCCTCTTAATTCTTGTATTTAAAGTGAGTTACCAGTGCCTCTTACTATCAAATTCATAGGTGCCCTACGACACATCTCTGGAAAAACAATTTTAACTCTAGACTTCCGAGAAGGTCTTTTGATTAGAGATATCGTAGCTCAAATAGGTCAAGTTATCCCTGAATTGAAACTAACGCTCTGCGATAATGACCTTAATGATGCTAGGTCTAACTCTTTAATACTTGTTAATGGTCTTGAAATTAGTATACTAAATGGTTATGAGACAAATGTTAATGACGGTGACGAAATAGTTTTCATACCCGTGGTACACGGCGGTTAATTATGATTACTTTAACTTCTGATTTTGGAATTAAAGACCCCTATGTTGCTGAGATGAAAGGTGCAATTCTATCGATAAACCCAAACGCAAAGATAATCGACGTCTCTCATGAGGTTACCAAATTTAACATACGTATGGCCGCCTTCTTTTTAGCGTCGGCAGCACCGTATTTCCCAAAGCGGACCGTCCATCTAGCTGTTGTTGATCCGGGTGTTGGTACGGAAAGACGAGCTATCATAGTGCAGACTACACAGGGGTTTTTTGTCGGACCCGACAATGGGGTTTTAATGTTAGCCGCTCAAGCTCAAGGTATCAAACATATTTATGAAATAACAAACCCAAAATTTATTTTACCATGCTTATCGAGTACTTTTCATGGACGCGATATTTTTGCTCCAGTTTCAGCTCACTTAGATAAAGGTGTTGAACCTGCTGAATTTGGTCTTAAAGTTAAAGATGTAATTGTACAAAAATTTGTAAATATCAAACGAAAGAATAACTTGCTTCACAGCGAAGTCTTACACGTAGATAGTTTTGGAAATGTAATTACAAACATTAAAAAAACCGATTTATTTCAAACTACCATTCTTACGGTTAATTTGCATAATGTTTCCCTAGAAGTGCCTATGACCGAAACATATGGGCAAGTAAAACATAGTGACGCTCTTGCTTTAATTGGTAGCCACGGTTTTCTGGAATTTGGCTTAAATCAGGGAAGTTTTTCCGAAAAGTACAGGGTAAACAATGGTGACAGATTAGACGTAATACTCCCTAAAACTTAACGTCTTTAATGAGGCTGGAAATTACTTGCACTGGACTCTCTAATTCTATCAGCTTAGAAGCAACGTCGAATTTTTTGCCAATATATTTCTCAGCCAAACCCCATACTTTATCTTCAGTTGTGATAAACAGCGGAAAACCTTTTTTCGCAAGATAGGTATTAACATTTGTTTTCGCCATGTCTGAAATCGCAATACTAGGAATACCTTGTAAGGCTGCTTCACGACTGATAGTTCCACCATAACTCACTACTAAATCAGCATTGGCGACAAGGTTTGCTGAATCCTTGAAAACTGTTTTGCGATTATATGCAGTTTCATTACTGCTGTATCTTTCAAGTAGATATACACTGCCTAAACCGCTCAGTTTTTGAGCTAACGTTTTGGTATTGTCATCTTTACCTTTGGCATATGCCGCTTTGGTTTCTATTTGCCGCAGAACTATTAGTGGCTTTTTTAGTTTAGGCATTAAAGTGGGTTTGAAGCCTTGTATCCAAGCTACTTCATCAACACCCTTGAATGATACGACTCTTTGTGCACAGTAAGTTTTTGTAAAACTTTTTGGTAACGCTTCAGAAATTAAAACGGTATGCGCGAATGGTATGGTTAGCCTGTTTACTGCAAGTGCATGTGGTGTGTCTGCGGTTAGAAAAATCGGGATTCCTAAACCAAATGCAGTTCTGCATAACTCGACGGATTGATGAGCTATTGCAATGCTTGGTTTCTCACTCTGGAACATTTTTGAGAATTCAATTATTCTTTGAGCGCTTTCTTGTAGCCTAGACGTAAGAGTGGACGGATTATATTTGCCAATTACCAGTGGATTTTCGCCTAAAATTTTAGCTAAAGGCAATGTATCTGGGTGTTCACGAGTAGTAAAGATGAACTCATGACCTTGTTTTTTTAACTCTTTCCCAATGGCTACGCCGTATCTGATGTGTTTGCCTGTGCAAGCGTCATACCAAACCTTCACTTAATGCACCTTTTGTTTATCAGCTAAGAATACTTCACGTCTATTTCCAAATTCTTCTATTGACATGACTTTCTTTGCAGGGCAACCGGCGACAACTGTGTATGGGGGAACGTTTTTTGTAACTACACTTCCTCCGCCGACAATGGCATTTTCGCCTACTGTAACGTTAGGCAGAATGGTAACTCCTCCACCGATTATAGCACCATCTTTGATGACTGGCGGAGTCATAAACTGGCTTTTGGGGTACTTATCGTTTAACAAGCTACTGTTTGGTGCAATAAACACATTATTGCCCAGTATGCAACCGTTGCTAATAGTGACATGTGCTTGTATGTTACAGTTTTTGCCTAATGTGACATTTTTTCCAATATCAACAAAGCTGCCAATGATTGTATTATCCCCAATTCTAGTCTCGTCACCGATTATCACGTAGTTCCAAATAGCGCAACCCTCGCCGATTTTAACGTTCGCACCTTCAATTATGCCTACACCCCGTTTTGACGTCTGCATGAGTTGACTTTTTGTGCTCCAACTTTAAATAGTTTAACATTAACTTGACAATCAACAACTTGCGAGGCATAGGGATTTGACTAAAGGATCCGTGTTGATTGTGGGGTTGGGTGAAATTGGCCACACATTGTTTTCAATTTACAGTGAAAAAAAGGATGCTTTCGAAGTCTATGGTATAGACATTGATGGCGCAAAGATGCATGCCTTGAGACAAGAAAAAAGCAAGATTCCTTACACCATTGACACTCTACAAGTGGCTTTTCCCTGTGGTACCCCTGAAAAATTTGTGGATATAATTGCTGATTATGTTGCTCAATACAAACCTAAACTTACAATAATCAATAGTACCGTCCCACCAGGAACGACCCAAAAGGTAGCTGATAAATGCAACTGCAAAGTAGCTCATTCTCCAGCAAGAGGTGTACATATCACTGCTGAGCACATGGTTTGGGAAATGAAACGTTGGCCAAAATACGTTGGTGGTGTAACAACGGAAGCTGCCGAGCTAGCAAAAGCACACTTTGAACTTTTAGGTTTACATGTTAAGCTTTTAAAAGGTTCCCGTGAAACTGAACTTGCCAAAGTTTTTGAAACAACATATAGAGCATGTATGATCTCTTGCTTCCAGGAAATGCATCGAATCGCTAGGGTCTTTGGAGCGGATTTTGACGAAACTGTTGACTTTCTTGAAGATACCCATCGTCAGAGACTAGATCGTCCAATCATGTTTCCGGGTTTTATCGGTGGACACTGTCTTATACCTAACACTGAACTACTCTTAAAATACTATGATTCAAAAATGCTACGATTCATTCTTGAGTCCAATGAGAAACGCAAAGATGAAATGAAAAACCCTGAAGTAAAAAATGAAGCAGAAAAAGTTGCTCTACGTGCAGAGAAGCTTCAAAAAGATTTAACCGGTGATAGAAATCTTATTCTCCCGCAAAATCGTGAAAAAACATCTATCATTTCTTAATTTTTCCTTAAAGGATTATCCCAAAATCTATTCAATGTGTCAAGGCTGCTGTGTATTGCAGAATGATTTCTTCTATTGTTATATAAAAAGCAAACCCTGTTCTTAGTCACATTTATCTCCGTTACGTTTTATATCCAACAAGATGCAATACTCTGCAAAGAAGCGAAAACTCATGTCAGGTACTGGCGTAACTGTAAAGAAGAATGTAAATTTTAGTGAATGGTATGTTGAAGTAGTCCTAAAAGCTGAACTCGCCGACTATGCTCCTGTAAAGGGTTGTATGGTTATACGTCCGGATGCTTATGCAGTTTGGGAAAAAATCCAAGAAGTTGTCAATCAAAAAATAAAGAGCACTGGACATAGAAATGCATACTTCCCAATGTTTATTCCCGAAGCTTTCCTTAAGCAGGAGGCTGCGCATTTTGCAGGTTTTACTCCAGAAGTTGCGTGGATTACACAAGGTGGAGATACACCACTTGAAGAGAAACTCGCTGTAAGACCGACCAGCGAAACCATAATGTATGATATGTTCAGTAAATGGATTCGTAGTTGGCGAGATCTTCCATTAAAAATCAATCAATGGTGTAATATTGTTCGCTGGGAAACTAAAGCTACTAAACTTTTCTTACGCACTCGTGAATTTCTTTGGCAGGAAGGCCACACAGCTCATGCTACAGCTGAGGATGCTGAAGTCGAAGTAATATGGGCTCTCAACATGTACAAGGAAGTCATTGAGAATATACTAGCTATACCCGTTCTTATCGGTACTAAAAGTGAGAGTGAAAAATTCGCAGGTGCCCTCTACACAACAGCGCTTGAATCTATAATGCCTGATGGAAAGGCATTACAGATGGGTACAAGTCACAATTTAGGTCAACACTTCGCAAAAGTCTTTAACGTCAAATACATAGGGGAAGACAAAAAAGACCATTATGTTTGGCAGACTAGTTGGGGCATTACCACACGTCTTATCGGTGCAATGATTATGGTTCATGGAGATGACAAAGGATTGATTATGCCACCTAAAGTTGCACCGATTCAAGTTGTCATTATACCAATTCCATTCAAGGGTTTAGAGGCAGAAGCTATTGCAGCTAAAACAAAGGAGGTTGCTGAAATCCTTAGAGCAAAAAGTATCAATACACTCCTTGATGACCGCAGTGAGTATACACCCGGCTGGAAATTCAATCAATGGGAACTTAAAGGTGTTCCTATACGGGTTGAACTTGGTCCAAGAGACCTTAAAAATGGGCAAGTAGTCATGGTAAGACGGGATACAGGACAAAAAATTCCTGTAAAGGAAGCCAACGTCGTAGCAACGGTTGAAAATTTGCTTCAAGAAATACAGGATACTATGCTAGCTAAAGCTAAAGCACTATTGGATGATAAGACAACTCTTGTAACTAATTACGATGAATTTAAACACGTTATCGAAAGTAAAGGCGGTTTCATCAAAGCAGCATGGTGTGGCAATCCTGCATGTGAGGCTAGAATAAAAGTTGACACAGGTGCAACTATTAGAATCAGGCCTTTTGAAAAAGATACTGCAAAAAACATATGTGTTTATTGCAATAATGAAGCTAAAGGCGGAATAGTTTACTTCGCAAGGTCCTACTAAAAACATATTTATACAACTGTATTATTACTTTCGAGTCCGAAACAACACGAAAACGATTTTTTCAGAAGTTTCTTAAATTGTGTGAAGGTATATATAAGGAATGTTTATCTTGAGTCCGCATTGTGTTTGATAAAGGTAAGAGTATTTGACAAACGTTAAAGTAACCAAACGAGCAACCGACATAGAATATGCTATACGTGACGTTATCGTTCACACTCAAGACCTTATTAAGAATGGTCGGAAAATCCATTACCTCAACATCGGTGACCCCGCCGCATTTGACTTTAAGACTCCAGCATACGTCAAAGCTGCCCTTTGCAAAGCCATTGCTGAAGATAACAATTATTATTCTCCTTCAGAGGGGCGACCTGAACTTCGAGAAGCAATTGTAAAAAAGGAAAAAAGAGTGAACAATGTAGCTATCTCTGCTGACAAAGTAATTGTTACAGATGGTATCAGCGAAGGTATCGAGATGCTCATGGCAGCTATCGTTGAGAAGGGTGATGACATCCTTTTTCCAGGTCCAACGTATTCTCCTTATATTGCTTACACGAAATTTTTTGAAGGCACCCCGGTTGCCTATGAAACGATTGAAAATGAATGTTGGGTTCCAAATATTGATGACTTACGCCGAAAAGTTTCGGAAAAAACCAAAGCAATAGTTATTACTAATCCAAACAATCCCACGGGAGCAGTCTATAGCGAGAAATGCTTGAAAGAAATAATAGATGTAGCAGGTGAATATGATCTCCCTATTATTTCGGACGAAATCTATGATCAGTTAACTTATGAAAAAGATTTCATCAGCACCGCTGCACTCACCGATGATGTGCCAGTAATTGGCTTGAACGGTTTCTCTAAGGTTTACCAGATGACGGGTTGGCGGTTAGGCTATATGTACTTTAAAGGTCAAGAAAAAATTCTTGAAAATCTGCGTTTAGGCGTCGAGAAGCAATGTCGTATTCGACTATGTGCCAATACGCCAGTCCAGATTGCAGGTGCAGCTGCTCTTAATGGTCCGCAGGGTTTTGTCAAAGGTATTGTAGAAAAATTAAAACAACGCCGTGATTACGCCTATAAACGTCTAAATGAAATTGAGGGGTTTTCCACAACTAAACCTGAGGGTGCATTTTATATATTTCCTAAAATTTCAGATGTCAGTATAGGTAGGCGCTGGAAGAACGACCAAGAATTCGTTTTAGAACTTCTCAAAGAAACAGGTGTGTTAATCGTCAATGGCTCAGGCTTCGACCCAGTTTATGGAAAAGACCATGTTCGTATTGTCTTCTTGCCACCAATTGACGAACTTGAGCAAGCTTTCGATGCAATAGAAGAATTCATGAAGAGCGAGAAAAAGAAACCAGTTCTTAGGCGTGTTGGTCGAGGTTAGTTTTTTATATTTATTTTTTTGGATATTAAAAAAATTGGTTGTGTCTCCTAATCGGCTAGCTTTCCTATGGTACCGCTATTCTAACAATTGTTCTAGTTGGGCTTAAGTATTTTTCTTTCATTTCACTGTAAACACGTTTGTTGCAGTACCTAGCGAGCAAAATATTAAGCAAATTTTCAAGACCCCTAATGCTCCAATGCATCCACTTATGCTTAATCCCCTTAGCAACCTCACCCATCAAACGCTCAACCAAATTATTCGACCAAAAAACAAGGAACACTAACACCAGACATAGCCAACCTAGCAAAAGTAACCATATAATTAGCCCAATTCCTAACAAAAC
>Ga0172382_10013179_pt1 | contig 10684 bp, 10 predicted proteins | sample Leawel138RmetaG_FD_122245 | JGI IMG/M metagenome (GOLD analysis project Ga0172382, IMG submission 122245) | Leachate microbial communities from a municipal landfill in Southern Ontario, Canada - Leachate well 138R metaG | ecosystem: Engineered > Solid waste > Landfill > Unclassified | place...
GCCAAATCGTATCGTGATCGAACTGGAAAAGAATGGTGCAGGCTCTATGGTGTATGTCACCTATAGCTCTTCTTATCGGCCTCAGCTTAGTGAGCAAGCAGTCTCTGAGCTGTTCCAGACTGTGCATGATGTCGCCGTGGGCAAGGTGCGGTAGAGCCAGTGCGAATTAATGTTAAGAAATGCTGAATAAATCAAAAAATGTCATTGCAATCGTGAGGAACGTGGCGGGAAGTAATCTATTTGACTCTGTGTATAAATGAGTTAGAGATTGCCGCGTCGCCTTGCTCCTCGCAATGACCGTATTAATCAGGATTTCCTTAAGCGTGCCGGCTCTTTTAGGCAGGAAAACATGTGTGTGCAGCCATAACCATTCAGGCTAACCCCGCGCCATCTGCGCTTTAGCAATTACATGACCAGCTTCGGCAGCCTTCACGCGCCAGAGTAGGGCGGTGGTTTCAGAGCGTTCGACGCCGTCGCCGCTTTGGTACATTTTGCTTAAAAAATGCATGGCATCGGCGTGGCCTTGTTCGGCGGCGAGGTTAAACCAGTGCAGGGCGATATCGGCGCGCTCTTGCTCTAAGCATAGGATACCGAGATCGTTTTGTGCATCACGGCAACCTTGGTCAGCTTCAACTAAAAGCTCAATGTCTTCATCGTCGGCAAAGCTCATGCAGAGCTTTGGCTTGATGTCTGCGTATGCCAGCATCGTTCTGCCGCGCTGATCCATACCGCGATGCTCAATGGCGCCGCTACCGAGCCAACGCCATAAGGTGCGCTTAGTCACACCCGTAACGACTACAGCCGTATCTACGCTGATTAAATGACTCACTGAATTTCGCTCCGAGCTAGGGAATAGAGAAACTGAGAGTACGACAAAAACCGCGTTTGTCCTATACACAGCTGTGACATTTCACTGGTGTCACAGCTGCAGCTATGACATCAACTTTATGTCACACATTTTACTGTGACATTTTAGCTGTGTCACACCTTGATGATGTGGCAGGTTGATGAAGTGTAGAGATCGAAACAACTTGAGCAGCATTTTCTTTGGTGCGACTTAAGTAGCTATAACCTTTAATTTATTGGGGTTATAGCTTGATAGAGCCGTTTTAAAGGTACGATTCTTATGCTTTTTTAGTAACTCAAGAGAGCTTACAGGAAAGTTGGCACAGCCTTTGCTTTATTCATTACAGGTCACAAGGCCTTTCGATAAAACACAACGGAGCTTCAACATGAAAGCACAAATGCAAAAGGGTTTTACCCTAATTGAATTAATGATCGTAGTTGCGATCATTGGTATTTTGGCGGCGGTGGCAATTCCTGCCTATCAAGATTACATTGCTCGCTCACAAATGGCTGAGGCAATGTCTCTAGCGAGTGGCCTGAAAACAAATGTGTCAGAAGTTTTCGCACAAGATGGCACCTGTCCAGCTAACGGAGCAAATGGGATTGCAGCTGCAGCTGACATTAAAGGTAACTATGTAGCGTCCGTAACAGCGGCTGGAACAGCAAGTGCTGCAGGGGGCTGCACTATCACTGCACTCATGAAAAGCTCTGACGTTTCAAAAGGAATCCAAGGCAAGAACCTTGTTCTGACACTTAGCAATGCGGATAAAGGCTCTAATATTTGGACATGCACATCAAGCGCTGAGCAAAAATACTTACCTAAAGCTTGCGCTCCCGCAGCAGCAGGCGGTTCATCAGGCGGTTAATTTAGCCTGCTGTACCTGTGAATTTAAACGCCCTGCACATGCGGGGCGTTTCTTTTCCGGAGCTTTTATACCTAAACACGGAAATAAGGCATGTTTTTTTCTATCGTGTCGCTCTGTAGCTATTCCTTACTTTTACTGCTGTGTAACAGCATGGGTATCGCGCTTGAATGGCAGGCTTGGATGGCAAGGCTTATTGTCGCTCTAGCATTCTTATGTGGGCTTACGGCTCAGTGGCAACACACAACACCTCTTCGTTCAGTTTCACAATCCGAGAGCAAAGCTGTTGAGATCAAATCTAAAATATTGGCTGTGCGACTGTGTTTGTTGGCATTGATTGTGTTTTCCACCTTGATGGGCCAACTTTTTTCCAACTGGCCAGCGGCTACTTTTAATCAAGATTACTTTCTACTTTTACCTTTACTGCTTTTATTTATAGCGCCTTGGTATGTTCGCTACACAGAAACCATCGCACCAAGCGGCTGTGACGGATATGCACGCCTCGGGCAACTGGTGTTAGGTCAGCGTCGCTGGCAGTGGCTTGAACAGAAAGAGTTGCTCTTAGCTTGGCTGGTTAAGTTGATTTTCATCCCAATGATGTATTCATGGCTGATGATGGCCACTGAAGATCTACTAAGCTTTCAATGGTCATTAACACCCATCAGCCTTATCAGCGGCTTATATATGTATGGCCTAGCTATTGATTTACTGATTGCCACTGCTGGCTACCTGTTTGCTAGCCGTTTACTGGGTAACTCGGTGATTAGCACGGATAAAAGTTGGAGTGGCTGGCTGATATGCTTATTGTGCTACCCACCGTTGATTTGGATTTACCAACAAATTAAACAACAAACCAATGATTTAATTTGGACAGACTGGCTGCAACCAGAACAAACTTTGTTTTGGTTTTGGGCTACAGCCATCACTTTGACGTGGCTGCTCTATTGGTTATCCACACTTCACTTTGGTTTACGCTTTGCCAACTTAAGCTGGCGTGGACTCGTCAATACGGGGCCATACCGCTGGGTCAAACATCCAGCTTATCTATCCAAAAATCTGTATTGGTGGCTGTATTTAGTACCATTTTATGGTGTAACAACAGGTTATGAGTTCACTAGAAATATACTTGGCCTGTGTTTTGTCAGTTTGGTGTATTTCTTACGAGCCTATACCGAAGAGCGGCATCTGATGCAGTTTTCTGAGTACCGTGATTACGCCGAACACATCCGGAACAATGGCTTATTCGCCCGCATAAAACGCTGTTGTGGCCTGCATGCATAAAGTACGTATGGCTATTCTGCTGATAGTGCTGGCCGTTCTGTCCGGCTGGTGGAGTGCCCAGTATTGGCATGGCTATATTTTCTGGCAAGGCTCTTGTGATGGCGAAAAGCCGGAGTGGTTTAGTGGGCTAGTAAGATTGGCACGAGAGCAGGGCTACCCTGGGTTTCAGTTGTCATTGCAAGCCAAAGACGGCAGCAGACTGAACTGTGCAGCTGGGCAAGTAGGTCCAGGACTGAATTTAAAGGCAATGCAGTCCAGTGATAGGATACGCTATGTCAGCTTGAGTAAGCTGTTTACATCTATAGTGAGTCAGCAATTGATTGCTGAAGAACGCCTTCTAGTAGACAGTTACTTGCTCGATTTTGTTGGTACTGACCTTGCAGTACAAGATGAACGTATACGAAAAATCACTATCGGGCAGCTTTTACGGCATACCGCCGGATTTGATCGTCACTTAACACCCGACCCAATGATGAAACCTACCCCTTGGTGCCCGTTCCAGCTTGAGGAGTTGAGCCATGTAGTGCTGGATCATGAGCCTGGCAGTCGTTATGCCTATTCTAATTTAGGTTATTGCTTGCTGGGGGCTGTGATTGAACGTGTTGAAGGTAAGCCGCTAACAACAGTTTTTAAGGACAGACTTTTCACTCCCGCAGAAGTCTCCTCTATCAAACTTGCTAAAAGAGGGATCTTTGCAGCAGATGAGGTGACATACCGTTATCAGAAGCCTGAGCATGAGCAGCAACTCACTTTTATGCCATATGAAAGCATGCAGGCGGTTGGGGCATGGACAGGAACAGCAACCGATTTTTTAAAGCTAATGTCAACTGCTTTTATCGAAGAGAAAATACTCGATAGTCGAAGCAAAAAATTATTATTAGCAGTTTCAGAAGGGTGTGATATCAGCCAGTGGCGTCATTGCCATGGCAATGCTTTTTATGCGTATCAAGAGAGCCCAGACAAAGATAAATTTTATTGGCGCGATGGAAGCTTACCGGGTGTAACCAGTTTTGCCGGAGTAAGCGATGGTGGACAACTGATCGTATTTACAGCGAACAGCCGTCCGTATAACTGGGTGCCAGCTAACGACAGGCTGGGGTTGTTCTTGTATCGCAATATAGTGACACGCGAGTTTAAACAGCCATACAAAAACAGCCAGGAAAGACTCTAAATGGATAGTGATAACAGAATCGCAGGCCGATTTTTTCTTTACTTTGTCGTTATTATCAACATACCAAACTTTATCTGGGCGATTTCTAGTAACGGAGCACTTGCAGAGCCTCAAGATTTAATTAAGGGCCTAGTACTGAGCTTGCTGTTAAGCACCAGTTTTCTAGCTGTTTTTTCTCGTCTTTGGGCAGCATGGCTAACCATATGGTTTTTATTTCTGTGGTGGCTGCCTTTAACTTTGGTTATTCGCTTTATTGCTGAAACCCCAATTACTTCAACTTTGATTGGAACTGCATTTGCTACCAGCTCATCTGAAACATTCAGCCTATTACAGACAATCCCACTACCATGGTTTATCTACTTCGTCTTGTGGAATACCTTATGCTTTATGGTGTTTTTTTATGCCAAAAAACATTCAAACTGGCATTGGAAGGGCTACTTTCGAACTCGAGCAGTCTTGGCAGCTTTAGTAATGACGGCTCTTGCATACGCTCCATGGCCTAGCGGGGTTTTCGCTATGGAAAACGATATATTGAAGCCAGAGAAAACAACTGCACCAAGTACTGACCCTGCAGAATATGACATCGATAACCCACTGTATAAGTTCGATCAGGTGGATAAAACAACAGGAATAGCCTCTACTTTACAATCTTTTTATCCTTATGAGCTTCCGCTAGCAATCTATAAGTACAGTAGGGAAAGAAAAATAATTGATGTTGTCCGTGAAAATTTAAAAGAGCCAAACCCAGCTTATAGTATGCAAGGCTTTACTCCGGCTGCCGAGGTGGTTGTATTGGTTATTGGTGAGTCTTCTAGCCGTAACGCATGGCATTGGTTTAATTCACAAGCACCACTTACCACGCCTTTACTGGAGGAGCGAGCAGCACGGAATGAATACATCTTTGGTTTTAGCCAGACTTTAGCCAAAACTACTTTTACTCGACAAGCTGTACCTTCAATGCTTACACAGCAGCCGCTGGTATGGCACGACGGCTCACCCAATAAGCAAGCAACCAAGTCTATTATCAGCGTTGCCAGTCAAGCTGACTACACTACCGCATGGTTTTCTAATCAAGCGGCGGTCGGTAAACATGACGGCATTATTAGCGGCTATGCGCAAGAGGCGGGGATTACAGTCTTTTTGAATCCGTCCAATAATAGAGCACAAGGAAGCTACGATGAAGTTTTATTAGCACCTTTAAGGCGACAATTGGCTGCCAAGAAAAGGGTTTTTGTGGTTTTACACACAATGGGCAGCCATTTTAAATTTGACCACCGTTATCCGGCAGGTTTTGGCCTTTATCCAAACACTGATGATATGCGTGAAGCTTATTTTAATACTGTGCTGTACACGGATTACATGCTGGATAATATTATAGAAATGCTGAGCCGAGACGGGCGCAAAGCGGTGCTAGTTTATGCCTCTGATCATGGGCAGGCAATTCCTGGTGAAAGCTGTAATAAGCATGGAACTAACCGTACAACCCGTGACGCCTATGAAGTTCCTGCATTGGTTTGGCTGAGTGAAAACTATGTTCAGGCGCATCCGGATATGTCAGAAAGGCTCAGGTCAAACACAGAGGATCCTTATAGTGTGCCAGCAGTGTTACAGACTGTACTTGATTTGATGCGGGGCGACGCAACAGCAGAGCTGCCAAGCACAAAGATCCAAAGTTTTTTGCGTACAAGTATTCTTACGGATGAACAAGGTCGCGTAACTCAGCCTTTATGGAATGAGAATTTTGCACGTGCTGTAAAAGAGAATCCCTGCTCAATAGTATTGCCCTGATGGAGTAGCAAGTGAAAGTATTTCCCGATTACATGAAAAATATCCGCCTGTTGGATGCAGTCTTGTTGAGTAGTTTTTTTCTGTCTGGTATCTGCGCATTGATGTATCAGGTTAGCTGGCAGCGTAGTTTGTACGGGATTATTGGTGTTGATATAGACTCCATCACCATCATTGTTTCTGTCTTTATGCTGGGTATTGGCTTTGGCGGCATGTTGGGCGGATGGATTGCAGATTTAGCGCCCAAGCGCAGAATCCAAATTTATGCTGTTGCCGAGTTTTCCATAGCCTTGTACGGATTTGCTTCATTGTTTTTAATCGAGAGCATAGGTGACTGGCTTACAGCCGCTGGCGGTGGATCATTTAATGCTGGGGCAAGTAGCTTATTATTTCTTATTTTGCCTACCACTCTGATGGGCATGACATTGCCACTGCTGACCATGGTATTTAATGACTGGCAAGACAGCATTGGCGTATCAGTTGGCCAGTTATATTTTATCAACACGCTTGGTGCGGCAGCAGGCGCAGGGTTGGTGCCTTTTGTGCTGTTACCTATATTGCCGCTGGATGAAGTTATTCGCTTGGCAGCCTTTGGCAATCTGGCTGTAGGTGGCTTAGCTTTATTTGCATATGCATGGCAAACCAACCATCAATCTCAAGTTTCTCTTGCAGGAAGCAAATGATGAATTATCCAGCGTTATTATCGTTCTTTTGTGGTTTTGTTAGCCTGAGCTTAGAAATTATCTGGGTGCGTTTGTACGGCTTCACCATGATGTCTACGCCTGCCGCTTTTGGTTTTGTCTTGATGGCTTATTTAGCTGGCATTGCTTTGGGCGCTCACTGGGGCGGTAAAGCTTGTCGGCAATCTCCTGATAATTCTAAGCTTTGGCAGCGTGCTATTTTTGCTTTGTTAATCTCTGCACTATTGACGCTGGCGATGCCATTTATATTTGCATGGGAGCATAGCCAGTGGTGGCGTAATCCTTTAATTGATTTTATTTTTATTGCTTTAGTGTCATCGGTGCTGGCATATGTATTTCCGATTGCACACCATCTTGGTGCGGGACCAAGCAGCGGCAAACAGGGACAGCGTTTTGCTTGGGTCTATACTTCTAATGTACTGGGGGCCGCTCTAGGGCCGTTAGTCACAGGCTATGTATTGCTTAATGTCTTAACTTTGCAGCAAACCTTTGTGGTGATTGCTCTGTTGCAACTGGCGGCTGTCGGTTTTTTCTATTGGACACAACAAAAATGGCGATTTCGTTTGCCGGCAGTTGTAGCAAGCCTTGCTTTAGCTATGGTGCTAGGGCTGGTATCTCAGCACTTTGATCCTCACACCTTAATACAGCAAGTGACTTCTCATGGACAAAAAGCCAGTCAAGTGATTGAAAACAAACACGGTATCATCACTATTTTTGAGCCTGATAACCTGCAAAAATATGACCTAGGGGACGATGCTGTCTATGGCGGTAATGTGTACGACGGTCGTACCAACTTATCCTTGATAAAAAACACCAATGGCCTTGATCGCCCCTTACTACTGGCAGCATTACAACCTAAACCAAAACGAGTACTGATGGTCGGCCTCTCAATCGGTAGCTGGCTAGCCTTAGCTAATGGCTTTCCTGGAGTTGAGCACATTGATGTAGTGGAAATTAATGCTGGCTATCTACAAGCTGCGCAAGCCTATCCTGTCCAAGCACGCGCACTACAAGACCCAAGGGTTAACATTGTTATTGACGATGCAAGGCGTTGGTTAAAACTGCACCCGCACGAAACCTATGACTTGGTGATTATGAATACCACGTGGCATTGGCGAGCCAACAGTAGCTTTTTATTATCGCAAGAATACTTACAGCTGATACAAAAGCACATGAAGCAAGGTGCCGTGATGGCCTTTAATGCAACCGGATCACCTGACGCTTTTTATACCGCAACCCAAGTGTTTGAACATGCTTACCGTTACGGTAATTTTGTCTATGCCGCCGACTTTGATTTTAGAGAGCGTAAAGATTCAGTTGCAGCGCAGGAGATTTATGCGCAAGTGAGTATCGAAGGAAAACCATTGTTTGCTTCTGGTGGTGATCCTTTAATCAAAAAATACTTACACACTAAGTTTATTGATATCAGCTTGGTTGAAAAGGTGGTCGAAAGACCGCTGGAGCTTATAACCGACAAAAATGCTATTACTGAGTTTAAGTATGGCTACTCTCTGAGGCGGTTGTATTAGTTTTCTATGTTTGTGTTATTAAATCATTGTAGATACAATGACTGCGCTTCTAAAACATCATCTTAATGACGTGTATTCACAATAACGGATAAAATGAATGAATAAAAAAGTTATTATTATGAATGAAGAGTCAAATAAAAAACTTACCTATATTTGGAAAAGCGACAAGAATTTATGCGAACTGACTAGTGGTAAATGGCACTGTGAAGAAACAAATACGCTTGTAGAAAAAGATAGCAGCTTGTCTGCAGATCTAGACAATGCAAGAGTACAAGACCTTATGCAGTACGAAACAGAGACATACCGCGTAATAAGTATCTCAAATCCTAGATAGCCATAAATACTATCCAAATAATAAGGCTGCTTCATATCAAGTGGTATAGGGTTAATTCTACCAAGCCCCATATTAGGTCGTTCTTTATTGTAGCGTCAGAGCCATTGAATTGCATAATCTTGAACAGCAGCAATGCTCTCAAATAAATGCTGGGCGAGCCAGTCATAACGGACAGTACGATTATAGTGTTCGATATAATGACGGTGTCCCTTGCGAGCGTCAGTTTGGTCGTTAGGCTAGAGTGAAATAAGTGTAGCTGATTAAAAAAATAAGATGTCGTGAGAAATTTAGCTGCATTTATTTGGTTTGGCGGTGTTGTATGCAGAAACGGTTGGACCCTTTGGCCTTTTGTACATCTCTCGCGCCTGTACAAGCCTTTTTAGGGTAGCTCCATTACCCTTGAATCCTATTCCATTAATTTCCCTTATATGCCGTTTGCTGTTTGCCTGACTTGGCTGTGAGGGCTAAAACCCTCAGTCATCAGAGTAAGCTCTTTGCTCAGAATGCTGGAAACCACACCTTAAGCAGTTTTCTGTCCCGATAGCATCATTATAATGAACTCCACCACCCCAGCCACATTGCGGACAGAATTCTGCGATTTCTGTGTCTAGCCACTCCCATGGGCCTACGTACTCTGGGATCGCATCTCTATCGCAGCGAATAAACTCCCCTACGTTTGATTGAACGCAAATGAATGCAGATGTACTTTGAGATTTTAGCTCTTCAAGAACAGCGCATGGCTCTATAGAAAACCACTCGCCATTTAAATTGTTTTTCTTATATTTACTTTGAAGATCTTTTTCTAGGGAATAGTCGGTGCATTCAATCCAACCCATCAGGGCTAGTTTTCTTGAGTTTCCTGTTTGAAGGGCTTTAATTCTTTTTCCAGGATTATTGCTGAATCCTATTTTTATTCGATGTTTTTCGTTATCTTCATTTTCGATGATGAAGTATGTGTAAGCGTTCATATGTGGTTAATACTCTATAAACCGCAATTGTTTGTGAAACTACTGGAGACCATGAGTTTTTCTAAACTTCCCTAACGGCAATGAAATCGACAAAATCTCTCCCTAGTTGCGTTAGTCTCATGTTTATAAAGTTTGGGCCACTCATGCTTTGGTTTGCTTTATCCGGTAAGCCGAGAATTCTCTCGTTTATAAGATCTTGTGTAAGCCTATGAGTAATCTCCCTATCTGTGAAGTCTTTATCGTATGCTGATAGATTCTTAAAAAATAGTAATTGGTGTTCTTCAGTTAGCTGGGTTTGTTCAGGTTCTGGCAAGCCAGATAGATATGTTAACAACTTTAGGTGTAGTGAGGTTAGTCTAGAGGTGGAGTTCAAGTAAATTGCGATTATTGCCTCCTCTAAATTCTGATTTAACGCTACAGAAATTAATGCATTGGACAAAGCCTGTGTGATTTCAGGACTAGACGTTCTAACTGCAATGTCACTAGATCTTATAATAGCTGACAATAAATTATTGTTTTCTCTTAGACTGCTTTCATTTTGATTATGGAAATCAATAAGAGTGTTCATGGTTTTACTCAATATATGAAGCCATGCATTCGTCCTAACTTCATATGGGGGAGTAATGATCGCACTTACTATCTCAGCTAGCGAGCTGCCAACTACGGGGACAGATCCTGCTACTGCACGAGCCACGCGATGGAACTTGTCCTGGGTGGGCTCAATAACTGGATCATATTTTTCGATATTAATTTTATCCATAGATGGTTCTGTTCTCAGAGATCAAGAGGTTTAACATGATATTAGTAATCGTACACCGAGCTGATTCCAGTTGCTCTAGCGCGAGACTGAAACAAGCGACTGGAGTCTGAATATTCAAGGCGAACCGTATTCATTGGCGTCCGAAAACGCTGCTGAAGTTTAAGCAGAACGTTCGCAAGCTCACGAATCGTAACTAGAGTGTGCCAATTAAACGCCCTGTGCGGAGCCGCCGCATGCAGGGTGTTGCAGGGTTGAGGGCTAGAAACCCTCGGCTACCTGATTAGGTTACTGGAAAATAATGCTGCATTATTTATGTGCCCCACAGCGACTTGCCGAGGGTCATGCCGATAAAGCCAACAGGAAGCGGGATTGTCGTAGAGAGCCCAAGGATGGTTCCAAACTGAGCGTCCCAAGTTTCTTTTCGGATGTGCCCCATGATTGCAAGC
>Ga0172382_10013181_pt1 | contig 10683 bp, 13 predicted proteins | sample Leawel138RmetaG_FD_122245 | JGI IMG/M metagenome (GOLD analysis project Ga0172382, IMG submission 122245) | Leachate microbial communities from a municipal landfill in Southern Ontario, Canada - Leachate well 138R metaG | ecosystem: Engineered > Solid waste > Landfill > Unclassified | place...
ACGGTTGTAGTTTCACAATAGTTGTGTGAACACAACCGTTGGCGCGATGACGCCCAGGCGCAAGGCCATCATCCTGGTGTCCTGCTGCCTGAGCCTGCTCATCGTGTCGATGGACGCGACCATCGTCAACGTCGCCATCCCGTCGATACGCGACGATCTGTCCGCGACACCCGCGCAGATGCAGTGGGTGGTCGACGTCTACACCCTCGTGCTCGCCTCGCTGCTCATGCTCTCGGGCGCCACCGGAGACCGGTTCGGGCGCAGGCGGGTCTTCCAGATCGGCCTCGCGGTCTTCGCGCTCGGGTCACTGGCCTGCAGCCTGGCGCCCACCATCGACGCGCTGATCGGCGCCCGTCTGCTACAGGGCATCGGCGGATCGATGCTCAATCCTGTTGCGCTGTCCATCATTTCGCAGATCTTCACCCAGCCGGTGGAGCGTGCCCGGGCGCTGGGCATCTGGGGCGGGGTGACCGGCATCTCGATGGCGGCGGGCCCGATCGTCGGCGGCCTGCTGATCGATACCATCGGCTGGCGGTCGGTGTTCTGGATCAACCTGCCGATCTGCGCCGCGGCCATTCTTCTCACCGCGATCTTTGTGCCCGAGTCGAAATCGCAGACCATGCGCAACGTCGACCCGATCGGTCAGGGACTGGCGATCATGTTCCTGTTCGGCACCGTCTTCACGCTGATCGAGGGTCCGGTGCTGGGCTGGACCAATCCGCGGGTGGTGGTGGCGGCCGTTGTCGTGGCGCTGGCCCTGGTCGCATTCCTGCGCTTCGAATCGCGGCGCCACGACCCGTTCCTGGATCTGCGCTTCTTCCGCAGCATCCCGTTCACGACGGCGACGGTCATCGCGATCAGCGCTTTCGCCGCGTGGGGGGCGTTCCTGTTCCTGATGTCGCTCTACCTGCAGGGCGAACGCGGCTTCTCGGCGATGCACACCGGTCTGATCTACCTGCCGATTGCAATCGGGGCACTGCTTTTCTCGCCGTTGTCCGGCCGCCTCGTCGGCCGCTATGGCGCGCGGCCGTCCCTGGTGATCGCCGGGGTGACGATCACCGCCGCGGCGACCATGCTGACATTCCTGACCGCGACGACGCCGGTGTGGTCGCTGCTGATGGTGTTCGCGGTCTTCGGTATCGGCTTCTCGATGGTCAATGCGCCGGTCACGAATGCCGCCGTCAGCGGGATGCCACTCGACCGGGCCGGCGCGGCGTCCGCGGTGACCTCGACGAGCCGCCAGGTCGGCGTGAGTATCGGTGTGGCGCTGTGTGGTTCGCTGGCGGGATCGGCGATGACCGCCGGCGGTGCGGACTTTGCGACCGCCGCGCGACCACTGTGGTTCGTCTGCATGGCCCTCGGTCTGGTGATCCTCGGCCTCGGCCTGTTCGCGACGTCGCAGCGGGCGCTGCGGTCCGCCGAGCGACTGGCGCCGCTGGTGTCGGGAGCGCCTGAACCGGTGGGTGGTGCCCATGTCCGGTAACCCGCTCGCCGACGACGTCTGGCGCGACCTCGCCGCACTGGTGCTCGACCACCGCGACGGGTGGAAGCGCGCGGTCGTGGAACAATCGGGCCTGCCGTTCAGCAGGATTCGAATTCTCAAGCGGCTGAGCAAGACGCCGATGTCGGTCAAACAGTTGGCCGAGGCCGCGACCATCGACGCCCCGGCGGCCACGGTCGCGGTCAACGACCTGGAGCAGCGCGGGCTGGTCGTGCGCACCGTCGATCCGTCGAACCGGCGGTGCAAGACGGTGTCGCTGACCGAGGCGGGTCGCGATACCCTCCGAGCCATCGACGCCGTGCACGATCCGGCCCCGGACATGCTGGCCGCCCTCGGCGACGACGACCTCGCCGCTCTGCGCGTCATCCTGGACAAACTTGACGCGGGTTAGCGCTCCAGCACCGCCATCGCCGCGTTGTGGCCACCAATGCCCGACACGGCTCCGCCCCGACGGGAACCGGACCCGCACAACAGAATTCGATCGTGCGCGGTGGCGACACCCCATCGCTGGGCCGGCGTCGCGAGCGGCTCGTCGTCCTCGACGAACGGCCACGACAGCGCGCCGTGGAAGATGTTGCCGTCGGTCATACCCAGGGCATCGTCGAGGTCCGACGTCGTCTTGGCCTCGATGCACAACCGGCCCGACGAGTCCTGCATGATGACGTCCTGAATCGGCTCGGCCAGAACAGAGTTCAACGAGGTCAGCACCGCCGAGGTCAGAGCGTCGCGCAGCCGGTCAGGGGTGGCCGAGTCGGCCAGGCTGTGCGGGGTGTGCAGGCCGAACACCGTCAGCGTGTGTGCGCCCGCGGCCCGCAACGAATCGGACAGGATCGTCGGGTCGGCCAGGGTGTGGCAGTAGATCTCGCACGGCAGCGGATCGGGCACCGAACCGGCGGCCGCCTGCCGGTAGGCGGCGTCGAGTTGACGGTAGGTCTCGTTGATGTGAAAGGTGCCGCCGAAAGCCTGTTCCGGGGTGACACTTTCGTCGCGCAGTCGCGGCAACCGGGTGAGCATCAGGTTGACCTTGACCTGCGCGCCGGGGGCGAGTTCGGGTTCGGCCTCCCCGAGCAGGCGGGCCAGCACCGCGGGCGTCACGTTGGCGAGGATGTGCCGGGCGGCCACGACATGTTCGTCGTCGGCACACCGGTAGCGCACCTGGCCCTCCGGGTCGATCGCGTAAACGTCTGCGCCGGTGACGATCTCGGCGCCGAAGCCGGTGGCGGCGGCCGCCATCGCCTCGCTGACCGCCCCCATCCCGCCGATGGGCACGTCCCAGTCGCCGGTGCCGCCGCCGATCAGGTGGTAGAGGAAGCACCGGTTCTGCACCAGGGATTCCTCGTCGAGCCGGGCGAACGTTCCGATCAACGCGTCTGTCGCCATCACACCGCGGACGAGATCGTCGCCCACGGCCGAGGTGATCGCCTCGGCCAGCGGACGCTCGATCATCCACTGCCACGCGTCGCGGCCTCCGGCGCCGACCACTGCGCGGTGCGCCTCCGACCGGGTGCGCAGCGGCTCGGTCAGCGTCGGCCACAGCGCGGAGGTGACCGTTGCGCACTGCCGGTAGAACTCGCCGAAACCGGCCTCGTCGGCGGCGGCGCCGACGGCCCCGAACGTCGATTCCGGTCCGATCAGCAGGCCGCTGCGGCCGCCGTCGGACGGGTCGGGCGTGTAGGACGAGTACCGCCGCCGCGCCAGCCTGATCCGCGCGCCGAGGTCGTCGACGATGCGCCGCGGCAGCAGGCTGACCAGATACGAGTAGCGGGAGAGTCGGGCGTCGATCCCGTCGAACGGATACAGCGAAACCGCCGCGCCGCCGACATGGCCGAGACGCTCGAGAACCCGGACACTGCGGCCGGCCTTGGCCAGGTACGCGGCGGCCACCAGGCCGTTGTGTCCGCCCCCGACGATGACGGTGTCGACGCGTCCCTCTGACATGGAATCAGTGTGCCGTCCCGTCAGGCGCGCGTTCCCGCTTCCGCGCAAGCCCGTTGCGCGTTCTCGGTGTCCTCGTTCACCTGGGCTGCTGCCGCATTGAAGCGGTCGACATCGGCGCGCAGGCCCATCAACAACAGCAGTTTCGTCGCGGCCAGCGCCCAGGATCGCATGGGCGCGGCGAGCTGGGGTGCCAGCCCGGGCGTCCGCGATGCCGACAACGCCGTGCTCACGGCCGCCCGCAGTCCCGTCCTGCCGGAGCTGTTGGCGGAGGACACGAGCGGGTCGGAGTAGTCGGGATACACCTCTCCGAGTGCGATCACATCGGCGAACCCGGAGTAGGTCAGCGATGCGAGGTCCAGGGCGCGAGCGAACTGCGTGCATGCCGCGATCGCCTCGGGGGGCGCCTGCGCGGGTTGCGCCGACGCGGTCGGCCCAGTCGCCGCACCCGAACCCAGCGCACTGCACAGTACCGCCGTCGCGGTGAGCACCCGGATACCCGAAATGACCGGCCTCCCATCATCGGATGGAACGGAGGTTCACCATCGACGGTCAAACTGTCACGATGATGAACTTCCGATGATGAGCAGGGAGCGCGTGAAAGGCCGTTCGGCGGGCGAAGCCTGACCGGACAATTCTTCGTCCGTTTGCTGTCCGGAAACCCTCCGGCGTGATCATTCAACGGAATTGACGCGTCGGAAGGCCCCGGTAAATGCGGATATGGTCGCTCGTCCTGGCGGCGATCTGTGTGCTCGCGCCCGTGGGCGCGATGCCGCGGGCAGTTGCACAGCCGGCCCCGGAGCCCGGGTCACCGCCTGCGGTCGACGGGGTCCCGGCGCTGCCGCCATCACCGGCGGCTGTGCCGTCGTCCCCGCCCGGCTACCTCGCGACTCCCGACGGCTGGGAGTTGACCGTGGCCGCCAGGGACGAGACGCAGGTTCCCGTGGCGCCCCTGACGACGGCGCTCACCACACGGGAGTACCTCGTCGGGGGGACGTTCACCGGGACCGTGACCGGGGCGGGAAGCACCGAGCTGTCCGGCGGCTCGCTCGTGGTGGGGTATCGCATCGGTTGTGGCATCGTCGGCGGCCCGGTGGAGCTTTTCGCCACCGTGGGCGCCAATCCCAACATCGGGCCCAACGCCGTACTCGGCGCGGTGGAGTTCCCCGTCAACGGCCAGGCGAAGGTGAACCTCCGCCCCGGAACCGTCACCGTGGTGCCAGTCGGGGAGAAGAGCTTCAAGGGCAGCGATGTTCGTGTGACCGTGACCGGCTTCCGGGTGAAGGTCGACGGTTGCGTCGGGCAGTCGTTCCTACAGTCGTACGCGACGTTGACCGGTTCCACCACGGACACGTCGGACATCGTCACCTATGCCGGCCAGGTCAAGGTGGTCTGAGATGTCTGTCATCGCGGCGAGGGTCCTCGGGCTCGCTCTTCTGCTGTGCGCGTTGGGGTTCGCGGGGCAGATACCGCCCGCACCGGCGCAGCCCGACACTCGGGTGCCGCCCGTCGCTGATGTCCCCCCACCCGTCGCCGAAGTCCCGCCGCCGACCGGCGCCGTGCCGCCGCCTGCCGGTGCCGTGCCGTCCGGGCCCGCGGGCACCGTCCTCACGCCGGACGGGTGGGAGCTGACGGTGGCCGCACGAGACGAATACCAGGTGGCGGTGGCGCCACTGACGACAGCTCTGTCGTCGCGCGAATATCTGGTGGCGGCCACGTTCACCGGCAGTGTGAAGGGATCGGGAACCAGCGGGCTCGCCGGCGGCACCCTGGAAGTCGGATACCAAATCGGTTGCGGGATCAGCCTCAACGTCGTCAAGCTGAACGGATCGGTGGGCATCACCCCCTCGGTGACGCCGACGGGCCTGGGCAACACCAGAATTCCGGTGACCGCACAGATCGAGGTGTTTCCCCAGCCGGGTGAGGTCATCACCGTTCAGTTGACCCAGAAAGAGTTCGAGGGAACCGACCCGCGGGTGACCGTCAAGGACGTCCACGTCAAGATCGACGGCTGTATCGGCCAGTCGTTCCTGCGCTCGTACGCGATCCTGACCAGTTCGACGGACACCGCCGACGACATCGTGGCGTACTACGGCATCGCCAAGGCGGTGTGATGTGTTGCGGAGGGTGATCTCGGCCGTTGCGGTGGTCGGCGTCGGTCTGATGGCGGCGGCGAACGCCGATGCTGAGCCGTCGCCGCCTCCGCCGCCACCCGTCCCGCCCGCGGCGAATCCATTGTTCCCGTTGGCGCAGAAAGGATCTCCGGTCACAGTCGGAGGGCTTCCCGCACTGCCCGATCTGTCAGGGCACACGGGCAATGAGTTCGTCCTCGGCCAGCACGCGGTGCCGTCGGCCCCGGGCTCGGCACCCGCTGCCCCGCCGCACCTGAATCCTTTCAACAACCAGTACCTGCTGCCGCAACACCTGGTGCCTTCGGCGCCCGGAGAAGGAGTGCTGTTCGGCGTCGAGCCCGGCCAGGAGAACGCCGACATTTCAGGAATCGACTACCTCAAGCGGCTCTACGAGAGCTACCGGGCCGGTGGCCTGGAGGGCGGCCTGATCGGCCGGCGCCCGGTGGAACAAGTGGGAAAACCATTGGAACCCAACCCGTGAGGATGTCATGACCCTACGCGCCCTGCGCCGCTCCTCGGTTGCCGCGGTATCCGCCGCCTGCCTGGTTGTCACGTCTGTGACACCGATTGCCGTTGCTGCGCAAAGGAATACATCGTCGGCTCAGCCGGTTCTCGTCGTGCACTCAGAGCGGTTGGATGCGCCTGCGCAGCCGTCGCGGTCCGTGCTGGTTTCCCTGGCGTCTGACGAATCACCGCTCGCGCACTCCGTCACACCCGCGCCGATCGAGTTCGCCAACGCGGTCGGGGCCGCCGCCTACCTCGCGTTCGCGGTCCCGTCGCTGCTGTTCACAATCCCGTTGCAGCTGCTCACCGGTCAACGGTCGGCGATCGTGACCTCGCTGAACAACATCATCACCGCGGTGAACACCATTCTGGCCCTGGTCGGTCGCTCCATCCCGCCCATTCCGACAGGAACACGCGAAGCTGCGCAGGACACCCGCTCCGATGCGCTGGTTTCCGACGATGGCCGCAACCGTCCCGAACGAAGCGCGTCGGAAGGGCCCGGACCCGGCGCGTCGGTGGGCGATCCGGCCGAATCCGTCGGCGGCACGGCCGGCGAGATCGACGAGGCAGAGGATTCGGACAACGACGCGGCTGACACGACGCCAGTGGCAACCGACGTCGAGGCTCCCGAGCAGGACGATGACGAAGATCGAAACGTGGTACCGGCTGAAGAAGAGGACGCCGACGTCGACCCCGACACTGCTTCCACGCCCGAGGATCCGTCGGCGGTCGGCAACGACGGTAACGGGGATGAACGCCAATCCGACGATAATGACGGCACGTCCGATGCGTCGCAGACGGAGCATAGGGATGAGTCACCATGAGGCCGGGCGACTGGTGTGATCGAAGGAGAACCCTGATGGCGCGCTTGCCGTACTTCGCGGCCCTGACCCTGGCCGGGGGGTTGATTGCTTCGGCGGTGACGGCGCCGACGGCTTTCACCCAACCGCCCGCACCGGTGGCCGGCTCCGAGTCGCCCGGCGACACGATTCGGGAACTCACCAATCAGGGTTTCGATGTCCAGATCAACTGGGTGGCGGGCCAACCCTCGAACATTCCGCTGTCGCGGTGCACCGTCACCCGTATCGACACCTCCGCGCCGCCCACCGCCTGGGTGTCGATCAACTGCCCGCCCGACGGCTCCCAGTAGGTCTCAGCCGAGGTAGCCCTCGACCTCGCCCTCGGGCCGCACCTGCGCGTCGTCGGGGTCGCCGCCGCTGGCGCGCAGTGCGCGCCGCTGGCGCAGCAGATCCCAGCACTGGTCGAGCTGCACCTCGAGCGACCGCAGCCGGGTGTGTTCCTCGGACTGGTCGATCTCGCGCTGCTGCAGTTTCTCGCGCAGCTCGCGCTCCTCGGCGACGAGCTCGTGCACCTGCGTCAGGATGTCCTGGTCTGTGTTTCCGGTGTTATTCGTGGCCACGGTGACCAGTGTGCAGCTATTTCGCGGCCACGTCCGCGGTCTAGGGTGGTCGGATGGCAACCAAACCCGAGATCGAATTTCCCGACGGCCCGGCACCGGCGGGGCTGGTGATCGAAGACATCGTCGTCGGCGACGGCCCGGAAGCGGTCCCGGGTGCCAACGTCGAGGTCCACTATGTCGGTGTCGAGTACGACACGGGCGAGGAGTTCGACAGTTCCTGGAACCGTGGCGAGTCGATAGAGTTCCCGCTTCGCGGCCTGATCCAGGGTTGGCAGGACGGCATCCCCGGGATGAAGGTCGGCGGCCGACGCAAGCTGACGATTCCGCCGGAGCAGGCCTACGGCCCCGCCGGCGGCGGGCATCGCCTCTCGGGCAAGACGCTGATCTTCGTCATCGACCTGCTGGCCACCCGATGACCCTTCCCGCCGAAATTGCATTCCAGCAGGCGCGCACTCGCACAAGCTCTGCTGGAATGCAATTTCGGCGGGGCTCACCGCGGGCCGGGGCTTAGCGCGGGCCGGGCAGCCGCAGCAACAGCCGCGCCCCGCCCAACGGGCTGGCCTCCAAAGACGCGGTGCCACCATGTAATTCGGCCTGCTGGGCCACCAGTGCTAGGCCCAGGCCCGAACCCGAGTGTGAGGCAGTCGAACCGCGCGAGAAGCGGTCGAACACCACCGTGCGTTCCTCCTCGGGCACCCCGACACCGTCGTCGTCGATCGCGATCTCCACGCCCTCTCGGGAGCTGACCGCGGACAACTGCACCCGGCTCGCGCCGCCGTGCTTGACGGCGTTGGCGATCGCGTTGTCGACCGCCAGACGCAGACCCGCGGGCAACCCGACGATGATCACCGTCGGGGCGGGCACCAGCGACACCTCAAGATCCGGGTATACGCGCATCGCGTCGTGCGCCGCGCGGTCGAGCAGTTCGGTGATGTCCACCGGCACGTGGTCGTCCTCGGTGGACAGCTCGCCCTGGGCCAGCCGCTCCAGCGCGCCGAGCGTGGCCTCGATCCGCGACTGGGTGCGGATGACGTCGTTGACGACCTCCTTGCGGCCCTCCTCGGAAAGGTCGAGCGTCGCGAGCACCTCCACGTTCGTGCGCATCGCGGTCAGCGGGGTCCGCAGCTCGTGTGCGGACACCGACGCGAAGTCGCGCGCGGACGCCAGCGCCGCCTTGGTGCGGCCCTGTTCCTCCCACACCCGCTCGACCAGACCCTTGATCGCGTCGGCGATCTCGACAGCCTCGGTGGCGCCGCGGATGTCGATGTCGGGTGCCTCACCGCCTGCCTCGATCTGGCGGGTCTGCTGTGCGAGCCGCTTGAACGGCCGCACCGCGAACGCCGCCAGCAGCCATCCGCCGAACGTGGCGGCGCCCACCGCGAGCGTGCAGATGATCAGCACCCTGCGGTGCAGGTTGTTGGTGTCGGCGATGGTCGCGTCATAGGTCGCGCCGACGGCCACCGACATCGGTTCGGGTGTGGACAGCGCGACCGTGCGCACCCGGTAACGCACCCCGTCGACGTAGGTGTCGGCGTAACCCGGCTCCAGCTCGGGCAGCACGACGTTCGAGTTGGACGTCACCTGTCCGCCCGTGCGGACGGTGATCAGCGCGTCCTGCCCGTTCGGGGACTTGGGGATCTCGTCGAGGCTGCGCGGCAGCAGCGGGATCGCGAAACCGGCCGCCTCGTCGAGTCGACGGTCGAGCCGCTCCTGGCGGTCGTTGGTGATGCCGACCCACACCACCGTGCCGACGATGCCGACGACGATCGCGGCGGCGATCGCGGTGGCGAACGCGACCCGCGTGCGCAGCGACGGCGTGCGACGGAAGATGCGGGACAGCGCGATCACGGCTGCCTACTGCTGCCTGAGGACGAATCCCACCCCGCGGACGGTGTGCAGCAGTCGCGGTGCACCGTTGGCCTCGAGCTTGCGCCGCAGGTAGCCGATGAAGACGTCGACGACGTTCGTGTCGGCGGCGAAGTCGTAGCCCCACACCAGCTCGAGCAGCTGCGCGCGGGACAGCACCGCGGTCTTGTGTTCGGCGAGCACGGCCAGCAGATCGAACTCACGCTTGGTCAGGTCGACGTCGACGCCGTCCACCCGGGCCCGCCGTCCCGGGATGTCCACCTCGAGCGGTCCGACCGTGATGGTTTCCGACGAGAACGTCGCGGTCGACCCGCGCCGGCGCAGCAGCGCCTTGACCCGCGCGACGAGCTCCGCCAGCACGAACGGCTTGACCAGGTAGTCGTCGGCGCCGGCCTCCAGACCGGCGACACGGTCGTCGACGGACGAGCGGGCCGAGAGGACGCAGACCGGCACGTCGTTGTCCATCGCGCGCAACGCGGTGACCACGCTGACCCCGTCGAGGATCGGCATGTTGATGTCGAGCACGATCGCGTCCGGCCGGGTCTCGGTGGCGCTGCGCAGCGCCTCGGCGCCGTCGACGGCCGTCGAGACCTCGAATCCGGAGAGCCGCAGGCCACGCTCGAGCGATGCCAGCACGTCGGCATCGTCGTCGACGACCAACACCCGGGGGGAACCTGCAGCACTGTCCATGGCCCCAATTTTGCCTGATCATTGCCCGCGATCCGCGCAGGCGCCTTGACCTCAACATTCGTTTGGGTTCTACGGTAGGGGTCATGACCGCGATCCGGGCGCTGCCGCAGCCCGCAGGATTTCCGATCGGTGCAGTTCGCGGGCCTGCGCCGGCCCGAAGGGACCGGATCTGTCGGCGGGGCATGGGAGCATCGGAATTCGGGGTCGAATGGCGACGTTGATGTCGCGGGGGTCGGGTATTGGTACCAACGCACCCGCACAAAGGAGCGACGAGCCGTTGATTGCACCGCCGCCGCAGCGCATCAGGGGCAGTTCGGACCTGATCCGGCTGCTGCCCTACCTGCTGCCGTATCGGGTCCGCTGGGTCTCGATGGTGGTGGTGGCGCTGATCAGCCTCGTCGCCACCATCTCGATCCCGTTGATGACCAAGGCCGTGATCGACGGGCCCATCCGGCAGCAGGATCAGCGCGGCCTGTGGATCTTGGGTACCGCCGCGCTCGCCATCGGAGTCACCGAGGCGGTGCTGTGGTTCATCCGTCGTTGGCTGACCGCCCGCGCGACGATGGGCGTCGAGGCCGACATCCGCAAGGACCTCTACGCGCGGCTGCAGATCCTGCCGATGTCGTTCCACGGCC
>Ga0172382_10013182_pt1 | contig 10683 bp, 12 predicted proteins | sample Leawel138RmetaG_FD_122245 | JGI IMG/M metagenome (GOLD analysis project Ga0172382, IMG submission 122245) | Leachate microbial communities from a municipal landfill in Southern Ontario, Canada - Leachate well 138R metaG | ecosystem: Engineered > Solid waste > Landfill > Unclassified | place...
AATGTAGGGGCTTGAGTGCTATGCGTCCGCTTTTGACAAAATGTGCTTGAAAGCACACACCGTAATAAATTGATACACAATCTGTAATGATTAGCTGTTGTGTGTAAATTTCGGCGGGTTCAAGGCATTGAATCCCTACATTTCAGGTGTGGACATTTATTGTTGTTGTGTTGTTTGTGTATTACTGGACAACCTCGGAATGAAGGTTTCTTGTTCTTAGTTCGTGGTTCGATGTTAGCGAAAAGCTTGGGGTTGACAACTAATGCAAAGGGTGCTTTCTTTTCCTGCAATTCCCTTTTTTTAATTCGTGTAAATTGGTGTTAATTTGTGGACATTCGTGGGAGACCTCCGTCTTTACCGGTGCTTAAATATCTGCAATATCCGCGGGAAAATAGATAACCCTGAAAAGAGCGCAACGCAGACGCCTGCCACCTGCTTCCTGCTACCTCGCACTTAAAAAAAACAACTATTTCGCATTTTTTGCTTGACAGTATTTGCCTCTTTGTAGCTTATGGCAAGAGGCGAATAAAAATGATAAACATAGGAGATATAGATGCTTACCATAGATTGGAAAGAACGTTTGACGCAGGATACTGATAGTTATTTGCAAGAAAAATTGCCACAGCAGGATTATGATTTTGAAATCATTTTTAACGCATATCCCGAACGTTCCAATGGCAAGGTGCCCACAGAAGTGATCAACTTCATCAGTGGCATCATTGTGCAGCGTTTGGGTAAACACCATGCGGAGCAAATCCCCTTTTACCGCTTTCTCTGGTTCAAAAAGGGAGATAATGGCAAGCAAGCTTTTGCGGCTATTTTGTCAAAGCTTTTGCACAAAGAACCGGAGCTATATCTCAATTTATTAGAAGAAATCTTTGCCAAAGCAGAAGCGGAAGATATTGGCGCACTTATGGATAAGATAATGCTCCCCCTCTGCCGCAAATATCCGGAGCAATATCTGAACGTAATATTTGGCTGGAATAAGCGCGGCAGCGAGGAATTAACCGCACAGGCGCTTAAGCTTTTAACCAAGCTTGTCCGCCGCAATCCGGAGCTAATCCCGCAGGTATTTACGCATATACAAAGCCTTTGGTCCTACCCTTTGGGAGATTTGCAAAGCCTGCATCTGGCACTGCTAAAGAATATCGCCAAACTGGATGAGGAAGCTTATCTTGGCGCATGGCAGGAATTTGGCATTAGCAGAACGCCGCAGATTGTGGAGCTTTTATGCGGTTCTATAGAACACTATCATCCGGAGATTGAGGCACATGTAGAGCTTTGGACCAAGAGCGGCAACGCCCGCGTTAAAAAGGCGGGAACTAACGCCATGAAAGCCCTCTTGCGCAAGAAAGGAGCCAAAAAGTAGTGGATTTGAGCATATATATAAGCACAGAGGGCATGGAGCGCCTGCAAAAGCGGATCAATAGCCTTTTAGCAGAGCGTCCGGAAGTGATTCAGGCTGTAGCAATTGCCCGCGAATTTGGAGATTTAAGCGAAAATGCCGAGTATAAAGCGGCACGCGAAAGGCAACGCGCCATTGATGGCGAAATCGATAGTTTGAGGCGGCGGGCTGCTACCCTCAAAGTGGTGGATACCAGCGCTTTACCTTCGGATATCGTGCGCTTTGGTACTTTATGCAAAACCCAGGATGAGGATAGCGGCGAGATTATCCGTTATAAACTGGTGGGGGCGCATGAACAAAACTTTTATGAAGATGAGGGCGATCTGCAAGTAATATCCATCATCTCCCCCATCGGTAAAGGCTTGATGGGCAAGCGGGTGGAGGATACTGCACTGGTGCATGCCCCCATGGGCGATCGAAAGCTAAAAATAATAGAAATAACATGATATAAATGGAGTTCCGATGAAGAAATCGAAAACGAAATCTAAGCTGAGCTACGAAAGACAAAACTTTTGGGCAAAAGCGTCGCAGGCAGAGCAAGATGCGGCAATGAATTATGCCATTGGCTTCAAAGCCTTTTTGAATTCCTGCAAAACCGAACGTGAAACTGTAGTTTGGGCAGAAGATTTGCTCAAGAAACATAAGTTTGTGCCGCTCGATGGTGCTAAAGGGAAAAACGCCGTATATAAAATCTTTAGAGGTAAGACCATGGCAATGGCTATCCTGGGTTCCGAACCCCTTAGCCAGGGCTTTAATATGGTGGCTTCCCATATCGATACCCCGCGTATAGACCTGAAGCAAAACCCTTTATTTGAGGATGGTCCCAGCCAAATGGCGTGTATGAGAACGCATTACTATGGCGGCATCAAGAAATATCAATGGGTATCCACCCCGCTGGCACTGCATGGCGTGGTAGTAAAAAAAGATGGCAGCAAGGTAAATATCTCTGTGGGCGAAAACGATGATGAACCCGTGCTGATAATCCCCGATCTTTTACCCCATCTGGCGCGTAAAGAGCAATATGGCAAAAATATAGGCGATGCCATCGATGCTTCTCGCCTGAACGTGGTATTCTCTGGCAAGATCGAGCCTGAAAGCGAAGAGAAAGAAGCGGCAAAGCTGTATGCGCTGGAGATATTGCACAAACGCTATGGCATTGCGGAACAGGATTTCCTCTCTGCCGAATTGCAGCTCGTTCCCGCCGGCAAAGCGCGTGATGCGGGTATTGATAGCTCCATGGTGGCGGGATATGGGCAAGATGATCGCGCTTGCGCCTATACCGCCTTTAGCGCACTTTTGGCACATGTAAAAAGCAAACCCAAACGTACGATGATCGTTTATTTTTCGGATAAAGAGGAAGTAGGCAGCCAGGGAGCCACCGGCGCTCATTCCATCTTCATCCAAGACTTTGTAAACGACCTTTTGGCATACAAAGGCGAATGCAATAGTAGCTCCAGCCTGCGTAAGTGCTTCATGAATTCCCAGATCATTAGTGCCGACGTGTGTGCGGCAATCAACCCGAACTATCCAAGCGTGCACGAAAAGCAGAATGCAGTGATCTTCAATCACGGTATCGGTATTTCAAAATACACCGGCAGCGGCGGGAAATATTCCTGCAACGATGCCAATGCAGAATTTGCCGCAAAAGTGCTTCACACCTTTGAAGATGCCGGAGTATTTTGGCAAACGGGAACGCTGGGCAAAGTGGATGAAGGCGGTGGAGGCACCATTGCCTATATTTTGGCAAATCTGGGAGCCGAGGTAATCGACTGCGGAGTGGGGCTTATGGGCATGCACTCCTTGTGCGAGCTTTCTTCCAAGGCAGACCTATATTCCACCTATAAAGCATATCGGGTATTTTTGGCAATATCCTGATAATTAAGGAGTAGAAGCCATGAGAAAGATAGTAATCCTGTTTTTGCTGAGCCTGCTTTTGGGCGCTTGCACCAGCAACCTGAGCAATAAGAAGCAATGGGAGCAGGTAGAGCAGGCGCTTTTGCAAAACCGTTTGCAGCTCGACCAACTGCGCACAGACCTCATCGATGCCCAGGAAACGGCACAGCAAAACTATCTGCAAAAAATTGAAGGACTGGAGCTTACCATCCAAAACATCCAGGAAGAGCAGAGCCGGCAAAAGGACGCCACCCAGCAGGAATTTGCCGAGCTGCGCGAAGCTGCCAAAGCCGGTGCAGAACCCAGCGCCCAGCTAAGCCAGGCACAAGAGGATATACAGGAGCTTTCCCGCGCCTTCGACCAGCAAAATACCAGCATGGATCAAAAGCTGACTGCGCTGGAACGCGAAGTACGAGAGCTAAGGCTGGCAATGGCGGAAGATAGTGCGGTGGGGAGCCAAAAGGTAGAAAAAACCGCCACCAGCACTGCAGCTCCGCCCCCGCCTCCGGCTGTTGACGACAGCATGGACCCCGTGCGCCGGGTTTACGAAAGTGCCCGTGCCGAATATGTAGCTGGGCAATTCCAGCGCGCCATCAGCAAATTCATCCAGTTCGTAAAAGACCATCCGGAAAGCGAGTTTTGCGGAAACGCCTATTACTGGAAAGGTGAAAGCTATTTTGCCATGAGCGAATGGCGGCAGGCGCTAAAGGAATTTCAAACCGTGGTAACGGAGTATCCCAATTCCTGGAAAGAGATAGATGCCCAGCTCAAAACAGGGATGTGCTATATCAAGCTAAATGAACATACTAAAGCGCGGGCTGCCCTGAATATCATCCGCCGCAATTTCCCGCAATATGAGCGAATGGACCTGGTAAATCACTACTTAAATCAGTTAGACTAAAGCGATAATGCCAAGGAAAGATAGCGAGCTATGAAAAAGTGCATACTGCTACTGCTGCTATTTGCCGCTGCGCTACTGGGGGCTTCCACCCTGCAGCAGGATGCCGCGGAGGTAGCCGCCAGGCTCTTGCCCTTTATCGATACGAATGAAGCGGTAATCCTGGATATCCGTTGCGGTGAATGGACGGCAGCACTTTTTCATAGCCTTTCCTTGCAGCTTTTGGAAAAAGGGGCGGATCTGAGGGATTTCCCGCCTGAGGTATGGGAAGAGGAGCTGGAGCAAAACCAGGTAAGCGCTCAGCTTAAGGATTTTGGGCTGGAAACCGCCAATTTGGTAAGCTTGGAGCTAAACCTGCAATGGAAAACCATCGAGCATAAATCCTTCTTTTCTTACCGCAGCGAGCGCAAACCGGAATATGTGTTTTCTTTGAAACAGATTCGCTTGCCCCAACGGAAGATCAGCCAGCTTGAAAGCGTTACTTTCAGCCCCGCAGAGTCCCGCGATACCAGCCTTTCTGCCCCGCGTTTACGCTGGTTTGAGCCTATCTTTGCCGCCACCGCTTTGGCATCGATCATCTTTTTACTATGGACTATCGAATAAAGGAACTTAGATGAAATACTACCTTAGCCTACTGAGCCTGATACTGCTGCTTTTGGCAGGCGCCTGCAGCCGGAATGTAAAAGAACCCACAGCCGAGCAAAAGCTTGCCTCTGCAGATGCCTTTTTTGCCAAAAAGAAATATGCCAAAGCCGCGCAGTTATACGACGATATTTCCTTTGAACGCAAAAGCGCCGCCACGGCTTATGCCACAGTGCGCCTGGCAGATAGCTATTTTGCCATGAACAAGTTTGTGGATGCCCGGCTGAAATATCAGCAATTTATCGATGGTTTTCCTGATCACCAAAGGATACCGGATGCCTATTTCCGCATCGGCGAATGCTTCTTGGATGAATCTCTAAACCCGCAATATGATCAATATGATACCGTGGCGTCTATCGATGCCTTCCGCAATTTCATCGATCGCTACCCCCTGGACAGCCGCTACCCGCAGGCTTTGGATTATATCAATAAAGCCCAATACAAGCTGATTCAAAAGAAATATCAAAACGGCTATATCTATTACAAGATGAAGGATTACAGCGCCGCACTCATGTATTTTGAAGAAGTGACGGATTTGGGTAATATCGATGATCTGGACAAGATGTCGCTATACTATTCCGCACTACTGCATCTGCACCAAAAGAATCTGGAAAGAGCAGAAACTGCTTACCAACGCCTCGCAAACCGCTATCCGGATAGCAAAGAGGCAGCAAAACTAAAACGGAAGTTCAGGTAAAATGGTTGATATCGCTGCGCTCAAAGGCGCCTGGGCTATATTTGGCGGCAGCTTCGACCCCATTCATAACGGGCATCTGCAGCTTGCCAAAGAGGTGCTGAGCCTGAATCCCATCAATAAAGTAATAATGGTGCCCAGCTTTCACCACAATTTCAAAGGGGATAAGCTGGTATTGGATTATGATAGCCGCCTGGCGCTGGTAAAAGAGGCTATTGATAGCTATTACCCCCTGGAATTCCTGATCCAGCCGGCAGAGGATTACCGCTGCCCCATCGAGGTATGGGATAGCGAGCGCGGCGAAAGCGGCTATACGGCAGACCTCATCCGCAAGCTTGCCAACGAGTATCCGAAGCAGCATTTTGCCTTTGTACTGGGTGCGGATAATCTGGAGCAACTGCATGAATGGCACGATTATGAATGGCTAAGGGAAAACCTGCATTTCATCATCCTGCCGCGTCCGGAAGCCATCATGCCCTGCGATATTTTAAGTAGCATTAGCCATATCATTATGGATATTCCCTTGTGCGAGATTTCGGCATCGGAGATTCGCCGCCGCATAGCCGCAGGGGAAAGCATTCATGGCTTGGTGCCGGAAGGCATTGAAGCCAAAGTAATAGAACTATACAGTAAATGAGTAAAAAGCCCCGGTTTTTAGACCGCATCCCTCTTAGCCCAAAGCAAAGCCTGAAAGAGGAGCTTGCCAATGCCATTACCCATGGCATCGGTGCGGGTTTGGCGATTGCCGCGCTGGTAATCCTGGTAGTATTTGCCGCGAAGATAAACGACACCTGGAAGGTGGTATCTTTTAGCATCTATGGCGCTACGATGATCATCCTCTTCCTCTCCTCCACGTTATACCACTCCTTTCCGCAGCCCTATCTCAAGCGCTTTTTTAGAATCTTGGATCACTCTTCCATCTTCCTGCTCATCGCCGGCACCTATACCCCCGTAACCATCGGCAGCATGCGTGGCGGCTGGGGCTGGGCGCTCTTTGGCGTAATCTGGGGGCTTACCATTTTGGGGATTATCCTGAAAATCTTTGCCATGAACCGCTTCAAATGGCTTTCCAGCGCGGTGTATCTTTTGATGGGCTGGATCATCGTAATCGCCATTAAACCGCTGCTAAACGTGGTGCCTACTTCCTTCATTATCTGGATGGTAGCCGGCGGACTCGCCTACAGCCTGGGCATCATCTTTTATAGCGCCAAAAAGCTGTGCTTCCATCACGCCATCTGGCACCTCTTTGTTTTGGGCGGGGCAATCTGCCATTTCTTTGGCATGCTTAGCCTTATGCGCTAAGCTCACCTCTTCTTTAGTAAAGGCAGCTCCTGCATCCACTCAATACTTGCTTCGTAAAAGAAGTAGCGCATATTGCCGTAAGCTACCGGTCGGAGCATCCCCGTATGCTCGTTCATAAAGATTTTCTTAAACTCCACCGCCAAGACCAAGACCTGTCCGGGGAAGCTATCATGTAGCCAGCGAGAGAGATAGCCGCCGGGAAACTTTACATCGCAGCGCACATCCAGTATCTTGCCCACTACTTCTTTGCCATCCAGCTTTTCGCGTAAGGCTTCCACATAAGGGTAGTATTCCTTGGGCATATTGTTGCGCCCCAGGATGATATCCGGATTCTCGTTCTGCGGATCTGCCGGCGTATCGGGGCCGCCACGGCGATGATTGTAATTATGAAAATCCCATATTACAATAAAAGGATGGAAGGAAAGCAGGCGATCCACCTCATATTTTAGTACCTTATACCAATCCAGATAGTATTGCTCCAGCTGGTGCAAAAGCAGCGGTGGCAGGGGAGCCTTGCGCACCGGCAAGCCCCAGGCATCTTCGGGCTTTTGATAGATGGCGCGATGTAGCGGACGGTTCAAATCCACGGCAAAGCGGCTGCTTTCCAGAATGATGTAATTTGGATAGTGCATCGCCATGAGGTCGGAATAGGGGTCTTCTTCCATGCGACGGGCTTTTTCGTCTATCCCCATATAGGGTTCGAGGGATTCCGGCAAGCCGTGCCCGTTATGGATGGCAAGCGCCAGCACCGGCTGCAGGGTATCGCTAAAGAGGTATCTGCTTTGAATCATGACTCTTGGGGGCTATATTTGGCAAGGTAGGCTGCGGCACAGCTTTTTGCCAGATTACGGATTCTGCCGATATAGGCGGCGCGCTCGGTAACGCTAATCACACCGCGGGAATCAAGCAAGTTAAAGGTATGCGAGCTTTTTAGCAGCATATCATAAGCGGGATACACCAGCTTTTTAGCAAGCAGCGCATTGCATTCGGCATCATACTTTTGATATAGCTCAAAAAGCAGGGCGGTATCCGCATATTCAAAGTTATATGCGCTGTATTCCACCTCTTTATCGTAATAGAGGTCAGCGTATTTATCGCTTTTGCTATAGGATAAATCGCGATAATCTTCCACATTTTGGATGTACATGGCAAGACGTTCCAAACCGTAGGTAAGCTCTACCGAATTAGGATAGAGGTCAATACCCGCTACTTGTTGGAAGTAAGTAAATTGCGAGATCTCCATGCCGTCCAGCCATACCTCCCAGCCCAAGCCCCAGGCGCCCAGGGTGGGGCTTTCCCAATCGTCTTCTACAAAGCGGATATCGTGCTTTTGGGTCTCTACGCCAATAGCTTGCAAACTCTTGAGATAGAGATTTTGGATAGCGGCGGGGCTGGGCTTGATAATTACCTGAAACTGGTAATAATGCTGAAAGCGATTGGGGTTTTCGCCATAGCGCCCGTCTTTGGGACGCCGGCAGGCTTGCGGATAGGCGATGCTTACGGCTTTTTCGCCCAAAACGCCAAAGAAGGTGGCGGGATGGAAGGTGCCCGCACCCATCTCCATATCATAAGGCATAATTAGGCTGCAACCCTCTGCCGCCCAATATTCTTGTAAAAGTAAGATAATCTTTTGAAATTCCATCTTTTATGTCCTGATTATTGATGCACATTTGCGTTTGAGTTCCACCAAATCTTCCCGCAATTTCAAAAGCTCTTTGCCAATGGCGGGAAGCATTGCCGGAAGCTTCAGCCGTTCTTTGGCTTTGGCTTCTTGTTTGGCTTCACTGATGATGTTTTTATTGTTTTTAAGCTTTTGGCGCGCCCCTTCGATGGTATAGCGCTGGGTATATAGCATGTATTTAATTTCTTTTAGCACCTCTATTTGTTGCAGAGTATAACGCCTTTGGTGTCCGCTCTTTTTGGGGCGGATGGCGGGTATCTCACTCTCCCAATAGCGCAGTACATGGGCTTTTACGCCCAAAAGCTCACTTACTTCACCGATGGAATAGTAATATTTCGTCATGCTCGTCTCCACAGTGTAAACAGGCTTAATACAGCCAATGCCATACTGATAAAGACAAAGATGCGGGGGTAATACTGTATCTTGTAATATTTAGGGATGCGCTCGCAGCGATACAATGGCGCATAGATATTTTCGATGCTAAAAAGCTCCGCCTGCGCCAAGGTATTGCCCAATGGATCTACTATCATCGAAATGCCGGTATTGGCGCTGCGATAGATCTGAATGCGGGATTCAATGGCGCGGAAGCGGGTCATTACCCCATGTAGCCAGGGACCATAGGAAGTGCCAAACCACGCGTCATTGGTAATATTTACATGAAAATCCGCCTTCTTCGCTTCTCCATCATCCCGCGCTAAATTTGCCCGTTGCAAGAAGTGCGGAAAGGCTAATTCATAGCAGATAGAGGGGGAAAACTCATATTCGCCAAAGTGATAACGCGGCACCTGGGTGCCAAACTCCCAATTTGCCTGTCCAAATTGTAGATTCCACAAGAAAGGGAAATAATCCAGCCATAGCATCCTTTCCCCCACCGGCACCAGGATGTTTTTGAAGTAAAGAGGATGCGAGATACCGCTGGGTTCGCAAAGGCTGGCAGCGTTGTAATACAAGACTTCTTGCAGATTGCCGGCGGGCGCAGCTTCGGCATGCGGAAAACCTGTAAAGATGCTGATATCATGCTTTTTCATGAGGTTTTTCAGCTCTTGCCCGCGGGCAGCATCATGCCTTAAATAGTGCGGGATAGCGGCTTCGGGGAAGATCAAAAGCTTGGTACCATCCAGCTTTGCCTCCGCCGCCAGGCTGTCGTAGCGCGCCAGGATCGTATTGTAATTATCCTCAATCCATTTATCTTCCTGCGGGATGCTGGGCTGCATTACCGCCACGCGGGCATCTGCCTCTTTTAGCTCCAGATTGTTCATAGTATAATAGCCATAGTAAACCCAAAAGCCAAAGATACTTAGTATCAGAAAGAAGCTGATATACACTTGTTCATTAAAGCGATAAAGCAGGTAATTTACGGTTAATATCATAAACGCCAGGAGGCTAAGCCCGCCCAAATCCAATACTTGCAGGAGCAAGCGATAATCTGCCAGCGCATAGCCCAAGTTCCACCAGGGGAAGCGGGTTTCACCAAAGTTTTGCAGATATTCAAAAGCGATAAAGAGCGCCACAAAGGCAATATAGCGCAAGAGGGGCAGGCAGCTCCAGATACGGCAAAGGATAAAGAAAAGCACAAGGTAAATAAGACTATAAAAGAGCCAAATGCCGATAAGCCCCACCCAGGTGACGGAGCCGATCCAATAAAACACCACCGCAATCTGGATAAAAGCAAAGATCAAGGCGGAGATAAGCAGGTTTTTGAAAGATTCGATATCTTCATCAAAAAACTTAAGGAAAGGGATAAAGGCAAAAAATACCAAAAATCCCAAATGGTAGGGCAAGCGCGAAAGGCTTAATAAAAGAGCGGAAGCGATTATCTTCCAATAGGCATCAAAGAAGTTTTTCATAATCCACCTTCAAAAGCCTTACCTGATGTTTATCCACTACTATTACCAACACCTCTTTGCCGACGGTAGCGAGTCCGGTACTGGCATTTAGGGGCAGAAAGGCGGCGCTCATCTGGCTTACAATGGCATCTTGTGAAATGATGATTCCATTATTATAGGGGTCAAAAAGCAGCTGTCCCGCTTCGTAGGAAATAAATTGCCCCAGGCTGGAAAAGAGCGCAGAGCTATCACTTTCGCCATCATAAGCCACCAGATAATCGCGATTCGCAAAAAGCTGATCCACCCGTTTTATCTGAAAGCGCCCGAAGCGAAAGCTCTCGC
>Ga0172382_10013183_pt1 | contig 10683 bp, 7 predicted proteins | sample Leawel138RmetaG_FD_122245 | JGI IMG/M metagenome (GOLD analysis project Ga0172382, IMG submission 122245) | Leachate microbial communities from a municipal landfill in Southern Ontario, Canada - Leachate well 138R metaG | ecosystem: Engineered > Solid waste > Landfill > Unclassified | place...
CGCGCCAACTCACCACGTATTCACAAAGCTGAAGTACAGGCGCGCCTCGCCGCAGTGACTGCACAAGACAGCCAGCGTACATCAGTATTTGCTGAGCGCATCAAGCTGCAACGTGCGCGCTTGCACTTACCACTGTTCCCGACCACCACCATTGGCTCGTTCCCACAGACCACAGAAATACGTGCGGCACGCTTAGCTTTCCGTCAGGGCAAACTCAGCGAGGTAGATTATAAAACATCCATGCAGGCGGAAATCCAGCACGCCGTGCAAGTGCAAGAAGACTTGGATCTCGATGTATTGGTGCACGGTGAAGCCGAGCGTAACGACATGGTGGAGTACTTTGCCGAGCAACTGGACGGTTACCTGTTCACCCGCTTTGGTTGGGTACAAAGCTACGGTTCACGTTGTGTGAAGCCAGCGGTGATTTACGGTGATTTAACCCGCCCGCAAGCCATGACTGTTGAGTGGATTGAATACGCCCAGCAGCAGACCAATAAGATTATGAAAGGCATGCTCACCGGCCCAGTGACCATGCTGATGTGGTCGTTCCCGCGTGAAGACGTGTCACGTGAAGAACAGGCGCGTCAATTGGCGCTGGCGATTCGTGACGAAGTGGTGGATCTGGAAGCGGCTGGCATCAAAATCATTCAGATTGACGAAGCTGCATTCCGTGAAGGTTTACCTCTGCGCCGTGCACAGTGGCAGAGCTACTTGGATTGGGCCACTGAAGCCTTCCGCCTGACCGCCAGCGGTGTGCGTGACGAAACACAGATACACACGCACATGTGCTACAGCGAGTTTAACGATGTGATCGACTCCATCGCTGCCATGGATGCGGATGTAATCACCATTGAGACTTCACGCTCGCAAATGGAGTTACTGGAAGCCTTTGAAACCTTCCATTATCCCAACGACATTGGTCCAGGTGTGTATGACATTCACTCACCACGCGTGCCCGACAGCGAAGAAATGGCCAACTTACTGCGTAAAGCCGCCAGGCGTATTCCGGTTGAGCAGCTCTGGGTCAACCCAGACTGCGGCCTAAAAACCCGCGCCTGGCCAGAAACCAAAAGTGCGCTGGAGCATATGGTGAAAGCAGCTAAGCAGTTACGTGAAGAGTACAAAGAGAAGGCTGTTGCTTAAGCTGGTTTTGCTCGATGAACCGAGTTAAGTAAAACAAACAAAGCGTGCAGCTTCGCAAGGGGCTGCGCGTTTTTGCGTTTATGGGCAAAGAAGCCTGCGCTGTTTACTTATGAAATAAACTAGAGAGACGCAATACGCAGTCTCTACAGTTCATTTATCGGCTGCTACCAATATGTCAGCTTTAAATACCCTGCTGACGACGCATCACCGCGTTTGTACCAATCAGCCCCATGAGTACAACCAAAAGAATCATTGCCCACTCTGAAAGCGTCGGTATCGGGGCCGCGCCCGCGCCACTCGGTGGCAAGACCGGATTACTGCTTCCAAAGGTGATATTGTCGTATGCGGTTTGATTCGCTCCGCCTGAAAAGTCTACTGAGCGTGCGGTTCCAGCGAAGCTGGCTCCATCCGCGCTCCAGTTGCAGAAGACCCCATTCGGGTCGCCAGTGCAGTTTGTAGCAAACTGTGCAGTCAGATTGATGGTCGCAAGAATATTCCCCGTGGCGCCTAAACCGTCGTAAACAGTGACCGTCGTCGGCACAGATGAGCTGTAATAGAACGAAAAGCCCGTTTGGAAGCCTGCGGCTACGTTCATTACCACCGATGCTCCCGCTGTCCAGAACACTATGGTGTCAGGCGAGGGTTCATTCGCAAAGTTACCAGTGCCGCCAGTTGCATCTGAATCGATTATAGCAAGCGCGGTATTCGTGAAACTGACACCGTAATTCGGACCGGAGCTGCCCATGCTTCCGGTGCCGCCGTTATAAAACTCCCGTACTTCCTCTAAGTCCTGTAAGCCTTCGAAGGTGAGCTGAAAAGACTGTGCATATAGAGCGCTGCTGAACAAGCCAAACGTAAAACATATAAGTGATACGATTAATAGTGATCGATTTTTCATAACGCTGTCCTGTTTTTCATAGAATTATCCCTATCTGATTGAAACGAAAAGATACAAAAATGCGCTCTTATATTGGCATGTTGTTTTATTCTATGGAAACTTATATTTTTGAAGTGGTTAATATTTTATTGCTAGCTGGTCCGTGTATTGAGCCCTCTTAAACTCGCACGAGGTTTGTTAATGTTTTCTATAAATAGATTCCGTTTGATTGTACTCATGCTCTTGCCGTTTTTTAATATGAGCGCGAGTGCTGAGGTGTCGCCCAAAGCTGTTTTGATGGCGCAGGGGTTGAGTCAGCCTTGGGGGATGGCTCAGGTCTCAGATAAGCATTTATTGATCACGCAGAAGGGCGGGGCTTTAGTGCTGTTTGATATGGAGTCCGGGGCGCAAACATCAGTGAGCGGCGCGCCGCAGGTGGTGGTCATGGGCCAAGGCGGCTTATTAGATGTTGCCGTGCCTGTGGACTATAAACAAGGTGATCAGCAAGCGGGTTGGATTTACTTTACCTATGTTGCACCGATTGCAAAGGATGGCAAAAAAAGATTGGGCGCAACAGCATTAGGACGGGCGAAGTTGAATACGTCTTTATCGGCACTGCACGATTGGCAAACATTATTGGTCAGCCAGTCTGCAAGTGATAAAGGCCAGCATTTTGGCAGCCGCATCGCTTTTATTGACGATTATGTGTTTTTTGGTGTGGGTGATCGTGGTCATCGAGCGAACGGTCAAGACCTCACTACCCATGCTGGGACGATTATGCGGCTGCATCGCGATGGGCGTGTGCCGCACGACAATCCCTTTGTCGGCCGCAGTAAGGTTTTGCCTGAAATATGGAGTTACGGTCATCGTAATCCGCAAGGCTTGGCGGTGCGCAAAGGGCAGCTGTGGGCAAGCGAACATGGGCCGCGCGGCGGTGATGAACTGAATCTGATCGAGAAGGGCGGCAATTACGGCTGGCCAGAGGTATCTTTGGGCAAAGAGTATTGGGGGCCGGTGGACGTTGGCGTGGCGTCTAAGCCCGAAATGATCGACGCTAAAAAGGTGTACATTCCGTCCATTGCGCCAAGCAGTCTGCTCGCGGTTAAGCACAATAAGTATGGCTGGCAGGATGATTTTTTATTGGGTGCGCTGAAGTTGCAGCATCTTAATCGTTTGCTGATGAGTGATCAGCAGGTGACTCAGGAAAAGCGCTATTTAGAAAATGAGAAACAACGCTTGCGTGCCTTGTTGGAAGATTCGCAAGGCCGCATGTGGATAGCAACTGACTCAGGGGAGTTGTGGCAGTTGCAGTAAGTTAACGTGACTGGCAGTGATGTTGGCGCCAGTATGAGCCTGACGTGTACGGCGGATTGCCTTGAATGTGTGCGTTCAGTGCGTAGAGCTTAGCAGGCCAGTGGATTAAAGTTGTGGCTGGATCTGCGCCCGCACTCGCGGCATACTGCTTGTACTAAACTCATCACATTCGGAGGGCCGCTATGAATATTTCATCTGTTGGCCATTCTTTTGCAACTCACTCTTTTGCGGGCCGTCCCGAACAGAACGGGGCCGATCAGCAAGATGGCAAAAAAATGCACGGTGACGCAATGCTTTTGCCGGAGCAAATCAAACAAGTGGAGCAGCTGAAAGCACGCGATCGTGAAGTTCGTGTTCATGAAATGGCGCATTTGGCCGCTGCTGGTGGGCTGGCTACGTCTGGTGCGACCTACAGCTACCAGCAGGGTCCAGATGGTGTCAGCTATGCAATTGGCGGTGAGGTCAAGATTGATACCTCCAGCGGCAATAACCCTGAAGAAACCATCCGTAAAGCACAAGCTATCCGCGCTGCTGCCTTAGCACCAGCAGAACCATCCGGACAGGATCATGCCGTGGCTGCTCAAGCCTCGCAAATGGAGGCGCAAGCTCGGGCAGAGCAGGTTGCTGAAGGTCGGAATGAGGAGCAGGGAGAGAACAAGGAAGAGGAGGAACAGCTCGCTGATGCTGAGAGTGTCTCGGAGCAAAGCAGTGAAAGCCAAAAAGCCGCGGTACAGCAGTACCAGAACGTAGCGGCTGATTTTGATAATGGATCGCGGCTGAATCTGCAGGTATAAGACAGAACAGTTAAAATCCGTCTCAGCGCGCTGGATACCCCAGAAAAACCTGCTCTAAAATAAGCACATCATTTTTCGTATTCGAGCCTTATCGATGTGTATCGCTTTCACGATGAGTGAGTAAGAATTGGTCTTAGTGGGCGGAATAAAGCTGACGCTACCGTCAGGTGATTTTATAGTCACGCAGCAGCCCCAACTCTTGGCCAGTTCTTCCTTCTGAGTCTAGATGAAATCCACTATAGTCAGTGTTTTAATTCATTCAGTGTCGCGCTATGTTAACCAGAGGCTGATTAGGTGGGCTATGTGCAAATATAGGCCTCTTCGAGGACGCAAGAAGAAAACAATAGCTACTTTTGAACGACTGCTCAAAGCACGACCTAGGTTGTTTGCGCACTGGACGTTAAGGATGCCAGGTGCGTTTGCTTGATGGAATCGGTGTGAGCCAAGAGGTTCACGCACCGTTCTGCGAGGGGCTGAGGGTGAAACTCACTTGGCCTACTCACCTTATCATTTTGCCCAACGATATACGCAGAGAGTTTTATCGCTTGTATTTGATTATCGACGTGTACAGCCGCTTTATTGTGGGCTGGGAAGTGCACGACAGTGAGGCCTCATAGCATGCTTCGATGCTTGTTAGAAAGGCATTTCTGAGGCATAAAATACGCAAAGATCAGCTGGTTTTACACTCTGATAATGACAGTCCGATGAAGGTGCAACGATGCTGAGAATCTTGCAAAAGCTAGGCATCATACCGTCGTTTAGCCGCCCATCGGTGAGCGACGACAACTCTTATTCCGAAGCTATGTTTAGAACACTAAAATACTCGCCTGCTTGCCCATCAAAGCCTTTTGCAAACTTAAACGAAGCTAGAGATTGGGTGCATCATTTTGCAGCGTGGTACAACAACGAACACTGCCATAGCGGTATTAAGTTCGTGACCCTGGGCAACGTCATAACGGTGAATATAAGGTGGTTTTAGAGCAGTGTCATGCTACTTACCAAGTAGCTAAAGCAGCCAATCCTGCACGCTGGAAGAGGCGCAAAATACGTAACTGGGAGTATGAAAATCAAGTGCGGCTTAACCCAGAAAAAGAGAAGGTTTCGGAGCAAAAGAACTTGAAATAAGAAGCTTAAAATGGCGGGCAACTAGCTTGACAAATACCGACATCGAGATGTTTTACAATTCAAAACACACGCACATGTATAACCTGCGGGTGTCGGTAATGAACTATAAAAACAGTATTTTATGAATCAAAAAATATCTGAGGAAGAGAGGCCTCCTCACACCACAGGCTCATATCATATCGGAAGAAGCTCTATCTTGACGCGCATCCTCTTCACCCCCATAATCGCCAAGCCAAAAGTTATATAATTTTCACCGTCCCCAGTTTTGGCGTGAAATGGTTGTTTTTCAGTTAAAATTGGAAGATGGAGATAAGTTATGAGAGGCGTAAATAACAATAATACGACAAAGATGTCACTGGACTGGTTAGCTTTACAAAGTCGACATCTCATAGCCCAGTTCCGTCAGTTTGTCAGAAGTCTTTTTATTCTGCTTTTCATTTCGGCATGCGCCTTGGTTGTTGCACCTGTGAATGCTTCTCTGTTGTATGGCACTGTGGCTGTCAGCGATGGCGCGACGGCTGACAAATCGCTCAGCATCGCAAACACCAGTCGATCCCTTGCGGTAGGCGTGGACGGCACCGTGTACGCGGTTTACATCAGCGCAGCCGACGGCATCCGGGTCGCGCGCAGTGCTACGCGTGGTCAAAGTTTTCAGGCCAGCGTACAGGTCAGTGCCAGCGGTGCTTCGCCGGAAATCGCGGTCAGTTCGACTGGCATCATCTATGTGGCCTGGGTAACGGGAAGTAACGCCATGGTCAGCCGCAGTCTCGATGGTGGCCAAACCTTTTCAGCACCCGTAACCGCAGGAGCAACAACGGCAGTATCCGTTCACATGGCAACCGATGCTGCCTACATATATCTGATCGACCAACAAGGCAACAACTTTTTTCGAAGTACTGATAACGGGTTGACATTCTCTTTAATTTCAATCAACGCGAGTCAGGTGTTCTCTGATGTGCATGTGGATCCAGACAATGGCGCTGTCGTGCTGCAGGTTGATAATCCAACTGTCAAGTATTACATCAGTACTGACAACGGAGCGACTTTTGGCGCACAAACTTTGCCCAATCCAGGCGGCGGTATCTATTATTCGGTTGGCACACTGTCAAGCGGGTCAGGCGGGCGTTATTTGTTTGTATCCGGCAGCGGTACAGATGCCTTGCGCATCAATTTGGCCGACAATTCATCCCAGTCACTTACTTTTGGCTCAAACAGCAGTAATCAAGGGCGATCTCTGAGTGCCGACATCTGTGGCAATGTTGTCGACGGCTATGTTTCGGGTACCGATGTCGCCTACCATGTCAGTCATGACCTTGGAGCCACTTTTGACCCCCAGGTGACAGTCGCGACAACCTTGTCTTCTAGCGTCTTCATCAACAAGACCAATGGCGACATACTTTTTCTCTATCAATCTGCAGGCCAAATCTACCTCAGCGTGTACTCAGGTGAACTAGGTAACTGTTACAACCCCAATGTCAACGTCAGCACGCTGGTTTTTGCAGCTCAACTGGTTGGTAACACCAGCAGCGCACAGAACGCCATCATCAGCAACACGGGGGCCGTCGATGTCCAGATTACTGGCATAACAGCGACCGGTGATTTTGCCCAGGAGACAAATGCCTGTGTTGGAACCTTGGCGGTAGGAGCCTCGTGCACTATCCCGGTAACCTTTACCCCGACGGCGACGGGTACGCGCACGGGGCAACTGCAGATTCAAACCAACGTTTTTGTGGATCCGCGCATCATCTCGCTTACTGGTACTGGCGTAGCCACGTCACCAGTGGCGACACTGACGCCAACTTCGATTGATTTTGGCAGCCAGGCACTTGGAGTTGCAAGCGCACCGCAAACCGTCACGCTAACTAATACGGGTAACGATACGCTGACCATCAATGGAGTTGGGTTTGTGATCTCTGGCCCGTTTGCCTTTACCGGTAGTACCTGCGGGGCTACTTTGGCTGCTTCGGCAACTTGTACAGTGGAGGTCACCTTTACGCCCACAGAACTCGGTGCTGTGTCGGGCTCCTTGTCACTCAATTCTGACTCGCCGGGGGCGCCCCCTAGCGTGAGTCTAGCTGGTGAAGGCCTTAACTTGACTAGCCAGACCATAACCTTTGGTGCGCAAGCCTCGCGGACCTTTGTTCCGAACGGGACTTTTACAATTGAGCCGTTGGCTACAGCCACGTCCGGACTATCTGTTATTTATACCACTAACACTCCAGGTGTGTGCGCAGTGACGGGTACCACTGTGACCATGGTGGCGCCAGGGACTTGTACTATCGCAGCCAATCAGGCCGGTGATGACACCTATACAGCAGCTGAGCCAGTAGTGCAGAACGTCACAATCACCCAAGCGATAACCAACGTCAGCAGCATACCCACCCTGTCTGAGTGGGGCATTATCATACTCTCAGGCATGCTGGCATTATTTGGGCTGGCACGAGTTAGGCAGACGCAGCGCGCCGCACTTGGCCAAACGAGAGGTAAGTTAGGATGAACTGCTGGGTCGCTTCTTCCTCATCTTTATTGCCATACAACTGCTGCTGAGCTGTATTGAGCAGTTCCAGTCGATGACAGCACATTTAGTGCTGTCATCGACCTCATTGCTTGCAGGTAATCCTGCCGAAAAATAGCAGTGCTCTCAAGTAGAATTTTCCATAAGCTGTACACAAGTAGATTCTGCATGCAACGCAGTAACGCGCTGCGATCAAAAATTACGATTTACCGACAGCCAAATCCTCTCAGACTTAAAGCAAGCTGAAAACGGTGTTCCAGTTCCTGAGCTGAACCTACGTATCAAGCCTAGGAAACGCTTAGTGCATGAAAACCGCAGCCCTTGGCCGTTCCTGACGCTATGAATGTCTGCTGGTCAATGAACTTTATGCATGATCAACTGAGTGACGGTCGTAATTATCGGCTTTTGAATGTCATTGATGATTTTAATCGCGAAGGTTTGGGTATCGAAGTTGATCTATCACTATCGGCAGAATGAGTGATCCGAACACTGGATCAGATTATTGAATGGCGCGGCAAATCTAGCTCAACTCGCTGTGACAACAGTCCTGAATATGTCAGTGGGAAACTAGAGGCGTGGGCAAGTAAGCACGATATTAAACTTAATTTCATTCAGCCTGGTAACCCGCAGCAGAATGCTTATATCGAACGTTACAATCGCACTGTACGTTATGACTGGCTAGCCCAGTATTTATTTGAGAGCATTGCAGCTGTTCAAGATTATGCGACTCAAAGGCTCTGGCACTACAATAACGAACGACCTTGTATGGGTCTTGGTGGTATAACCCCTAAATAAAAGTTGGCCATAGTGGCCTGAGATCTACTTTTTAACCCTGTTATAAATGGGGGATTACCATTGTTGTTTGGCGTTTATTTTCATCTGTTTCCAAATGCGAACGCGTTATTCTCTATGTGTCTTTGTTGATGCTGGCTGTGCTGCCCTGTCTACTCAACACGAGCTGGGCAGCATTGTTGGCGGTGCCTGTTATTCTTTTGTCGATACAGCTTTACCAAAACGAGCAGTTACCGTGTATGAAATGGTTTTTTTATTGCTTTTACCCAGGTTATTTATTGGCATTGCTGCTGATAAAGAAGCTTGCTGGGGGCTAAGCGCTGTAATTGGATTAAAAGAGATCGAGTTGTACTGACCAGTAGTTTAAACCTTGCTTGATCTAGGGATGACTCTTATTATGAGATTGATTCTCAATAAGGAAACTCAATTATGCAGGGTGAAGTGATGCACGGCGAATATAAAGTACCTGGCGGTAAGTTAGTGGTTGCCGATGTAGAGGTGCAAGATGATTGTTTAAGCCAAGTGAGTATTTCTGGTGACTTTTTCTTAGAGCCTGAGACAGCTTTAACTCTTATTAATAACGCTCTGATTGGCTTGTCCAGTACGGCCAGTCAGCAAGTTTTAACTGCTGCTATTGCAGAAGCACTCGATGACGATGTGGTCATGTTTGGCTTCTCAGCAGAGGCTGTCGCTATCGCCGTGCGGCGTGCTTTAGGTAAGGCGAGCAGTTGGCTTGATCATCAATTTTCTCTTATTCCTCCGGTTACTTTACCAGCCGTAATGCATGTTGCTTTAGACGATGTGCTAGCTCAGTCTGTGGCGAAAGGCTTGCGCGGACCAACCTTAAGGTTTTGGGATTGGGATGATTCTGTCGTGGTGATCGGTTGTTTCCAGTCAGTCAAAAATGAAGTGGAGATGGCCGCTGCGCAAGAGGCTGGGGTACAAGTGGTGCGGCGTATTACCGGCGGCGGTGCTATGTTTATGGAGCCGGGTAACTGCATTACCTATTCGTTAACGGTACCCACCTCGATTGTGGATGGCATGAGCATCGAAGCGTCGTATCAGTTTTTAGATGCTTGGGTGTTGGCAGCATTAGCTGAGGTCGGCATTCAAGCCCACTATAAGCCATTAAACGATATTACCTCGGCTCAAGGCAAAATAGGTGGCGCGGCACAAAAACGCTTTGGCACTGGGGTGTTGGTGCACCATGCGACCCTCGCTTACGATATTGATGCCGACAAAATGCTGCACGTGTTACGTACCGGTCGAGAGAAAATCTCTGACAAAGGTATTACCAGTGCGAATAAGCGGGTCGATCCCATACGTCGTCAGACGGGGCTTAGCAGGGCTGCGATTATCGATGCCTTTATCAGCCACTTTTCTAAAGCTTACCAAGCCGCACCAGGGGGTTATTTAGCAGAAGAACTCACCACTGCCAAAATATTAGTGGCCGAGAAATTCTTAATGGACAAATGGCTCTATAAAGTAAAATAAAAGCCAGCAAAGACGTATAGCCTGCCCAGCTGTCCCGAAATGTCAGCAAGGTTGCTTGCAGGTTGTGATCCCGCCTAATTCAGCAAACAAATCCTATAATTAACAAGGTGAGTGATTCGGCAGTATTTACCTAAGGGTGCAGACTTTTCGGTTCACTCTCAGGCTGATCTGGACGTGACTGCCTATCAGTTCAATATCCGACTGCGAAAACGCTTTGTTTTTCGCAGCTCAATCGATGTGCTTAGCCTTCAGCGTCTTTTATATGCACCTCTCGCATCGTTTTGGCGACCCCTTAAAATTTTCTTTTTATCGTATAAGGTAATACTTAGGTAGCCTCATGTTTGCATTTTAGCTCTATGGGGTCCACGCTCTAAATTAAGGGGGTTAGATAAACAACTGAATAAATTTTAAAGATTATCTCACTTTGCCCGCAGGAGGCTGCCATGAATATATTTGAACGTTATGAATCTAATGTGCGCGGTTATTGCCGAACTTGGCCAGTGGTATTTGATACTGCTCGTAACGCCAAGCAGTGGGATGTGGACGGCAATGAATATATTGATTTCTTCAGTGGTGCTGGGGTGCTTAACTTTGGGCATAACAACCCTAAGCTGCGTAAAGCCATGATC
>Ga0172382_10013184_pt1 | contig 10682 bp, 8 predicted proteins | sample Leawel138RmetaG_FD_122245 | JGI IMG/M metagenome (GOLD analysis project Ga0172382, IMG submission 122245) | Leachate microbial communities from a municipal landfill in Southern Ontario, Canada - Leachate well 138R metaG | ecosystem: Engineered > Solid waste > Landfill > Unclassified | place...
CCTGATCGGGACGAGTTTCTGAGATCTGAGGGAGGAGGTGGGCTCTGCCCACGCCCGCCAAGGGCCGGTCGGCCCCTGGACCCCAGGAATGATGCTCTTCCTGCCGCGCGCAGCGCATATCTTATAACGCCCGGAAAAATGCCTGCGGCGCAAAGTGAAGTGCCGTAACCTCATGGGTTCCAAGGGCCATGCGGCCCTTGGCGGGTCCGGGCAGCGCCCGCCTGTCCACCCCTATTCGTATACGCGCACGTCGTCGATGACCTTGCCGTCGTTGGGCAGGGTGCCTGGCTCGGCGGGTTCGATGTGGCCTTTGAGCTTGACGACATCCTGCACCGTCTGGCGCACGGCGTCGAGGAAGCCCGGATCGCGGGTGGTGGTTTCGATCTTGAGCACCATCTGGTCGGTGTTGTCGACCGACGACACCACGAGGCGCGCGCGGCTGATTTCCGGGTGGCGCTTGACGACGGCGGCGACCTGTTCGGGGTGGACGAACATGCCCTTGACCTTGGTGGTCTGGTCGGCGCGGCCCATCCAGCCCTTGATGCGCATGTTGGTGCGCCCGCACGGGCTGGTGCCCGGCAGCACGGCACTCATGTCGCCAGTGGCAAAGCGGATGAGCGGGTATTCGGGCGTGAACAGGGTCACGACGACTTCGCCGACTTCGCCGTCGGGCACCGGGTCGCCGGTGCCGGGGCGGACGATTTCGACGATCACGCCTTCGTCCACCACCATGCCTTCGAGCGACGGCGTTTCATAGGCGATCGCACCCAAATCCGCCGTGGCGTACGCTTGGAGGATGCTGATGCCGCGCTCCTTGAACATGGTTCGCAGGGCCGGCGGCAGGTATTCGCCCGACACCACGCCCTTGGTGATGGTCGAGCAATCGATGCCGAGTTCATCGGCCTTTTCCAGGATGATGCGCAGGAACGACGGCGTGCCGGTGTAGGCATTCGACCGCATGGCGGCGATGGCCTGGGCCTGCTGCTCGGTCTGGCCGGTTCCGGCCGGGAACACGGTGCACCCTAACGCGCGGGCACCGTTGTCGAGGATCCAGCCGCCTGGCGTGAAGTGGTAGGAGAACGTGTTATGGACCAAATCGCCCTTGCGGAACCCGGCAGCGTAGAGGGCACGGGCGGCCCGCCAGAAGTTGGCGTTCACTCCCTGCGGCTCGTGAATCGGGCCGGGGCTTTGGAAAATGCGCCCGATCTGGCGGTCGGCGGCGACCAGTCCGCCGAACGGCGGATGCTCGGCCTGTACGGTCTTGAGGTCGTTCTTGCGCGTCACCGGCAGGGCGGCCAGCGCGGCGCGGCTGCTCACCGCTCCGGCGTCCACATCGGCCAGTACCTTGGCGAAGAACGGCGTCTGGGCCTTGGCATGGGCGATTAGACCGGGCAAGGCGGCGAACTGCTCGCGCTCGCGCACGGCGGGATCGCGGATTTCCAGATCGTCGAAATGCATGTCGTCACGCTGCATGGGGTGCCCCTTGGGAAAGAAGGAATTGAACCACAGAGGACACAGAGATCACAGAGAGTCGGCGCAGACTGAAAGGAGAGTGGAAGTACTGAATGGTTTTTCTGCGCGCTACGCGCGCAATAGTTCCTTTACCGTACTTTCAGGCTACTCACATCCTCTGTAAACTCTCGGCTTCTCTGTGACCTCTGTGTCCTCTGTGGTTAATAAACCTACCCTACAGCCAGCGCTTGCGGCGGCGGTAGTGTTTGACGTCGCGGAAGCTCTTGCGGCCCTCGCCGGAGATGCCGAGGTAGAATTCCTTCACGTCGTCGTTTTCGCGCAGTTTGGCCGCCTCGCCTTCCATCACCACACGCCCGTTTTCCAGGATGTAGCCGAAGGTGGCGTAGCGCAGGGCGACCATGGTGTTCTGCTCGGCCAACAGGAAGGAGACGCCCTCCTTGGCGTTCAGTTCACGGACGATCTCGAAGATCTCCTCAACCAACTGCGGGGCCAGACCCATCGACGGCTCGTCGAGCAGGATGACCTTGGGGCGGCTCATCAGGGCGCGGCCGATGGCCACCATCTGCTGTTCGCCTCCCGAGGTGTAGCCGGCCTGGCTGGTGCGCCGCTCGCGCAGGCGGGGGAAGTAGTTGTAGACCATTTCCAGGTCCTGCTTGATGGCGGCGTTGCCTTCCTTGCGGGTATAGGCGCCGGTCAGCAGGTTTTCCTCGACGGTCAGATGTTCAAAGCAGTGGCGGCCTTCCATCACCTGAACGACGCCCATCTTGACGAGGTCGTTGGGGGTCAGGCTCTGGATCGAGTTGCCGTGGTATTCGATCGAACCCTTGGTGACTTCGCCGCGTTCGGCGTTCAGCAGGTTCGAGATGGCCTTTAGCGTGGTCGTCTTGCCGGCGCCGTTGGCGCCCAGCAGGGCCACGATGCCCCCCTCGGGGACTTCCAGCGAAACACCTTTCAGCACCAGGATGACGTGGTCATAAATGACCTCGATGTTGTTCACCCGAAGGATGGGCTGGGCGGCTTCGGCCTTGATGGCGGTGGCGCCGACGGTGTGGAGCGCGGTCTGGCTCACGGCGTTTCTCCCGATTCCTGATGCTCAGGACGTCTTATTTTTTTGGTGAGGGTGGTCCGGCCTGCCGAGACAGGCCGGACCCAAGTCACAGCGCAGTGTTACTCCTTGGAGCAATCCCGCGGCTCGATGCCCTTTTCCTTGGCGTACTGCATGGCGGATTCTTCGTACATGCCACGCAGGTAAGCTTCACGGTTCGGCTTGATCCAGTCGGAGACGGGCTTCCACTCGGTGCCGGTCCACTGGGTCATGATGACGTCACCGCCGCCTTCGTGGTCATTGCACGACAGCTTGACGGGGTTGATCAGGCCGGTCAGGCCGAGTTCCTTCAGGCGCTCGGGCGACAGGTTGATGTTTTCAATGCCCCAGCGGACTTCTTCGCCGGTCAGCGGCTTCTTGCCGAACTTCTCCTGGGCAACCTTGATGCCTTCGGCGGTCAGAACAGCGGCGGCGATACCGCGGTTGTAGATGACGGAGCCGAGTTCCTCGACCTTGCCCAGGCCCTTGTTCTTGTCATAGACGTGGGTGCGGATGTCGGACAGCACCGGGAAGTCCTTGCCCGCCATGACGAACTGAGCAGCCTTGTAGCCCTTGGCGGCATCGCCGGCGGGAACGGTGTCAACTTCCGACCCGGACCACCACACGCCGATGAACTTGTCCATCGGGAAACCGACCGCGGCCGCTTCCTTGATGGCGGTGGAGTTCATCACGCCCCAGCCCCACATCACGACGTAGTCGGGACGGAGCTGACGGCCGATCTTCAGCCAAGTCGCCTTCTGCTCCAGGCCCGGATGCGGGACCGGGAACAGGTCAAGCTGGAAGCCTTCGCGCTCGGACAGGGTTTCCATGGTCTTGATCGGCTCTTTGCCGTAGGCGGAGTCGTGGTAGACCAGGGCGATCTTCTTGCCCTTCAGGCTGCCGCCTTCTTCGGTCTTGATGTACTGGGTGATGGCGTCGGCGCCGGCCCAATAGGTCACGGGCATCGTGAACACCCACGGGAACACGGAACCGATCGTGGCGTCGGCGCGGCCCAGGCCCGAAGTGATCATCGGGATCTTGTCGGCCCGCAGACGGTCAAGCAGGGCGTAGGTAATGCCGGTCGACAGCGGCTGGAAGACAGAGGCTCCGGTCGGCCCCTTGTTCTTCATCTTTTCGTAGCACTCGACGCCCTTGTCGTTGTTATAGGCGGTGTCGCACTCTTCGTAGAGGATCGGCACGCCGCCGATGCCGCCGTCGCGCTCATTCAGCAGGGTGAAATAGTCGCCGTACCCGTCGCCCCACGGAATCCCGCCGGGAGCATAGGGGCCGGAGCGGTACACGGTGCCGGGGACGTACTGGCCGCCTTCCTGCGCCATGGCCGGAACGGAAGCCAGGGCGGTCGCGCCGATGGCGGCGCCCACGGCGGCCATGGTGATCTTCTTGAGCAACATTCTTGAGTCCTCCCTTGGACGTTTACTGTGCAACCTACTCAGGGTCCGGGCGGTCCACCGCCTCTTGGACGTTGTTCGTGTCCGCCCCGTGGCGCACTTCCCCTAGTAGGGGAAGGGCCACAGGCGGAGCTTCTCCTTGCCGATCTGCCACAGGCGGGCCAAGCCATGCGGCTCGACGATCAGGAAGAAGATGATGAGAACACCGAAGATCATGAATTCAAAGTGCGAGATCATGTCGACAGGCACATTCAGGCCGAGGAGCTGCGGCGCGTTGGTCAGCATGATCGGCAGCAGGATGATGAAGCCCGCACCCAGGAATGATCCCAGGATAGACCCCAGGCCGCCGATGATGATCATGAACAGGACCTTGAACGAGACGTCGATGCTGAAGGCCAGCGGTTCGACCGATCCGGTGTAGATGAAGGCCCACGCCGCGCCCGCGATGCCGCAGTAGAACGAGCTGATGGCAAAGGCGGCCAGTTTGGTGTGCAGCGGGCGGATGCCGATGATCTCGGCGGCGATGTCCATGTCGCGCACCGCCATCCACGCCCGGCCGATGTGGCCGCGCACCATGTTCTTGGCGGCCAGCGCCAACAGCGTCACCAACGTCAGCAGGAACAGATACTTGGCGGTGTAACTCGCGGCCGTTCCGGTGACGTAGTAGCCGAAGATGCTCATCGGCGGGGCGGAAATCACGCCCGACGCGGAGTAGTTGGTGAACCACGGCACCTTGTTGAACAGCCACAGCAGGAAGAACTGCGCCGCCAGGGTCGCCACGGCAAGGTAGAACCCCTTGATGCGCAACGACGGAATGCCGAACAGGATGCCGACAAAGGCGGTGATGACACCGGCGGCCAGGAACACGAACACGATGTTCAGGTCCGGGAAGCTGGTCGCCAGCTTATAGGCGGCGAACGCCCCTGTGGCCATGAACCCGCCGGTGCCCAGCGACAACTGCCCGGCGTACCCGGTCAGCAGGTTGAGGCCGATGGCCGCGATGCTGAGCACCAGGAACGGAATGAGGATGGTCTGCGTCACGTAGTTGCCCGCAAACAGCGGGATGACCACGAACGCGACGGCCAAGGTTATGAAAAAGCCGATACGGTCCTGCAAGATCGGGAAAATCTGCTGGTCGGCCGAATAGGTGGTCTTGAATTGACCTGCCTCGCGGTAGAGCATGGGTCTTCCCTCTTCTTACACGCGTTCGATGATCTTCTCGCCGAACAGACCTTGCGGCCGGAACAGCAGGAAGGCCAGGGCGAGCATATACGCGAACCAATCCTCGATGCCGCCGCCGATGGCGGGCGACCAGAACACCTCGGCCAGCTTTTCGCCCGCCCCGATGATGAGGCCGCCGACGATGGCGCCGGGGATGGAGGTGAAACCGCCCAGGATGAGCACCGGCAGGGCTTTCAGCGCGACCATCGCCAGGCTGAACTGCACGCCGAGCTTGGCGCCCCACATGATGCCGGCGACCAGACCGACCAGACCGGCCACGGTCCACACGATCGCCCAGATGGTCTTGAGCGGAATGCCCACCGAAAGGGCTGCCTGATGGTCGTCGGCCACGGCGCGCAGCGCCCGGCCAATGCGGGTCTTCTGGAAGAACACCGCCAGCACGGCGACCAGCGTTCCGGCGACCACGGCGGCAACCACGTCGAACTGGTTGATCTGAACGCCGCCGAACTCCATGGGGCTTTGCGGAATGCCGAGGTCAAGCACGCGCACCTGACTGCCCCAGATGGTCTGACCCAGACCGTCCAGGAAATAGGTGATGCCGATGGTCGCCATGAACAGGATGATGTGCGGCTGGTTGACCAGCGGACGCAAAACGGCCCGCTCGATGGTCATGGCCAGCAGCGCCATCACGGCGATGGTCAGCACCAGGGCGCCGTACCACGGAATGCCCATGTCCATGAACCCGGCGAAGAACAGCGCGGCGAACAGCACCATGGCGCCCTGGGCGAAGTTGAACACGCCCGACGCCTTGAAGATCAGCACGAAGCCCAAGGCCACGAGTGAATACATGACGCCCGACAGCAGACCGCCAATCAGCACCTCAAGGGCGAAGATCGGATAGGTGAAGATCTGCACAAGGGGCTCGATCAGCAAATTATATAGAAAGTCCATCGGACCCGCTCCCTCCCTGGGGATTTATCGTTTCTTGCGAGCGGCTCAGTGGCTGACGCCGAGATACGCGTCGATCACTTCCTGGTTGGCGCGCACCGCATCGGGGGTGCCGTCGGCCAGCTTGCGGCCGTAGTCCAGCACCACGACGCGGTCGGAGATATCCATCACCACGCCCATGTCATGCTCGATCAGCACCATGGTGGTGCCGAATTCGTTGTTCACGTCCAGGATGAAGCGGCACATGTCCTCCTTCTCCTCGACGTTCATGCCGGCCATCGGCTCGTCGAGCAGCAGGATGTCAGGCTGCGCGGCCAAGGCGCGGCCCAGTTCGACGCGCTTCTGCATGCCATAGGGCAGGCGCCCCACCGGTGTCTTGCGAACCGCCTCGATTTCCAGGAAGTCGATGATGTGTTCGCAGAACTTGCGATGCTCCATCTCCTCCCGGCGGGCCGGTCCGAAGTACAGGGCCTGGGCCAGGATGTTGGACTTCATCATGGTGTTGCGGCCGGTCATGATGTTGTCCAGCGCGCTCATGCCCTTGAACAAGGCGATGTTCTGGAACGTGCGGGCGATGCCGCGGCGGGCCGCTTCGTGCGGCCTCATGCTTTTGCGCTCCACCCCCTTGTGGATGATCTTGCCTTCCTGGGGATGGTAGAACCCGTTGATGACGTTGAGCATCGAGCTTTTGCCGGCCCCATTGGGACCGATGATGGCCAGAACTTCGTGCTCGCGGACGTCGAAGCTGATGTTGGTCAGGGCGCGCACGCCACCAAAGCTCAGCGAAATGTTTTGGACGCTCAATACCACGTCGCCGATGCGGCGGGCGTGGGCTGCGGCGGACGCTTGGTTGATGTCGGTCAGGTCAGCCACTACGGACATGACGGGTCTCCCTGTCGGAAACGGACTGCGATGGGCAAGGATGAAGGAACGACGGGCTGTTGAGGCCCGTCAGCTTGCCTTGCGCAGCGGTTCTGCAACCTTGTGCACCTTGGCGTCGCGGATGCGCAGGTCGGCCGAAACCGTGCCCTTGCGGCCGTCCTCGAACGTCACCTCGGTCGACACATACACACTGTCGCGGCCGTCGTAGAGGGCGTTGATCTGGTCGGCGTACCGATCGGCGATGAACCGGCGGCGCACCTTGCGGGTGCGGGTCAGTTCGCCGTCGTCGGCATCCAGTTCCTTGTGCAGGATGAGGAAGCGGTGGATCTGGCAGCCCGACAGCATCGGATGGACCGCTAGGTCGTCGTTGACCTGATTGACGCACTCCAGGATGAGGTCGTAGACCTCGGGCCGCGCGGCCAGGTCCTGGAACCCGGAATAGGCCAGACCCTTGCGTTCGGCCCAGTTGCCAACCGCCTCGATGTCGATGTTGATGAAGCAGGCCACCGACTCGCGTTCGTTGCCGAAGGCCACGGCTTCCTTGATGTAGGGGAAGAACTTGAGCTTGTTCTCCACGTACTTGGGCGGGAACATGGCGCCGTTGTTCAGGTGGCCGACGTCCTTGGCGCGGTCGATGATCTTGAGGTGGCCGTTTTCATCGAAGATGCCCGCGTCGCCGGTGTGCACCCACCCGTCGTCGGTCTTTTCCTCGGCTGTCTTCTGCGGCTCCTTGAAATAGGCCTGGAACACGCCGGGGCTCTTGAACTGCACCTCGCCATTGTCGGCCAGACGGATCTCCACCTCGGGCGCGGGTTTGCCGACGGTATCGGCATAGACCTCGCCGTTCGGCTGCACGCAGATGAACACCGACGCCTCGGTCGAGCCGTAGATCTGTTTGATATTCATGCCGAGCGAGCGGTAGAACGAGAAAATCTCCGGCCCGATGGCCTCGCCGGCGGTGTAGGCCAGACGGATGCGCGAGAAGCCCAGCACGTTCTTCAGCGGTGCATAAACCAGCACGTTGCCGATCGCATACTTCAGGCGGTCCATGCCCGACACCGGCTTGCCGTCGAGGATGCGGGTGCCGACGCGCTTGGCGACGTCCATGAAATACTTGAACATCGACCGCTTCCACGATGCCGCGTCTTCCATGCGGATCATCACGGTGGTCAGGATGTTTTCATAGATGCGCGGCGGGGCAAAGAAGTAGGTCGGTCCAAGCTCGCGCATGTCGGTCAGCACCGTCTCGCCGCTTTCGGCGCAGTTGACGGTGAACCCGCACACATAGGCCTGACCCATGGAGAAGATGTTGTCGCCGACCCACGCCATGGGCAGGTACGCCAGGACATCCTCGTCCGGGCCGAGGCCTTCCATTTCGGCGTTGTTGCGGGCGGTGATCAGGATGTTGTCGAACGACAGCATCACGCCCTTGGGCTGGCCGGTGGTGCCCGAGGTATAGAGCATCACGCCCAGGTCGGACCCCGTGCCCTTGGCGATTTCCGCGTCCAGGAACCCCGGATGGGCCTTGATGAATTCGCGGCCGGTGTCCTGAACTTCCGTATAGGCGTGCAGGAAGTCCATGGCGTAATCGCGCAGGCCGCGCGGGTCCTTGTAGACCAGCGTCTTAAGGGCAGGGCAGTCGGGCATGATCTCGATCAGCTTGTCGACCTGCTCCTGGTTCTCGACCACGGCGAAGCGCACTTCGGCGTGTTGCAGAACGAAGGCCATCTCCTTGGCGACCGAGTCCTGATAGACCGGAATCGGCGTGCCGCCCAGGGTTTGCGCCGCCGCCATGGCCCAATAAAGCTGTGGCCGGTTGTCGCCGACGATCGCCAGCGTGTCGCCGCGCTTGAAGCCCAGCGCCGACAGACCGGCGGCGAACGCCATGATCTCGTCGTGCACCTGACTCCACGACCACGACTGCCAGATGCCATAATCCTTCTCGCGCATGGCGGGATGGTTCGGGCGAACCTGGGCGTGATGCTTGAGCAGCTTGGGGAGGGTGTCCATCGCCCGCGTCGTGGTGAGGCCAGCCATCAGCAGCCCTCCCCGCTCACGGTCGAGGCATGATTGGGAGCATTCTCCCGGCGTCCGGACACACTTCGGGTGTCGATCATGGACGTCTCCTTGGCCATCGTTTCGTCTCCCTGCGCCCGCCGGTGAAGCCTATGCCCCGGCGGTGTGCCTTTCGCGCCTTTGTGGCGCTGCTTGGTTTCGACCCCTTTTCAGGGCCTTTTCGGTGTCATCGTGCGATGCAGAAGCAATCTTGCATACACGATGCACGTTCTTTGTATCACCTAAAACCAAAAACTGTCGGTGGTCAAGCACACTTGGCGGGGAACAAAGGCTTGGCGGCGTTTGCTGCAATGCAAGGGAACGACCTGCATTTACTAAAGAAAGTCGGTCCCACGCGGCCTCTGGGCGGGGCGACGCGGGACCGACTGCATTTTTTGTATGCCGTATTGTATACGTCGAAAGGGGTGGACGTTAGGCGTTCACATCCACAACCACCCGGCCCCGCACGCCGCCCTTCAAAATGTCGGCGCCGATGCGCGGCAGATCGTCAAGGGTCGCCGGAACGATCATCGCCTCCAGCAGGTCCATCGGCAGATCGCGGACAATCCGCGCCCATGCCGCGGCGCGGCGCGGCGCGGGGCAGAACACCGAATCGATACCCAGCAGGTTGCAGCCCCGGATGATGAACGGGATGACCGTGGTTTCGAGCTTGTTGGACCCCGCCAGCCCGACCGCCGCAACGCTGTGCCCGGCCTTGGTCTGGGCCAGGGCGCGGGCCAGGATGGTGCCGCCCACCGAATCGATGACGCCCGCCCAGCGTTCGGATTCGAGCGGCCGCTTGTTCGGCTCGGACAGTTCGGATCGGTCGAGGATGGCCGCCGCGCCCAGCTTGCGCAGATAGTCGTGCTCGCTGGCCTTGCCGGTCAGTGCCGCCACTTGATAGCCGAGCTTGGCAAGCACCGCGACGGCCACCGATCCGACCCCGCCGGTGGCGCCCGTCACCAGGACTTCGCCTTGATCGGGCGTCAGGCCGTGATCTTCCAGCGCCATCACCGCCAGCATCGCGGTGAACCCGGCAGTGCCGACCGCCATGGCGGCGCGCGGGGTCAGTCCCTCGGGCAGCTTGACCAGCCAGTCGCCCTTGACGCGGGCCTTTTGGGCATAGCCGCCCCAGTGCACCTCGCCGACCCGCCAGCCGGTCAGCACGACCTTGTCGCCCGGCGTGAAGTTGGGGTTGTCCGACGCCTCCACGGTCCCGGCGAAGTCGACGCCCGGCACATGCGGGTAGGTCTTGACCAGCCCGCCAAGGCCCTGGAGGACCAAGCCGTCCTTGTAGTTCACGGTGGAATATTCGACCGCGACCGTGACGTCGCCGGGCGGTAGGCGCGCCTCGTCTAGAGTGTGGATTTGGGCAGAAACCCCGTCTTCGGTCTTGTCCACCACCATGGCCTTGAACATGCAGTCCTCCCTAAGCTGTGTTGATTTTCCTCATCGGAAACCTGATTGACGTATTTGTCAAACAAATATACTTAATGTGTAAAGTGCCTCCAGTTGGAACCCCTCCCATGACCGTGAAGTTCGAGGACGTCGTCGCCGAAAGCCTTGCCAAGCAGATCGCCGAGCAGATCCGCGAGGCCATTCTCGACGGGCGGCTGAAAGTGGATGAACGCCTGCCGACCGAAATCGAG
>Ga0172382_10013185_pt1 | contig 10682 bp, 6 predicted proteins | sample Leawel138RmetaG_FD_122245 | JGI IMG/M metagenome (GOLD analysis project Ga0172382, IMG submission 122245) | Leachate microbial communities from a municipal landfill in Southern Ontario, Canada - Leachate well 138R metaG | ecosystem: Engineered > Solid waste > Landfill > Unclassified | place...
CGTCGCAGGAGAACAGCGCCCGCGCCCGCGGCCCGCGCAGGAGCACCCGGTGGTCGGGCGAGACCACGAGTCCCGTCGCCGGCACCCCGGGTTGCAGCGCGTCGGGGCGCAGCCGCACCGGGGCGAGTTCCGGCATCAGCCGCAGCCGCGCCCCGCCGATCCGGCGCGCTGCGCGCCAGAGCACCTCCTGGCAGCCGTCGTCGCGGGTCTGGAGGCGCATGCCCTCGCGGATCAGCTCGACCGGGCGCGGCCCGTCCTCGCACAGGATCATGGTGCCGGGGGTGAAGCAGACCAGCGCCCCGGCGGGCGCTGCGGGCGGTGGGGCCGCGATCTCGCTGCGCACCACCCACAGATCGCGCTGCCGGGGCGGCGGCTCGCCGGCGGTGACGGCCACCGGCAGGCGGCCGGGGCCGGTCGCGGCCAGCGCCAGCGTCCAGGCGCGCCGCCCGTCGGTGACGGTAAAGCCCTGCCCCGCTGCCTCCGCCTCGCCGGGCTCGTGCGGTGCCGGGCCCTTCAGCCAGCGGCGCACCGCCCGCGCGGCGCCGGCACGAAGCTCCTGCGCCCCCTCGGCGGGGCCGAGCGCCAGCAGCCGCTGCGGCCCGTCAAGGCGCAGCGCCTCGCCCCGCCAGCGCCACAGCGCCCCGGGCACCACCATGTCGAGCGGCGGGGGCGCGATGCCCTCGACCGCGGTCTGCGCCCAGGAAAAGGCGAAAATGGCCCGTGAACCCGTCTCCATCGGCCTGCTCTGCCTCGCTGCCCCCGGTCTTGCGCAGGGGGTTCCGGCAGAGGTTAACCGCGGGGGCGGGAGTCTGGCAAGGGGGGCGTTTCGTCGTTGCGGGCCGGCGGCGAGGCGATCCATGGCCCGGGCGTGTGGATTGCCGCGGCCGCTGCGCGTCCTCGCAATGACGGGGGAGCGGCGCGGGGCGTTTGTTCCCCGGGCCGGATGAGCGAGGCGCAGCCTCGCCCGGCCCGCCGGCCGGAGCGGGAGCGAAGGGCGGAACAGGCTGTCAGCCCGAGCGGGGTTCAGGGCACGGCCGGCGACCGCCCGGCCGGCGCGCATAGCGCCCGCCCCCCGCAGGGCGGGCGCTGGCCGTGCGCATGGCGCACGGCCCGTTCTTCAGGGATGCCTTGGTGAGGGCGCGAGGCGATGGCCTCGCGCCGGTCCCGCCCCGCTCTCTCCCGTCATTGCGAGCCGCAGGCGAAGCAATCCATGGCCCGGCCGGGTGGATTGCCGCGGCGCCTTCGGCGCCTCGCAATGACGTACGGCAGGCCCCTACTCCGCCGCCATTCCCGCCGCCGGGTTGTTGGGATGCGTGGTCCAGTTGGCGTAATCGCCCACCACCAGCCCGGTGCGCGGATCGACCGTGCCCTTTTCCAGCTCGATCATGGTGATGCAATCCTCGACCGGGCAGACGTTCACGCAGATGTTGCAGGCCACGCATTCGTCGTCCATCACCTCGAACACCCGGTCGGCGCTCATGGAAATCGCCTGGTGCGAGGTATCCTCGCAGGCCGCGTAGCAGCGGCCGCATTTGATGCAGAGCTCCTGGTCGATCCGGGCCTTGGTGACGTAGTTGAGGTTCAGATACTGCCAGTCGGTGACATTGGGCACCGCGCGGCCGACCAGACCGGCGACCGAGTCGATGCCCTTGGCGTCGAGATATTGCGACAGGCCGGAAATCAGCTCCTGCACCACCTTGAAGCCGTAGGTCATCGCCACGGTGCAGGCCTGCACGTTGCCCGCGCCCAGCGCCAGAAACTCGGCCGCGTCGCGCCAGGTCGTCACCCCGCCGATGCCCGAGATCGGCAGGCCCGCCGTGGCCGGGTTGCGGGCGATCTCGGCCACCATGTGCAGGGCGATCGGCTTCACCGCCGGGCCGCAAAGGCCGCCATGGGTGCCCTTGCCGTCGATCGAGGGTTCCGGCGAGAACGTGTCGAGATCCACCCCGGTGATCGAGTTCACGGTATTGATGAGGCTCACCGCATCGGCGCCGCCGCGCTTTGCGGCCTCGGCGGCGGGGCGGATGTCGGTGACGTTCGGGGTCAGCTTCACGATGCAGGGCATCCGCGAATGCTGCTTCACCCAGCGGGTCACCATCTCGATATATTCGGGCACCTGCCCGACCGCCGACCCCATGCCGCGTTCGGCCATGCCGTGCGGGCAGCCGAAGTTCAGCTCGACCCCGTCGGCGCCGGTGTCCTCGATCCGGTGCAGGATCTCCTTCCACGACTCCTCGTCGCAGGGCACCATCAGGCTGATGACCAGCGCCCGGTCGGGCCAGTCGCGCTTGACCGCCTTGATCTCGCGCAGGTTCACCTCGAGCGGGCGGTCGGTGATCAGCTCGATATTGTTGAGCGCCATCACCTGCCGGTCGCCCGCATACATCACCCCGTAGCGCGGGCCGTTCACGTTCACCACCGGCGGGTCGGTGCCCAGCGTCTTCCACACCACCCCGCCCCAGCCGGCCTCGTAGGCGCGGCGGACGTTGTATTCCTTGTCCGTGGGCGGAGCCGAGGCCAGCCAGAACGGATTGGGCGACTTGATGCCGATGAAATCGGTTGCGAGATTGGCCATGTCTGTTCTCCCTCTCCCGCCTCAGGCCGCGCGCGCGGCGAGCATGCGGTGGATATCCTCGGCGGCATCGCGGCCATGGGCCACGGCGGTAACGGTCAGGTCCTCGCCCCCCGTCGCGCAGTCGCCCCCGGCCCAGACCCCGGGCAGCGAGGTGCGGCGGTTCTCGTCCGCGACGATCTTGCCGCCCTCCAGCCGCAGCCCCTCGGGGACGCCCTCGAGCGACTGGCCGATGGCCTTGAACACCTGATCGGCGCGCAGGCGGAAGGTCTCGCCGGTGCCGCGCAGGCCCTCGGGGCCCTCGGTGGTGTATTCGAACTCGACCTCGTTCACGGCGCCGGCGCCGTGGATCGCCCTGGGCATGGCATTGGTGACGATCTTCACCCCCGCGCTGGTCGCATGCTCCTGCTCGTGCAGCGAGGCGCCCATCCGGTCGCGGCCGCGGCGGTAGACCATGGTGACGTTCTCGGCCCCCAGCAGCCGCGACTGCACCGCGGCATCCACCGCAGTCATGCCGCCGCCGATCACCACCACGTCGCGGCCGATGGCGACCTCGGCGCGGCTTCCGGCCTGGCGCAGGGCGGCGATGAAATCGACCGCGTCCATCACCCCCTCATGGGCCTCGCCGCTGGCGCGCAGGGCGTTAACGCCCGCGAGCCCCATGCCGAGGAACACCGCGTCGAAACCGGCGCGCAGCCCGTCAAGGGTGATGTCGCGGCCCAGCGCCTGGCCGGATTCGACGGTGATGCCGCCGATCCCGAGCAGCCATTCGACCTCGCGCCGGGCGAAATCCTGCGTGGTCTTGTAGGTGGCGATGCCGTATTCGTTCAGGCCCCCGGCCTTGGGGCGGGCGTCGAAGATCGTCACCTGATGGCCGAGCCGCGCCAGCCGGTGCGCCGCCGCGAGCCCGGCCGGCCCGGCGCCGACCACCGCCACCCGCCGGCCGGTATCCGGCGCGCGGGCATAGGGCTGGCCCCGGTCCATTGCGTGGTCGGTGGCATGGCGCTGGAGGCGGCCGATCTCGACCGGCTTGCCCTCGGCGGCCTCGCGCACGCAGGCGCCCTCGCAGAGCTGTTCCACCGGGCAGACCCGGGCGCACATGCCGCCGAGGATGTTCTGGTCCCAGATCGTCACCGCCGCCGCATCCGGGGTGCCGGTGGCGATCTGGCGAATGAACAGCGGGATGTCGATTCCGGTCGGGCAGGCGGTGATGCAGGGCGCGTCGTGGCAGAAATAGCAGCGGTCGGCGGCGATCGCGGCCTCGTGCCGGTCGAGGGGCGGCGGATAGTCGGAGAAATTGCGGGCGAGGGTGTCGTCGGAAAGGCGCCCGGCAACGATTCCCGGCATCCGGTGGCTGGACATGCGTCTGGCTCCCTGAGTGGTCTGCGCTCAGGGTGCCACAGGCCATGGCTTTGACCAAACGATATTTATTCGCTCAGAGGTGGAAGGGCTCCACCACCTGCCGCCGGCCGAGCATCATCGCGTCGGCGACATGGAGCATCGGCCCCAGATCGACCTCGCGCGCGCCCGCGGCGACCAGCCCGGCCATCCGCGCATAGAGCGCCGGATATTCGCCCGCGATGCTGTCCGAGCCGGTGACCCGCTCGCCCTCGACCCAGAGCTCGTTGCCGCCGTGGCGCAGCGACATCTGGCCGTCGTCGGTGTCGAAATCCATGTCCCAAGTCTGCTCGCCCTCCTGCCGCCAGTCGAAATCGGCGCTGATCCCGCCCGAGAACGACAGCCGCGCGGCGATGGGCGTGAAGCAGTTGGCGGGAATGTCCAGTTCCGCCGAGGTGACATGCACCGGCTCGGGCAGGATATGGGTCAGGATCGAGAGCGCGTTGATGCCGGGATCGAACACCCCCATCCCGCCGGGCTCGAACACCCAGTGCTGGCCGGGGTGCCAGTGGCGCACGTCCTCGCGCCAGGTGACATGCGCGCACATCACCACCCGCGGGGCAAGCCACTCCCGCGCCGCCTCGACCGCGCGGGCCATGCGCGAATGCCAGCTCGTGAAGAGCGTGAGCCCGCGCTCGCCGGCCAGCCGCTCGAGCTCGGCCACCTCGCCCAGGGTCGCGCCCGGCGGCTTTTCCAGCATGACATGCCGCCCGGCCAGCAGCGCGGTCTGCGCATGGGCAAAGCGCGGCACCGGCGGCATGCACAGCGAGACCGTCTCGACATCGGGGCGCGCGGCGAGGAACGCCTCGAGGTCGCGGAACCCCTCGACCCCCTCGACGCCGCCGTTGCGGCTGACGGTGGCGGCCAGTTCCCAGTCGGGGCTGGCCGCGAGCGCTGGCACATGCTGGTCGCGGGCGATCCTGCCCACGCCGACAAGGGCGATCCTGCGGGGCATCAGTGCGACTCCCTCCCGACCGGATTGCCCCGGCAGCCCCTGAGGAAATCGAGATCGGCGCCGGTATCGGCCTGTTCGACATGTTCCTGATGCAGCCAGGCATAGCCCGAGGGCGGCCGCTCGTGCGACGGCTCCCAGGCGGTCAGACGGCGGGCGATCTCGTCCTCGGGCACGTCCAGATGCAGGCGGCGGTTCGGCACGTCGAGTTCGATCATGTCGCCGTCCCGCACGATGGCCAGCGGGCCGCCCGCCGCGGCCTCGGGGGCGCAGTGCAGGACCACGGTGCCATAGGCGGTGCCGGACATGCGGGCGTCCGAGATCCGCACCATGTCGGTGATCCCCTTGCGCAGCACCTTGGGCGGCAGGCCCATGTTGCCGACCTCGGCCATGCCGGGATAGCCCTTGGGGCCGCAGTTCTTCAGCACCATCACGCAGGTCTCGTCGATGTCGAGCGCCTCGTCCTCGATCCGGGCCTTGTAGTCGTCGATGCTCTCGAACACCACGGCGCGGCCGCGGTGGACCATCAGCTCCGGCGTGGCGGCCGAGGGTTTCAGCACCGCGCCCCGGGGCGCCAGGTTGCCCTTCAGCACCGCGATCCCGCCCGAGGCGGTGAGCGCGCGGTCGCGCGGCAGGATCACCTCCTCGTTCCAGTTCTTCACGTCCTGCACCTGCTCCCACATCGTCTGCCCCGAGACGGTGAGCGCATCGCGGTGCAGCAGCCCCTCCTCGCCCAGCCGCTTCAGCACCACCGGCAGGCCGCCGGCATAGAAGAACTCCTCCATCAGATACTTGCCCGAGGGCATCAGGTTCACGATGGTCGGCACCTCGCGGCCGCAGCGGTCCCAGTCCTCGAGGGTGAGATCCACCCCGACCCGGCCCGCCAGCGCGAGCAGGTGAATGACCGCATTGGTCGAGCCGCCGATGGCGGCATTGGTGCGGATCGCGTTCTCGAACGCCTCGCGGGTCAGGATGTCGGACGGCTTGAGGTCGTCCTTCACCATCTGCACGATGCGCCGCCCGGTCAGCTGCGCAATCATCCGCCGCCGGCTGTCGACCGCCGGGATCGCGGCATTGCCGGACAGGGCCATGCCCAGCGCCTCGGCCATCGAGGCCATGGAACTCGCGGTGCCCATGGTGTTGCACGATCCGGCCGAGCGCGACATCGCCACCTCGGCATCGAGGAATTCCTCGGTCGTCATCTCGCCGGCCTTCACGGCCTCGGAGAATTTCCAGATATGGGTGCCCGAGCCGATCCTTTCGCCGTGGAACCAGCCGTTCAGCATCGGCCCGCCGGTGACGATGATCGAGGGCACATCGGTCGAGGCCGCCGCCATCAGCAGCGAGGGCGTGGTCTTGTCGCAGCCGACCATGAGCACCGCGCCGTCGATCGGCAGGCCGCGCAACTGCTCCTCGATCGACATGGCGGCGAGGTTGCGGAACATCATCGCGGTGGGGCGGAAGCCCGATTCCGAGGTGGAAAAGGCCGGCACCTCGACCGGGAAACCGCCGGCCTCGTAGACGCCGTTCTTCACCTTCTCGACCAGCGGGTTCATGTGGGCGTTGCAGGGGGTGAGTTCGGAGAAGGTGTTCATCACCGCGATCACCGGCCGGCCGTCGAACAGATCGGCCGGGAAGCCCTGGTTGCGCATCCAGCCGCGGTGATAGATCGCGTCCTTGGTGGTGCCGCCGAACCATTCCTGCGAGCGCAGCCTGCGCGGCCAGGGGGCGGGGGTGAAGGTCTTGGCCATGTCGTCACCTCATCGGGGGCCGGCACGGCGGGGTGCCGCGGCCGGCCGGAAAGCGGGCCCGCGTCAGAGCGTCCGCACCGCCGCCACCCCCGCGTCGCCGGCGATGGCGAGCGGGTTCCTCAGCGGCAGGCCGAAGGCCGGGGACTCGATCTCGAACACGTCGCCCGGCTGCGTCCCGATCCCGTCCGCGACCGAGAGGGTCGCGGTGCCGAACATGTGGACATGCAGGTCGCCGGGCTGGCGGAACAGCGGATACTTGAAATGGTGATGCTCCAGATTGGCGAAGCTGTGCGACATGTTCGCCTCGCCGGACAGGAACGGCTTCTCCCAGATCACCGCGCCGTCGCGGCGGATGCGGCTCGTGCCCTCGATATGCGCGGGCAGCTCGCCCACGAGGATCTCGGGCCCGAAGGAACAGGGCCGGATCTTGGAGTGCGCGAGGTAGAGATAGTTGATCCGCTCCATGGCGTGATCGGAAAACTCGTTCGCCAGCGCCCAGCCGATCCGGGCCGGGGTGCCGTCCGGGCCGATGACGTAGATGCCGGCCACCTCGGGCTCCTCGCCGCCGTCGAGCGCGAAGGCCGGGCTGACCAGCGGCGCGCCGGGCGCCACCGCGCCGGCGCCGGTGCCCTTCCAGAACCATTCCGGCTGCACGCCGGGCAGGTCGGCGGGCTTGCCGTCCTCGAGCCCCATGCGGAACATCTTCATGCTGTCGGTGGCATCCTGCGCCGCGGCGGCGGCATGCATCGAATCGCGGGTCGCGGCGCTGCCCAGATGGGTGAGGCCGGTGCCGGTCAGGTGCATATGCGCGGGGTCGGGATGGCTGGCGGGCAGCAGCATCTTCCCCGCCGCAAGCAGCGCCCCCAGATCGACCGCATCGGCCAGCCCGTGGGCCATGATCACGTCGCGCAAGCGGCGGCCGCTGCCCGCCGCCTCGAGCGCGAGGTCATGGACCATGGCCCCGCTCCTGACCACATGGGCGGTGGTCCCCAGACGCACGACCGCAACCGGCCCGGCGTCGAGCATGACCTGCGACAGATGCATGATGCCTCCTCTGGGCGCCCCGCCAGGGCCCGGAGGGCCCCCGGCTCACGAGAGTCCGGCGCGCTGCGCAGGCTCATAGGCCAGGGACCGGGATTCTGCAACAAACGGCGTCAGCCGTCGACGCGGATCCGTTCGTTCTTCGGGTCGTAGGGGCTGTCCTCGGTCACCACCGCATCCCAGAGCCGGCCGAGCATCCGCAGCTTCAGCTTCTGCCCCGGCACCGCCAGGTCGGGGCGCAGGTAGCCCATGCCGATGGCCTTGCCGAAGGCGACCGAATATCCGCCCGAGGTCAGGCGGCCGACCATCTGCCCGTCGAGGACCAGCGCCTCCTTGCCCCAGGGATCGGCATCCTCGGGCCCGTCGATCAGCACCGTGACGCATTTCGCGCGCACCCCGGTCCTCTCCAGCGCGTCCTTGCCGTGGAACGCCTTGGACATGTCGATGAAGCGCGGCAGGTCGGCCTCGAGCGGGGTGAGGTCGCGGCCGAGGTCGTTGCCGAAGGCGCGATAGCTCTTCTCCTGCCGCAGCCAGTTCTGGGCCCGGGCACCGACGAGCTTCAGCCCCAGTGGCTCGCCCGCCTTCATCAGCAGGTCCCAGAGATAGTTCTGCATCTCGATCGGGTGATGCAGCTCCCAGCCCAGCTCGCCGGTATAGGCGACGCGGATCGCCTGCACCGGGCACATGCCCAGTTCGATCCGGCGCGCCGACAGCCACGGGAACCGCTTGTTCGAGAGCGCGGTTTCGGGATTCTCGTCGCGGATCACCGCCCCGAGCAGATCGCGCGACTTCGGCCCGGCGATGGCGAACACGCCCCACTGGGTGGTGACGTCCTGCACCTCGATACGGCCGAATTCCGGCTCCTTGTCCTCGACCGCCTTCTTCAGGAAGTCGGCGTCGTAATCCGACCAGGCCCCGGCCGAGACGAGATAGTATTCCTCCTCGCCGGTGCGCACGATGGTGTATTCGGTGCGCACCGTGCCGGCATCGGTCAGCGCATAGGTCAGGTTGATGCGGCCCACCTTCGGCAGCCTGTTGCAGGTGAACCAGTCGAGGAACGCAGTCGCGCCCGGGCCCTTGACCACATGCTTGGTGAAGGCGGTGGCATCGACCAGCCCCACCCCCTCGCGGATGGCGCGGGCTTCCTCGACCGCATATTGCCACCAGCCGCCATGGCGGAAGCTGCGGGAATTGTGGTCGAAATCCTCGGGCGCATCCTTGGGCCCGTAGTAGTTCGGCCGGTCCCAGCCATTCACCTGCCCGAATTGCGCGCCCGCGGCCTTCTGCCGGTCATGGGCGGGCGAGGTCCGCAGCGGCCGCGCCGCCTCGCGCTCCTCGTCGGGGTGGTGGAGGATGAAGACGTGGGCGTAGCTTTCCTCGTTCTTCGCCACCGCGTAATCGGTGGTCATCCACTGCCCGTAACGCTTGGGATCGAGCGAGGCCATGTCGATCTCGGCCTCGCCCTCGGTCATCATCTGGGCCAGGTAGTAGCCCGCGCCGCCCGCGGCGGTGATCCCGAACGAGAAGCCCTCGGCCAGCCACATGTTGCGCAGCCCCGGCGCCGGGCCGATCAGGGGGTTGCCGTCGGGCGTGTAGCAGATCGGGCCGTTGAAATCGTCCTTGAGCCCGACGTTCTCGGAGGTCGGGATCCGGTGGATCATCGCCATGTATTCTTCCTCGATCCGTTCCAGATCGAGCGGGAAGAGGTCGGCGCGGAAACTGTCGGGCACGCCGTAGCGGAACCGTGCCGGGGCGCCCTTCTCGTAGGGGCCGAGGATCCAGCCGCCGCGTTCCTCACGAACATACCATTTCGCATCGGCGTCGCGCAGCACCGGATGCTCGGGGTTGGACTTGCGCCATTCGACCAGCGCCGGATCAGGCTCGGTGACGATATACTGGTGCTCGACCGGGATCGCCGGGGTGCGGATGCCCAGCAGCCGGGCGGTGCGCTGCGCGTGGTTGCCGGTCGCGGTCACCACATGCTCGGCATGGATCGTGACCTTCTCCTCGCCGGCCACGAGGTTGCCGCCCCGCTCCTCCATGCGCGAGCAGGTGACGATCCATTCGTCGCCGGTCCAGAAGTAGCTGTCGACCTGCAGCTTGCGCTCGATGGTCGCGCCGTGCTGGCGGGCGCCCTTGGCCATGGCCTGGGTGACATCGGCGGGGTTGATATAGCCGTCCTGGGGATGGAACAGCGCACCCTTGAGATCCTCGGTGCGCACCAGCGGCCAGCGTTCGCCGATCTCCTTCGCGGTCAGGAACTCATGCTCGACCCCGGTGGTCTCGGCGACCGAGGAATAGAGCAGGAACTCGTCCATCCGCGCATCGGTCTGGGCCATGCGCAGGTTGCCGACCACGGCGAAACCGGCATTGAGCCCGGTCTCGGCCTCGAGGGTCTTGTAGAAATCGACCGAATACTTGTGGATATAGGTCGTCGCATAGGACATGTTGAAGATCGGCAGCAGCCCGGCCGCATGCCAGGTCGAGCCCGAGGTGAGCTCGTCACGCTCGATCAGCATGGTGTCCCAGCCCGCCTTGGCCAGATGGTAGGCGATGCCGGTCCCCACGGCACCGCCGCCGACGACCAGTGCCCGAACATGCGTCTTCATCGGTCGAATCCTCCCGTTCGCTTGCGCGCAATCTGACCGAAACCGGCCGCCCGTGCGCGCATCAGCCGACGCCCCTTGTCGCAAAAGCGACCCCCTCCCCCGCAGCCCGTCATTGCGGGCCGCAGGCGAATCCATCCATGCTTCCGGGGGGTGGATTGCCACGTCGCCTTCGGCTCCTCGCAATGACGGCACCGGGCGCCTCGACATCTTGTCGCCCGTTGCCCGCGCCCATAGAAAGGCCGCGAAGGGGGGCCGCCGATGCAGATCTGCCGCCGGGTCGGGGATATCCGCGCCGCCGTCGCGGGCTTTCGTGCCGCGCAGGCGCGGGTCGGTCTCGTGCCCACGATGGGGGCGCTGCA
>Ga0172382_10013187_pt1 | contig 10681 bp, 3 predicted proteins | sample Leawel138RmetaG_FD_122245 | JGI IMG/M metagenome (GOLD analysis project Ga0172382, IMG submission 122245) | Leachate microbial communities from a municipal landfill in Southern Ontario, Canada - Leachate well 138R metaG | ecosystem: Engineered > Solid waste > Landfill > Unclassified | place...
ATTCTCTTCTTTATTCTGATAACGTATTTGAAGACAAACACCATAAACTGATATTTACCACTCTTGTTGAAATTGCAAAACGATGGAAAGATTCTGATAATGAACACGATGCTGAAGAAAACAGTCGTTTTTGGGATTATATATCAAAACATTTAATAAATGAGGATTACATCAACCAAAAATTATATCATGCTTTCACAGACGTTATCTCGCAGTTGGGAAGAAGACACTTAATTCCTGTTGTTTTGACAGGCAAAAAGTACTATTCAACCCTGATGATGCATTCATTTTCGCCGAAGAATAGTCTTTTTTCATTTTATGACCTTTGTTATAATATTTTCAAAAAAGACTTGGATTTCGGTTTTACAAATGAAGATGAATGGCTTTGCGAGATAGTTGCTGCACAAATGAAAACTGTTTTAAGTGGTGGTTATCGTGAAGATAAAAAAGTTTCAATCGGTTCAAGTGCATATTCTATAAAAATTGGATTAAGGTCCTTTTCAGTAAATGAAGATTTATCTGGTGATTTTGTACAATTTATAAATGATACATTCTATCAAATCAATAAGCTTTTCAATAGAGAGCCTATTGATGAAAACACAAGATTAGAACGCTACATTGTAGAATGGTGGAAAAATAAAACAGAATCTGAAAAAGTATCTGATAATACGACTCGAAAAAAAAGAGTTCCTACTGTTTCAAAAGAAAATATTGTTGCGAGATATATTAGAGACGAAAATTCTGTTTTTCTCTACATCCCTTCAATTAGATTAGATGATGGTAACAGCATTGTGTCTCTTAAGGTTTTTGTGAATGGAGAACAGATTATTTCACAAGAAATAAGAACAAAACGAGGCGAATTAGTTGTTGCAACAAAACAAATTGAATTTGAATTGAATGATTTGTTGAGAAATTATAATACAATAAATCTAAGCATTGAAATTAAAGAAAATCATACTGTAATTTTTGATTCGGAAAGAAACAAAGCGACATCATTAAATAGAGAGTTTATTTTATTTGAGGGAGAAAACGAAGTTTTAAGTCAAATAAATAAGCCGACCAATTATTTTGTTTATTCCAAAGACATTGATTCGTTGAGAAGAATACCGGACGAATTGACAACTTATGGAACCAATTTATATAATATTTACCCTAAAGCTGGAGAAAGTTTATCGGGTTTAATAAAACAAGTATTTTTTGTTGATAAAACAAAAACCGCAAGCCTTGGTAAGACTGTTTGTTTAATAGGAAGTGAATTAAATATAGAGTGGTTCTTGGAAGATATTTCTTGTATTGTATATTCCAGCGGTGTCAAACTATTAGTTCCCGAAAATGCCAATTTAAAAGCATTGGAATTACGAATTGATAAGAAAGTTCACAAATTGCAAGAGCTAACCTTTGAAAGAATTGAAAGCGGATGCTATCAATTTGGATTAAAAGCACTAGGGTTGTTTCACGAAAATTATCCTACAGAAATCAATTTATATTCCTACGAAAAAGAATCAATGATTCTAAGCGAAACAATTATTGTTTTGCCGAATCTTGAAATACAGTTTAACCATCCATTTTATTACGGTGATTTAGAGCGAAAGCTGATTGTAAAAAACGGTGACGAAGCATTAGAATTAACGTGGAGTAATCAAGATAATGAAATAAGATGTCCCATCAATGACGGTATGCTGTTGATAAAAATTCCCTATCTAAGATGGAGAATAAACGATAATGAATGGCAAAATGAACCTATTAACAAAAAATTATGGTATAAAGATTTTTTGGTAAATGGAGATATATTAGAAATTGATAATCCCAAAGAAAATGATGACATTACAATATTCGGCAAGACAAATGGAAAACCGTTTGAAATTGTTAAAAATCAAAGTGGAAATTTTGAAATCGGGAGAGCAATCTACGCCAATGAGAGCATAACAGATATTTCTGTTTATATTGTTTTGGGAAAGGATTATTTTGAAATTTTTACTGTTTCCACAAAAGAACATTTTATTGCAAATCCATTGTCATATAGCGATGGTAAAGTTTTTTGGAATGTTGAAGATTCATTCGTAGGAGAAAAAAGCAATGAATTCTTCCTCATAATTAAATCAGCAGATAATAATTTCCGGTCGAAAATCAATTTCAAGAACAGTGAAATTAAAAATCTGCAAGACGATATATGTAAAATTCAGGTAAAAATTCTGGACAAAAATATTTTTTCAAAAGCAGAAAACTATCAACTAATTTATGAAGGAGAATTACTTATTGGTACACCTGAAAAACTTCGATTTAAGTACAAAAAGATTACACTATTAAGTGCAAACTGTTTTGACAGCAAAAAATCTGAATGGATTCCCTTCATACCTAAATACTTTATCGATAAATTAAAATATATACAAGAAGATGAAAACAATTACTACACAGGACAATTGTGTGTAATAGACAAAAATGGAGAAACAAGAGTGATAAGTACTATGATAAATGAAAAAGGGACATATGATAAAACTAATCCTGTCAGAATTGAATTGAGAGACAACAGCACACTTTGGTTAGTGGCAGGCTGGGAAGGTGGTAATGATTTTATTGGCAATTTATTCTGCGATAAATTGCGTAGAGGTATTTGCAATATTCAAAAACAGGATAATTATTATGGTGAAATAAACCTATACAAATTTAAGGAAGAAGATAATGTTTAATCCGGCAAAAGCAGCAGACGAAATCAAGAAAGAATATATTGGGTATATTAATACTACGTTTCATTTTCGTAATCAAAATCTGCAAAAAAAACTACTTGAAGAGTTAGATAAAACTGTTTCTAACGGTCCTTACGTTGAAATTAAGGATTCATTCAAGTCTGGAAAATCAATTGACGAATTGATTAAAAACGGAACATTATCGCCGCTTTTCACAGATTTAGAAAGAAATAAAAAATACCCACCAAAACTTCCTATTTCTCGACCTCTGTATTTGCATCAAGAAAAGGCAGTTGAAAAAATAGTTTTAGGAAATAATGTAGTAGTATCAACTGGAACAGGTAGTGGTAAAACAAATTGCTTTTTAATACCAGTCATCAACGAATTGCTCCGAGAAAAGGAAAAAGGGCAACTGAATGATGGAGTTAGGGCAATTTTCATTTATCCCATGAATGCTTTGGCTAATGACCAAATTAAAGGACTACGTGAAATTCTGATGGCATACCCTGATATTCGTTTTGGAGTATATAATGGCGGTACAGAGAACAGAGAAACGGATGCTATTAAGCTTTATGAAGCAATGTATGCCAACGAAAAATATCCAGAATTAAGAAAGAGATTGCCAAATGAGGAAGTTTCTCGTGAAAGAATGAAAGAACGACCACCCCATATTTTGTTTACAAACTATGCAATGTTAGAACACATGCTTTTTCGACCAGGTGATGATTCAATATTCAGTAATTCCAATTTTAAGTTTGTAGTATTAGACGAAGCACACGTCTATGCAGGAGCAACCGGTATTGAAACTGCATTTTTGATGGGAAGGTTAAAAGGAAGAATAACAGGAGAAAAGAAACCTCAATTTATTTTAACCTCTGCAACATTGGGAGATGGAAGTATTGCAAGTAATAAGAGAGTTGTAGAATTTGCGGAACGATTAACAGGATGTAATTATAATACTGACGAGATTATTACAGCTTATCGTGATAACTCACAAAAATCATCTGAAATTTATCAGTACCCGATTCAACTTTTTACTGATTTAGCAAATGAGGAAAATTTCTTTAATGATATTTTAAATAAGTACAACCTTGATTTTACATACTCTCAAGGAAGAGAGGCAGAAATATTATATGATATCATTTCTTCTTCCAGTTTGTATGCTAAAATGAGAAACAAAGGGAGTTTGTTAAAACTCATTGATTTTGCTGAACAACTTGAAATTACAAGTCAGGAAGCGGTAAGATTTATTGCGTTGTGTGCGAAGGCAAGAAAAAACGGGAAACCGCTAATTGATATTCGATATCATTATTTTCTCAAAGCACTTGATGGCTGTTATTTAGCACTTGACTATGAAAATAGTTTGTCGCTAATAAGAAAAGACCATTTCCCTCTTTCGTATGAAAAAACAGCAAAAATGTTTGAAATTGCTGTTTGTGAAGATTGTGGGGAGATTGCTATTCTTGGAAAGGTTTCAAATGGCAAACTGGTAAGAGCAAGTAATTTGGATGAACGGAGTTTTTATCAAGTGCAATACAACCAAGATTTATATGAAGACGAGGAAGAAAATTGTAAAGATGATTTCAAAACAAAAACTAAGAAGGAAAAAGAAGATACTGTTTTTTATTTATGTAAAACCTGCGGTGCCATCGTAGCAGATGACGAAGTTCACAATAGTTGGTGTACTTGCGGAAACACTCAAAAAATAAAGATTTCAAAATTACCCAAAGATGACTGTTTAAATTGTGGTGGAACTTTGAGACGCTTTAATTTGGGGTATGATGCAGCCACTGGAGTTGTTGCGACATCTTTATACGAACAAATACCAGAATATAAATTTGACATTGAAGAAAACGCCGAAAAACAATCAACAAATAATCCATTTTTACAAAAAACCGAAAAGAAAAAAAGTAAATCCAGAACGGGAAGTCAATTTTTGATTTTCTCAGACAGCCGTCAAGGTGCTGCAAAATTTGCTTGTTTTTTAAGTGATTCATACAAAGAATTCTTACGCCGTCGTGGAATTTGGAATGTTGTAACACAAGAAGAAAATAATTACAGGAATGGTATTGGGATAAGCGATTTTGTAAGTGTACTTGACAATTATTATTCAGGATTAAATTTGTTTCGCAAAAGCAATTCCGACAATATAGAATCGTCAATTACCGAAAATCGACGTAATGCCTGGGTTGCGGTGCTCAACGAGCTTTATAATTGCAACCGTGATACCTCACTCGTTTCATTGGGTAAAATTTCTTTTGAATATCTTGGAAACAGTGAAGATATAATTCAGGTGGTTGTCAATAATTTTAATCTTTCAAAACAGGACGCAAAGAACTTCCTAAACTTCCTTGCTTTTGAAATAGTACGTTCGGCTGCAATTTTTACAGATAAAATATCAGATATAAATCCTAGTGATAGAGAATACTTGTATTTTACACCAAATCAGAAAATTATAACAAAATACAAGGATAATTCAGTTTTTAATTCTCAAGGGTTCATGCCTACACCAAGAACATTGAAAAGCGGAGAGAAAAAATATTATCGTTCGAATAAATTATTGCTCACAACTAAAATTCTCAAACTGGATGATGATAAAGCTGTTGAGTTTTTAGGTAACTACTGGGATTATTTGGTATCAGACAATAACAAAAACAAACTCCAAACAAATGATGGTAAAGGATATTTTGTACCCGCAAATTATTTCAAAACAAACTTAGGTAAAAATGCAATTCTGTGGAAGTGCCAAAAGTGCGGAAAAGTAACTCAATTTAATATTGGAAACAATTGTATTCAAATTGGCTGTGAAGGTAATTTGGAAAGACTAAATTCAAAAGAGTTTTGCAGCGACAATTATTATGCATTGTTATATGATAGCGAAAAAGTATCCCCTTTATTTGTTAAGGAACATACCGCTCAACTTGCTAAAAAGGATGCATTAGATTATCAGCAACAATTTATCCGAAAAGAAATTAACGCTCTTTCCTGTTCTACCACGTTTGAAATGGGAGTTGATGTTGGAGATTTGGAAACCGTTTTTTTACGTAATATTCCACCACTTGCTTCAAATTATGCTCAAAGAGTTGGTCGTGCAGGTAGAAGTATAGATGCAGCCGCATTTGCATTGACATTTGCGAGGTTAAGTTCTCATGACTTTACTTTTTTTGATAGTCCAAAAGAAATGATAAATGGAATGATTTATCCACCAAACTTTATTTTGGATAATGAGAAAATTTTAAAACGTCATGTCTATGCTGTGGCTTTAAGCTTATACTTGAAAATCAATCCAGATTTGTATTCCGCTAATAATGCGAAACCATTTATTAACGAAAAGGGATATGTGGGTTTCATTGACTGGCTTAACTCTGAACCAATTGAATTATCCGATTTATTAAGAAATTCTATTGCAATCACAAATAAACAACTGAAAGACAAATACATCAATAGTTTTGAATGGTTAGACGATTTTATTGGAGAGCAAGGAACATTTTCGAAAATTATAAAGGAGTTTGAACAGAATGTTGAGTATTTAAAAAAGGAATACGAAAAGGCAATGCGGGCAAGAGATGAAAAAACTGCTTCTATATTTAGTCGTAAATTAGACAGGTACCAAAAAAACGATTTGATTGATTTTCTTGTTCGAGGCAATATTCTTCCAAAATATGGTTTCCCTATTGATTCAGTAGAATTAACACAAAACATTGCAGCACAAAGTTTCAAATCTTTAAATCTAAGTCGCGATTTATCAGTTGCTATTGCCGAATATGCTCCGTCTTCGGAAGTGGTTGCCGATGGGGGCTTATATAAAAGCCGTTACATTAGAAAACCCATTGTAAACAAAAGCGAAATGAGCGACTTCGAAACAGCATATCTTTCAAAATGTCCCGATTGTGAGAACATGAATTATTCTAAAATGCCAATCGGTTCAGATGGAATACCTTGTGCTATTTGTGGTAAAGAACTAAAAAACAGAGATTTTTATAAAAGCATTGAGCCGAGAGCAGGTTTTATTGCAGAAGAGGAAATAAAAGATGTTCCGCTTAGTTCACAAGAACGAAAATATAAAACAGAAGCCATCTATATTGGTGACAAGACAGCGTACCCAATTAGTAAATATGAATATGAATTTGAAAACATCAAATTAGAAGTTGAATCAACTGCGAATGATTCTCTTGTTGTTAAATCTACTGATTTTTTCTATGTGTGTCCAAAATGTGGATATTCAATTGCAAGTGATGAAGCAAGTAAATTGTCAGAATATGAAGATTATAAATCCGGCGTCACTCGTATTGAAAGAAATACTAACGGACATAAAAATCCTTTTGGGAAAGGAAAATGTGTAAATACTTCACTCACAAGATATAGTTTGCATCATGAATTTAAGACAGATGTGGCAAAAATATCTTTTGGTTGCGACACTTCAGACTATCCAACAATGTTGTCGGTTATGTATGCTCTACTTAATTCTTTTGCACATGAACTTAACATTGAAAGACGAGATATCAAGGCTTGTTTAACTTTTAAGATTTCAAACGGAAGAACAGAACATAAAATAATAATTTACGATGCAGTTCCGGGTGGTGCAGGACATTCAAGACGTCTTGTAACAGAAGATGGAGAAGTATTAAAAGTGGTAATAAAAAGAGCAATAAATTTATTGGATTCTTGTGAATGCTCTCCTTCTTGCTATCGTTGTTTACGAAATTATGAAAACCAAAAAATACACGAAATTCTTGACAGAGAAAATGCCTTGAATTTTTTAAAACAATTAGCAAAAATTTAAACATAAGAAAATGATAAAGAGCCTTCCCACAGTCGTAAGCACATTTGCAAGCCCGCTCAAGCCAACGCTCAAACCAAAGGCTTGCAAAAGAGCTTCCGCCTTTCCTGCCCACGTAACCGCCTTTCAGGACGGTTTAAGGATTGCCCACGCTCAGAAAAACAAAATAAATTTGTGCTTCGTGGATAAGTTGGTGTAATTTGACAGAAATTAAAATGAGAGCTAAATGACAGATAAACAGACGGGAAACAATGAACACCAGCCCCTAACAAGCGGTATAGTTAATTGCCGGTGCAGTGCGTGTTCGAGCGGCACAGCTCGTATCAAAAGTAGTTGTAACTTGATAGGAAAGTGCTTCGAAATCGGCAACTAACCATACCGCCTAACGTTAACACACATAAAAATTTTGAAAAATATGAAACGACATTTAGTAATCTTGACTTTTGCTTTTTTGACATTGAATTCATGTAATAATGAAGTTAAAAAAGAACTAACTGGAAATAGTTTTACTATCTGGAAAACAGATGTAAATGGAAATAAAATTGAAAAGTCAGAATACAAACAATTTGACGAGAAAGGTAATTTGCTGAAATGGATTCAATTTGGAAATGGCAATGCTCTTGTTGACAGTTTTTCCTATGAATACAAAGACAACTTATTAATTAAGAAATTCAGATTTACTAATGGCGTTCTTTTTTCACAGACAACTTTTGAATATAATGAAAACAATATGTTAAAGTTGGAAACGGAATTTGATCGCAATAATGTATTTCAATCAAGTTCAAAACATATTTATCTTGCTGACAATGTTAAAGCAATTGAAAATTATAGTAATTCAAATGAATTATACAGCATTGACTCATTGAAATATGACAATAAAGGAAACTTAATTGAAGAAACTCAATTTTTATCTGATGGCTATTGGTTTCAGCATCATACTTACGAATTTGACAACAATAATAATTTAATTATTCAAAAATCTGAAGCCAATCCTGAATTTGACGGAGTTGGAATTGTTGAATATAAATTTGAATATAATGCTGAAAATAAAAAAGTTAAAAAGACAGCAAATGTACCTGATACTGGACTTGAATATTATTATTATGAATATGACAAGTAATTTTTACGTGTGTTAACAGCGGCTCTAAAAAAATGCGGGGTGACGGAATACTCAAACATTTTTACTACTTTTAACATTATTAACAGCGGATAGGGAAACAGGGCAAAATCCCGCACTTTTCTAAGCCGCGACCGTTAGCTGCAAGCTTAAAAAAGACCCCTACATTCTATAAAACAATGAATATGTTCAAACGGAAGAAATTAAAAGAAGTGAAGTCAGAAATGGAAGAAGCTAAAGAAAAAAGTAAAGTAGTAATTAATGAAAGACCAAGGATTTGTTGTATTGATATCGACGAGAAGGTAGTAAAGAATCTATGTGAATCAGGCTTTAATGTATATTCTGGGACTCTTGGAAATAAAGTAAAAGTTCCTAACAAAGGACGACACGATAATCACCAACTACTTTTAAATTATGATTTCCCTGCAAATATTCATGAATATGACATTTTTATAATTGATTTAAAGAATGGTAAAACTATTGATTATAAACCAGAAGACCATTTTAGAGAAAATCATACAGGGAAAAGTGCAATTTCTCTATTATCAAGTTACCCAGAGACTATTTTTGACCCGAGACCTTTAAGTAGTGTCATTCTACATAGACAATTAAGTCAAATAGGCTCTCGTCCCCATATGATAATTACTTTTACAATGGAATCATATGAAATAGAATATGAAACAATAATAATTTCCGAGGGGTCTGCTAGAAGAAATAGTTCTGAAAAGCATCACATTTATTCTTATGCTGGATATGTTCCGTTATCTGAACCAAAATACGGAAAGGAAATGATTATTGAGGATATGCGCCAAGATTTAAAGAATATGTTGGAGAAGAGCTTGAAAGACTCAACTTACAGTCAGACGTTCCATCATCCAACAACCTGGTCAAACGAGTCAAGAATTCCAGACCCGAAATACAAACCACTTGTTAAAAATTCAAGCAATGACATTGTATCATTTATTGAAAAACGGGAAGAATTGTTCTTATTTTATTTTCCTCAGATTAGTGACAAGAAAGAATTTCTGTATGATTTTCTAACAAAACAGGCACCTGATTTATTACCTGATTTATTTCCATTTTCAACAACATTTAGTTGGAAACAAAATCAAGATTATTGGCTTCCAAATCACAATGAACTACTAAATGATAAAGAATTAATAGAGAAAGAATACAAAGCAAAAATTAACTCAAAAGAAAAAGAGATTGAATCTAACTTGAGAAAATATTCTTTCCTTCATGATATTTTATCAGAATCAGGAGATGAATTAGTAAAAGCATTAGAGAAGTATCTAAAATGGTTGGGATTTGAAAATGTTATTAATGTGGACGAGCAAAATACTGAAAATACTGTTTTAGAAGAAGATATCCAGATTGAATTAGAGAATGGGTTATTGATAATAGAATGTAAGGGTATAGGAGGGACATCGACAGATTCAGATTGTAGTCAAATATCTAAAATCAAATACAGAAGATGCAAGGAAAGAAATAGCTTTGATGTTTATGCATTGTACATTGTAAATCACCAAAGGTATCTTCCTCCGCTAAATCGTAAAAATCCACCATTTACGGAAAATCAAATACAAGATGCAGTTAATGACGAAAGAGGGCTACTTACAACTTGGCAACTTTTTAATCTCTATGAGGAAATTGAAAACGGACTGATTGACAAAAATAGAGCTCGTCAAGAATTATTAAAATATGGTTATGTGGAGATAAAACCCGATGTTCAAGAGATAATAGATGAGCCTAAGGAATTCTTCAAGGATGGTCGAGTTTGCATCGTTAATATAAAGAATATTGAACTTAAGCTTGGTGAAGAAATTTTAATTGAAAAGAATGGGAAATTCATATCTGCAACAATTGAAGGCATTCAACTTGATGGAAAACCTGTTAGTGCGGTTTCATCTGGTGAAGTTGGATTACAATTAAATAAGTCAATTAAAAAGAAATCAATACTTTGGAAAAAAGCCAGCAGCTAACAAAGTGTAAATGCCATAAGGGTTTCAGAGGTATGCGAAGGTCAGAAGTCCGCTTTAACTTTTCGTGTAACTTGATAGGAAATCACCCGCAATCCCTTACGGCACTTACACTCGACCG
>Ga0172382_10013188_pt1 | contig 10680 bp, 18 predicted proteins | sample Leawel138RmetaG_FD_122245 | JGI IMG/M metagenome (GOLD analysis project Ga0172382, IMG submission 122245) | Leachate microbial communities from a municipal landfill in Southern Ontario, Canada - Leachate well 138R metaG | ecosystem: Engineered > Solid waste > Landfill > Unclassified | place...
AAGTATGAAGACCCGCGCACCGAAGGCGGCCTGCAAGCCTTGGTAGACGCGGAGCTACTGACGCCGCAGCGAAAAGCAGAGATTGTCGCGGCGATGCAGCCCGCAACCGAAACCACCTGACCCGGCCCCACGGCGGGTTTCTTCTTTTATGGCCACCGAGTGGGGTTTTTTAATTTTCACGCACGGAGCAAAGATGCCGCCGATAACTGATCCGCAAATCGCACGGCTGATGGAGCGGGTGGACACTATCGCAAAAGGGATGGACGAGTTGAAGCCCTTGGTGGCTGCACTCGTCACGCTTCAAGCCGAGCATCAACACCTGACGGATCACATCAAGCAACTCAACACGATTGCAGAGATGCGTGGCGCGGCAATGCATCAGATTGACAAGCGCGTGGTCGTCCTGGAGCGCTGGCACAAGGCCACGATCTGGTGCACCGGCATCGCGATATCGGTCGTGTTGGCGCTCGGCGGATACACAAAGCAGTTTATTGACTCTATCGACGCAGACCGGCGCGACACACGGCACCGGCTCACTGCGCTGGAATTTATCGTCAGCGGCCCTCAGTACGAGCGGGCCATGGAACAGGAGCGGCCCGTGGCGGCCGGGAGTAAATAAGCATGAAGCAACTACCTCGCGGAATCCGCAACTTTAACCCGGGGAACATCGAGCTTGGCGATCCCTGGCAAGGGATGGCCGATCGGCAGACTGACGGCCGTTTCGCGCAATTCAAGTCTCCCGCTTACGGCATCCGTGCCATCGCTCGCACACTCATCACCTACCAGGACAAGCATGGCATCCGCACTGTGACAGCAGCAATCAACCGCTGGGCACCACCCGTGGAGAACGACACCGGGGAGTATGTGCGGGCCGTGCAACGCGCTGTGGGCGGCGATCTGGTGGACATGCACGACTATCAGTACCTGCGCCCGCTGGTCGAGGCCATCATCCGGCACGAAAACGGCGTAGGTCCGATGAAGACAGCGAACACGTGGTATGACGCGGCCACCATCGATGAGGGGCTGCGGATGGCCGGTGTGCGTCCGCCGGCAACGCAGGCGGTCAAGGTGCCAGTCACGAAAGAGACGGTCGGCGCATCGGCTACAGGCGCGGTGGGCGCGCTCGAACTGGCCGACGCACTGCCCACAGTCGTTGCTGCCGTCAAAAGCTCTGAGGACCATCTGTCGAGCGGACAAATGGTGCGGATTGTCATTGGCGTGTTTCTGGTGGCTGCGGCTGTTTTTATCGCCTATGGGCAGGTGAAGAAACACAAGTCCGGGGTGCTGTGATGTGGGCCGCGCTGTGGGCCAGGGTGCAGGGCTGGCTGCTGATGGCCGGGGCCGTTCTGCTGGTGCTGGTGGGGGCGTATGCAGCAGGTGGGCGCGCTGCCCGCCGGTCGGTGGAGTTAGATAGATCGCGAGCCGATGCGAAAATGCGAGGTAAGGCGGATGAAGTCGATAGGGAAATATCTGCGCTGGATGATGATGCTGTGCGTCGTCGTGCTAACGAGCACTGGGTGCGCGGTGACAGGCGGTAGCTACTGCGATATCGCCAAGCCCATATGGTGGGCGTCGAGCGACGAGCTGGCAGCTACGCCAGATGGGATAGTGCGGCAAGTGGTGGCGCACAATGAGAGGTGGCGGGCGGTGTGCGAATAGCCATCACGGTCGCCCCCTCATATCCACCGGAATCATATCCATCACATTCTCCGGCGCAAAAATCTGGTATCCGATGCTGCCGCTTATTTGTGCATACTCCATTGCTGCCGCCGCTGCTGCTCCGGCCCCCCAGACATCACGCGGCTTGTTGTAACGATCGCGCGAGTTAGCGTCAGACTTGACAAGATAGCGGCCGGGCATTGACGGGTATTCGACAACGGTAATGATTGTGCGCATCTCAGCATTCCCCGTTTGCAATTGGGCCGTACATCGAAATGCTCGCCGGCCGAATCGGCTCTGCGGTTGAACGAAACTTCACTGCGAGGGCGCGGCAGGCTCGCCGTCCGTCCGGCGTGTTTCGAGCGGCTTTCCCGGCACGGAAGATACCCTCTCGGCCTTCTTCGCGCGGGTTCGCTTGCTTGATGCTGCGCCCGACGAATCCGTCAACGAATACTTCTGCGTCGCGACCCGTGTAGCCGGATTCGGCGGCAAATTGTTGTGCTGCTGCGGCGACGCCGGCGCGCTCGCAATCTTCTGTAAACTCTGCCGCTGCGGCTTCTTCGCGCTCTCGTACAGCACGGTAGAGCGTTTTCATGTCGCGGGAGAACGCTTCGCCCGGGGTATCGGCTACATAGTGACCCCACCTGACAGTGTAGACCCCCGGGCTCGGATCGTTGGAAAGTGTGCTGATGTAGTCGAAGCCTTGCGCTTCGAGCTCATCACTGAAACTTTCAACGCTGTTGTAGTCATGTAATTCGCGCTGGCCTACGATGTTGATTTTTCTCATGGCTCTCTCCGGTATCTGTTTCGATCACTGTGACTACAGTATAGACTAAAGAAGTTAGTCAGTGCAAGTAGGGGATAACCCGGTAATCCCGGCAGCGAGTGCGGCGCATGCCAGTTCGGTGCGGCGGTCGATGGTTGTGGGCTTGCCGGTCGAAAAAGATGCGCCGCGCTCCAATGCTTGGTAAGCCGGGAGAGACATACCAAGCGCCGCCGCAGCAGCGCGTTGCGAGAGGCCCATATCGGAGCGCCATTGTTTTAGGTCGTCGTGTGTCATGGTGTGATCGTGGCACGACTAACGGAGCTAGTCAATCCGATTAATCAGCCACAGCACTGCAGCGAGTAGGGCGCCGGCTATGTAAAACAGGAAGGGGATATATTCGACTGGCATGCGGGGATGATGCCGGAATCGCGGAGTCGCCGGTATTGTGGAAAACCGAGGGTGGTGCGCCCCAAGAACGCAAAAAACCCGCTCGGTGGCGGGGCTGGTGGTGGGGGAAATATTGACATACTAGAGGCAAAACAGGGCATTTGCCGCACTCTGCGCGAATCATAACACCTTGATTTATAACGACTCCCTATGATGTGTTTTCTACGGTAGCTTACTCTTAATCCGTTGGTCGAAGGTTCGAGCCCTTCACGGCCCACCAACAAAATCAAGCACTTACGCCACTTCTAACCGGAGTGGCGTTTTTGTTGGTGGGGGAAATATTGACATACCCCCATCACGCCGCCTTCCTGCCGATCTTATCCAGTGCCGTCCTCAGTGAGTCTGTCGCAAGATGACTGTATCGCTTCGTGCTGGTTGCCGACTTGTGCCCCAGCACGGCGCCCACCGTGTACAGATCGACGCCCGCGTTGATCATTTCCGACGCGGCAGAGTGGCGCAAATCATGAAAGTGCAGCCAGTCCATGCCGACGGCCCTTCTGGCTTCTCTGAAGTATTTGCTCATCTTGCTGGACTCTCGCATCCGAACCTTCAGGCACACCCGGACGCGGGGATGAACGGGCACATGGCGGGGCTCGCCGTTCTTTGTGTCGTCCAACAGGAACGCTTCGGGAGTTCTGCGGGCCTTGATGATCTCCCCCAAACGCATTCCGCTGTAGAAGGCGATGCGGATTGCAGCACGGGTAGAGCGACATCGACAGGCGCGGGCGACTTCAAGCATCTGACGGCGGTCGATGAAGAAGCGGCGCTCGTTTCGCACGGTCGGCACAATGACCCTAGCCGCCGGGTCGTGTTCGCACATGCCATGATGCTTCCAGCCGTAGCGGCACGCGCTGGTCAGATACCTGATGCGATTGCGAATGGTCGCGGCTGATAGCGGACCGCCATCCTCCTTGCGGCCTTTCGCGGCATACTCCTTGCAGACCTCAGGAAGCTCTGTAATCGGGCGCCCTTGGTAGGCCCAAAACATCTGGGCCAGCTCACCAATGATGTTGTCGCCTGACTTAAGCTTTGGCACCCGCTCCTTGAGATAGATCGCTACTGCGTCCTCTATCCCGTATTCGTGCCGTTCGACACGAGTTGCAACGGCGTAGAGTCTCGCCGACTCCTGGCGGTCGTAGGCGTCAGCTTGGGCTCGCGTCCACGTCTTCGGAAGTAGTTTTCGAGCCCGGACCCGCTTGCCTTCAATTTTTCGGTCGAACTCAAAAATGTAGCAACCTCTTTCTTTATCTCGGTATATCGACATTGCTGTAGGTACTCCGTCAAATCCTCGGTCGAGAAAACGATTCTGCGGCCTATGCGATGGCAGGGTATCGGACCGGCCGGGGCCGCTAGATCGTACACGGTGCGCGGCGACACGCCTAAACGCTTCGCCGCCTCGATCACTGATAGCATTTCGTCTCCCAAAAAACTAGCGCCCACTTGGGCGCTTAAGTTCCATTCCCTGGCCGTCACTCTCAGGACGGCGGTGATGCGCTCAGCCACCCCCGCGCGCTCCCTCAACAGCCCGGCGGCGCGCGATGATGCGAGCGCCACTGCTTGTGATGTAGCACTGCACCCAGCGGCCCTCGACTCGTACCCATCGGATCACTGCTCTCTCCCTTGCGCCAGCGCGATCATCTCCAGTGCCGCTGCGTAGACGTAGGGTTTCAGATCGTCGTGGCCGGGCTTGATCGTGTAGCCGTGCTTGAGCAGGATGGCGCGGATTTCGTCTTTGGTGAGCGCCTTCACTGGATCAGCAGTATTCCGGGAATTCCGGATAACTGGCTCGGCGGGCTGGCCGTAGCGGGCGAGTAGGGCGCGTGAATACTCTACGTGACTCATAAGGAACGGCGCGCCACCAAACGGCTTGTGGGCTTCGTCCCATATCGCGGCCATTTCTGCATTACTCGGCACCTTCACCGGCTCGGCGGGCTGTTGGCTCCTGAGCTTGTTCAGTTCAGACACGCACCGCCCTACAGCTTGGTTCCAGTAGCTGGTATCCCAATCAGTGTCATTGCTGTGCAATGCAGAGATCGCCTGAATTGCCACCTCCAGGTTGACCGAGTTCTCGGCGGGTTGTGGATTATTGCCAGGGCAGTCGCACTCCCTGCCTGCCATCCCCATTCCGTTATGCCCGCGCTCGCAATCGCATAATTTCACCGGCTCACCCCTGCGCTTGCGGTCGGCTTTTATGGCGGCGACATGATCCTCATACGTCACGTAGTCGCCTTCCGGGTCCTCGTGTATTGGGTATGCGATATCGCCGCTAACGGTGTAGCGCTTGATGCTGTCAATTGTCATGATCTTTTCCTTTCCGTCGAGCATCACACTGGCCATCCTCCGTAACGACGCAGCGCCCCTCGACCTCATACGCGCAAAACGTAGAGCATTGCTGTCTAGGTAGATTGGCTTGCTTGCGTATCGCGGCCTGCTTTTCCGCATCGCGCCTTGCATCGGCTGTCGTGTACCAAGTCATTAGGACTCCCCCTCAGTGCGGCGGGCGTGGTCGATGGCTTCACTCAGGCCAAGAGGCTCATCGGTTTTATCGCGCCACGTAATTTCAGCTCGGATTGTCCTGTCGCCTTTGAACTGACTCGACATACGGCAGTAGACGCTAAAACGTTCCGACTCGAAGCACTCACCGTCATAGGCTTGTTGAAGCTTGGCGAGCAGGCAGCGATACCTTTCAGCATCCTCCCGATCCTGCGATTGCAGGGCTTCAAGCTCTTTCTTATATTCAACACAGCGGTGATATGCCATCGCTACATCGTTCTGGATGGCTTGAGAAATCACGCCGGTTTCGTATCCTCTTCCAGAAAGAAAGAATGCCGCCTTCTCCTCGTCGGTTTTCAGGTCACAAAATAGCTTGTCCATTACCCTTCCTTGACGATTTGGATGATTCTGCGATTGCAGGGCGGCTCGGGCTTGCCATGCTGCCCACGCGGTCTGGGTGAAGCTCGATGAATATTCACCGGCGCTGTGGCGGTGCAGCTCGAAACTGTTCTGCGCCCACGCCTCAAAGTCGGCGCGCTCTTGTTCGGTGTTCATGTTGGTTCCTTTGGTATGAGGGTGCGGATGGCCCCTGCGCACTCTGTTGGATGCATCCTGCGTTCAGCGAAGCGATCACATAGCGCTGCGGCATCTTCCAACGCCTCGCGCACCTTGGCAGCGGCGTAGGCTTTCATCTGAGACGCGGTGTAGCCGTGCACATGGCCGTATCGGTAGTCGTTCGGCATTACCGTGCGCAGCACCACCGGCTCCGGAATCGTTACCTTGCTCATGGCTGCTTCTCCATTGCCGCATCGATTGCAGCACGTAAGCTGTGTAGGTTTTCGGTGACGCACTCTGTCGGCAACTGGACATTGCCGATACTGTTGTTGGGGTCTGCGAGCCAATCCAGCCGCTCCGCATCCCGCTTCCACGCCTGCACCTGCTCAGATTGCAGGACGGCTTGCTCGATGGCGCTCTGGCCCTCAACCATCTTCTGAATTGTCCTTTTCGCCTCGCACAAAATAAGCGTGGTGGAATCTTCGCCGCCATTTCGCTCTATCCAGTCGTCTATGCGGGCAATCGCGTATTCGGGCGATAGGTACTCTTGCTTGAAGGTCGTCATAGTTGCTCCTGTTGGTTGAGGGCTGCGCGGGCGATACCTCGAATCTCCACCAGTCTTGGCGCGCAGTCTCTCGCCGCATGATCTTCATCGCAGATATCGGCTGCAGATTGCAGCGTCTCCCGCAACCGCTCAACCTCCGCCTCCCGCTCTGCCAGACGCTCCCTGTACGCTTGCAGCACGTCATCGAGATACGCAGCTATTCTGCGGTGCTCATCGTGATCTGCGAGTAGCGCTCGCAAATCGGCACTGGTTGTCGTGATGTGACAGTCCTCGCCCAGCGCGTCAGCCGAAGCAACCGATGCCCGCAGGCCTTTGTGCGTTTCACCCATTTCCGTCTCCGTTCAGTGCGGCGCGCGCAAGCCGGATAGTGCCCAGGCTGGTCACGCCACTTTCCATGCTTGCAACGGCGCATTCGAGCGCATGTCGCAGCCGGCCGATCTCTGAGTGTGCTGATTCGTTGAGTTTGGCCTGGTGCTTGATGATGTCGTCCTTGTCTGCCATCTGCTGCTTCAGCCATTCAATCTCTGTATTCGCCGTGCTCAGCAGCACGCGCAGTTCGTCTTCGGTTGTGAGGCACTTATGTCTTATTTCGACTGGCATGTTGATTCTCCTTCGTGTATTTGCCCGTAGAGTGCGGCCATCAGCGGGTCCCTGCGCCGGGTTCTTGCGGCGAGCTCCCACAGCCTTGCGAGAGATTTCTTCATGAGCAGCTCATAAGCCTCCGGGTCGCGCGCTTTCAGGCGATTCCGCCACCGTGTCTGTTTTTCAGTGTTCGTGATTGGCTTCAGGCGGCATTCAGCGTCCGGCGCGCTGCCCTTTCGGTAGTACGCTGTCGGAATGCTGTTGGGGGTCGGTTTCACCCACTTGCTAATGCGGATGACGCGCTCTTTGTGCAGCCGGGTAATCCAGCCCTGTACGGTGGTTTTCGACAGGCCGGTGGCGATCTGGATATCTTTGCGTGTTCCTGGCAGGGAGCCGAGGATCACGTGCTTGTTGTGGTCTCTCGCTTTGCGGGTCATGCGGGCCTCCAACCGGCACCATCCCCGAACTTCATAAACCGTTCGTCTACGGGATGGCAGAGGGTCACAATAAGGCCGTCAGACATAACTGCGTGACGGCCTTGGATGTGGTCGATGGTGCGTAGTCGCTCCGGTATCCATTTCTTGGCATCTTTGTCCCACTTGGCTAGTGAGACCGTAGATCCGGGCGGGCAGTGCCGCAGGCGCGCTACCGGGCGGCGGTCGTCGGGGTCAGGTTGGATCATGCTGCTTTCCTCAGTGCGGTGATGATTTCCCGCGTCATCGGGGGCGGAACCGCATTGCCGAGCATGTGAACGGCGAGCTTGTGGCTGTCGGGTAGCTGGTAGTCGTGCGGGAAACCCATTGCAGCCCGACATTCGTCTCGGGTGAGCATCCGCATCCTGTCTCCGTTGATGACTGCCCACCTGTCGCGGGTGGTGATCGTGCCTATCGGTCGCCCCAGGCACCGACCGCCTCGCTCACTGCCGTAGTACGCGGTCAGGAATCGGTCGCCGTGCTCGCGTCTGCCTGCCTCGATGCGGGCAAGCGTGTTCTTGCTGCGGCCTGGGCGGTGAATCGGACTCCACCTGACGGCGCCGAAATCTACAAACGACATGGCGGGCAAATGGTCGTGACGCGGCAGATCGAGATCGACAGGGTGCTTGCTGCGGGTGCCGACCACGAACAGCCGGCGCCGGTGCTGCGGGACTCCGAGATCAGCCGCATCCATAATCATCGGCGACAGGGAATATCCGAGCGCAGAGAGGGCGGCACACCACGCCGGGTAGAGCTGCCACTGTGCGAACTCCGGCACGTTCTCGACCACCAGGAAGGGCGGGCGGTGCATCTCTGCTGCCGACACTACCGCCCATGCGGTCGACCTGGTGGCATCGTGGTGTGGCCGCTCTTTGCCGCGGGCTCGGGTGTGGCCCTGACAGGCCGGCGAGGCCATCAGTAGGTCGTGCTCAGGGACTTGCGTCCAGTCGGCTTGGTGGAGGTCTTGGCAGGCGTGTTCAGTGTCTGGGTGGTTGGCGGCGTGAACCTCTACCGCAGACTGCCAGTGGTTTGCAGCCCACACGACTGAGACGCCAGCCTGTCGTGCGCCTTCAGAGTTGCCGCCGAGACCGGCGAAAAGGTCGATGGCTTTCATGACTCGCTCTCCGGCTCAATCCCCTCCATAAGCATCCTCGCTGCATCCACCACCAGCAAAAGCTGCTCGTAATCCAGATCGATCTGCCCGCCTGACGGATGGAACAGAGATATAAACGGCCCACCGCCGTCGTCATCAATCGAGACGGTGACCGTGGACTCGCCGAATACAGGGCTATCGCCCGTCGCATGTACGCTGATGGCGGTCGTGGTTTGTGCAAATGTGGCGGACACGCGCATACCGCCCCGACTTATTGGGCCGGGGCGCCTTGTGGTGGTTAACGGGGTTTCCCTCTATGTCAGAGGGGGGTTAGATCGCGCGCCACATAGCACCGTGGCCGTGACGCATGAATGGGATATCGGAATCCATGTCGGCGAGGCTTGCGGATGGCTGCTGCTGCGCCTGTTGTGGCCGTGGTGCCGGCTGACTGCGCTGCGGCGCCTCACGCTGCCCGCCGTCATCGTCGCGCCCGCCAAGCATCTTCATTTGGTCGGCGATGATCTCGGTGGAATAGCGGTCCTGGCCGGTTTCCTTGTCGGCCCATTTCCGCGTTTTGATCCGACCCTCGATGTAGACCTCTCGGCCTTTCTTCAGGTATTCCCCGGCGATCTCAGCTAATCGGTTGTAGAAGACAACCCGGTGCCATTCAGTTTCCTCGCGGCGTTCTCCGCTGGCCTTGTCTTTCCACTGTGAGGTAGTCGCCAACGACACATTGCAGATTGCGGCTCCATCAGGGCTGTACCTTACCTCCGGGTCACGGCCCAAGTTGCCGACGAGAATGACTTTATTGACTGATGCCATAGCTATGCGGTTTCCGTATGAAGTTCGTCAAATTGCTGAATTACTTCCAGCACGTACTCGCGGGCAGCCTCTACGCGCTCCCGCATCAGGCGCTCTTTGTCAAAATCGCGCTCGACAATCCACCCGGTGACGCGCATGTGCTCGGGTATGTGCGACACGATGTGCATCTGTAGGGGTTCAAAGCCGATCAGGCGCTGGGGCGTATCGACCAAGGTGTGCACGACTTCCCATTCGTCGGCATCCCACAGCCACATATAGGCCCGCATTTGCCACTCGTACGTTTTATCGCCGCAATCGATCAGCCAACCGGGGAAGGTCTTTGTTGACCACGCGCTTTTCAGGTCATAGCCCTTGCGTGCGGCTGGGTCGTAGAGGTCGCATTCGCCGGTCAGCCACTCGTTGGTTTTGCGCTCCGTGTTTTTGGTCAGGTTCAGGCCTCGGACGCGATTCAGCAGGTCGATAGATTCCTGCTCGACCTCGATGCCCTTTTCCATTTCCTTGCTGCTGACCTCAAACTCGACGCCGAAGATTTCCTGCTTGGCGATCTCACGCAGATACGTCTTCGCGCCCACGGAAAGGATGCCTTCGCTTTTGGTGCGCGGTTCGGTCATAATCTTGCCGACACACGAGGCTCGGATTTTCAGATTACGCATCTTGCGGCTCCTTCAATTCAGCGCCACGGGCTTGTACCGCTTTGGCGAACTGACGGTACCCATCGGTGTCACGGGCTTCCTGAAACACCTTCACGCCTGCTTTCATGATTCCGTGCAGCTCTTCTCTGGTCGTGGCCTGTGAAGCTTTTGCACACCATTCATCGCGCACCTCTTGCATGTGCGCCTCCCGCTCGTCTTCGGCGAGGTGGCGTACCAGTTCGGCATCGAGGTCTTCGAGGTCTTGGCTGAACATGTCCGACGCCGCCGTGACGTTCAGCACCATAGCGATCTTGGCGCGCTTGCACGCCATTTTCAGAACGGTGTTGGCGAGGTCTGCGGGCTCTGTGCGGACTTGCTCGACGGTGTAGTATCCACCAGTCTTGCGCCCATACTTGAGGCGACGCAGGTCTTGCGGCGTGTCTTCCCATTCCTTGGTGCACACTGCTTTTCGCCACTTGTACTTTTCTTCGTCGGTTGACGCTTCACCCAGGCCCGAGCCCAGCGCAACGCCGGTAACTTGATGCCGACCGATGCATTTGACGCGGTACCGGACAAAACCCAGCCCGGAGAGG
>Ga0172382_10013190_pt1 | contig 10679 bp, 9 predicted proteins | sample Leawel138RmetaG_FD_122245 | JGI IMG/M metagenome (GOLD analysis project Ga0172382, IMG submission 122245) | Leachate microbial communities from a municipal landfill in Southern Ontario, Canada - Leachate well 138R metaG | ecosystem: Engineered > Solid waste > Landfill > Unclassified | place...
GAAATCTGTATACCTACCGGACAGTCGCTTTCGCAACGATTGCACATCAGGCAATTATCAATGGCGTTGTGATGCGGCATACGGTTGCGCATATCGCGGATTAAGTAAACCGGCTGAATATCGGTGATGTCCAGCTCGGAATCGAAGGGACAATTGTCGATGCAAATGCCGCAGCGGGAACAGGCAGAGAGCTCGAACTGAGTAAAGCCTGTAGGCTTTTCCCTTTCACGCAAACCCAGTTTACGGAAATAAATCAACATCAGTTCGCTGAAAATATGAGCGTAACGGGAAAAAGGCAAAAGACAGAGAAACAAGCCAAGTGCAATTGAATACATGGTCCAGAAAGGCAACTCCATAACCCCGGCAAAACGCTCTCCCATTACATTACCCAAACCCTGAGTTAAGAAACCGCCGTTGTCAACCAAAGCTGCAGTAGCACTTTCGGATAACAGCCGAAAAGGAAAAATCGACCAGAGCGAATAACGCAAACTGGCATCAAACAACTTCAGGCGCGTGGTTTTGCGCATGCCCACAGTTTTGGAGAAGACAGACTTAAAGACAGCCATGGCCACTCCGGACAAAATGTACAGGAGCAACAAATCCATCACCTGGGCAAAAATCTGAGCCGAAAGAGTCTGATTATCGCGTACAAAAAAACGAAAGAAAACACCAATCCAGGGAGCATGCCCCTGGCCCTTGAAATGAAAGACCGTTTCGATAAAACCAATGCTGATCAGCAGGAACCAGCCCAGGGCTATACTCCGATGCATGTAACCCAGCCGTCGGCTGTGTTTGCTCACTTTTAGATGAAACAAACCCTCTCTGATCATTTCCCAAACAGCAGGTACAAGCTTGCCGGTGAACAAATTGCGGCGTATGAGCTTTTTTTGCTGACGGTCAAATTTACTGATCCATCGATTGTACTTCATAATCAGAATACTGAACAGAGCCAGCGTACCTATGGTAAAAGGAAGCACAAAAGGATGAAAGTTTGGAGACATAGGCTTGATTTATTTTTTGTCAGCCAGGGCTTTACGAATATGAATAATCAAGGAACGCAGATTCACTCCGCGGGGGCAGACCAGAGTACATTTGCCGCAAAGCATGCATTTTTGCATTTCTTTTTCCAGTCCTTTGCGCTGATCCCAACGATAGAGGTTGTGGATGCGACGTATGTTGAAGCTGCCGAACTGCCGGGCAGAACAAGTCGCTGTGCAGGTTCCGCAACTGATGCAAGATCTGAAGGAAGGCACTTTTTCTTCCAAAGCTTGCAAGCGATTGACATCCATATCGTTGGTGTCTATCGACTGAGGTTTTGATATGTTGAATCCAAAGTCTGCCATGCTTATCTTCTCAGGAATTTAATAATTTCGAGGGCTGCCGAACGGCCATCGTTTACGGCTTCGGCTATATGCATGGGACGTTTACAGCTGCCGGCCAGAAAAAAGCCCTCCTGCTCGCTGAGATTATCTTCCAGATGCACGCTTTTGCTCCGGACAAAACCATAAGGCCCTTCGAGTCCGCAGGCTTTGCCAAGTTTGCGTGTACCGGGCGAAGCTTCCATACCTATCATCAGCACCAGTAAATCGGTGGTCATCTTGAGCGGCTGGCCCAAAAGAGTATCTTCGGCTTTGACCTGAATGCGACCATCAAAGGTTGAGGCGGCTTCCGAAATCCGGCCCCGCACAAAGTGCACATTGTACTCTTCCTGCGACTGACGGTACAATTCTTCGTAACCCTGACCCCAGAGCCTCAAATCCATATAAAAGACGTAGACTTCAGTGTCGGGCTGCTGGCGCTTGACTTCTATGGCTTGCTTCACAGCTGTAACGCAACATATTTTAGAACAATAATGATTGCCCACTTTTTCGTCGCGGGAACCCACACATTGCAAAAATACCACACGTTTGGGCTCTTCGCCCAGGCTGTTTACCACTTTATGCTCTTTGAGCATAGTTTCGAGCTGCAGGGAATTGATGACACCGTCGTAAATGCCAAAACCAAGCTCTTCCTTTCGTTTGGCATCGAAAGGTTCGTAACCGCTGGCCAGCAACACTGCAGGTACGGTGTGTGAAACACCCTTGTTGTCAAGCAAAATATAGGCATCGGGCTCCTGAATGATTTCGACGATCTCGGTATCTTTGTGTACTGTAATCAGGGGGTGATCAAGTGCCTTGACCATGGTCTGCACTAATTGGCCGGCATCCGAAAAATCGGGAAAAATCTTATATTTATTTTTCACGTTGACAGCCAGCTCCGAACGGGCTTCGAACAAACTGACCGGACAACGATGAGCAGCCAGCACCGAGGCAGCCTCCATACCGGCAGCTCCCCCTCCGATGATGGCTACCTGCAAAGGCAATTCCACTTCTTCGGGTTCCAGACGTTTTTTGCGACGAATCTTTTTGACGGCCTTCAGCCTGCGTTTTATTTCTCTGGGTTTAGGGCTTTCATCGCTGCGGCTCGCTTTTTCTTTTTCTTTCATCTCCAAAGGTTTAAACACGTAGATACTGCGGCTTCTCGGGATTGGGCAAAATTTTACCGCTTACGCTTTTGTATTTCTCGTTGGGATTATAGGGGATGCCCAGCTTGTCGAGTAATCGCTCCGATTGCACCTGGTGCAGCTGCAGACCCAGTTCCCAGGGGTCGTAACCCAGCAGGAGTCCGGCCATTTCCTCGTAGGTGAGCACCGGAATACCAAAACCGTTTTTATCATAGGTTTTGTGTTCCATTTCGGCAATGGTGTATTGCCATTTATCCATAAACATAGTACAACCCGGGCAATTGGCCACCACAAAATCGGGTTCATAGGGTTGCATCGATTCAAATTTCTTTTTGGTGTTGGCCACCGAATAACCCCGGTTGGCTCTAACCACATATTGCCTGAATCCAAAACCACAACAATGCCTGCGCTCGGGATAATCAACTACTTCACCACCCCAGGATTCAATCATACCTGCCAGTACATGCGGAAATTCGGCTTTACCCACCCCTTTGTTGGGGAAGATCTTGGCGTAATGGCAGCCGATGTGTTCCACTACCCTAAGGGGTTTGCCGGTGAAACGATTGACCAGACGATAGCGCATTTTCTCCTTGAGCTCTTCGCGAAACTTATAGATAATATCCGAAGGATGGGCAATGTTTTTGGGTAGCTCAAAAGTTCTGCCGGTGGTATCGTAAAGGATCTTTCTGGCTTTTGCGAGCATGGACGGCTGATGTTCCCAGAGGTCAACAATTTCGGAAAACACGCCAAATGAAGTGACGCATGAAGGCACGTAGTTTTCGTAACCGGCTTCGGTCATTAAAGACAGCAGCCGGGCTACTATGGTCATGGTGGTTTCTAAAGGGACTATGTCGGTGTAGAAACCGATGCCCGTACAGGTGTGCTGGTTTTCCACATCCAGAATGTCCTTGCCCAGCTCTTCTTTGATCATTCTCAAAAAGGCCGTTTCGGATCCCGGAAAAAAGGTTTGCCGTATGCAACTGCGCTCATAAAAATACTTATCGTCGGCAATCTCTTTTTGGTATTCGTTCCAATAGTGTTTTTTTGTTGTCATTCTTTGGAAGTATTGCGATTGTAGACCAAGTTGAACAAGTCTTCGTCGTTTCTGATATTGGTTTTGTTTTTTGCCCCGGTTTCTACTTTTCGCATCAACTCTTTGCCACCGGTGGCTTCAAATATCTTGTTGATTTCCTCCATGGTGTCTTTTCGTATGCTGCGCAAAGCACCCGGCCCTTCGCCGTGGTAATTGGCACCGAATCTGGGTGCAATCTCCTCTATGTTTTCGGTATACCATTTCCACACAGGTCCCTGTTCGGTATGCATCTCGTATTTCATGGTATCGGGATGCACACAATAACCTATATCCAGTATAGTTTGTGCTACTTTTTTGGATACGGCGAACTGTTGCAGGCCTTTTTCGCTTTCGACAAAATAGCCCATTCTTTGGGAAACACTCCGCAGGATAGCTATCAATACAGCGGGGATATTTCCCCGGGGACAACGGGTTTTACACGAAAGGCATTGCCCGCAGTACCAAATGGTTTCGGAACGCAACAGGGCTTCTATTTCGTCCTCGTTACGACGTTGAATGGTGTCGACAATTTTGCGAGGATCGTAATCATAAAATTCAGCCGCCGGACAAATAGCGGTACATATGCCGCAATTCATGCAAGAATGCAAGGCTTCTTCGAAGCGGACATCCTCCCTGAGTAAATCGTATAAATTTCCCATAAGCCTTCCTTTTAAAATCCGGTTTTATTTGCCCGGAACAGCCATGACTTCTTTATGAAAGGCCGCTGCACGCTGCACACCTTCGCCACAGTTAATCAGCACAGTATCGCCCTGATTGATTCGTTTTTCTGCCAAAGCCCGGTAAAAACCAGCCAGACAGACTATGGAAGCCGGCCCCAGGGAAACACCTCTTTGGTCACAGACTTCGCGGGCAAGAGCGGGCAAACCCTCTTCGCTGATACGCAGAAAACTGCCACCGCTTTTTCGTACTATGGGTGCAATCACCGGATACATACCCGGATTGCCTGTAGAAAGTATGGAAACTCTGGTTTGGGGATTGTCTATGACCGGATAATTTTTGTGGTAATCTTTGGGGAAGCCCTCTTTGACAGCCAGCTCCCAGGCCTGAACCATGGGATCGCAGAGATCCTGCTGCACCAGCAACATCCGGGGCAAAGTTACTTCGGGATAATACCGTTCTATTTCGCGCACACCTTTGTCTATAGCAATGGGACCGGTGCCTCCGGCTACAGCCTGGATATACACATCGGGCATTTTTCCCAATTGGCGCATAAATTCGAAAACCATGGTTTTTTTGGCTTCCACGCGTATGGGATCGAAATTTCCTGCAGAAATCAACACCTTGTTCTGACGGGCATAATCGGCCGCCTCTTTTTTGGCCTGAGCGTAATCGCCCTGCGAGCGAACAACTTCCTGGCCGTAACTCAGAATTTCTTTTATGGAATCCTCGTTGGTAGTAGCGGGCACAAAGACCTTAAAGGCTATGCCTGCCAGTGAAAGGTATTTGGCGTAAGCGGTGGCCGTGTTGCCGGTGGATGCTATGCAGTATTGCCTGACGCCTTGTTCCTTGAACAGAGATGCGGCCATGGAGCCGGCCACGTCCTTAAAGGTTTGCGTGCCTCCATTCAGGTCGTTGCGGTAAACCAATGCCCGGCATTCGATGCCGTGGTTTTCACGGGCATAATCGCTGAGAAAATCCCATGATTCTATAGGAATGGCACCTTCCCTGCAGGAAACTATATTTTCGCGCTTTTCGAGCGGAAGATAATCGAAATAATGCCAGAAGCTGTCTGCCTGCAGTTTGTACAAGGCTTTCAGCTGGGTGTAGTCGGCCTGGTATTCTACCTCGGAATGCTTGCTTCCGCATTTAGGACAAGTCTGATCCTGTTCAAACCAGGTTGCAAAACCGGGGCTTACATTACCGCATTGAATACACTTGAGCTGATATTTCATCATTGCTTGTTTACCAGGTTCATGTTGGGAATTTCTTTTTTGTATTCGCCGGCGGCCAGTTTTTTCTTCAGTTCGCTGAAGACAGTTATAGTGCGTTCCACATCTTCCATACGATGCGCTGCCGTGGGAATAATCCTCAACATGATTACATCCTTGGGCACTACGGGATATACTACGATAGAGCAGAATATATTATAGTTTTCGCGCAAATCCATCACGATGTTGGAACCCTCACTAACACCACCTTTTAGGAATACCGGTGTTACCGGCGATTGGGTGTGCCCAATATCAAAGCCTTTTTCTTTGAGGCCGTCTTGCAAGGCACGGACGATCATCCAGAGCTTATCGCGCAAATCCTTATGAGTCTTTAGCAGTTCCAGGCGCTTCATTGCACCGAACACCATGGGCATGGGCAGGGATTTGGCAAAAATCTGCGAGCGCATGTTGAAACGAAGATGATCGACAATGACCCGGTCAGAAGCCACAAAAGCGCCTATGCCGGCCATACTTTTGGCAAAAGTGGAAAAATAAATATCTATGCCGTCCTGGCAATGGAAATGCTCACCCGTGCCTGCTCCGGTTTCGCCCATGGTGCCAAAGCCGTGGGCATCATCCACCAACAAGCGGAACTTAAAGTCTTTTTTCATTGCAACGATCTCGTCAAGCTTGCCTAAATCGCCGGCCATGCCAAACACGCCTTCGGTGATGACCAGAATGCCTCCGTTTTGCTGTTCGGCCAGGGCCGTAGCCGATTCCATCTGAGCCCGGAAACTCTTCATATCGTTGTGCTGAAACACAAAGCGTTTGCCAAAATGCAGCCTCAATCCGTCTATGATACAAGCATGAGATTCGGAGTCGTAAACGATAACGTCGCGCCGGCTCATCAAAGTATCGATTATGGAGACCATACCCTGATAACCGTAATTAAGCAAATAACCTGCTTCTTTGCCTACAAAGTCTGCCAGGTCTTGTTCCAGCTTCTTGTGATGTACACTGTCGCCCGACATCATACGGGCCCCCATGGGATAGGCAAGTCCCCATTCCTTTGAAGCATCGGCATCTGCCTTGCGTACTTCGGGATGGTTGGCCAAACCCAGGTAATTGTTTAAACTCCACACCAAGACATCCTTTCCGTTAAAACGCATGATGGGCTGAATTTCGCCTTCGAGTTTAGGGAACATAAAATAGCCGTCGGCAGCGCCCTGATACTGGCCAAGCGGACCTGGGGTCGCTTGTATCCTTTCAAAAATATCTTTCATTAGTAGTTAGTTAAAAGATTTCACGATGCTAAAATGGATTTACTTTGTAAAAAATGAATTTCCTCTATCTGTTAACAAGTTGCCAAGCTCAAACAAATGCGCGCATATTGTATGCAGATTTTTGCATATTAATTGCATGAACTTGCTTTTTCCAATGCAAAGGTAACACTCCAAGCCAAACTCCTTCTATTCTTAACAAATTTTAATCGGCGTATTTTTGGCTAATAATGGGCTATTTGTATTTTACAACATATAAAAATAATTGGAAATTAGAGATTTATTTTTATATTTGCGGACTTTTTTTAAGCTGCTTTCAGAGGAAAACGAACACCCGATACAATGTGAACACCCAATTTTAATGCATAATTATTATATGAAGACAAAAGAAGTATTAGCCGATCTCCAAAGGAGATTCCCCAATGAGCCTGAATATCACCAGGCAGTAGAAGAAGTGTTGATGAACATCGAAGAAGAGTACAACAAACATCCCGAGTTTGATAAGGTTAACCTGATTGAAAGACTTTGCATTCCCGACCGTATTTTTTCGTTCAGGGTCACCTGGATGGACGACAAAGGCAATTACCAGACCAATATGGGCTACCGGATACAACATAACAATGCCATAGGCCCCTACAAAGGCGGTTTACGTTTCCATCCCTCTGTTTATCCCGGTATTCTAAAATTCCTGGCTTTTGAACAAACTTTTAAAAATGCCCTGACAACTTTACCCATGGGTGGTGGTAAAGGAGGTTCGGATTTTAATCCCAAAGGGAAATCAAACGCCGAAATCATGCGCTTTTGCCAGGCTTTTATGCTGGAACTGAGCAAACACATCGGCCCCGATACCGACGTCCCTGCCGGTGATATCGGAGTTGGTGGACGCGAAGTGGCCTATATGTTTGGCATGTACAAAAAGCTGCGTAACGAGCATACCGGCACTCTTACCGGCAAAGGCCGTGAATTTGGCGGCTCACTCATTCGTCCCGAAGCTACCGGTTACGGCAACATCTACTTTTTGATGAATATGCTCAAACGCAAGGGTATCAACGACCTCAAAGGACAGGTTGTGGCTATTTCGGGTTCCGGTAACGTAGCTACATACACAGCCGAAAAAGTACTGGAACTGGGCGGCAAGGTAGTGACCCTCTCCGACTCCAACGGATACATTTACGATCCGGACGGCATCGACAGCGAAAAGCTGGCCTGGGTGTTTGACCTGAAGAACATTCAACGCGGCCGTATTCGCGAATACGCCGAGAAATACAACTGTAAATACGTAGAAGGTGCCCGCCCCTGGGGCGAAAAATGCACTATAGCCCTGCCGAGTGCCACCCAAAACGAACTGACCGGTGACGATGCCCGCAAGTTGATAGCCAACGGCTGTTTCGCCGTTTCCGAAGGTGCTAATATGCCTTCCACCCCCGAAGCTATTGATGTTTTCCTGGAAAATAAGATTCTCTACGCTCCCGGCAAAGCTGCCAACGCTGGCGGAGTCTCGGTTTCCGGACTGGAAATGACTCAGAATACCATCAAATTGAGCTGGTCAAAAGAAGAAGTGGATAATAAGCTGAAAGATATCATGCACGATATCCACGAAGCTTGTGTCAAATACGGAACCGAAGCCGATGGCTATGTGAATTACGTCAAAGGTGCCAACGTGGGCGGTTTTATGAAAGTCGCCAAGGCCATGATGGCTCAGGGCGTCGTATAAAATCTGTTTTGTTAAATGGGGAATCCCGCAGTAAGCCGCTAAAAAAGGCAAGCTGCGGGATTTTTTTGAACTACGACATCCCAGTGTATCTTTAGCTTTAGCTTTAGCTTTTATTGCTCGCTTTGAATTAAAAACAGAGTATAGCCAACAAACATCAACAACAATATTCCGGCTTCCCAACGATCCAGATGCTTTTTCTTCCCCGAAAACATGGCAATGAACACCAGTAAGGTTCCAAAGCCCAGAAAATACAAATCGAAATTAAACCTGGTGTTGTATGCTATCGGTTTGATCACAGAACTGAGCCCGAGTATAAAGAAAATATTAAAAATGTTGGAGCCGATAATGTTGCCAACGGCAATATCGTTGTTTTTCCTGATGGCTGCCACTACGGAAGTAGCCAATTCCGGTAACGAAGTGCCGGCGGCTATTATGGTCAATCCAATAATGGTCTGACTTATGCCTAAAACTTCGGCAATTTTTACGGCAGAGCTTACAACCAATCTTCCCCCAAAAACCAAAAATGTCAATCCCAGAATCAGGAAAAGTATAATTTTGAAGCCGGTCAACTCTTTGTGATTCTGTCCGGAGACTGTACTTTCTTTTTTAAGCTGGCTAAACACATAATACAGAAACAGGACAAACAGCAGCAAAAGTATAATTCCGTCTGTTCTTGATAATAACTCATTCCCTGAAATAAATCTATTGGAAAGCACATAAAGTAAAATAACTGCCAGCAACGACAGGGGTATTTCTCTCCATACCGTACCAGCCTGGACGATCAAGGGAGAAATCAAGCCGGCAATGCCTAATATAACAAACAGATTAAAAATATTGCTTCCGACAATGTTGCCGTATACAATATCAGCATGTCCATTGTAGGCAGCAAAGACGTTGACGACCATTTCCGGCATGGAAGTACCGAAAGCTATAACGGTGAGACCTATGGCTAATTCCGAAACACGGTATTTTCTGGCCAGTGCAGATCCTCCGTCCACCAGCCAGTCAGCCCCTTTGATCAATAAAGCGAATCCGAGTATCAATAATAAAATCTGCGCTGTCATAATTACCAAGGTAAAAAAACATATTCTTTATTTCTTTTTTAAAAAGCCCATTTCATTAAGCCAGTTCTCACATAAAGCTGTCCATAAATTCAGCATGCCCGATTCGTTTCTCAACGAAATGGAATGTCTGCCGTAGGGAAAAATATGTAAACTGCCGTCAACACCCTTGTCCATCATTGCATTGTAGAATTGAATGCTGTTTTGTACGGGCACGGTATTGTCGTCGCGGGCATGAACAAGAAAAGCAGGCGGCGTTTGTTTCGTCACCTGTTTTTCGTTGGAATAATAATCGAGCTTTTCCCGGGGTGCGTCAGCGCCCAGAAGGGCCTGTGCACTTCCTTTGTGTGCATAATCGCCCATATTGATAACAGCAGAAATCAGCACCATAAAATCGGGCCGGACAGAAAAACTATCTATTGAATCTCCGATTAGCGAGAAGTCTTCGAAATGAGTTCCCAGGGTCGATGCCAGATGTCCGCCCGCCGAGGCTCCTACTATTCCGACTTTGCTTGTGTCAATATTCCATACAGTGGCCCTACTTCTGATAATTTTGAGCGCTCTTTGGGCATCCTGTACCGGCCCTTTTTCTCTTTCGATCAGATCGGGAGAATTCGGCAGTCGATGAATCAGCACAAAAGCATTTACCCCCATGGTATTGAACCACTTAGCCCACTGGAAACCGGCCAGATTGTAGGTCAGTTTTTGATATCCTCCGGGGGGACAAATCAAAACGGCACTGCCTCGATTGTCTTCGTTTGATGTTAAAAAAGCATAGATGCCCGGAGTGTTCACCTGCGTAATTCGCTGCCTCTCCTCTTTGTGCTCAAGGAGCAGTCCTTTGGAATTCGGCATTTTGCCTGTCGGCCAAAGCGGTATGAATTCCTGGGCACGGGCAGTAAAAAAAAGGCTCAAGCTCAATAAAAGAGAAACCACAAGTATAATCCGCAGTAGGTTAACTCTTTTTCTTACAATTGAATTAATGGCACACGACAGAGGTTTTACTTTAAGACACGAAGCTATGGCACTTGAAGTAACAGCGGTGACTTCTGAAATTGGATTTTTCATTATTCCATAAGATTTATTAATTATTCCCAAGCCAGGGTACATTTACCAACTGCATAAAAGGCTTCTTCCCGGTGATCCATCAAAGCGGTGTA
>Ga0172382_10013195_pt1 | contig 10676 bp, 6 predicted proteins | sample Leawel138RmetaG_FD_122245 | JGI IMG/M metagenome (GOLD analysis project Ga0172382, IMG submission 122245) | Leachate microbial communities from a municipal landfill in Southern Ontario, Canada - Leachate well 138R metaG | ecosystem: Engineered > Solid waste > Landfill > Unclassified | place...
CCAACTGAATAAAAGAAATTAGCTCCCATTTTATCCATCTTGTTTACAAAACATATTCTTGGCACATGATATTTATCCGCCTGTCTCCAGACAGTTTCTGACTGTGGCTCAACACCCATTTTAGCATCAAATATTGCTACAGCACCATCCAATACTCTCAATGACCTTTCAACTTCAACCGTGAAGTCTACGTGCCCTGGTGTATCGATGATATTAACTCTTACATCTTTCCATTTACAAGTAGTAGCAGCTGAAGTTATTGTAATTCCTCTTTCCTGCTCTTGCTCCATCCAGTCCATTTGTGCTGCACCTTCATGAGTTTCACCTACTTTATGAATCTTACCGGTATAGAACAGGATTCTTTCGGTGCATGTAGTTTTTCCTGCATCAATATGCGCCATTATTCCAATATTCCTGGTATTATCTAAAGAATATTCTCTCATTTTTTCCCTCCTTCACGCTGCTTTTCATTTTCTGTCTAGGATTACCATCTAAAATGCGCAAATGCTTTGTTAGCTTCTGCCATTTTATGTGTATCTTCTCTTTTCTTAACACTGGCTCCAACGTTGTTGGCTGCATCCATTAATTCTTTTGCAAGCCTCTCACGCATAGTCTTTTCTCCTCTTTTACGAGAGTAATTTACAAGCCATCTCAAACCTAAAGTCTGTCTTCTTTCAGGTCTTACTTCAATAGGAACCTGATAAGTAGCACCACCGACTCTTCTTGCTTTAACTTCCAACACAGGCATGATGTTGTTCATTGCTTTATTAAAAGTTTCTAACGGGTCTTCACCTGTTCTTTCCTTCATGATGTCAAATGCACCATAAACGATACTTTGAGCAACTCCCTTTTTACCATCATACATAAGTTGATTTATTAATTTAGTAACAACCTTATCTTTATAGATAGGGTCCACCATTACTTCTCTCTTAGGTATGTGACCTTTTCTTGGCACTATGCTTCCCTCCTTAATAATAATTTTAATTCACAGGTACTCGACAATTAAATGCCGCCGTGCACATCAAGCATAATATATATTATGGCGTGTGCCGAATATCATCTAATTATTTTTTCTTTTCCCTTTTTACTCCATACTTGGATCTTGCTTGTTTTCTTTTTGCTACACCAGCAGTATCAAGGGTACCTCTTACAATATGGTATCTAACCCCTGGTAAGTCTTTAACCCTTCCGCCTCTGATAAGAACAACACTATGCTCCTGCAAATTGTGTCCTTCACCAGGGATGTATGCTGAAACCTCCATGCCTGTTGTTAATTTTACTCTGGCAATTTTTCTAAGTGCTGAATTAGGCTTCTTTGGAGTTACAGTTTTTACTGATGTGCATACTCCTCTTTTTTGAGGCGAATTTGATTCATTCATTCTCTTCTTAAGAGTATTATAGCTTACATTCAATGCTGGAGAATCGGATTTGTAAGTTACCTGTTCCCTACCTTTTCTCACTAACTGGTTAATTGATGGCATTCGTAACCTCCTTTTCTTTTATAATTTTATTTTAAAACGGCAGCAGCCGCTGCGTTTACGCCAATACCGACAGATTTTCCAAGCTCTTTCATACTATCATAATAGATTATTTCAATATTCTTTTCGTTGCAAATATCTGCGATTGTCTTAGTAACATGCAAATCAGCATCCTTTGACAAATAAACTGTTTCTGCTTCGTCTCTTAACAAAGCTCTCAAAGTCTGCTTCTTTCCAATAACTATATTTTTATCCGTAAACATTTCAATCCTCCTTGATTCGTGACATGTGTCAATAACATGATACGAATAACGCCTATGTCATCCTGAGTGTAACGAAGGATCTCAGGTTTTAAAAGATGAGATTTCGCAGTCTCATTCACCAAAATACTTAGCTCCCTTTGGTCGCGTATTTTGGGAATTCGTTGCGAATGACCTACCATCCATTTTTCTCTCCCTTTGGTCGGAAAAACGGGGTTAGGACATCTTTCGAGCTAAAGCTCTCAGAATGACACGTAGATTATTCATATCAATTACAAAAATATATCTTGTTACGAACTTTTCTATTGGATTAAAACACTCAAGTATTCTATCATCTTATTTTTTGGTTGTCAAACACTTTTTCTTGAAGGTACATATTTGGGGACATTCCTTCAATAACTATCCCTCAGAGAATCACCGTATATTGAAGGTGTGTCCCCATACCATATTATCCGGCGTCTTTAACTGCTTTTTCTGTATCATTATCTGTTTTTTCAGCATCACTAACTGTTTTTTCAGCATCTTCAACTGTAATGCCTATATTTCTGTATTTTTTCATACCTGTACCTGCAGGTATCAGTTTACCGATGATGACATTTTCTTTAAGCCCGATAAGATTATCAACCTTTCCTTTTGTAGCTGCATCCGTAAGAACCCTTGTGGTTTCCTGGAATGATGCTGAAGCCAAGAACGAATCTGTTGCAAGAGATGACTTTGTTATACCCAAAAGCGCTACCTCACCTACTGCAGGTTCTTTTCCTTCATTGAGGGCTGCTTCGTTTTGCTGATAAAATTCATAGTTTGAAACTAAGCTTCCCGGCAACAATGATGTATCTCCGGATTCCTCAATTCTTACCTTGTTAACCATCTGTCTGATGATAACTTCAACGTGTTTGTCGCTGATATCAACACCCTGCATTCTGTAAACCCTTTGAACTTCCATTAAAATGTATGATTCCAATGCCTTCATACCTTTAATGTTCAAAATGTCATGAGGATTTATTGAACCATCAGTTATTTTGTCCCCTGCTATTAAATAATCACCTTCGAGCACTAAAATTTTTGAGCCGTAAGGTATTAAGTATGTCTTACTTTCTTTTTCTTCCATATCGGTAATTGTAACTTCTCTTTTGTGCACTTTTTCCGTCAATGTTACCTTTCCCGGAATTTCTGAAATTATAGCCTGACCTTTAGGTTTTCTCGCTTCAAACAACTCTTCGATACGAGGAAGACCTTGAGTGATATCTGCAGCTGCCGCAATACCTCCCGTATGGAATGTACGCATTGTAAGCTGTGTACCAGGCTCACCGATTGACTGTGCAGCAATTATACCAACTGCAGCTCCTACATTGACAAGCTTCCCTGTAGCAAGATTTGTACCGTAACATTTTGCACATACTCCGTGAACTGTTTTACAGGTAAGAACACTTCTTATCTTGACCTTTTTAATTCCGGAATTTTGAATTTTTAAAGCCATATCTTCAGAAATAAACTCACCGGCTTTAACAAGTATTTCACCTGTTTCAGGATTTACCACATCATCGGCAGCAAATCTGTCGGCACATCTTTCGCTTAATTTTTCAATTTCTTCCTTGCCGTCTATAAAGTCTTCAACCTCAATGCCATCCGTAGTTTCGCAGTCTACCTCTCTTACTATTACATCCTGGCTTACGTCCACAAGTCTTCTTGTTAAGTATCCTGAGTCAGCTGTTCTAAGAGCAGTATCCGTTAAACCTTTACGAGCTCCCGTGGCTGAAAGGAAAAATTCGAGCACGGAAAGACCTTCACGGAAGTTTGATTTAACAGGAACCTCAACTGTTTTACCTATTGCACTGGCCATTAGACCACGCATACCTGCAAGCTGCTTTATTTGGTTACGTCCTCCACGAGCTCCGGATACAGACATTATATAAATCGGATTCAATGGATTAAGGTTTTCCATCAGTGCATTTGTAACATCTTCTGTAGTCTGATTCCAGACTTTTATAACATTTTCATATCTTTCTTCATCTGTCATCAAGCCTCTTCTATATTTCTTTTCATATTCCAAAACTTGCTTTTCCGCTTTTTCAATAAGAATTTTCTTTTCTTCGGGAACGGTAATGTCACTTACTGAAATGGTAATAGCCCCTACCGTAGAGTATCTAAAGCCTTTTTGTTTAATACCATCCAGAACTTCAGCAGTCCTGGAATTCCCGTGTTTTCTGAAGCATCGGTAAATTACTTCTTCCAATGCTTTCTTGGTAACTGTTTTATCTACCTCAAGTATGAATTTATCTTTTTCTCTGTCTACAAATCCTAAATCCTGAGGAATACCTTCATTAAATATAAATCTTCCCACTGTGGACTCAACCAATCTAGATTCATTTCCAACGGTTATTCTAACCTTTACTCTTGCGTGCAGGTCAACATTTCTATTAAAATATGCCATCTTCAATTCATCATAATCCTTGAAAATCATTCCCTGACCTTTAGAATCATCAATTTCTAAAGTCATGTAGTAACTTCCTAAAACCATGTCCTGTGTAGGAGTTGTAATTGGTCTGCCGTCCTTTGGAGCAAGAATATTATTTACGGACATCATCAAAAATCTAGATTCTGCCTGTGCCTCCACTGACAAAGGAACGTGAACAGCCATCTGGTCTCCGTCAAAGTCTGCATTATATGCTGTACATACCAATGGATGAAGCTTAATTGCCTTTCCTTCTACCAGTACAGGCTCGAAAGACTGAATTCCAAGTCTATGAAGAGTTGGAGCACGGTTTAGCATTACAGTGTGGTCTTTTATTATTTCATCTAATACATCCCATACTGCAGTATCAACCTTTTCAACCTTTTTCTTTGCACTTTTAATGTTATGAGCAGCACCTGTTTCAACAAGTTTCTTCATAACAAATGGCTTGAATAATTCAAGTGCCATTTTCTTTGGAAGTCCGCACTGGGTAAACTTAAGTTCAGGTCCTACAACTATAACGGAACGTCCTGAATAGTCCACACGCTTACCAAGGAGGTTTTGTCTGAAACGACCTTGTTTACCTTTAAGCATATCGGAAAGTGATTTTAAAGGTCTGTTTCCCGGACCGGTTACCGGTCTTCCGCGTCTTCCGTTATCTATTAAAGCATCAACAGCTTCCTGAAGCATTCTTTTTTCATTTCTTACAATTATATCAGGAGCTCCTAAATCAAGGAGTCTTTTTAAACGGTTGTTTCTGTTTATAACTCTTCTGTACAAGTCATTCAAATCCGAAGTAGCAAAACGACCTCCGTCCAATTGTACCATAGGTCTGAGTTCAGGAGGAATTACAGGTATAACATCTAAAATCATCCATTCCGGTCGATTGCCTGAAACTCTAAAAGCTTCAATAACTTCTAATCTTCTTGTAATTCTTATTTTCTTCTGTCCCTTGCTATCTTTTAACTGACTTTTTAATTCAGCGGATTCACTTTCAAGGTCTATTTTTTCAAGGAGCTTTTTAACAGCTTCAGCTCCCATTTCAGCTTTAAATGCATTTTTATAGTGTTCCTTGTATTCTCTATACTCCATTTCAGTTAATAGTTGTTTGTCAGATAAGGATGTATCGCCTGCTTCAGTAACCACATATTGAGCAAAATAAATTACTTTTTCAAGTGCTCTTGGCGACATATCAAGAATAAGACCCATTCTTGAAGGGATCCCCTTGAAATACCATATGTGGGTAACAGGAGCAGCAAGCTCAATGTGTCCCATTCTTTCTCTTCTTACTTTTGCCTTTGTAACCTCAACTCCGCAACGGTCACAAACTACGCCCTTGTATCTTACCCTTTTATACTTTCCGCAATGACATTCCCAATCCTTTGTAGGACCGAATATTTTTTCACAAAATAGTCCATCCTTTTCAGGTTTTAGTGTTCTATAATTTATTGTTTCAGGTTTTTTTACCTCTCCTCTAGACCATTGTCTGATTTTATCGGGAGAAGCCAACCCAATTCTTATTGATTCGAAATTATTGTAATCTACCAAGGAGTTCGCTCCCTTCTATTATTTGGTTTTCATTTGGTTCTTGTAATATTGGGGGCTTTTGGTGTCCCCCTATTTGGGCATACAATATTTTTAATCATCTTCACTGTCATAATCGTCTTCAATATCTAAATCGTCTAATATTTCAGAACCTAAATCATCATCAATATCATCAATTTCTTCCGTATCGTCTGTATCAATCTGCATACCCTCCAAATCATCTTCAACTAAAGTCAGATCATTTAAGCTTTCAGGATCAATAGGTACATCATCATCAATAGGTACATCATCATCAATATCAATTGTTTCGATTATTTCAACTTCATCATCACTGGTAATTATTTTTATATCCAAAGCCAAACTCTGCAATTCTTTTACAAGTACCTTGAAAGATTCAGGGATTCCCGGTTCAGGAACATTTTCACCTTTTACGATTGCTTCATATGTTTTAACCCTGCCGTTAACATCATCGGATTTTACCGTTAATATTTCTTGCAATGTATGAGCCGCCCCATATGCTTCCAATGCCCAAACTTCCATTTCTCCAAATCTTTGACCGCCAAACTGAGCTTTGCCGCCTAAAGGCTGCTGAGTAACCAATGAATAAGGTCCCGTTGAACGGGCATGTATTTTATCGTCAACAAGATGGTGCAGTTTAAGCATATACATATATCCCACAGTTACCGGACCTTCAAAGTATTCACCTGAACGTCCGTCTCTCAGCTCTATTTTACCGCTTCGAGGGTAGCCTGCCATTTCAAGAGCATCCCATATGTCATCTTCAACAGCACCGTCAAATACCGGAGTTGCAACTTCCCAGCCAAGTTTTTTTGCAGCTAATCCAAGGTGGACTTCCAAAACTTGACCAATATTCATACGAGAAGGAACACCAAGAGGATTTAATACTACCTCCAGCGGAGTTCCATCCGGCAGATAAGGCATATCCTCTTCTGCCATAATCATTGAAATAACACCTTTGTTTCCATGTCGTCCGCACATTTTGTCGCCAACATTTATTTTACGTTTTGTTGCTATATAAACTCTTACAAGTTTGCTTACTCCCGGGCTTAGCTCATCACCGTTTTCTCTTGTAAACACTTTTACATCAACGATAATTCCGGTTTCACCATGAGGAACCTTAAGGGAAGTATCTCTTACTTCTCTTGCCTTTTCTCCGAATATGGCTCTTAAAAGTCTTTCTTCAGCTGTAAGTTCCGTTTCTCCCTTAGGTGTAACCTTGCCAACAAGTATATCACCGGATTTAACCTCGGCGCCTATTCTAATAATTCCTCTCTCATCCAAATCCTTAAGAGAATCATCTCCAACATTTGGAATATCCCTTGTTATTTCTTCAGGACCAAGTTTCGTATCCCTTGCCTCTGATTCATATTCTTCAATATGGACGGATGTTAAAACATCATCCATAACCAGTTTTTCATTTATCAGCATTGCATCTTCGTAGTTATATCCTTCCCATGTCATAAATCCTATTAAAAGATTCTTCCCGATAGCCATATCACCATCATTTGTAGAAGGTCCATCTGCAATAATCTGCCCTCTTTTTATTTCATCTTCTTTAAATACTATCGGCCTTTGATTTACGCAAGTACCACTATTTGAACGCTTAAACTTAAGCAAGGTATACTTGTCAATCATGCCGTTATCGTTTCTTCTTATTAATATTTCCGATGCAGTGACAGAAATTACTTTTCCGTCATGCTCAGCAATAATAACAGCTCCTGAATCCATAGCTGCCTTATATTCCAGACCTGTTCCGATTATAGGAGTTTCAGTAACCAACAAGGGTACTGCCTGCCTTTGCATATTCGCACCCATAAGAGCACGGTTTGCGTCGTCATTTTCCAAGAACGGTATCATACCTGTCCCTATGGAAATTACCTGTTTTGGAGAAACCTCCATATAATCAACCATGTCTTTTGAAGCAATTTCATTTATACCGTCAATTCCCCTTACAACAACGCGGTTATGTTCAAATGTACCGTCTTCATTCAAAGGTTCATAAGACTGTGCAATTATCTTTGTATCTTCCACGTCTGCAGTAAGATAATCTATAATTCCAGTTACTTTTCCTGTTTTTTTATCCACTTTCCTGTAAGGAGATTCCAAAAATCCGTAATCATTAATTCTTGCATATGTTGCAAGAGAAGTTATCAGTCCGATATTAGGACCTTCCGGTGTTTCAATGGGACACATTCTGCCGTAATGAGAATGGTGAACATCTCTTACTTCAAAGCTGGCTCTGTCTCTGGATAATCCTCCGGGACCAAGAGCTGACATTCTTCTTTTATGAGTAAGCTCAGCCAATGGATTTGTCTGATCCATAAACTGTGATAGCTGACTTGAACCGAAAAACTCTTTTATGGCTGCAGAAACAGGCCTTATATTAATAAGAACCTGAGGAGTTACAACGTCCACGTCCTGAATAGTCATTCTCTCCCTGACTACTCTTTCCATTCTAGACAATCCAACTCTCACTTGGTTTTGAAGAAGCTCTCCCACAGAACGTAACCTTCTGTTTCCAAGATGGTCAATATCATCAGTCTTACCTATTCCTTTAAACAATCCTAAATGGTAATTCACTATTGCATACATATCATCCTTAACAATATGTTTCGGGGACAATGAATAAATCTCTTCCTTGTCCTTTTCAAATATATTGTTATCGGCAGAAGGAATTTGCTTTAAGGACTCAACTATTGCTTTTTCAATATCTTCTGCAGAGTTGTTTTCTTCCAGTATTTTTTTCATTACCGGATAATAAACTTTCTCTTTTACTCCTAACTTTTCTAAATCTATATCTAATTTATCTAATTCAAATACCTTTGGATCAACAAATTTGTTGCATAATACCTTGGTAATCTTTTCATCGGAATTTAAAATATTAACGGAAAAAATACCTGCGGCTTCCAATTTAAAAATAGATTCATTGTCGTATATACTATCTTTAGTAACTAATACTTCGCCTGTTTCCTTATTAATAATATCCTCAGCTGCGCGCTTTCCAATAATTCTGTTTTCCAAACTAAGCTTCTTATTTAATTTGTATCTTCCAACTTTTGCAAGGTCGTACCTTTTGAAGTCAAAAAACAAAGATTTGATTAATGACCTCGCACTGTCATATGTAGGCGGCTCACCTGGCCTTAATCTTTTATAAATTTCTATCAATGCTTCTTCGGAATTAGTAGTGTTGTCCTTTTCCAAAGTTTTTAAAAGCTGTTCTGTTTCTCCCAATGTATCTATGAGCTCAGAGTTAGAAGAAATCTCCATAGCCCTTACAAGCACAGTTGCAGGTAATTTTCTTGTCCTGTCAACTCTTACGTAGACAATATCATTAGAGTCTGTTTCAAATTCCAACCATGCTCCTCTGTTTGGAATAACAGTTGCATCATATAATTCCTTACCAACCTTATCCCTTGTCATGTTGTAATAAACTCCGGGTGAGCGAACTAACTGACTGACAACAACACGTTCTGCACCGTTTATTATGAATGTTCCCTTTTCAGTCATCAGAGGGAATTCACCCATAAATGCTTCTTGTTCCTTAATTTCTCCCGTTTCCTTGTTTATCAAACGTACTTTAAGTCTTAGAGGTACTGAATAAGTTGCATCTCTTTCTTTGCACTCCACCTGGTCGAACTTTGGCTCGCTGAACAAAGAGTGATCAACAAACTCCAGAATTAAATTGCCGGTATAATCCTCTATTGGAGAAATATCATCAAAAACCTCTTTCAGCCCCTCATTTAAGAACCAATCGTATGATTTTTTCTGAACTTCGATTAAGTCCGGCAATTCTAAAACTTCATTAATTTTAGAGTAAGACATTCTTACCCTATTACCTATTTTCACAGGATGCGGCATTTTTTCACCCCTTAGTAAATAATTTTGACTTACAAATTCTATGCCAACATTGCACACTCATGGCAATATACAATACTATCACTAATAAAATTTTATGTCAACACATTTTTTTTAAATTTAATAGCAAATTTTTAACAACTTTCTACAAATTTAGAGTGGTTTTTCCTTTGTTAGTCAATTTATAAAAATTTAGAAAACGCCTAAATTATTATTTGCAAATTTTGGAATATTATACATAGGTAGGGGGGGATACTGCACAACCACCTTATTAGAATAGAAGTACAGGGACGAGCCTTTAAAAATGGCTCGCCCCTGGGATATATGTCGCCGATTTATTATTTAATTTCTACTGATGCGCCTTCAGCTTCTAATGCTTCCTTAGCTTTTTCAGCTTCATCTTTAGAAACCGCGGTCTTAATTGCAGTAGGTGCTCCATCAACAGCATCTTTCGCTTCCTTTAATCCAAGTCCTGTTAATTCTCTTACTACCTTTATAACTTTGATTTTTCCTGAACCTGCTGCTGTAAGAACAACGTCAAATTCTGTTTGTTCTTCTTCGACTACAGCTGCTCCACCTGCTGCTGCACCTGCCACAGCTACAGGAGCTGCTGCGGATACACCGAATTCTTCTTCGATTGCTTTTACTAATTCATTTAATTCCAATACTGATAACTTCTTTATTTCTTCAACAAAGTTTGTGATTTTTTCACTTGCCATTTTATATTTACCTCCTGGTATATTTATTTTATAGTTTTTGGATTTTTGTTTTAATATTTTTACCTTTGATTATCTAGTTTCAGAGATCCCGTAATATTGGGTTCGCAGGGAAATTCACTAATTTATTTGTTCCTCTGGTCGGGCATCTCGCAGTCTCATTCACCAAAATATTTGCTTCCTTTGGTCGCATAAATTGGGTTCGCAGGGAAATTCACTAATTTATTTGTTCCTATCGTCACATAAATTAGGAATTTTGTGCGTTTGACCTACCATCAATTTCTTTATCCCTAACGGTCTAAGAAATTGGGTTAGGGCATAAAGGGCATCTCGCAGTCTCATTCACCAA
>Ga0172382_10013196_pt1 | contig 10676 bp, 6 predicted proteins | sample Leawel138RmetaG_FD_122245 | JGI IMG/M metagenome (GOLD analysis project Ga0172382, IMG submission 122245) | Leachate microbial communities from a municipal landfill in Southern Ontario, Canada - Leachate well 138R metaG | ecosystem: Engineered > Solid waste > Landfill > Unclassified | place...
GCCTCCCGGTGCTTTTCCAAAACATCAGCCGAAGCGGCACAGCTCTCAGGCAATTTGTCCAAGCTATCCAATTTGGCTTTGTTTTCGGGCTTAAAGATATTCACACCAACATACAGTCTGTCAGCTAGTTCCAGCGCGTCTGGCCTTTCAAGGCCATGTAGTGCTGCAACCAACATCCCGGCTAACAGATGATACAAATCGGCCGATCCGTCCGGGCTTCTCAATTCAACAGTCTGCTTCCCGCCAACTTTATCCGAAGTTTGAGGCTCCTGAGGATTGGCATCTCGTGCCATATCGTTATCACTCAGCCAACCCAAAGGCACTCTGACTAAGACAGAACGGTTGCGATCACCCCAACAAATATTGGTAGGAGCTTCCTGATGAGGAACCAGTCTCAGGTAAGAGGTAGGGATAGTGTTCCCGAAAGCAGTTAGCGGAGCCGCCAGTTCCATCATACCAGCAATGAGTTTTTTGGCTACATCACTCAGCTTATTATTCTCAATCATCGCATTACGGCCATCCTTTTCGAGGTACATATGGACATGCAACCCGGAACCTGCCTTACCCACTGTGATTTTTGGAGCAAAGCTGACATTAACCCGGTACTTGTTGCCCAATTCCCGCAAAATCCATTTACCTAAAATAAGCTGATCAACAGCACTTTCGGGATCGACTGGCAGGAATTCAATTTCATGCTGCTCAAAACTTTCTGCATCCGTGCTGAAATTGCCTACTTCACTATGGCTGTATTTAATCTTTCCACCACACCGGGCTATCAACTCCATCGCCTCCAAACGGACGAACTCATAATTACTGAAAGGGGTACTTAAGTGGTAACCCTTTTGATCTTCAGCAGTGTACATCTCTTTCTTTTCACCCTGAACATAATATTCCAGTTCGCCCATCGCCTTGAACTTATAGCCGGTACGCTCGGTAAAAAGTCGGTTGGCTTTGCGTAATATATACTCCGGTGCGGTCTCCAGCGGTTTACCTTCACTGGTATAAAATGAGCAGAGAAGATCAAGCGTCGGGCGCTCCTGGAAGGGATTTAAAAAGGCGGTTGAATAACGGGGAACCACATATAAATCACTTGATCCGGCCTCAATGTACGAGAAGAGGCTGCTTCCATCAACACGTTCACCACTGGAGAGCACGGCATCAGCATACTCCAGGCTGTGCAAAACAAAATTCAGCACCTTGAGCTTCCCGTCTTCTGCAACATAACGGAAGTTCATCATCTTGATCTCATTGCCGGAAATAAACCGGAGCAAGTCCTGACGCGTAAAGTCAGACGCTGGTTTCCCCAAATAACGCTCTAAGGGGTTCGAACTGTAAGAATAAGGATTATCCATTTCAATCTTTTTTAATTAACCATTCAGTCTTCAATCAAGCTACCTCTCTTCAGCACCTAACAACCGCTCCAGGGTATCGGTCAATGCCGTCAGTTTGGCGTTGGCATCAGCCCACTTCTTTTTCTCAAGATCAACCACTTGCGGAGAAGCATGACTTAAAAATCGGTCATTGGCCAGCTTTTTTTCTACCGATTGTAAAAATCCACGGGTGTAGTCAATCTCCTTCCTGATTCTGGCAAGCTCTTCTTCTACATCCACCGGCTGATCAAATGGTACAAAGTACTCGATCGACCGGATAATCTGACTAGAACACCCCTCAGGCTGCGTGCCGTTGATAGCTATCTTATTAATATTTAGTAACTTAATTAATAATGGATCTAGGGTTGGGTCATAAGTGGTTTGATGGGCAACCACATGAAGAGAAAGGCTTGTTTTGGGGGAGATGTTTTTCTCGGCTCTGACCGACCGGATGAATACGGCCACCTCTTTCAATTGGTCGTAACGGACAATCCATGCTTCATCAACCGGCTTTGGATCAGGAAGTTGCGCTATCATGATCGAGTCACCGGGTTTGCGTTCTCCGATATGTTGCCATATTTCCTCAGTGATGAACGGCATAAATGGATGTAGCAGGAGCATCATTTTCTCGAAAAAACTCTTTGCTTCGGCCATGGTAATCGGATCAACTGGCTCCCCAAAGCCTGGCTTGATCATTTCAAGATACCAGGACGAAAAATCATCCCAGAAGAGCTTGTAAACGGTCATCAAAGCATCAGACAAGCGATATTTCCCGAAATGATCCTCAAGAATCGATATGTCCTGATTTAATCGGGCAGAAAACAGGCTTGCAGCCAGTTTTGAGGTTTCGGGCTGCTCCCGTTTTGGATCCACTCTCCACCCCGACACCAGCCTGAAGGCGTTCCAGATCTTATTGCCAAAATTCCGCCCCTGCTCAGTGAGTGAGTTGTCAAACAAGAGATCATTCCCTGCGGGTGAACAGAGCAGCATCCCTACCCTGACTCCATCCGCTCCGTATTTGGCTATCAGCTCAAGCGGTTCAGGAGAGTTCCCGAGCGATTTCGACATCTTCCGGCGCTGACCATCTCGAACAATCCCAGTAAGGTAAACATTACGGAACGGCTTCTCTCCCATAAATTCGTGCCCCGCAATGATCATCCGGGCAACCCAGAAGAACAGAATCTCCGGAGCAGTGATCAGATCATTGGTAGGATAATAATACTTGATATCGGGATTATCGGGATTCCGGATTCCATCAAAGACCGAAATTGGCCATAACCAGGAGGAAAACCAGGTATCAAGCACATCCTCATCCTGCGTGAGATCGTCAAGGAGCAATCCTTCATTACCGGTTATTTCTCTGGCTTCCGCCAAAGCCAGTTCCTCATTAAAGGAAACCACCACCTGTCCATCAGGAAGATACCAAGCCGGAATCCGGTGGCCCCACCATAGCTGACGCGAAATGCACCAGTCTTTGATGTTCTCCATCCAATGACGGTAAGTATTTTTAAACTTGGCGGGGATGAGCTGAACGTCATCATTCATGACACAATCAAGGGCCGGGCCGGCCAGCTCTTGCATCCGCATAAACCACTGGCGCGATAATTTCGGCTCGATCACCGCATCGGTACGTTCCGAATAACCAACCTTATTACGATAATCCTCTACCTTCACAAGGAAACCTTCCTTCTCCAGCAACTCAACCGCCAGTTTCCGTGCTTTGAATCGGTCAATCCCGATAAAAAGGCCGGCTTTTTCACTCAACGTGCCGTCATCATTAAAAATATCAATGATCTCCAACTGGTGGTCAAGGCCAATGCGGTAATCATTCTCATCATGAGCCGGAGTGATTTTCAAAGCTCCGGTACCAAATTCCATATCTACGTAAGGATCAAAAATCACAGGAACCTCACGGTTAACCATGGGCACAACAACATGGCATCCCTTCAAATGCTCATATCGAGGATCAGCAGGATTAACACAGACAGCAGTATCTCCCAGAATAGTCTCTGGCCTGGTAGTGGCAATGGTTACATAGTCACCCTCCCGACCAACAATCGAATATCTGACATAATAGAGCTTCGAATTAACTTCTTTATAGTTCACCTCCTCATCAGAGATGGCTGTTTTGGCTTGGGGATCCCAGTTTACCATCCTGATCCCCCGGTAGATATAACCACTGCGATACAAATCGACAAACACCGCGATCACACTCTCCGATAGAGCTGGATCCATCGTGAAACAGGTCCGGTCCCAATCACACGATGCCCCTAGCTTTTTCAGCTGCTCCAGAATGATTCCACCGTGCTTGTGCGTCCATTCCCAGGCGTGCTCCATAAACTCCTCCCTCGAAAGGTCGGATTTTTTAATCCCCTGCTCCCTGAGCTTAGCCACTACCCTCGCCTCCGTTGCAATGGAAGCATGATCAGTCCCCGGCAGCCAACAGGCATTCTTCCCCTTCATGCGAGCCCTCCTGACCAAAATATCCTGAATGGTGTTATTCAACATATGCCCCATATGTAATACCCCCGTCACATTGGGAGGCGGAATCACAATGGTGTAAGGCTCCCGCTCATCAGGAACCGAGCGAAAAAATTCATGCTCCATCCAGTAGGCATACCATTTATCCTCCGTTTTGGAAGGATCATATTTGGTAGGGATTTCTAAGGTACTCATTTAAAATAAATTATAAATTACCGCCTAACTGACGAAAATTGACGTAAAAGTAGCAACAATCCCCGATAAAATAATCATTTAAAGCTGGCGTTATTCTTGTGTTTGTTGTAATTTTGCAGATTGTTTTAAAATAAACTTTTTGATTATGAATAGGATACTTCTGATAACCCTGGGAATGATCCTGATAGCCGGGAATATCTTCGCTCAGGCGAAGAAAGAGAAGGATGAAATGGTGTTCGAAAAAACCGTAAACGGTGAAACAAAACATGATTTTGGATCCATTGTGTATGACGCAGACGGATCTGTTGATTTTGTTTTCACAAACGAGGGATCCAAACCTTTAGTGATCACCAATGTCACCTCCACCTGCGGCTGCACGGTGCCAACATGGCCCAAAGAGCCGATTGAGCCAGGTGAACAGGGTACTATCAAAGTAGTTTATAACACCAAACTGCCCGGGACGTTCAATAAAACCATCGTTGTGTATTCCAACGCTAATAATTCGCCAATCCGTATCAGTGTTCTAGGTAAGGTTGGCCCAAGACCCGGCGGCAAAAAAGGTCAAAACGTAACCAACAACACGGATCACCCTATCCAGGTCGGGGCAAGCACTGGGAAAACAGGATCATCAGGCTCTGACTCAGGCCTTCCACCAGCCAAACAGAAGAAAAAAGAGCTTTACAAAACTGGCTTGACAGAAACCGGCAAAGCTGCTGCTACGAAGAATACAAAAGAGGGGCAGGCTGTCCGGATTAAATAAAAACTTAAAACACTCATTATGCCTATTCTTAGTAAACGGGGGATTGAAATGCCCCCTTCACCCATCCGAAAACTGGTTCCTTTCTCGGAAGCAGCCAAAAAGGAAGGAAGGAAGGTTTATCATCTAAACATTGGTCAGCCCGATATCCGGACTCCCCAAGTGGCCATCGATGCTATCCGAAATCTGGATAAAACAGTCCTGGAGTACTCCCATTCAGCCGGTTATGAATCATACCGACGTAAATTGGCCTCATTTTACCAAGGATTTGGTATTAATGTAGATTATTCTCAGATCATTGTCACCACAGGTGGTTCCGAAGCTATCCTCTTCACCCTGATGTCCACCATGGACCCAGGTGATGAACTCATCATTCCAGAGCCTTTCTATGCCAATTACAACGGCTTTGCGGTAGCAGCTGGAATCAAAGTAGTTCCGGTAACTTCCCGTATCGAAGACGGATTTGCACTCCCTCCAATCGAAGCCTTCGAAAAACTTATAACTCCCCGGACAAAAGGGATCCTGATTTGCAACCCGAACAATCCGACCGGATACCTCTATTCTAAAGAAGAGCTTGAAAAACTGCGTACCATCGTGCTGAAACATAACCTTTACCTCTTTTCTGATGAGGTTTACCGTGAATTCTGCTATGATGGCGCCACACACCATTCAGTCCTAAGCCTCGAAGGACTTGAAAATCACACTGTTCTATTCGACTCAGTTTCGAAACGGTTTAGCGCCTGCGGTATCCGCATTGGAGCAATCGTGTCACGCAACCAAGAACTGATGACCTCGGCCATGAAATTCGCCCAAGCTCGACTCAGCCCTCCAGGTCTTGGTCAAATCGCTGCCGAAGCCGCTCTCGAAACCCCGGCAACCTATTTCGATGAAGTGGTTACCGAATATATCGCACGCCGTAACTTCCTGGTCGATGGCCTGAACTCAATCCCCGGAGTCCTCTGCCCAAAACCTAAAGGCGCCTTCTATACAACAGTCAGACTCCCGGTCGACGATACCGAAAAGTTCGCCAAATGGCTGCTCACCGATTTTTCGCACGAAAATCAAACCGTGATGCTGGCCCCGGCTTCCGGATTCTACGCTACCCCCGGCCTCGGAAAAGATGAGGTCAGGATCGCTTATGTCCTGAAACTCGAAGATCTTAAAAATGCTTTGGAGTGCCTGCGTATTGCCCTATCAGTCTATCCCGGGCGGAAATAGTCAATAGCTACCACCTCTGTTTAGCGAAAATCAGGATACAACAGGTATTTCTTACGAATCTCCCTGAACTCATCTAGTTCGGGTTGCCAGCTCTTCCTTATCTCCGAAACCGACAGACCCCGGATAATCTGATCCTGGAGCCTGTCGGTTCCGGCTAAGGTGTTAAAATAACTGATGAAAAAATCTGATTGACCCTTCAGATTTTCGTAACTATCAATTAACCAATCCAATACAAGCCCTTTCTGTTCTTGTAACCGCTCAAGCCCGACAACCCGCAAATCTTGCCCAAAACACTCGTTATCTAAATGTGGAGGATTAGCACTAACGCCTGGAATAGATTCCGGAGTGAAGCTGAAAGATCCGCTAAGCGCAGGATGACCATAAACCTGAAACGGAAACGGAGTACCTCGTCCCAAGCTGACAGTCGTTCCCTCGAAAAGACAGAGCGATGGATATAAATAAATTGACGTCTGGTTAGGCAAGTTTGGTGATGGCTTCACCGGTACTACATACTCCGTCTCATGATCGTAACCCAAACAGGGCACTACCATCAGCTGGCAGATCAGACTATCCGGCAACCACCCCTCCCCATTGACCATCTGAGCATACTCCCCAATAGTCATCCCATAAACTACCGGAACAGAATGCATCCCTACAAAAGAAGAAAATTCCGGATCCAACACCGGTCCATCAATATAAAAACCATTCGGATTGGGACGATCAGTCAACATCAACGGGATTCCCTCGTCGGCACAAGCTTCCATCACATAATGCAAGGTTGAAATGTACGTGTAGAAACGAACCCCAACATCCTGGAGATCAAAAAGAACCAAATCCAGTCCTGCTAAATCTTCAGGTGTAGGCTTGCGATGATTGCCGTACAAGGATATCACCGGCAATCCTGTTTTTTCATCCTTGCCCCCACGAATCAGCTCGCCAGCTTCCGCCTCCCCACGGAAACCATGCTCCGGAGCAAAAACCTTGCACACATCAATCCCCGATGCCAACAACGTGTCAACCAGATGAACAAACCCAACCCTCGACCCCGGATTGGCCACCACACCAACACGTAAACCCTCAATCTTTGGGAAATAATCCTTCGTTCGCTCTGCTCCACAAATAACCTTGCCACTTTTAAGGAACGGAAACGCTTGTGCCATAACCTCTTGCAAGAATAATCCCTGAATCAGTAATAAACTGACCAAGATCAAAAAAGAACCCAGATAACTTCGCTTCATAATTGGTACATTTGTTCCAAATCAGGTTTCGCCTGTGAATTTCGAAATTTTCATCGCAAAAAGAATCATCTCCTCCAAATCAGGTGGGAAAAGTGGCGCACAGGCTCTGGTCAACATCTCCGTCGCTGCCATCGCACTTAGCCTGTCAGTGATGATTATCGCCATTTCGGTACTCACTGGCTTTAAGCGGGAAATCAAGGAAAAACTTTCCGGTTTTGGCTCCCATATCCAGATCAGTAACCTGGATACGAATAACTCGTACGAGACAGAACCCATCTTCCGCTCCGATGAGCTTGTCGGGAAAATCGCCCAGTTGAATGAAGTCATCAATATCCATGCCTTCTCTACTAAACCGGGTATCATCAAGTCAGGGAAAGAGCTACAAGGTATTGTCCTCAAAGGCGTTGAAGATCTGGCTAGTTTAGAGTTCTACGCTTCCAACTTGGTGGCCGGCAGACTACCTCGACTGGATCAGCCCGACTCCCTCGATGTGCTGGTCTCACAATCACTAGCCAACCTCCTCCGGCTTGAGCCTGGAATGAAACTCCCCACTTACTTCGTTCAGGAACCCCTGAGAATGAGGCCATTTATCATTAGCGGAATCTATAATACTGGCCTGGAAGAGTATGACCGGCTGTTCGTCCTATGCCACCAGACTCATATCCAAGAAATTAACAACTGGACTGAAAACCAGGTGAGTGGATACGAAATCAGGATAAAAAAACCATTACAGGCAGATCGCACAGCGCAGACCATCCAAGAGATTGCCGACGGCATCACCATCAAAACCGAAAACCTAGTCCAGGTGAGAACCATCCGCCAACTGGCTCCCGGATTCTTTGATTTTCTTAGTCTCACCGATACTAACGTCTGGGTCATTCTCACTCTTATGACTCTGATCGCTGGCTTCAATATGGTTTCTGGGCTTCTAATCATCATTCTCGACCGGGTCAGGATGATCGGGACACTGAAAGCCCTCGGTACCAACAACCAATCGATGGTGAAAATCTTCCTCTACCAGGCAGCCTATATCACCGGGAAAGGAATGCTGATCGGAAATATCATCGGCATCGGCATCGCCCTGCTTCAGATGCACTTGAAAGTCATTCCGTTAGACCCGGAATCCTATTTTGTCAACTCAGTACCAATTTTTATCAATCCACTACATATTATCCTAATAAATCTAGGAACAATGCTGCTGACTATTCTCATGCTGCTCATTCCCTCCGGGATGATCTCACGGATCAGCCCGGATAAAACCCTGAAATTTGACTAAACGTTGAAATAATGGCTAAACAATTTGATCCCCAACGCAACTATCTGGAATCCATGAAAGCCATCGGTTTCGTTCCGCTGAAAGAGGCGACCGAAGAGGATTGGAAACGGATCGGGTTCATGTCAGGACTAGAAGTCCACCAGCAACTGAACACCCGTGAAAAGCTCTTTTGCCGGTGCCCTGCCGGAATTCTTCTGGGTGATCAGGATTACGATGGCGAGCTGATCCGTCATATGCGCCCAACACTTAGTGAGATGGGCGAATACGACGGCACTGCCCTCATGGAATTCAAAACCAGAAAGGAGATCACCTACCGAATCAATAATATCAATGCGTGCACCTACGACATCGACGACACACCCCCGTTTAAAATCAACCGAGAAGCATTGGAGTACGCCCTGGAAATCTCCCTCCTGTCAAACCTGAATATCGTAGGTGAAGTACACATTACCAGGAAACAGTACCTCGATGGCAGTATCCCAACAGGATTTCAGCGAACCGCCATCCTGGGTGTCGAGGGTGAGATCAGCCTGTCAAATAAAAAAGTCAGGCTCCTGCAACTTAGCATAGAAGAAGATTCTTGCCGCGAGATATCCGACATTGGCCACAAAAGAATCTACAAAACCGACCGCCTGGGAATGCCACTGATTGAAACGGTCACCCACCCCGACTGCCTGACACCGCATGAACTGCATGAAGCCTGTGACTATATCCGCTTTCTAAACCGGAGCACCGGTAAGGTACGTACCGGAATGGGAGCCGCACGCCAAGATGTCAATGTGAGCTGCCGCGGTGGTGATCGCGTTGAAATCAAAGGAGTAGCCCACACCAAATGGATACCGCTGCTCAGCCATAACGAGGCATTCCGGCAAACAGCCCTCCTGAGAATCCGTACCCTCTTGAACGAACGGATACCCTCCTGGCAAGAGAATTGGCATATAAAAACAATCCGGCTGGATCTGGAAAAACTCGACACAGCCTGCCAAACAATCCAGAATATCAGACAGGAAGGATTCGAAGCTTATGCCGCCAATCTTCCATCCTTCAAAGGAATCCTCTCCCATTTCACCCAACCAGGGAAATGCTTTGCCGATGAGATAACCGACCGACTGAAGGTGATTGCCTGTCTGGAAAAACCAAACATGATTTTTTCAGAACAACTTAACCCCAGCAATGATCCATTTGATTTTGAACCCATCAAACAACTGCTCGGTTCAACTAATGAAGATGCACAAATTGTATTCTGGGGACCAGCAGAGGATATAAAGACAGCTATTGAAACCATCCAGGAACGCTGCCTCATCGCCTTTGAAATGGTTCCGCGCGAAACCAGAAAAGCTTTCAGCGACGGCACAACCATTTTTGAGCGAGTCCTGCCCGGAGCTGATCGCATGTACCCCGATACCGACTCAGCCCCAATACCCCTGCCAGAAGAGTATATCCAAAAACTCCGCAAAAAAATGCCGGTACCCGTTAGCCAACGAATCCAACAGATGCAAACCTGGGGAATCCCGAGCGATACCTGGAACTACCTGCTGCGAAAAAATCTGGTACCCCTAATTGAAAAAATTTCTGCCGATAACAACTATCCTCCTAAACTAATCAGCACATTTCTGGGACACACACTGAAACACCTGGAAGGGAAAATTAGAAAACACTCCGATTTCAATTATCAAAAAATTGCCGCACTGTTTAACTTTATTAACAAAAATCAGCTGGATACAGCCATTGCTAAGCCTATGGTTACAATCATGATGCAAAACCCTAAAATGGACTTCGATAGCATCCTGACCAGCCTCAAGTTCAAAAAAAGATCCAGAGAAGAACTCCTCGCTCCAGTAGGATTCCTTGTTGGTAAGTTTCGCGAAATCAGAAAGAATGATGATCCAAATGTGGTTCTTCATTGGCTCATGGGACAGGTTCGCCGACAAGCTATGGGTAATATCCCGCTTAGCGAATATAGCTCACTAATTTCCAAGCTGATAGAGAAAGAGATTGTCGATTGATAAGATAATTATTGGTTATGAACGAAGATTTTTTTCAAGGTTATAAAGGGGAAGCGCTTCAAATTTTAAAAAAGTTTAATGTGCGGGTCTGGGGTGTTGCTGAATTTGATACTACACGTGGTTCCTTCAAGGGAA
>Ga0172382_10013197_pt1 | contig 10675 bp, 4 predicted proteins | sample Leawel138RmetaG_FD_122245 | JGI IMG/M metagenome (GOLD analysis project Ga0172382, IMG submission 122245) | Leachate microbial communities from a municipal landfill in Southern Ontario, Canada - Leachate well 138R metaG | ecosystem: Engineered > Solid waste > Landfill > Unclassified | place...
GCTGGGCGACCTGGATCAGCGGGGGGTGATCCACGCCCCGGGTCAGAGCATAGCGGATCTTCACCGGGAACGCGACCCGCTTTACCGGCATTTCGCCGACCGGGTCATCGACTGCGGCGATCTGGCCCCGGAGCCGGTGGCGCTGCGGATCATGGCAAAGCTTGCGGCGGATATCCTTTGACTTGGCTACCTGTGCCTGTTATCCCCATTTCGGGATTTGGAAAACCGCCAAACCGGAGGCACCTGAAACGAACGGTGACCGATTCACCGGTGGCATCCACAACCTCGGTCTGTGAAAAATTCGAATTTTCTAATAATATCGAAGGTTTCCGGATAGGCGTTTTTACCGGTTTTTTTACCGGCATTTTTGCCGCTCAGATGACCGAAGAGAAAAACGCCAATACCACGCGATCACCTCACTCGCCGTTATTCTCCGGTAATCGCAAAAGGGAGGTGCTCCATGGCCTCAGGCAACCTGCTTAGAAAACTGATCAAAACTGGTGTGGAGGGCAATTTCGAAGCCTTCCGTCAAGCTTCCGAGGAAGTCATCCGCGAGGAGCGGGAAAAGCGGCATCATCTGCTGGCTAACGATTTGGAAAGAATCCTTTACGGGCGGTCCAGCGCGACTGCACCTTCACAGGACACCCTTGTCGGACGTCTACCCGTCGACCGGGAGCGTAACCTGCCTCTTCTACGAATCAAGGAACCCTTCCGTCGGCTGGAAGACGTAGTCCTTTCGGATGAAAACGGATCTGTCCTGGATGAGCTGCTGCAAGAGCACCATCGGGCTGAAATACTAAGAAGCTACGGGCTTTTCCCAGCAGACCGCCTGCTGTTTTGCGGCCCTCCTGGATGCGGAAAGACTTTGACTTCCGAAGTGATCGCCGCCGAATTGAGCCTTCCACTGGCCATTGTGCGTATCGACAGTGTCATCTCATCTTTTCTTGGCGAGACGGCGGCAAACTTGCGCAAAGTCTTTGATTTTGCCGCAGGCACGCCCATGGTGGTGCTTTTTGACGAATTCGACGCCTTGGCCAAGGAGCGTTCCGACGAGGCCGACCACGGTGAATTGAAACGGGTCGTCAACGCCTTTCTCCAGATGCTCGACGATTACGAAGGCAAGAGCATCCTCATTGCCGCCACCAATCATGAAACCATCCTGGATTCGGCCGTATGGCGCCGTTTCGACGAAGTGCTGGTGTTCGAACCGCCCAACCTGGAGCAGATCCGCCGCCTGCTGGCCATCAAGCTGCGCGGGCTTCGCCGCGAATTCGACATCGACGACACCCGTATCGCCGGCTTATTCAAAGGGATGAGCCATGCCGATGTGGAACGGGTTTTACGCCGTGCCGCCAAGGACATGGTTTTTTCCGGCAATGCGTTTTTAACCGAGCGCCACCTGCAAGCTGCTGTTCAAAGGGAGGATATTCGAAGAGCACGTATCAAAAGGAGATAGCTCGCCATGGCGGAATCGTTTCCGCACTTGAAACTGCAACGCGAAGAACCGGTCACAGAAAAGCGTGCCGGTCGTTTCCGGCCATACAGAGCGCCCGACGATGCCGTAGCCCACGCACGCAACCTCCAAAAATCTCTTGATCGCACCAAAATACAAACCGATGGGGATATCGGCGGCTTCGACGAACGCCGGTTGTTCCGCTTTTCGGTCATCAAGGGATTTGATCCCGATTCTCTACGCCGGCTTTCCAATGAGATCGAGCTGGTCAGCCAGGAAGGCGAAGAGGTGATCGTTGCCTTCGTCAGTTCCGCTGCTTTGGAATCGTTTGAAGCCCGATTGGCATCCATGGCCAAAGGGGAAAGCGTCACGGCCCGCGATGTCATCCATGCCTTGCAGAGAGTCGACGGATGGAGTGAGGAAGACCGGACCGGTTGGGCATTGAGACATCAAGGCTTTCCGGATGGTGATTCATTTGTGCTGGATGTCGAACTTTGGCCCCTGGAGGACAGCCCCGGGGCCCGTAAACGGCTTTGGCTGGGGTTCGAAAACTGGCTGAAAGAACAACAAATACGGAACCTGGACAGCGTCAAACAACAAGGGTTGTCGTTGTTCCGTATCCGGTGCGACCGAAATCAGGCTGAACGTCTGCTGCGACACCGGGATGTTCGCACGGTGGACCTGCCGCCCCGTTTCCGATTGGACCGGCGTTTTCTTCATGCCGATATCCAGAACTTGCCACCGCCACCAGCACCTTCGGAAACAGCACCTGGCGTCGTTGTTCTGGATAGCGGATTGGCAACAAATCATCCTCTTTTGGCGCCGGCGGTGGGTGATGCCCAAAGCTTTCTGCTCGGCAAGGATGCCACGGATGAAAACGGGCACGGCACCCATGTGGCCGGCATCGCGCTGTATGGCGATATCGAGGCATGTCTGCGCAACCGCCATTTTGTGCCCAAATTTTGGCTGTTCAGCGGCCGAATCCTTGATGAAAACAACGAGAACAATACCGGTTTTGTGGAAAACCAGATCGCGAGAGCAGTCCAATATTTTCACGAGCAATACGGGTGCAAGATCTACAACCTGTCATTCGGAGACATCAACAAACCTTACCTTGGCGGACATGTCAGAGGACTCGCTTATACCCTGGACACCCTTTCGCGGAGCCTTGGCGTACTTTTCGTGGTTTCGACAGGCAATGTCCTTGGTTCACAGCTTCATGGGTTGCAATGGAAAAACCAGTATCCTGATTTCTTAGGCGATCCAAAATGGGCAATTGTCGACCCGGCCACAGCCTTGAATGTGATTACCGTGGGAAGTATAGCCCGATATGATCAGAGTTTTTACAGTCAACGGAATCCCAGCGATCCCACGGAAATACCGATTGCAAGGAGGGAGCAACCTTCTCCGTTTACCCGCCATGGTCCATCGGTTGGCGGCGCCTGCAAGCCGGAACTGATCGATTATGGTGGCAACTGGGCAATCAACACCCGGGCCGGCGCCGATTACCTTACCGCTGGAGGACTTGGAGAGTTGTCCACGGACAGGGAGTTTGCTGGTGGCCGATTGCTGGCTGAATTCAGTGGTACCAGCATGGCTGCCCCCCATGTGGCCCATCTTGCCGCCAGCGTACTTGCCGAATACCCGGAGGCGAACGCCAATATGATCCGTGCCCTGCTCTTGGCACATGCCGCTGTGCCTGGAGCCTGCCGGGCTCTTTTGACCGATGAAGATATCCTGCGATGCGTCTGCGGCTATGGGGTTACCGATTCCGGCGCTCTTTTTCGTTCCTTGGAGAACGAGGTGACCCTTCTGGCACAAACCGCTATTCCCAACAAACGCCACCATTTCTACGAAATCCCGGTCCCTGAGGACTTTGTCGCCAAAGGCCGGAGACTCCGGGAAATCACCGTGGCTTTGGCCTATACGCCCTATGTGAGATCCACTCGAATTGCTTACAAAGCCACGCGCATGGATTTTAGAGTCGTCGCCGCCCCGGACCTGAACAACGTATCAACCATGTTCAACAAGGCCACTGAAAAAAATGACTATCAAAACATCCCGGAACTCCGAACCCCAGATATCAACGGGCGGTTTCGCGGCAAGGGAACCGCACAAGCTGCAACCTGGCGTTTCAGCCAATTCAACAGCAACTCCATTCTGAAATCCAATCGGTTGTTTGTAGTTGTGACCCGGAATGATCACCCCTGGGGAGAAGTCCACAGCAGCACTGAAGAAAACTATGCCATTGTGGCCTGCCTGCGTGACAGGGAAAATGCCCAGGCAAGGCTGTATACGCAACTGCGGGCTCGTTTGCGGCAGCGGGCCAGGGTGAAGGTGTAAGTGCACCGCGGTTGCGAGATTAGAGACACCTGAGCGCCATTTGGCTTATCAAGACGGGCTGTCGTACATGATGGGGGGAGCGGCTGAAAAACGGCTTGCCCCACCGTCGGTTGTAGAGCATTATTGACAATCCAATGGGCAGCCGCCTAGTGCTACCCTACCGTAATTCAACGTAATCTCAGGACAGGAAACGCCATGACCCAACGGTACGAGAAGCTCAAAAGACTGCTCAAGGAGCTGTTTCAGCTTGACCAGCCAGACCTGGACTTCGGTTTTTACCGCATCATGCACGCCAGAAGCGCCGACGTAACTCAGTTTTTGGACAAGGATCTGCTGCCGCAGGTCAAATCCGCCTTCGCCCGGTACCTGCCGGCGGACAAGGCAGCCATCGAGAAAGATCTGGCCAAACTCGTGGCCGGTATCGAGGCGGCCGGAATGAATCCGGACGACTCGCCCAAGGTAAAAGAATTGCGGACGCGATTGGACGAAGAGTCGGTGGACCTAGAGGCCCTGGAGGCCGAGGTGTACGACCATCTCTACAGCTTCTTCCGACGGTACTATTCAGAAGGCGATTTCCTCTCCAAGCGCGTTTACAAGCCCGGCGTCTATGCGATTCCCTACCAAGGCGAGGAGGTCAAGCTCCACTGGGCCAACGCGGATCAGTACTACATCAAGACCAGCGAGTACCTGCGCGACTATGCCTTTCGCCTACGGCCGGAGAGCGCGAAAAATCCCATGCGCGTTCACTTTCGGCTGGTGGACGCGACCGAAGGCGAGCACGGCAATGTCAAGGAGGCGGCCGGCAAGGAACGGCGCTTCAAGTTGGCCACAGAGGAGCCGTTGGCCATTGAGAACGAAGAACTGGTCATCCGCTTCACCTATCAACCCGAGCCAACCAAACAGAAAGACCTCAACGCGGAAGCCGAAGACGCGATTCTGAAACTCGGCGACGTCGCCCTTGCCGAATGGCTTCAAGCCTTGGCGGAAAAGCACGTGCGTGCCGACGGCATCCCATCCGAAGCAACCCGGCTGCGGGTCCATCTTGACCGCTACACCGCGCGCAACACCTTCGACTACTTCATCCACAAGGACTTGGGCGGGTTTCTGCGCCGGGAGTTGGATTTCTATATCAAAAACGAAGTGATGCACCTTGACGATATCGAAAACGAGATGGCCCCGCGCGTCGAGCAGTATCTTTCCAAGATCAAGGTCATCCGCCGCATCGCCGGCAAGATCATCGACTTTCTGGCCCAACTCGAGAACTTTCAGAAAAAGCTGTGGCTCAAGAAGAAATTCGTGGTGGAAACGTCTTATTGTATCCGATTGGGGTGCATCCCGGAGGCATTTTACCCGGAAATCGCAGCCAACGACGCCCAGCGCGAGGAGTGGGTCAAGCTATGCGCGATTGACGATATCAAAAAGGACTTCGCGACCGTGGGCTACAGCGCCCCCCTAACGCCAGATTTTTTGAAAGCGAACTCGACGCTGATGGTCGATACGCAGAACTTCGATGGCTATTTCAGCTCGCGGCTGCTGGAAGCCATCGGAGAGTTGGCCGAGAATACCGATGGTGTGTTGGTGCATGGAGAGAATTTTCATTCACTTGCGCTAATACAGGCCCTGTATCGAGATCGATTGAAATGTATTTATATCGATCCACCATACAACACCGACGCGGGACCAATTGATTACAAGAATGGATATCGTAGTTCGTCTTGGATGTCATTGATCCAGAGTCGTCTTTGGCTATCATGCTATTTGCTCACAAGCGATGGCGTTCTCTGTGTCACCATTGATGACTATCAAGTTCATGAGCTGGCTAACTTGCTTGATGGTTTTTTTGGAAGAGATCAATTACTTGGAACAGCAGTAATTCGAAACAACCCCTCCGGGCGTCCATCTGTCACCGGCTTGTCAGTATGTCACGAATACGCGATTTTTTATGCAAATCGCGAAAGTTCTCTTGAGCGATTGCCTCGAACACCTGAGCAACTAGAGCGTTTTTCTCAGGAAGAAGGCTTGTACGTAAATTGGCAGCCTTTTCGAAAAGGCGGAGGATCTGTAACATATCGCGTTGCACGTCCCAAACAATACTATCCCCTCTATGTCAATCCAGCAACTCGCAAATTGCGCATACCTAAATTGACATGGAATAAGGACAAGAAATTTTGGGCAGCCCTCGAACAGCCATTTGAAGATGAGGTTATTGTTTGGCCGATTGATGAACGTGGCCAAGAACGAATCTGGAGTCTAAACCATCAATCTGCGGCTAAAAATATAGATGATTTAGAAGTGAGAGTGACGGCAGATGGGACCCCAAACATATTTCGTCGCCATAAACCTGCCGATGGTGTTCTTCCTCGCTCCTGGTGGGATAAAACCACATATGGCGCCCGGGAGTATGGGAGCGCAGTTCTTTCCCATCTCTTTGGCGCCACTTCGTTTTCGTTCGCAAAATCTCCTTTTGCTGTTGAGGACTGTTTGAGAGTGTCGGGGCTTGGAAGCGGCGTCGATAGAGAAGTGATAGACTACTTTGCAGGCTCCGGCACCACCGGCCATGCGGTGATCAACCTCAATCGCGAAGACGGTGGGCAGCGCAAGTTCATCCTGGTGGAGCAGGCAGACTACTTCGATACCGTGCTCCTGCCGCGACTCAAGAAAGTGACGTACACCCCCGAATGGAAAGACGGCAAGCCCAAGCGGATGCCCAGCTCAGAAGAAGCGGAACGCTCGCCGCGCATCATGAAGGTGGTGCGGCTTGAATCCTACGAAGACACCCTCAACAATCTGGAGCTACGGCGCACCGAACCCCAGCAAAGCCTACTCGATTTCGCCAAGGCACAGGGGCCGGACAAACTCAAGGAGCAGTACATTCTGCGCTACATGCTGGATGTCGAAACCCGTGGGAGCCAGTCGCTGCTGAACGTGGCGGCCTTTACGGACCCGACTGCTTACCGACTCAAGGTCAAGCGTCCCGGTTCCGACGAATCGCGCGAAATCAACGTGGACTTACTGGAAACGTTCAACTGGCTCATCGGCCTCACGGTACAGCACATCGCCGCGCCGCGGACCTTTACCGCGGACTGCGAGCGCGACGGCGAAGGCCGGCTGCGGCTAAAGGATCGGCTCAAGCAACAATCCGGCGGCCCCTGGTGGTTTCGCACCGTCACCGGCACCACCCCGGACGGACGAAAGACACTGGTCATCTGGCGCAAGCGCCCCGGCGGGGACACGGCCGAGGGGATAGAGCGCGACAACCTGATCCTCGATGAATGGTTTACCCGCCAGGGCTATTCCAGCAAGGACAGCGAATTCGACCTCATTTACGTCAACGGCGACAACAACCTGGAAAACCTCAAGGCACCGGACGACACCTGGAAAGTGCGCCTCATCGAGGAGGACTTCTTCCGGCTGATGTTCGAGATGGAGGAGGTGTAATGCCTCCTCGCCGCCGCAGAAACAACCACCGGCCACAGATTCCCTTCAACCGGAAGCTGGTTCTCCACCAGTGGATGCTCGCACTTTTCGGCGTCGACTGCTTCGACCGGCTCGCCGAACACCTGCGCGACGAGACCCTGGAGGGACTGGACGAAAACAACATACACCGCTTCCACCACGCGCTGTGTCTTCATCTTCCGGTGGAGAAGCGGCCTGAATTGACCGACGAGATTCTGCTGGAATACGACCAGGCCATCGTTTCCGTCACCCGGCGGTTGAACGAGCGCCGCATCACCCGCGGTGAACCGGCCATCGTTTGGAAATACTTTCAGTACCTCGCACTTTTATTCAGCCAGATCTACCTGGACCGCTATTTCCGCGACCCGGCCGCATTGCTGGAAAATCTAAACCGATGCATCGCAACCTTGAACGAAGGGCTACCCGAGCCGGACCAGGTTACACCTTTGGACGAAACGGCCGAGGCATGGCCGCAGCTCAACAAGATCGCCTTCTGGATGGCCACCGGCAGCGGCAAAACGCTGCTCATGCATGCCCACATCCTTCAGTACCGGCGTTTTCTCGAAATCCATGGCCGCGGCCGTGAGTTGAACCGTATCCTTCTGCTCACGCCGAATGAAGGGCTTTCCCAACAACACCTGCGCGAATTCGAAAAGGCCGGCATCGCAGCGGAGATTTTCAACAAGGATGGCCGCGGGCTATTTGCCGGCCAGTTTGTCGAAATTCTCGAAGTAACCAAACTCAAGGAGGAGATGGGCGACAAGACCGTAGCGGTGGACGCCTTCGAAAGCAACAACCTGGTACTGGTGGACGAGGGGCACCGGGGTGCTTCGGCGGGAAGCGACGGGATATGGATGAAGTACCGCAACGCGCTTTGCCAAAAGGGGTTCTCTTTCGAGTACTCGGCCACCTTCGGCCAAGCCGTTAAGGGCAACCCGGCCCTATCCGACCTCTATGCGCGCAGCACCCTCGTTGACTACTCGTACCGCTGGTTTTACGGCGACGGGTTCGGCAAGGACTACCAAATTCTAAACCTGGAGGACGATCGCAATCCCGAGTGGATGGAAAGCTACCTTACGGCCTGCCTGCTCGCCTTTTTCCAGCAGCAACGCCTTCACCGCGAGCAGGAGGCCGCGTTTCGTCCCTTCAACCTGGAACGGCCACTGTGGATCTTCGTGGGCGGCAGCGTAACGGCGACGCTGGCCAAAAAAGATGCTTCGGATATCGTCGAGATCCTGCGTTTTCTCGCGCGTTATGTGGCCAGGCGCTCAGTCAGCATCGAGCTTATCCGGCGCGTATTGCACCAAGGGCTGGTGACCGCCTCTGGAAAAAACCTCTTTGCCGGCCGCTTTGGATATCTCAACACGACTGATCTCACGCCAGCGCGAATTTTCGACGAGACGCTCATCACGCTTTTCAACGCACCGGCCGGCGGTGCCTTGCATGTGGAAAACCTGAAGGGGGCAAGTGGGGAGATAGCGATCCGGGTGGGAGACAACGAGCCGTTCGGGGTCATCAATGTCGGCGATGATGCCAAACTCGTGAAGCTTTGCGAAGCAAAGGGGTTGAACACCGCCGAGCGGGAGTTTGCAGGCTCCTTGTTTCATGAAATCAACCAGCCGCATTCCACCGTTAATATGCTGATCGGTTCCAAGAAATTCACCGAAGGGTGGAGCAGTTGGCGCGTGAGCACGATGGGTTTGATGAACATCGGGCGCGGCGAGGGTTCCCAGATCATCCAACTTTTCGGCCGCGGCGTGCGTCTCAAAGGCTACCAGCGGAGCCTAAAGCGGAGCGCGCGCGTTTTGCTTCCCGAGGCGCTCAAGCGTCCCAAGCACATCGAAACCTTGGAGACGCTCCACATCTTTGGCATCCGAGCCGATTACATGGCCCAGTTCCGGGACTTTCTTCAGGACGAGGGGCTGCCGGCCAACGAGGAACGCGTCGAATTCATTCTGCCCATCATCAAAAATCTCGGCACCCGCCGGCTCAAGACCATCCGTCTCAAGCAGGAAATCAATGGGGTCAGGACCGAATTCGGCGATGCCTTCCGAAAGCTCGCTCCGGTCCCGACAGTGGGCCCGCCGGATCCCGGGCGCGATCCGGCCTCCGCCTATCTTCAGAAAAACCAAGTGGTCATCAACTGGTATCCCAAGATTCAGGCGATGAAAGCGGCGGGGATCCAGGGCGGAGACAGCGACAGCGCGTTGCATCAGGCCTGGCTGACACCCCGTCACATCGCCTTTCTCGACCTGGATCGGCTTTACTTCGACCTGGAACGGTTCAAGGCTGAACGGGGCTGGTACAACCTGAACCTGACGCGCTCGGGTATCGCGGATCTGCTGGAGGACATCACCTGGTATCGGCTGAAAATTCCGCCGGAAGCGCTTGATTTCGATGCTTTCGAAAAAATCGCCCTCTGGCAGGAGGTGGCCTTGGCGCTGCTGCGCAAGTATGTGGAGCGCTACTACACTTTCCGCAAACGCGAATGGGAACTGCCACACCTGGAGTACCGGGATATCGCCGACGACGATGCCAATTTTCCGTGCGTGGTCCGTGAGGGCGAGACCGAGTACGGCTATCGGGTTCTGATCGAAGAGTCGGAGCGGGAGATTGTCGCAAAGCTCAAAGAATTGAAGGTGGCCATTGCGGCCGGTGATCTGAAACCGTGGGAATTTAACGGCATCAAGGCGCTCTGGTGCGGTTGGCATTTGTACCAACCGTTGCTTTATCTCGATGGTGGCATGGTGGAAATATCGCCTGCGCCCCTAAACCGTGGTGAGCGAAGGTTCGTTGAAGATTTGAAAGCCTTTCACGACGCTCATCCGGACTGTTTCACCGAAAAAGAGCTTTATCTTCTTCGAAACCTGAGCAAGGGCCGTGGGGTGGGTTTCTTCGAGGCCGGCAACTTTCACCCGGATTTCATTCTTTGGCAGCTCATCGGGAACCGACAGTGTGTAACCTTCGTAGACCCGAAAGGAATCCGCAATCTTGGCCCGACCGATCCTAAAATCGGTTTCTGCGAAACGATCAAGGAAATCGAGACGCGCCTTGCCGATCCCAAAGTCGTGCTGGAGTCTTTCATCGTTTCCAACACCCCTTCGCACGTGATGCAAAGGCAATGGGGAGTGGAAAAGACGGAAATGACCCGGCAACACATCTTGTTCCAGGAAGAGGATAAGGACACGTATATCGGGGCGATACTGCACGATAGCGATACAACAAAATCGCTGAACCACCGGGGAACCAAAGATCGTGCCAACCGAGAACCATTGGGCAAAAAAAGAAAATGAAAACCATTAACCCAAGTTCGCCAAAATTTTTGTAGCCGGGCCTATTTTCGGTCGAAATTGGCCTCTTGTACTTGCCAAATATCTGATATTATTAGGCCACGATTTTAGTTCGGCCAATGTAGTGACCCAC
>Ga0172382_10013198_pt1 | contig 10673 bp, 8 predicted proteins | sample Leawel138RmetaG_FD_122245 | JGI IMG/M metagenome (GOLD analysis project Ga0172382, IMG submission 122245) | Leachate microbial communities from a municipal landfill in Southern Ontario, Canada - Leachate well 138R metaG | ecosystem: Engineered > Solid waste > Landfill > Unclassified | place...
GCCCGGCGGTGAAAACAAAGGCCCCGGTCTCCAGCTCAAAGGAGGCGGCGCCGCGGGTTATCGCCAGGGTCTGGGTCCCGTCCGCGGCGGAGCGCCAGCGGCAGTGGCAGCCGTCGGTGGCGAAGATCCGCTCCCGGTAATTGTCCGCCAGGGCCCGCAGGAGGCTGGGGGTGTCCATCACCATATCCACCAAGCGGTACAGAGAGCCGCGAAATTCCCGGTTGGCAAAGATGGGCGGCAGTTCATCCCGGGCGACCTTCTCCACCCGGCCCCGGGTGGCCTTGCTGGCGAGAAAGCCCCCCAGCCTGGACCTGAGGTTGGCGGTGGACCACAGGTAAAAGTGATCGCTGAGGATACGCGCGGCGCTGATGTCCACATCCCCTTCGCCCCGCAGGCAGGCCCGCCAGTGGTCGGGCATATCGGCGATGGCCTCGGAGGCGCCGGTCAGGGCGCCGCTCAGGGTGTACTTGATGCCGCCGTGGATCATGCCCTGGCTGGCGACGGTCTGGTGGCTGCCGAGGGCGCGGTTCTCCAGCAGAATGGCGTTGTAACCCCGGTTGCAGAGCCGGTTGAGCAGCCACAGGCCGGCGATACCGCCGCCGATAATTACTGCGTCAAGGTGGTGTCTGATCATCGTTGGCGCTGGCTCCGTAGGACGGGCGGGGGACGCCAGTATAGCTGACGGTGTCAAAGTGCCGAAACCGGCACCCGGGGATAAACACTTTGCGCTGCCTGCCGGCCGTGGTTATGCTGCCCCGGGGGTAACCATGCCGGCACGAATCCTTTACAGCGCCATCTTTTACTTGCTCACACCTTTTATCTGCCTGCGCCTGTGGTGGCGGGGCCGCCGGGTGCCCGGTTACCGGCAGCGCTGGCGGCAGCGCTTTGGCTGGGTGCCGCCAATTCCGGCATCCCGGCGGGTGATCTGGGTGCACGCGGTGTCGGTGGGGGAAACCGTGGCCGCGGCACCCCTCATCAGGCAGCTCCAGCAGCGCTATCCGGACTACCTGCTGGCGGTGACCACCACCACGCCCACCGGGTCCGACCGGGTTGTCGCCATCTTCGGCGACAGCGTCCACCACAGCTACGCCCCCTACGACCTGCCGGGTTCGGTGGCGCGCTTTCTGCGCCGGGTGCACCCGGCGCTGCTGATTGTCATGGAAACCGAGCTGTGGACCAATCTGGTGCACCGCTGTCAGCGACTGGGTATTCCGGTGGTGGTGGCCAATGCCAGGATGTCGGCGAAATCCGCCGCCGGTTACCGGCGGTTCCGCAGCCTGACCGCCCCCATGCTGGCCAGCTTGTCGGCGGTGGCCGCGCAACACGGGGACGACGGCCAGCGCTTTCTCGATCTCGGGCTGCGCCCGGACCAGCTGCGGGTCACCGGCAATATCAAATTTGATCTGGAGCTGAGTGACAGCCAGCGGCGCCAGGCGGCTGAGCTCGGCGCCCAGTGGCGGGGAGCCGCGGGGCGACCGGTGTGGCTGGCGGCCAGCACCCACAGGGGGGAAGATGAGATTGTCCTGGCGGCGTTTGCGGCGGTGCTCGCCGACCGTCCCGACACCCTGCTGGTGCTGGTGCCGCGCCATCCGGACCGCTTTGATCAGGTGGCGGCGCTGTGCGCCAGCAAAGGTTTTCGGGTGGCGCGGCGCAGCTCGGGCCTGCCCCCGGACCACTGTCAGGTCTTGCTGGGGGACACCATGGGGGAGCTGCCGGTATTTTTTGGCGCCTGTGACCTGGCCTTCGTAGGGGGCAGTCTGGTGCCCTCCGGCGGCCACAATTTACTGGAGCCCGCGGCCTGGCAGGTTGCCATCCTGTCCGGCCCCCAGCTGTTCAATTTTGCCGAGGTCTCGGCGTTGCTGCTGGAGGCGGGGGGGCTGGAGATTTGCCGCGACGGCAACGAACTCGCCGCGGCGGTCATTCACTTGCTGGGGGATGGCGAGTTGCGTCGCACCAGGGGCCTGGCCGCCCACCAAGTGGTGGTGGCCAATCGCGGGGCCATGGCCAGGCTGCTGGTGATTATTGCGGAACTACTGGGGCAATCACCAGGGACGGATCCAGCCAGGCATTGAGCTGGTAGAGGTCGTCGGGGCTCAGTTGGCCGGCGGCCAGCTTCAGATTGAGGCCACTGGTGATATGGTTGTAGCGGGCGTTGGCGTAGTTGCGCCTGGCCTGGTAGAGGTTGCGCTCGGCAAACAGCACATCGACGATATTGCGGGTGCCCACCTCATAGCCGGCGCGGGTGGCCTCCAGGGCGCTTTCCGCCGAGGTGATGGCCTGTCGCCTGGCCTCTACCGTGGCCGCCGTGGTGACCACGCTCTCGTGGGCCGAGCGGGCCAGCTGGGTGGTGCTGCGCATCACGTAATTGGCGGTTTCCTCCGCCTGGATAAACTGCTGGTTGGCCTGCCGGCGCTGGGCACTGACGGCACCGCCGGTAAAGATCGGCACATTCAGGTGAATGGCAACGGTCTGCACCTCGGACTCGACGGTGGACCTGCTGCTGGGAATCCGCTCGACATTGCCGCCAAAACCCGAGACGCCGCTGAAGGTGCTGTCCTGGTCCAGATCCTGATAGGAATAACTGCCGGAAAGGGTGGGCAGGTGTTCATATTTGCGGGCGTCGGCGTTGTGGCGGGCGGCGTCGCGGCCGAGGCGGGACACCTTGAGCTGGAGGTTGTTTTCCAGCGCCGACTTGACCCAGTCTTCCCGGCTGGCATCCGGCCGGGTTACCGGGAAGTCGTCCTTGAGCCCTGCGAGCACGGCGTGGGGCTGGCCGGTCAACACCTCCAGGCCCTCGAAGGCGATTTTCAGGACGCCCTGGAGTACCAGCACATTGACCTTGGCGTCGTCATAGGCGGCCTGGGCTTCGTGGACATCGGTGATGGGCAGCAGGCCCACCTCGTAGCGCTGCCGGGTCTGCTCCAGCTGGCGGGCGATGGCCTGCTCCTCGGCGATGGCGCTGTTGAGGTTTTCGCTGGCATTGAGCACGCTGAAGTAGGCGTCGGAAACCCGCAGGATCAGATCCTGCTGGTCGGCGGCGTACTGCAGGCGGGCCTGCTCGCTCACCGTTCTGCCCTGCTTGTGGTCGTACCAGGCGGGCAGGTCGAACAGCGGCTGGGTGATGGACAGGGTGAAGAGGGTCTGGTCGCTGTCGGTGGTGCCCACCGTGGAGGAGGTGTCGCCGAGAAAACTGACAAAGCTCGAGCTGTCGTCGTCGGCGTCGCTTTCGCCGTATTCGGCGGTGGCCGCTACCCTGGGCAGCAAGCCTGCCCTGGTGATATTGGCGGTCTCCCGGTTGGCCAGATAGGCGGCGTTGGCGGCCCGCAGCTGGGGGTCGTTGTTCAGGGCCAGATCGAATATTTCCGCCAAAGTATCGGCAAAGCCGTAGGTCGGGGCCGCAAGGCAGGCCGCGAGGGTGAGGGTTCTCGCAAGTGTCTTCATGGGTTCTGTCAGGCTGAGGTGGCTGGAAATCGTGTATATGATAATACCCGGAGTGAGACGATCATACCCCATGGCTGGCGGGCTGTCTGTGGCTTTTACAGAACCTTACGCATCCAGTAAGGTTGCCCTTTGTGCCACTGGGGTCAAGTGACAATGTGTGAAAAACCGGGGTTTTCCCGCGCCGACGTCGAGGTCGTCGGTGAGGACCTGCTCTACAAGGGCTTTTTCAAAATGCTCGGTTACCGGGTTCGCCACCGCCTGTTTCAGGGCGGCTGGGGCAAGCCCCTCGCCAGGGAGTTGCTGTGGCGCCCGCGGGCGGTGGGGGTGCTGGTCTACGACCCGGACCGGGATCTGGTGGGCCTGGTGGAACAGTTTCGCATCGGCGCCCTCGACCACCCCGTCAGCCCCTGGCTGCTGGAGGTGGTGGCCGGCCTGGTGGAGGAGGGTGAGAGCCTGGCGGGCGTGGCGCGGCGGGAGTTGCTGGAAGAGGCGGGGCTGACCGCCACCAGGCTGATCCCCATTCACGATATCCTGCTCAGCCCAGGGGGCAGCAACGAGCGCATCGCCCTCTACTGCGGCATTGCCAGTCTGGCGGGGGGCAGCGGCGGTATTTTTGGCCTGGCGGAGGAGGGTGAGGACATCCGCCTCCATGTGGTGAGCCGCCCCCAGGCGCTGCAGGCCCTCGCCGACGGCCGCTGCGACAATGCCCCCCTGACCATTGCGTTGCAGTGGCTTGCGTTGCATCATGGCCAAATAGTCAGCGGTGCCCTCTGACCCTGACCCGGGACACCGAATCGAAAGGCGGTTGTGTGCGTTACAAGGTAGACCTGAAAAAATTCATGGCGGAGTGCGAAACCAACTACGTTCGCCTGCGCAAGCTGATGCCCAGGCTGGACACCGACGACAGTTGCGCCCTGGGACTGCCCGGCAGTGGCCGCCCGGTAATGCGCCTCGAGGTGCTGGAGCGTTCACCCTACACGGTGCTGCTGGCGATTCGCCAGCAGGGCACCCTGGCGGACAGCAACTGGCTGCCGGAGCCCTGCCTCAAGGTTCGCCTCTACCACGACGCCCGCCTCGCCGAGGTGGTGGCCTGTGCCGGGGTGCGCACTGTTTATCCCCGCTACCCCTACCCCAACAACCGGATGCATCAGCCGGATGAAAAGGCCCAATGGAACAGCTTCCTTTCCGACTGGCTGACGATGGCCATCGGCCACGGTTATTCAGTGGCCGAGCCCTGTGAATTTGTCGGTTAAGGTGGCCGCGATGTCGCCCGTGTTCAGCTAACAGGGAAGAGCAGCAGCATGGTGCGGACTCCACAGGGCAACGGCAACACCTCCTCCAGGGGGACGCGGGTCGCCCGCCTCATTCAGCTCACCGACTGTCACCTGGGCCCCTTTCCGGAATACCGGCTGGCGGGAGTGCGAACCCTGGCCAGCTTCGAGGAGGTGCTGGCGCGGATCGCCGCCGACCCGCAGCCCCCGGACCTGGTTGTCGCCACCGGGGACATTGCCGCCCACGGCTCCCCCGATGCCTACCTGGCCTTTGCCGAGCGCATGGGTGCCCGCGGGCTTCCCTATGCCTGGCTGCCCGGCAATCACGACGACTTTCAGCTGATGCAGGCCAGCCTGGGCGCCGCCGCCCCCTACCGCCCGTTGCTGGAAGTGGCCAACTGGCGGCTGCTGCTGCTCAATACCGCGGTACCCAAGGCCGTTGGCGGCAACTTGGCGGCGGCCGAGCTGGAGCTTGCCACCGCCACCCTGGCCCGGGAAGCGGGGCAGCCGGTGGCGGTCTTTATGCATCACCCCCCGACGGCCGTGGGCTGCCGCTGGCTGGATCGCCAACAGGTGGCCAATGGCGGCACCCTGGCGGAAATCCTTGTTCGCCACGACACTGTGGGGGCGGTGTTTTGCGGCCACATTCACCAGCAGGCAACCCTGGACTATGCCGGTACCGTGCTCCACGCCACTCCCTCCACCTGCTTCCAGTTTGCCCCCCACAGCGACGACTTTGCCGTGGATACCCGGCCCCCGGGCTACCGCTGGATCGACCTCTACGACAACGGCACCCTGGACACCGGCGTGGTGTGGATAGAGGACACCGGGGAAAAGGTGGACACCCAGGTTCATGGTTACTGAGTTTTGCTGTAACCTGCGCCCCCAACGGCGGAAAGCCCTGTGAACCTGCTCTACCTCCACGGCTTCAACAGCTCCCCCGCCTCCGCCAAGGCGCGCCTGACCGCAGCCTGGCTGGCTCGGGAGCGCCCGGATATTCGCTTTATCTGCCCCAGCCTGAGCCCCTACCCCCAGCGGGCGGCGGCGGCCATCGACGCCGCCGGCGAGGGCTTGGACTGGGCCGAGACCCTGGTGCTGGGCAGCTCCATGGGCGGCTTCTTCGCCACCTGGGTGGCGGAGCGGTTCCCCTGCAAGGCGGTGCTGATCAACCCCGCGGTGCGCCCCTGGCTGGGGCGGGAATACCTGCTCGGGGAGCAGGTCAACCACCACACCGGTGAGACCTGTGTCATCCGCCAGGGGGATATCGACGCGCTGGCCGCCTACGGGGTTGCCGCCATCTCCCGGCCAGAGCGGCTGTGGCTGCTGCTGCAAACCGGGGACGAGGTGCTCGATTACCGCCAGGCGGTGGACTTCTATCGCGGCTGTCGGATCACCGTGGAGCCCGGTGGCGACCACGGCTTCCAGGGTTTTGAGCGCCATTTGCCAGGTATCATCCACTTTTGGCAAGCACAGCAATAAGGCCCGCAGAATGTTGAAACCACCAGAGAGACTATGAGCAACTACACCGCCGAAGATATTGAAGTCCTCACCGGCCTCGACCCGGTGCGCAAGCGGCCGGGGATGTACACCGACACCAGCCGCCCCAACCACCTGGCCCAGGAGGTGATCGACAACAGCGTCGACGAGGCCCTGGCCGGACACGCCCGCAGGATCGATGTCATCCTCCACCGGGACGGCGCCGTCACCGTCAGCGACGACGGCCGCGGGATGCCGGTGGACATCCACCCGGAGCAGGGGGTGCCGGGGGTGGAGGTGATTCTCTCCACCCTCCACGCGGGGGGCAAGTTCTCCAACAAGAGTTACCAGTTCTCCGGCGGTCTCCACGGGGTGGGGGTGTCGGTGGTCAACGCCCTGTCCTCGCGCCTGGATGTCACCATCCGCCGCGACGGCCAGGTTCACCATATCGCCTTTGCCGGGGGCCACAAGGTCAGCGATCTCAAAGTGATCGACAGCTGTGGCCGGCGCAACACCGGCACCAGCGTGCGCTTTGTGCCGGACCCCAAGTATTTCGACACGGTGAAATTTTCCCTCTCCCGCTTGCGCCACGTGCTGCGGGCCAAGGCGGTGCTGTGCGCCGGTCTGGAGGTGACCTTCCTCGACGAAAACACCGGCGACAGCGACACCTGGCTGTACCAGGACGGGCTGGCGGACTACCTGAGCGCCGCCACCCGGGAGTGGGAGACCCTGCCCGCCGCCCCCTTCGTGGGCACCTTCGCCGGCGCCTCGGAGGCGGTGGACTGGGCGGTGCAATGGCTGCCGGAGGGTGGCACCCCGGTCCAGGAGAGCTATGTCAACCTGATTCCCACCGTCCAGGGGGGCACCCATGTCAACGGCCTGCGCACCGGCCTGCTGGAGGCGATGCGGGAGTTCTGCGAATTCCGCAGCCTGCTGCCCCGGGGCCTCAAGCTGACGCCGGACGATATCTGGGACCAGTGCAGCTATGTGCTGTCCTCCAAGCTCGCCGACCCTCAGTTCTCCGGCCAGACCAAGGAGCGGCTGTCCTCCCGGGAGGCGGCGGCCTTTGTCTCCGGGGTGGTCAAGGACGCCTTCAGCCTGTGGCTCAACCAGCACACCGGGGACGCGGAAAAACTCGCCGAACTCTGTATCAACAGCGCCCAGCGCCGCTTGCGTTCCAGCAAGAAGGTGGCCCGCAAGAAGGTGACCGCCGGCCCCGCCCTGCCGGGCAAGCTGGCGGACTGTTCCAGCGGCGACCCGGCGGTGGGCGAGCTGTTCCTGGTGGAAGGCGACTCCGCCGGCGGCTCCGCCAAGCAGGCCCGGGACCGGGTGTTCCAGGCCATCATGCCCCTGCGGGGCAAGATCCTCAACACCTGGGAGGTGGACAGCCAGGACATCCTCGCCTCCCAGGAGGTTCACGACATCTCGGTGGCCCTCGGCGTCGACCCCGGCGACACCGACCTCGCCAAGCTGCGCTACCACAAGATCTGCATCCTCGCCGACGCCGACTCCGACGGCCTGCACATTGCCACCCTGCTGTGTGCCCTGTTCCTGCGCCACTTCCGGCCCCTGGTGAGCGCCGGCCATGTATTTGTCGCCATGCCGCCCCTGTATCGCATCGACATTGGCAAGGACGTCTACTACGCCCTCGACGACAGCGAGCGCCAGGGCATCCTCGACCGCATCCAGGCGGAGAAAAAGAAGGGCAAGGTACAGGTGACCCGCTTCAAGGGCCTGGGGGAAATGAACCCCCTGCAACTGCGGGAAACCACCATGGCCCCGGACACCCGCCGCCTGGTGCAGTTGACCCTCGACGACATCCCGGACGACGGCAGCCGCGGCACCGACGAGCTGATGGACATGCTGCTGGCCAAAAAGCGCGCCGGCGACCGCAAGCAGTGGCTGGAGGAGAAGGGCAATCTGGCGGATATCGAGTGAGTGGTCTGACGCTGGACGTCTGACGTCGGACGCTTGGCAGGTGCCAAGCCGAACTGCGCCACGGGTTGCAATTGCCGCTGCATCCGAGGGCGTGGCACCAAAAAGCGTCAGACGTCCAGCGTCAGACGTCAGACCCGCAAAAAACCACTAACAGCGCCGGAATCAACAGAGCCCGGCGCCAGCTGAACGGAACACCACCAAATGGGCAGTCAACAAAACGAGTTCGAACAGGTTTCACTGAAGACCTACGCCGAGAAGGCCTACCTGGACTACTCCATGTACGTCATTCTCGACCGGGCATTGCCCCATATCGGCGACGGTCTCAAGCCGGTACAGCGGCGCATTGTCTACGCCATGAGCGAGCTGGGGCTCAAGGCCGGGGCCAAGCACAAGAAGTCCGCCCGTACCGTGGGGGACGTGATCGGCAAATTCCACCCCCACGGCGACGGCGCCGCCTACGAGGCCATGGTGCTGATGGCGCAGCCGTTTTCCTACCGCTATCCGCTGGTGGATGGCCAGGGCAACTGGGGGTCGCCGGACGATCCCAAGTCCTTTGCCGCGATGCGTTACACCGAGTCCAAGCTGGCGGCCTATGCCGAGGCGCTGCTCGGCGAGCTGGGCCAGGGCACGGTGGACTGGAAGCCCAACTTCGACGGCACCCTGGAGGAGCCCATCGTGCTGCCCGCCCAGGTGCCCAATGTGCTGTTGAACGGCACCACCGGCATCGCCGTGGGCATGGCCACGGATATTCCGCCCCACAACCTGCGGGAGGTGGTTGACGCCTGTATCCATCTGCTGGACGCCCCCCGCGCCAGCGTCACCGAGCTGATGCAGTTTATCAAGGGCCCGGACTACCCCACCGAGGCGGAGGTGATCTCCTCCCCTGACGATATCCGCACCCTTTACGAAACCGGCCGCGGTTCTCTGCGGATGCGCGCCATCTGGACCCGGGAGGACGGCGACATCATTGTCACCGCCCTGCCCCACCAGGCTTCCCCGGCGAAGATCCTGGAGCAGATCGCCGCCCAGATCCAGGGCAAGAAGTTGCCCATGGTGGAGGATTTGCGGGACGAGTCCGATCACGAAAATCCCACCCGGCTGGTGATCGTGCCCAGGTCCAACCGGGTCGATCTGGAGGCGGTGATGGATCACCTGTTTGCCACCACCGACCTGGAGCGCACCTACCGGGTCAACCTCAATATGATCGGCATCGATGGCCGCCCCGGCGTGAAAGCCCTCAACACCATCCTCAACGAGTGGAACGGCTTCCGCCTGGCCACGGTGCGCCGGCGCCTGGAATACCGCCTGGAGAAGGTGCTGGCGCGGCTGCATATCCTGGAAGGCCTGTTGGTTGCCTTCCTCAATATCGACGAGGTGATCGAGATTATCCGCTACCAGGACGAGCCCAAGGCGGAACTGATGCGCCGCTTCCACCTCAGTGATATCCAGGCGGAGGCCATCCTCGAACTCAAGCTGCGGCACCTGGCCAAGCTGGAAGAGATGAAAATTCGCGGCGAACAGGACGAGCTGGCCAGGGAGCGGGAACAGCTGGAAAAAATCCTCGCGTCCGAGGCCCGCCTCAAGTCCCTGGTCAAGAAGGAGCTGTTGGCGGTGGCGGAGAAATACGGCGACCAGCGCCGCTCCCCGCTGGTGCAGCGCAAGGAGGCGGAGGCGTTCAGCGAAAAGGATCTGTTGTCCACCGAGCCGGTCACTGTGGTGCTGTCGGAGAAGGGCTGGATCCGCGCCGCCAAGGGCCACGATGTGGACGCCGCCGGGCTGAGCTACAAGTCCGGCGACCGGCTGCAGGCGGCCATCAAGGGCCGCAGCAACCAGAATGTGATCATCCTCGACGCCACCGGGCGCGCCTATTCCCTGGCCGCCCACAGTTTGGCCTCCGCCCGGGGCCAGGGGGAGCCCCTCACCGGGCGTCTGAATGTGCCCTCGGGGGCGGGGTTTTCCGGCATGGTGATGGGGGACGACCAGGGCCTGGTGCTGCTCAGCACCGATGCCGGCTATGGCTTTGTCGCCCGCCTCAGCGACCTGGAGAGCAAGAACCGCTCAGGCAAGGCGGTGGTCACCATTCCCAGCGGCGGCCGGGTCCTGGCCCCCAAACCCCTGGGCAACAGCGAGAACTGCCTGCTGGTGGCGGTGAGCAACGAGGGCCGGATGCTGGCCTTTCCGGTTGCCGAGCTGCCCCAATTGGCCCGGGGCAAGGGCAACAAGATCATCAGCATCCCTGCGTCCCGGCTGCAGAGCAGGGAGGAGTTCATGGTGGACGTGGCGGTGGTGGCCCCCGGGGAGCAGCTCTTTGTCTACTCCGGCAAGCGCCACCTCAATATGAACCTGGCGGATCTGGAGCACTACCGGGGGGAGCGTGGCCGCCGCGGCAACAAGTTGCCCCGGGGCTTCCAGAAGGTGGACCGGGTAGAGGTGAAGAGGTCGGACGTCTGAGGCTTTGGGCAGTGCGGGGACTGGGCATCATCGGGGCTCGACGGCGCAGGAACTCCCCCATACCCTGCTTTGTCAAGCGTCAAGCGTCAAGCGTCA
>Ga0172382_10013199_pt1 | contig 10672 bp, 8 predicted proteins | sample Leawel138RmetaG_FD_122245 | JGI IMG/M metagenome (GOLD analysis project Ga0172382, IMG submission 122245) | Leachate microbial communities from a municipal landfill in Southern Ontario, Canada - Leachate well 138R metaG | ecosystem: Engineered > Solid waste > Landfill > Unclassified | place...
GAGCTGATCGCCTTCGATCACCGCCTGGAGGAGTTCAAGAAGCGCAATTGCGAAGTGATCGGCGTCTCCATCGACTCCCACTTTACCCACAATGCCTGGCGCAACACCCCGGTCAACCAGGGCGGCATCGGCCAGGTCGGCTACACCCTGGTGGCCGACATGACCCACAATATCTGCAAGGCCTTTGACGTCGAGACCCCGGACGGCGCCGTCGCCTTCCGCGGTTCCTTCCTCATCGACCGTCAGGGCGTGGTGCGTCACCAGATCGTCAACGACCTGCCGCTGGGCCGCGACATCGACGAGATGCTGCGCATGGTCGACGCCCTGCAGTTCTTCGAAGAGCACGGCGAGGTCTGCCCCGCCGGCTGGAACAAGGGCAAGAAGGGCATGAAGGCCGACCCGAAGGGCGTGGCCGACTACCTGGCCAGCGAAGCCGGCAAGCTGTAAGCCGTCCGCTGTCGCCGCAAACACAAAGGCCGATCGGGGCAACCCGATCGGCCTTTGTGCTTTCTGGCGCTTGCGGCAGGCTGCGTCGTGCCGGCGCGGCCCTGCCCGTTGCCGGCCATTGCCGCCTCCGCCATGATAGCGCCATGCATGACAATGATATGCCGTCGAACGATGCCGAACTGCGCGCCCTGCTGGATGAGGTGGTGGCCCTGCGCACCCGCGTGATGGCGGGCGCAATGCGGCGGCTGCAGCGTTTGCAACGCTGTTATGCGGATGGCCGTTACACCGCCAGCGCGCTCAATCTGGCGCAGTATCTCGAATTGCGGCGTACGGACCTGCGTCCCCTGCAGGAGCGGCTGGCGGCGGCAGGCTTGTCATCGCTGGGGCGTGGTGAGGCACATGTGGAGGCCTCCCTGGCCGGTATTTCCGCACTGCTGGCGCGGGCCCTCGGCGTTGCCGCGGATACGTCGCCCAACGCCGGTCCGGCCTTCGGCGAGGGGCAGCGCCTGCTGACGCAGCATACCGATGCGCTGTTTGGTCCGGCCCGGCAGGCGCGGTGCGCACGCATCATGGTGACGCTGCCCAGCGAGGCGGCGCTCGATTACGACCTGGTGCAGGGGCTGTTGCAGGCGGGCATGGATGTGGCGCGCATCAATTGCGCCCATGACGACGCCCAGGCCTGGGAGGCGATGATCGGCCATGTGCGGCGTGCCGAACGCGACAGCGGCCGGCGCTGCCGCGTGTTGATGGACCTGGCCGGTCACAAGCTGCGCACCGGCCCCACTGCGGTTGCGCCGGCGGTGCGGCACATCCGGCCGCAACGCGATGTATTCGGCCTGGTGGTGACCCCGGCGCGGATCCTGCTGGAGCCGGCCGAGCAGTGCGCGCCGGATGGCGAGGGTGTCATGCAGGACACCTATCTGCATCTGCGCATTCCGCTGGAATTGCACGAGCGGCTGCGTCCCGGCGATCGCCTGCGCTTCAGTGATGGCCGCGGCAAGCGGCGTGACCTGGATGTGATTGCACGCACGCCGGCCGACCGCTGGCTGGTGCACAGCGCGCGCTCCGCCTATCTCAGTGCCGACACGGTATTTGAGTTGCGCCGGCATAACAGTCATCGGCGCTGGAAGCGCCTGGGGCGCTACGCCCTGTGTCCGTTTGCCGGCCAGCCGCAGGCGTTGCACCTGTACTGGGGTGATCGCCTGCTGTTACGGCGCGATGACCTGCCCGGCAGTGCTGCGCAGCGCGATGCTCTCGGTACTGTCCTGGCGCCGGCCAGTATCGGCTGTACCTTGCCTGCGGTGATCGATCAGCTGCAGGTGGGCGACCCGGTGTGGTTTGACGACGGCAAGCTGGGCTGCGAAGTGGAGACACTGTTGCCGGAAGGGGCGCTGCTCAAGGTGATGCATGCGGCGCCGGCCGGCATCAACCTGCGCAGCGACAAGGGCATCAATTTTCCCAATACGCGTCTCGACCTGCCGCCGCTGGCGGCCAAGGACCTGCAGGATCTGGATTTTGTCTGCCGCCATGCCGACATGGTGGGCTTCTCCTTTGTGGAGACCCTGGCCGACATGGAGTTCATGATGCGCCAGCTGGCCGAGCGCGGCCGGGCCGATCTGCCCATCATCGCCAAGATCGAAACGGCGCGGGCGGTGAGCAATCTGGGTGAGCTGATCCTCGGCACCATCGGCCGCCATGCCCTGGGTATCATGATCGCGCGCGGCGATCTGGCGGTGGAGTTGGGCGGCGTACGCCTGGCGGAGATCCAGGAGGAGATCCTCTGGTTGTGCGAGGCGGCCCATGTGCCGGTGATCTGGGCCACCCAGGTGCTGGAGACCCTGACCCAGAAAGGCATGCGTTCGCGCCCGGAGCTCACCGATGCCGCGATGGGGTCGCGTGCCGAATGCGTGATGTTGAACAAGGGGCCCTACGTACTCGATGCCGTGCGTCTGCTCGACGACATCATGCAGCGCATGGAGGCGCATCAGCACAAGAAAATGCCACGCCTGCGCGCCCTCGGCCTCGCGGGCAAGGAATAGTCGCGGTTGCCGTTATCTGCTAATTGTCACTTGAAGCTTGTAACTGATTTTCAGGCATTCAGATCCGGAATCAGTTCGCTCTCCAGCTTGGCGATGATGTCCTTGAGAAGCAGCTTGCGCTTCTTGAGGCGGCGGATCTGCAGCTGATCGGCCGCCGGATCGGTGGTCAGGCGCAAGATGATTTCATCGAGGTCGCGGTGTTCCAGCTGCAGCTCTTCCAAACGGCGCCGGATTGCCTCCAAGTCCTGACCATACATGCTTTTTTCTCCGCCACGGCGTACGATATGCGCGGGCGTATTATCCCGCATGCCGCAGCGCATGCCTATACCCGCACCAAGTCCAGGTTTGGGATTTTCGTTGCGATGTGTTAGGGTAAAAAGCGTTCGTGGCGTAATCACCGACGTCGTGAACATGAGTTTCCCTCTGACCGGACGATGTGTCTCCACAGCGAGACACCTAAGCCAGTTAACGTGCGCCACCCCGGCGCGCACTCTGATGGCGCTGCGGCGCCATACCGCGCGGCGCGAGCCGCTTCGATGAACCGACGACGAAACGGCGCTGCTGCGCCTGACGGCTGGTTTTTTCGCCCGTTTTCGTTTGCTCGATGAACCATGGCGACACGGCGGCAGGCCGTGTGCGACAGGCCTATGACACAAGCACAATCTGCGGCTGCCACGGTAGCCAACAAGCTGCTCCTGCGCGCGCCGCAGCTGGCCGACGGTCAGGCGGTACATGCGCTGGTGCGCCGCTGCCCGCCGCTCGATCTCAACTCCAGTTACAGCTATTTCCTGCTGTGCAGCCATCATGCCGACACCTGCGTGGTGGCGCAGCAGGGACATGACATCGTCGGCTTCATCTCCGCCTATCGCCTGCCGCAGGCGCCGCACACGCTGTTTGTCTGGCAGGTGGCGGTGGATGCGCGCATGCGGGGGCAGGGGCTGGCCGGTCGCATGCTGGAGCATCTGCTGGCGCGGCCATCGTGCCACGGCGTGCAGTTTATCGAGACCACGGTGGCGCCATCCAATCATGCCTCACGGCGGGTGTTTGCACGGTGTGCCGCCGAGCGCAACGCGGCATGGCAGGAAGAGGTGTTCCTTACGCAGGAGCAGTTCGGCGCCGAGGCACACGAAGAGGAAGTGCTGCTGCGCATCGGCCCCTTGCGGGCCTGACGAATCAATCTTGCGCCCACTGCCGTGGGCGCGCCACGACAGGAGGTATCACATGCGTATCATCGAACAACTGGAATCTGAAGTCCGTAGCTATGTGCGCGCCTTTCCGGCGGTGTTCGACCGGGCAGAGGGCGCCTTGCTGTATGATGAACACGGTAACCGCTACATCGACTTCTTCGCCGGTGCCGGCACGCTGAATTATGGCCACAACAATCCGCTCATCAATCAGGCGATGATCGAATATTTGGGGCGTAACGGCATCGTGCATGGTCTGGACAAGGCCACCGTGGCGAAGAAGAATTTTTTGCAGAAATTCCACGATACCATCCTCAAGCCGCGCAACCTGGACTACAAGGTGCAGTTCACCGGCCCCACCGGCACCAATGCCGTGGAGACGGCGCTCAAACTGGCGCGCATGGTCAAGCGCCGCTCCAACATCATCGCCTTCACCAATGGCTATCACGGCCTCACCATGGGTTCGCTGGCAGTGACTGGCAATGATTTTTACCGTGACGAACATTACGGCGCCCGTGCCAACGCCGACAGCATGCCCTACGACGGCTACTTCGGCCCCAACGTCAACACCATCGAATATCTGCGCCGCTTCATTTCCGACAAATCTAGCGGCGTCGATCTGCCGGCGGCGATCATCGTGGAGACCGTGCAGGGCGAGGGCGGCATCAATGTCGCCAGCGTCGAATGGCTGCAGCAACTGGAGGCGCTGTGCCGTGAGTTCGATATCCTGCTTATCATCGACGACATTCAGATGGGTAATGGCCGCACCGGGCAATTCTTCAGCTTCGAGCGCGCCGGTATCAAGCCCGACATGGTGACGCTGTCCAAGTCCATCGGCGGCGGGCTGCCCATGGCGCTGGTGCTGATGCGCCCGGAACTGGATCAGTGGAAGCCCGGCGAACATACCGGCACCTTTCGCGGCAATAATCTGGCCTTTGTCGCCGCCTGCGAGGCCTTGTCTTACTGGGACAATGGGGACTTCGCGGAGGGGGTGGCCTACAAGGGGCGCATCATGGAGGAGCTGCTGCGGGGCATAGTCGAAAAATATCCCGAGCTCGATATCCGGCTGCGTGGCATCGGCATGGTGTGGGGACTGGACTTCAGCGCCCGCCCCGGGTTCCCGGCGGCCATCTCGCGTGAGGCCTTCGCCAACAATCTGGTCATCGAACTGGCCGGTTCGGAGGACCATGTGCTCAAGTTCCTGCCCTCACTGACCATCGATGAAGAGATCTTGCGCGAAGGTATGGCTATCATTGACCAGGCCATCGCGACCTTGCAGACGAAAGGTGAGGAACGTCGCCGGGGGGTGGCATAATGATCGTGCGTGCGCTGAGTGAAATTATCGGCAGTGCGCGGGATGTGCGCGCCGAGAACGGCAACTGGGTCAGCCGCCGCCTCCTGCTCAAGGATGACGGCATGGGCTTCTCCTTTCATGAGACTACCATCTTTGCAGGCACCGAGACCCCTATCTGGTACAAGCATCACCTCGAGGCAGTGTACTGCGTCGGCGGGGAGGGCGAGATCGAGGACCTGGCGACGGGGATTATCCATCCGATCCGTGACGGCACCCTGTATGCCCTCAACCAGCATGATCGCCACAAGCTGCGCGCCTTCTCCGATCTGCGCCTGGTATGCGTCTTCAATCCACCGCTCAGTGGACGTGAAGTGCATGACCAGGACGGCGCCTATCCGCCGGCGGAGTGATTCCGCCGCTACGGCGCACCGGCATCGCTGCACCGGCGTCGCCGCTCATGCCGGGCAGGGGCCATGCTGACGGTCATTGCGTCGCTGTTTTCCCTGCTGCTCGGCATCGGCCTGCTGCTCATCGGCATGGGGTCCCTCGGCACCCTGCTCGGTGTGCGTGCCGGCATCGAGCAGTTTGGTCCGTCGCTGACCGGCGTGGTGATGGCGGCCTACTTCCTCGGTTTCGTCGTCGGCAATTTTGCCTGCCCGCCGCTGATCCGGCGCGTCGGCCATGTCCGCGCCTTTGCCGCCATGGCCGCCATCGTTACCGCCGTGGCGCTGAGCCATGCGCTGATCGTCCATCCGGTGACGTGGTTTGCGCTGCGTGTGATAAACGGCGCCTGCATGATGGGTTTGTACATGGTGGTGGAGAGCTGGCTCAACGCCATCACCCCCAACGAACGTCGCGGCCAGGTGTTCGCGGTATACATGGCCACCACCCTGCTGGCCATGGCCGCCGGCCAGTACCTGATCCTGGTGGGAGAGATCACCAGCCTGACCCCCTTTGCGCTCACCGCCGTGTTTCTCGCCCTGGCCCTGGTGCCGGTGGTGCTGACCCGCATCAGTCAGCCGGTAGTGGTGGAGACGCCGCGCCTGTCGCTGCGCACGCTGTTTGATGTCGCGCCGCTGGGGGCGGTGGGCGCATTGTTCGCGGGGCTGGCGACTGGCGCCTTCTGGGGTATGGGGCCGCTGTTCGCTCATCGCATCGGGTTGGCGCCGGCGGGCGTGGCCCTGTTCATGAGCGCCGCGATCCTCGGCGGGGCGCTGCTGCAATGGCCCATCGGTCGCCTGTCCGACAACAGCGATCGGCGCCGGGTCCTGGCGGTGGTCTGTCTCGGTGCGGTGGTGGCGGCGCTGGCGACCTATGGCTTTGTGCGTGCCATTCCCGATGTGCTGTATGTCAGCACCTTCATCTACGGCGGCTTTGCCTTCACCGTATATTCGCTCAGTGTGGCGCATACCAATGACCATCTGGGCAAGGAGCAGATACTCGAGGCGACGCGCAGCCTATTGCTGCTGCACGGTGTCGGTGCCGTGATAGGCCCGGCCCTCGCCGGTGTGCTGATGAGCCTGCTGGGCCCCGGCAGTCTGCTGGTCTACTTTGCCGTGGTGCAGGCCCTGCTCGGGTCGTATGCACTGGTGCGCATGCGTGTCCGCCTTCCCATCATTCCGGCCGAGCCGTTCAAGCCGATGGCGGGTGATACCTCGCAGGTGGTACTTGAGATGGACCCGCGTGCGGAGGAACCCGACGTTGCAGAGGTGCGCTGAGCGGCAGTGATATTTCCGCGATTTTCGTAATGTTATGCGGCGACGCAAATGAGGGTAAACTACTTACGTTTAGACAATCGACATTACATCGGACGCACGGCTGTGTGCGTCGGCGCTGACAGGGAATCCAGGGATGAGCATGGTCTGCGACAGGAAGGGATGGAGCATGGCGCTGCTGTTGCTGGCGCTGGCCGGCTGTGCCGTGCAACCGACACCCGCCCCTGAGCCTGCCGCGACACCTGCCGTCACCGGCGCCGCATCTGCCACCGTTCTCCCCCCGATTTCCGTCAAACCGCGCGCCCTGCCGCGCGTCGCCATCATCGTGAGCATGGATGCGCCGGCCTATAACGACGTGGCCAGGCAACTGGAGCGACGTCTGGGCGAGCGCGCCACGCGCTACCTGCTGGACGGCAAGACGCGTGCGACACTGGAGCGCTCCGCCCCGCAGCAGATCGTCGCCATCGGTCTGGAGGCTGCGTTGCTGGCCAAGACCATGGCACTGCGTGACAGGGAGGTGGTGTTTTGCCAGGTATTCAATCACGTGGAGCATGGCCTGGTGGCGCCGCCGCTGCGTGGGGTGGCGGTGTTTCCCTCGTTCGACCGGACCTTTGCCACCTGGCGCGCCCTGGCGCCGGCACTGCGCGAGGTACTGGTGTTCACCGGTCCGGGATTTGAGCCGGTGCTGGCCCATGCCGTGGCCGCTGCCAGGGTACACGGCATCCTCCTGACCCATCGCAGCGTCAACTCCGACAAGGAACTGCTCTATCAGTACAAGCGCATCAGCGGACAGGCCGATGGGCTGTGGTTGCTGCCGGACAATCGCATTCTGAGCCGCGCCACCATCCAGGAGCTTATGTCGTTCAGTCTGCGCAATGGCAAGCAGGTGGCGGTGTTCAGTGAACAACTGCTGCGCCTCGGCGGATTGTTCAGTGCGACGAGCAGCGCGGAGGAGATCGCCGCCAAGGTGTTGCGGCGACTGGAAGAGCGCGGCCGTGGCGCCGAGGATGACGGTTTGATGTTTCTGCAGCAGGCGGTGGTGCGGATCAATCCGGTGATCGCCCAGCGCCACCGTCTCACGGTGCCGGAGCATCTGCTGTCCCATGTCGTCGAATAGCCGCCTCGAGATGCTGCGTGCGCGCCTGCGCCGGCTGGCGGGACGGGCCTGGGCGCGCGCGGCCGGGGCCGGCGCGGCAGGCTGGCAGGGGCCGCTGTTTCGCCGCGCACCGCCGAGCCTGGCGCGGCGCATCCTGGCGTTGCAGGTGGGCTGGGCCATCGCGGTCTATATCCTGGTTAGCGCCGGGCTGTGGTGGGGCACGGCACACATCATCGAGCAGAGTCTGCAGCGGCAGGCCGAGGGATGGCTGGCGAAGGCCGATGAATTGGGCACGCCGCTGTATGCCTCGGAGGAGCGTTCGGCGGCGCAGTCGCATTTGGACTACCTGCGCAATATTCCCGAAATTCTCAGCGTGCACTATTTCGATGCCTCCGGTCGCGAGCTGGTGCACGAGTACTGGCGCGACGGTGCCGCGATCAGGGTGGTGCCGAACCTGACGGCCCAGGAGCGGGCGAGGTTGCACAGCAGCGATGGCAGCGACAAGCCGATCCTGTTCGTGAAGGACGGCAAGACCGCCACCTTCCGCGCCACCGCGCCGATCTGGATCAAATCGCTGCGCCGGGATGGCCTGCTGGATTTCTCCCTTGATACGCAGACGCCAGAGATGGTGCAAACCATCGGTTTCATCACCATGCAGCTGGATTACGGACGCTTCAACGCGGAATTCGGCAAACAGGCCCTGCGCATCAGCATCGCCATCGCCCTGTTGCTGCTGCTGTTCATGGTGATGGGGCGGGCAATCATCCGCTGGGCGTTGCGGCCGCTCACCAGCCTGGAGGCACCCCTGGTGCGGCTGGCCAACGGCGAGATCGATGTGGAGGTGGAGAGCAGCGGCGATCGCGAGATCGCGCAAATCGGGCGCGCCCTCAACACCACCATCAGCGCCCTGCGCGAGCGTGACGAGATTCTGCGCCGCATGGCCAGCCAGGACCCGCTTACCGGTCTGGCGAACCGCAGTTATTTTGATCAGGCGTTGCAGCATGAACTGGAGGCGGTGGCACAACACGGTGGCAGCAGTGCGCTGCTGTTTATCGACCTTGACCGCTTCAAGCAGATCAACGACAGCTACGGCCATGCCGCCGGCGATCGCCTGCTGATGCAGGTGGCCGAGCTGTTGCGCGGGCGCATGCGCGAGTGCGACCTGATTGCCCGTTTCGGCGGCGATGAATTTACCGTGCTGGTGCGCGGCGTTACGCGCCACGGCGCCACCGAGATCGCCGCCTCGCTGATTCAGCTCATGCAGGGGTTTCAGTTCCATGAGGCCGGTGAGGTGCTGCATATCTACTTCAGTATCGGCGTGGCCATGATTGACGTACCGGCGTGCTCGGCCCACGAGATTCTGCTGCGCGCCGACGCCGCGGCCGGCGAGGCGAAGCGGCGCGGGCGCAACCGCTTCCAGGTCGATGACCGCGACGTGGCGCTGCGGGGGCATGCCACGGGATGGAACCAGCGCCTGCAGGGGCATCTGGATGCCAACGAGCTGCTCCTCAATTTCCAGCCGGTGATCGATCTGGCCTCTGGCCATGTGGTGTGTCACGAGGTACTGGTGCGCCTGCCCGATGGCATGGGCGGCGTCATCGCCCCCGCTGCCTTCATGGCGGATGCCGAGCGTTACGGCATGATGGCAGAGCTTGACCGGCAGGTGGTGCACAAGGCTGTCGAAGTCCTGGCCGGCCAGGCCGACCACATCGTGTTTTCCATCAATCTGTCACAGCAGACACTGGAGGACGACAGTTTCCCGCAATTTGTGACACACCTGCTGCAGCAGTTCCAGGTGGCGCCGCAGCGTCTCATGTTCGAGGTGGCGGAGCAGGTGCTGAACCGGCACTTCGAGCGCGTGCGCGAACAGCTGGAGGCACTGACGGCATGTGGTGCCGCGGTGGTGATCGATGACTTCGGTGCCGGTTTTGCCTCGCTCGCCTACCTTAAGCGCTGCGCCGCCTCCTGCATCAAGATCGACGGCCAGATGATGACCGCGCTAAAGGACGACACGCTCGATCAGATCGCCATCCGCGCCATTGCCGAAACCGCCGCCGCGCGCGGCATTCGCACCGTGGCCAAGTTCGCGCCGGACGAGCAGACACTGACCCTGCTGGGGAAACTGGGTATCGGTTGCGCCCAGGGCAATGTGATTGCGCCGCCGGCTGCGGACGTTGCTGTGTCGCCGCAGGTGAAGCCGCGGCGGGTAAGCAAGGTGTGAGTGTCATCGGTCGGGAGGCGGCGCCTGCCGCGCCTTTTCCCGGCCACAAAAGAAACGGGCCGGCAAGGCCGGCCCGTTTCTCACAGCGTGAAATCTGAAACTTCCGATCAGCCGTGCCGCGTACCGCTGTGGCGCTGCTGCTGCGGACCCTTCTTCTTGTTCTGATCCCATTTGTGCTTGTCGCCGAAACGGCTGCTGCCGCCGGGCTTGCCGTTGCGCGGTGCACCGTTGGGACGGCGGCCGTCCTTCTTGAAGCCGCCTTCCGGGCGCGGACGGGTTTCCGCACGCGTCGGCTCCAGGCCGGGGATCACATGACGCTGCAGCGCCTGGCCGGTGAGCTTCTCGATGCGGCCGAGCAGGAAGCGTTCCTGCGGGCCGACGATGGAGACGGCGATGCCGGAGGCGCCGCCGCGGCCGGTGCGGCCGATGCGGTGCACGTAATCCTCGGCCTGCATCGGCAGGTCGAAGTTGATGACGTGGGACAGGCCCTTGATGTCGAGGCCACGGGCGGCAACGTCGGTGGCGACGAGGACGCGGACGTGGCCGCGCTTCATGCGCTCGATGGTGCGCTGACGCTGCTTCTGGTGCATGTCGCCGTGCAGGGCGGCGCTGGAGTGACCTTCGTCTTCCAGCTGCATGGCCAGCTCGTCGGCGCCGCGCTTGGTGGCGGTGAACA
>Ga0172382_10013200_pt1 | contig 10672 bp, 6 predicted proteins | sample Leawel138RmetaG_FD_122245 | JGI IMG/M metagenome (GOLD analysis project Ga0172382, IMG submission 122245) | Leachate microbial communities from a municipal landfill in Southern Ontario, Canada - Leachate well 138R metaG | ecosystem: Engineered > Solid waste > Landfill > Unclassified | place...
TTCACTAAAGGCACGTTAAAAAATACTTGTTCGTCCATTGTAAAAAATAATTTAGTTAAACAATGGGCGCAAGTAAAAAGGGTGTAACCAGTTACATAACGGTTACACTTTGAAATAAAAAACGTAAACCCCTAATATTCAGGCTTGTTTTCTTTTAAATATTCTATATCATTCTTAACATTAGTAACCGTCTGTTTATAGTTTTCTTTGAGAAAAGGTATAATCAATTCAAGTTTGTTTATTGGGTAATCATTCTTTTCGTTTATTCGCCTTTTTGCTTCGTAATACGTATTTTTGAAATTATCAAAGGTTGTATTTATTCGGTGTTTACTCATAAACCGCTCCATTCGTGTTTTCTTTAAACGGCTTTCAGTTAGTAATTTTGTTTCGTCCGCATAATAAAAGATAGTCGCCCATTCAAGTACACTAAAAGGGCTTGATGTTTCGTCAATTATTGCGGCTCGCGCTTCCTCAATAGCATTGCTAATTACCTCAATATCCTTTAATTTGATTGATTTAATAGGGCTATGCTCTGAACAGTCGTGTCCGGCCAGGTCAGAAAAACCCACGTTAAAATCATTTACAGTCAATAGATTTAATTCGTTCTGGTTTAAATTAATTGAATGTTCGTTTTTTTCGGCCTTTGCTCCCTCAATTAGAAACTGTAACTCTTCTTTACGTGCCATGAATTTCAATTCAATTATTTCTTTTAGCGTCGATATTGCATGTTCACACCTTAAAAAAAACCTTTCAGCCCCCAAATCTTTGTTCTCTGGTTTGTTGAACAGCGTAATATAATCCTGTGAGAGCCATTTTAAATCTTCAACTTTTTGATAGGTTTCTACTATCATTACCTTTAAATCTTTATTCATTTCATTGATTTTTTAATGGGTTATACCGCCTTCATCCTTCCGGCAGTGAAATATTTATGCCCCATAAGCAAGCGGGCGTTTTCTTCCTCACTCAAGTTGATGTATTTCAAAAATACAGCCTCTGTGGTGTGGCCTGTGAGCTTCATTATTGATATAGATGGGATACCAGCTTTAAACATGTTTGTGGCGGCACTCCGACGTGCTGTGTGGGTGGTGATCAGTTCATGTTTGGGCTTCACCTCTGAAATTCTCATGCCGCCTTTGGTTTTATTCACTTCATAGGGTGTGTCTATTCCGGCCAGTTTGCCCAACTCCTTCAGGTACTCATTCATTTTCTGATTGCTGATTGCACGCGGCAGGCAGTTGTTGTATTTGTCGATAATGGAAGCAACACGCCAATGTAGCGGCACAAATACCATCTGATTTGTTTTGTAGGTTCTGATTTTTATAGCCCTGCCACCACCTTCTGTATTAACGATGTTTTCAGCACGTATGGCGGTAAAGTCGCTAAACCGTAAGGCAGTGTAGCACCCAATCAAAAATAGGTCTCTAACGGCCTCTAAACGCCTATTGCCGGTCAGGTTGAGTTCCCATAGCTGGGTAAGTTCATCTTCTGTCAGGTAGGGATGTTCCACCGCCTCACTCACGGTGGCAAACTTCCGGTGCTCAAACTGAATGTTTGTTGTGATGCCAGCATCCACAGCCTCACGCATGAAAATCTTTACAACCTGAATATATTTACCGATGGTGTTTGTGGTGTGCCGGTATTCCTTTTGCAGAAACTCGGTGAAGTCAGCATAAAACCCTAAATCAATATCTTTAAAATCTAACTTACCCTTGCGCCTCTGTTGCGCAAAATCGAGTAATACTCGTTCTGTGGTATTGTATTTCTGTAACGTGCGTCTGCTTATCGGCTTTGGTGGTGTTGTCCTGGTCAACTTGACGGTGTTAATATGGTTTCGGATAAAACCAAACAAGGTCTTTTTGTTGGTGGGTTCCTTTTTAAACTCCCGGTCGAGTTCGTCGCGTAACATTTCGCCCGTCAGGACGTGGTTTTGTGTTTTCGCGGCACTTACTACTTCCGTCAGCTTCATTGAATACCTGTCAAGCTGAAAATTGACTGATTTGTTTCTGGTCAACTGCTCGTTATTCCTTTTGATATTCGTTAAGGCTTTCTGGTTTTCCTTATCCCACTGGTCGGGGTGGATACTTTCACCTGTTGAATATTTGAGCCTGTCACCATTTGGCAGCCGATGGATTAAGTAGATTAAAGTTGCTACTTCTGCCTTTGGATTTTTGAGAAAAAAGATTTTTGTCATAATTTGTGGTTTGAACGTTTCGGCAAAGATAATAAAACTTTTACGAGGGGAACAAATAGGGGAACAAATTTGCGTGTTATAACATGTTTTTTAATGTTTTTTGATTTGGTGTTAATCGTTACAAAGCCCGCTGGTAGTACGTTGTAGAACATGTTTAAACATTGATCGGCAAACAAGGTATTTAGCCCTGGTGGGGCTACCACCACAATTTTAAAGCCGCTGTTATCCAATGTGTTAACAGCGGCTTTTTTTGTGCGTTGCCGGTTTGTGCTATAATTCAGAACATCTTGCCTGAAAGTTGTTTTCCCAATTCCAACTTGTGTCTGGCCGAAAAACCGCCTAAATAAACAAAGAGAGCGATTTATTTTATTTTTGTAACCAAGCCTGCAATCTGCCGCCAGCTGCAAAAAGGCAGAAGCGATGCTGAGAAAATAAAAAGTTAAAAAAACAAATTTGTTTTAATTATGAAGGTAATCGTTTTGAATAAAAAGTGGATTGTTTCTTTGTTCCTGATGAGTTTTGCGTTTGGCTATTCCCAGGTTTCGTTAGAGTTTAATGTTTTGAATCAGGGGCAGGTGATTACAAACAAAGGGACAGACATTAATTACTGGGATATTTCGGCGTGGCAAAATCCATATCCTGAGAATTATTTTGCCACCCACTTCCCTTTTGTAGAAAAGGTTCAATTAATGGCCGCTTTGGGTGGTAACGATGCCAGAGATTTATTTCTGAACCCGCAAGATCCGAATGTGTTAACGGATTATGATTTTTCGAGACTCATTATCGCCTGTCATAATGTGGTAGATCAAGGGTTAAAGCCGATGATCTTTTTAGCCTGGGTGCCACAAAAGCTAAGCTCGAATCCTGTGTTTGGCGCATTTGGTACCAATGTGCGCCCGCCCTACGATTTCCAGCAGTGGTATGCTTATGTCCAGGCGTGTTTGCAGAGCCTTGCAGATGAATTTGGTATGGATGAGGTGCGGTCGTGGTGGTGGAGTTCGGGTACTGAATTTGAAAATAAAGATTGGTTTTTTAATGGCTTTGGCTCCAATTCAACCAGAGAATCTTATTATAAACTCTACGATTATACCGTAGCAGCGCTTGAATCAGTGTTGGGCGCAGGTAATTTCACCGTCGGGGTACATTCAATGACTTGTTCAAACGGCTATTGGGACGAACGTAAGTTGATTGACCATTGTACCATTGGAACAAATTATGCAACCGGCGCCACGGGCACTCCTTTGCATTTTTATCAAATATCATATTATGATAACCTTCCCAATGGTTTCGATGGCGTAGCTTTTATGTCGTATGTCAATTTTATTAGAAATCGTTTGGTATTAAGAGGCTTATCCGACGTGCCCATAGGCGTTGCCGAAGGTAGAGTTTTGAAGGGCTGGGACAACAAACCCTTGAATCCGAGAGAAGTTTTGCATCCCATACAAGGGAGCATGGATGCTAAAAAAGTGATTTTGATGATGGAAAATAATGTGGATTGGTTTTCCGGTTGGGGCTGCGAAGCCGGGATTTACAACGGGCTACCGATTCGATTGGTGGGAGCAAACATTTATCAATTGCAATCTAAAATGATCGACTCCAAACAATTGGGGAAAACAAAAAATGGAAACCCAATAAACGCTTCTAACGCCATCGACGGAATTGCCGGGTACAATGAATCTTCCGAAAAAGCCTATGTTTTGCTGTACAATAACAACAGTAATGCTAACTCCCTGACTACTGAATCCGTTCATATTAAACTTGCTAATTTGGAATATGCCAATGCCGACTCTGTAAAAATTGATGTTTGGAGGGTTGACGATGGACACGGCAATATTTGGTCGGAGTGGCTTCAAATCCAAAACGAAAACAATCTCCAGGACGCCGATTTCTTTTGGTCTCGTTATGCAGTTGGTGCAATGAGCTTAAACGGGTGGGATGCCTGGAATAGTAACATGGGGCAATTACAGCCCTTATCTGTTGTGAACAAAGCGCAAACTTTTCAGCATTGGATTGCTAATAATACGATGGAATTAGATATTCAGCTTGAACACCATGGAGTTGTACTTTTGGAAATATCCAATGTAAAACCTTTGTCTTTAGCCAGTTGTCCTGATAATTATACCATTTGCCAAAATAGCGCCCCCTTTGCCCTCACCGGAGCAAGTCCGGCAGGAGGTGTTTATTCAGGAACAGGGGTGCTTAACGGGATGTTCGACCCCGGCATCGCAGGAACCGGCACCGTGGACATCACCTACACTTATGTGGATGGCTTTGGCTACGAACACCACTGTAACTTTATAATTGTCGTATTGCCTGCTCCTGAAATAATTGGCCCGTCCGATATGGAAGTTTGCCTTCATGCGGCGCCCTTCGTGCCCGAGGGGTTTTATCCTGCCGGCGGAACCTTTACAGGATCAGGCGTGATAGGGAGCACCTTTTTCCCGGAAATCGCGGGTGAGGGAGCGCATGAAATCAACTATCATTATGCCGATCCTGTAACTGGCTGCGAAAATGAGGCTTCGTTTACCATTCACGTTAACCCATCGCAATTGGTCAACCTGCCCGCTGGCTGGACAGGGCTTTCAAGTTTCCTGATTCCTTCCAATCTGATGATAGACGAAATCTTTGCCCCGATCGACGAAAACATTACCATTCTTTTTAACCTCGACGGCACCGTTTATTATCCGGCAGGGAATATCATTCCAGCTTCTCCGTGGGACAGCTATTCGGGCTACTGCGTAAAAACCAGCGCCGCTGTTACGATGGATTTTTGTGGAGATTATGTACCGAACCAAAATGTTCAACTGTTGCCGGGCTGGAATCTCGTGCCGGTGCTTAGCAAAACGGCCGTTTCCAGTGATTTTGTTTTTGGTTTCGACAGCAACATCAAAATCGTGAAAGAAGTGGCCGGGAGTAAATTGCTGTGGAAAGAAATGGAAATCAACACACTTGAACTGCTACATCCCGGAAAGGCCTACTATGTCTATTGCACAACCCCTGCTTCTATCAGCTTTCCTCCGTTCAGCCAACAAGCCGTGCTGGAATTAAATCAGAAAGAAGGCATCGTTTCACCTTTTGCAATTGTAGCTCCAACGCCAATTTCGCATGTAGTCGCGCTCGAGGCAAACGCTGTCGCGCAGCTTAAGAAAGGAGATATTCTTGCCGCGGTCAGCCAAAACGAGCTTTGTACCGGACTGGTTGAGGTCGGCGACGAACAAACTGCCTTTGTTTTGTATGGTGATGATGCAACAACTGTAGAAAATGACGGCCTTACCGATGGTGAAAAAATCAGGTACCGCCTTTATCGTCCGGGAAGCGGCCAATACTTCGATCTGGAACTTTTATGGGATGCAAACTACCCTAACGGAGATACTTTTGTGGCGCATGGGGTTTCAGTTGCAACCAGCATCAATCTGCAGTATGTGGGAATTTCAGCTTCAGATAATAGCTGCACAAATGCCGGTCCCAACACCACCAACGCCGTAGTGAATATTTCCGGCATTTAAGAGTAACTAAAACCGGAAGCGTGCTATACCTTTGAGGATATCTTTCAAAAAAAATAAAAAATAAAGTCATGACAGATAAAAACGAAGATCTTAGTCCGGAGGAAAAAATTGAACAGGAAAACTTTTTGCTGAAATCAAAAATCATAACGCAAGGAGGAATCTTCAGTGAGGATTCTGATTTAGATCCCGAAATCGAAAACATGTTTTTGAAAAGGGTAATGGCTTTCGAGGAGGCTGAGTATAAGCCGGTATTTGAAATAATTGGGGTTGACCTGGCAGATTTCCCACCCGCCGATACCCTGACGAAAGAAGAATTAGCGGCAGCCTTTAAAAAATTAATACAGATTTTCGATGAACATGGAATGTCCTGGGGTGTAAAAGAAGCTGTTCCTGTTGAGGTTTCGTATCGTTTTTTAACGGAGGATTATCTGCTCTCCGAGTCTCAGGACGTGCCAGCCGACTTTGGCTGGACCATCGACGGTTGCAGCGGCGATTGTCCGGATTGTTTCCAGGCCGACTATTGCAAAACCAAAGACGACATTTGGCCACCCGAAGAACTTGCCGCCGAGCGCAAAAGAAGACTGGAAGAAGGGATGTGGTAATTGCTATTAAAACCGAAACCCCGGGGCGATATTACAGACCTAATACTTGGTGTGCAAACACTCCTTCGGAGTTCTGCGGGCGTTTCAATAAATCCTGAATGTTGCCTGACAGCCTCCCACGCTACAATCCCAACAAATTCTCCACCGGATCGTTGCCGCCAAAGAGCATGCGTGCAGGGTTTTCGAGCATCTCTTTAACCTTTACCAAAAAGCTCACCGACTCGCGGCCATCGATCACGCGGTGGTCATAAGAAAGTGCGACGTACATGATGGGTGCAATTTCTACTTTGCCATTTACGGCTATGGGGCGTTCCACAATGTTGTGCATGCCCAGGATAGCGCTTTGCGGCGGGTTGATGATAGGGGTGGAAAGCATCGAGCCAAACACGCCTCCATTGGTGACGGTAAAGGTGCCGCCGGTCATCTCGTCGATGGTAAGGCGACTGTTGCGTGCTTTGCCGGCGAGGTTTTTTATCTCCGTCTCTATTTCGTGAAACATCAGCTTTTCGGCGTTGCGTATCACCGGCACCATAAGCCCTTTGGGAGCGCTTACCGCGATGCCGATGTCGGCGTAGTTGTGGTAGATCATTTCGTTGCCGTCGATTTGTGCATTCACCTGCGGGAAATGCTGCAGCGCCTCGGTGACGGCCTTCACGAAAAACGACATAAACCCCAGCGACACGTCGAATTGCTTTTTAAAAATCTCTTTGTATTGGCTGCGGATACCCATGATTGCCGACATGTTCACCTCGTTGAAAGTGGTGAGCATGGCGGTATCGTTTTTCACCGCTACCAGCCGCTCGGAAAGTTTCAGGCGCAGCGTCGACATCTTCTTGCGCTCGGTGTCGCGGGTGCCTCCCCAGCTTGCCGCTGCTGAAGGTGCAGCTTGTGCCGGGATATTTTTTTTATCATCAATAAAATGGGCTACATCGTCTTTGGTGATGCGCACTTTTTTATAAAAATCAATCATCTCCTGTTCGCTGAGATTGTTGGCTTGCAAAAGTTTTCGCGCCAGGGGCGAGATGTGGATTTGGGTAGCAGGAGCCTTTTTTGGTTCTTCTTTTTTCGATGTGGCTTCCGGTTCCTTTTTTGTCACAGGCTGCGGGGAGGTTTCAGCCGCTGGCGCTTTTTCAGGTTTTTCGGCAGGTTTTACCACTTCGGAAGCATCTGGTTGTTTGGCGGCAGCCTTGGCTTCCCCTTTGGCCTCGGTGTCGATGGTGCAGATCACTTTTCCTATTTCTACCGTCTCGCCGACTTCCACCAGGATTTTTACTTTACCTGATGCCTCGGCGCTGATGCTCAGGGTGGCTTTGTCCGAATCTATCTCAGCCAGTTCGGTATCTTTTTCTACATAGTCGCCATCTTCTACCAGCCAGCTGGCCAGTTGTACTTCGGTGATTGACTCTCCGGGGCTGGGCACTTTTATCTCGATCATACCAATATTTTTATTAATTCAAAAATTTGATTTTTAATATTTTAAAAAAGCTGATGCTGATTATTTAAGCTGATGTTCAAAGTTGGCTTTTAGCACCTTGTCGGGATCTTTGGCAAACGATTTCCAGTGGTTGCCGATGCAGATCATGCGGCACTCATCGTTAACTGCCGGGCAAACACATTCAGCAAACGACTTGTCGATGATCTTTTGCTGCCGGATGGCGTGGAAGCGGCTGCTTCCTGTTGCCGGGCTGCCACTTGCCGGCCGCGCCACCACGCGCAACTTCACCTTCGGGAAATAGTAGCCCATAAAGTACCAGGCGCCCATGTTCACCGGCTCTTCCTGCGACCAGATGTGATCGGTGGCGTTGGGATATTTGTCGATGATATTGATGAGCTGCTTGGTGGGCAACGGGTAGAGCTGTTCCAGGCGGATGAGCGCTGTGTTGTCGATATTTTTTTTCTGACGCTCTTCCAGCAAATCGTAATAGAGCTTGCCACTGCAGTAAACGACGCGTGTAATTTTTTCGGGATCGGCCTGCGCATCGTCTATCACTTCCTGAAACCTGCCATTTGCCAACTCTTCGATGGGCGAAACCACCTGCGGGTGGCGCAGCAGACTCTTGGGTGTAAATACGATGAGCGGCTTGCGGAAGTCGCGGTAGAACTGGCGCCGTAGCACGTGGAAGAAGTTGGCCGGGGTGGTAGGATTCACCAGTTGCATGTTGTTTTCGGCGCAAAGGGTGAGAAAACGTTCGATGCGTGCGCTCGAATGCTCGGGGCCTTGGCCTTCGTAGCCGTGCGGCAGCAGCAACACCAGGTCGTTCATCACGTTCCATTTGTCTTCGGCGCTGCTAATATATTGGTCGATGATAATTTGTGCGCCGTTATTAAAGTCGCCAAACTGCGCCTCCCAGATGGTGAGATTGCTTGGCGATTCGAGCGAGTAACCATACTCGAACCCCAGCACGCCATATTCCGAAAGCGGTGAATTATAAACCTCGAAGCGGGCTTGGTTTTCGCTGACATGATGCAGCGGGATGTAGCGTTCTTCCGAGTCTTCCACACGCAACACTGCGTGACGGTGCGAGAAAGTCCCCCGCTCGGAATCCTGACCACTCAGCCGAATATCCCGACCTTCGTTGACAAGTGTGGCATAGGCCAGCAGCTCGCCCATAGCCCAATCCAGGCGGTTTTCTTTAAAAACCATGTTGTGCCTGTCCTGCTGCAGCTTTACTATTTTTCGATAGAAATTTTTATCCTCCGGCAGCGCCGTTATTTTTTTGCTGATCTCTTTAAGCAACGATATATCTACACCGGTTTCGGGAGAGGTATCGAAGTCGGCAGTGGTAGCTTTTTTGATGTCGCCCCAGTGTTCGCCCAGAAAAAAGCTGATGTGGTTGCGTTCAAATTGTTTCGACTCCTCCAGGTTTTCTTCCAGCGTATTGTTGATGTCGTCTTCTAATGATTGTAGTTTTTCATTATCGATCACCTTATCCTTTAACAATTTATTGGCATAAATCTCCATTGGGTTGGGATGCTTCTCGATGATCTTGTACAGCAGTGGCTGTGTAAAGCGGGGCTCGTCGCCTTCGTTGTGGCCATATTTGCGATAGCAAAGCAAATCGATGAAGATGTCGCGCTGAAACTTATCGCGAAACTCCATGGCAAAACGGATAGTGTAGGCCATGGCTTCCACATCGTCGCCATTTACGTGGAATACGGGCGACTGCACCACCTTGGCCACGTCGGTGCAGTAGATGCTGGAACGTGCGTCGAGGTAGTTGGTGGTGAAGCCCACCTGATTATTAACTACGATATGTATGGTTCCACCGGTTTTGTAGCCGGTAAGTTGCGACATCTGAATCACTTCGTAAATGATACCCTGGCCGGCGATGGAGGCATCACCATGAATAAGGATGGGTGCCACTTTTTTAAAGTCGCCCTGATAACGGTTGTCGATCTTGGCGCGCACGATGCCTTCCACCACGGGGTTGACGGCTTCGAGGTGCGAGGGATTGGCCACCAGCGTGAGGTCAATTTTCTGTCCGTCGTCGGTTTGTCGCTGACAGGTGGAGCCCAGGTGATATTTTACATCGCCTAACAGGTGTTCGTCGTCGTATTCTTTGCCGGCAAATTCCGAAAATATCTCACTAAATTTTTTGTGCATAATGTTGGCCAGCACGTTGAGGCGGCCACGGTGGGGCATGCCAATTACAAATTCGCGGGTTCCCAATACTGCACCTTTTTCGATTATAGCATCCAGTGCAGGGATGAGCGCCTCGGCGCCTTCCAGCGAAAAGCGCTTCTGACCCGGAAAACGCTTGTGGATAAACTTCTCGAAGTTGACGGCGCGCGCCAGTTTTTTCAGCATAAAAATCTTGTTTTCATTGCTGAAAGTCACAGTGTTTTTGGTGCGCTCCATATTTACACGCAGCCAGGCCTGCACAGCCACCTCGCGGATAAACATGTATTCCACACCCACGCTGGCGCAGTAGGTTTGCTCCAGATGATTGATAATTTCCTTTAAAGTTGCTTCGCCGATGCCTATCTCGTTGCCGGCAGCAAACTTTCGGTCGAGGTCGTCGGGGGTGAGGCCAAAGTTTTCGATGTCGAGGGTGGGGCGATATTGGCGGCGCACCCGCACCGGGTTGGTTTTGGTAAAAAGATGTCCACGCTCCCGGTAGCCGTTTATCAGGTTGATAACTTTGAACTCGCTGGGATAGTCTTTGCGCGGGTCGGCATCGTGGCTGTCGTCGTGGCCGTCGTAGTGTGTCTGCGAAAACTCGAATCCCTCGAAGAATCGCCGCCAGCCTTCATCTACGGTTGTCGCATCGCGTCGGTACTGGCTGTAAAGCTCATCGATCATCGCCGGATCGGCATTGCTGAGGTATGATAGTTTGTCCATGATTTCCTACTTAAAAATAAAAATCCAAAAA
>Ga0172382_10013201_pt1 | contig 10672 bp, 8 predicted proteins | sample Leawel138RmetaG_FD_122245 | JGI IMG/M metagenome (GOLD analysis project Ga0172382, IMG submission 122245) | Leachate microbial communities from a municipal landfill in Southern Ontario, Canada - Leachate well 138R metaG | ecosystem: Engineered > Solid waste > Landfill > Unclassified | place...
ATATATCAAATAGTTGAAATTCATTGGTCATAAAAATATCGCAACTTTTATAATTTTCGATAAATATTTTTGCCTGTTTATATGTTGTATAATGCAGACTACTATCTAGATGATTTAATAAATTATCAAGAGATAAATGTTCGCCATCGATGTAATTAATTTGACTGAATAAATTCGAATATGATTCCTTATCATTAACAATCCGTAAGTTATCATCGTAATAGTGTTCATATGTATATTTAAAATTGATTGCGGAACCGGAAAGAATAATCGCGGCTATCATCAATATTAATAATGCGATTGCTTTTTTGATCCAAAAATTTTTATAGAAAAATCTTATCTCTTTTCCGATATCAATAATGGCATAAAACAAATAACCCGACAAAGCAACAGCAAAAAAGATAATCGGCATTGCCGTTGTTTTCCCATATAATATACCGTTTACGATAACAATAACGGTTAAAAAAATTAAACCGGCCAAAAAGATTAAACGATATTTCTTTTTGAAATCATCATTAAATTTATCCATCCTAAACAATTGAATGATTGTTAAAACAAGACTATACAAAACAACTACCGCCGTCAGCAGAATGGTCAAATTCAACACCATTAAAGCAATGATATCAACTTGGGATACCTCCCTTATTTCACTAATCATATAAACTGAAAACGGATTCAATTTATTAAAAGCCCGTTCAACAAGAGTTATATTGGCTTGACTCATATTCCAATCATTAAAATATTTTTCCAGCAATTCATAGTTAATTTCATCGGAAATTTTATCATCTACATACTCAACATAATCCCTAAATAAATATTTTTTATTCAGAAAACCAATCATTTCGTATGTGTCAAATGCATTATATGATATTTCCAACTTTGAAGAACTTGAAACCATTTCTTTCAGTTTTATTTTTCCCATCGGAAGAAACAACATAATCGAAAGAAACAATAACAATATTGCAGATACCCCTGCTTTTATCCAATTAATAGTCGGTACTGTATTGGCTTTTTTGGGCTTGGGAACAGGTCGGTAAACCGTTTTTTTTATTTTCTGATTATTTTCGGCACCGCATTTATGGCAAAATACAGCATCATGTAATAATTCGGCGCCGCAAGAAGTGCATATATCAGCACTTTGTTTTAAACCGCAATAAGGACAGTATTGAGAATTATCCCCAATCGTTTTATCACAAAATTTGCATTTCATAGTATTCCCTCCTCTATGTATAACAAAAAAAATTATACTAAACCTATTTAAATTTATCATACATTATTATTAATGTCAACGCTTTTAATTTTATCTAAGGCGTCCCGGCACTTCCGGTTACAATTACAACATTTCAAAAAATAAAAAGCCCTTGTCTTTACTGTAAATGATTCGGGCTTTAATCGTGTGGAAGTATTATGGTATTAATAAACTAAGAGCTCTTTCATACAAAGGGTCAAATTCACAACCGCAATTGCCGCATTGCTGTTTTGCTTCTTTAATTGCCATGATTAACCCTTCTTTAGAACCTTCTTTTTTTAGCCATTCTTGCGCCGGAAGAGCAATTAAATCCCAACTGGACTGCGCAAACTTCTTTAAAATCTCAGTCAATTCGTTCATTAATTGGCACCCCCTTTCTTTTATTATTCGTACCATTGTTTTTGTTTTTCATACATTTTCGTATATTCGCTGTCGGGGTTGCTTATTAATTGCTGATGGGTTCCGTCTTCTATAACCTTGCCGTCTTTAAAAACGATAATCCGTTTTGCTCTTTTCGCAAAACCCAACCGATGCGAAATAAAGATAACGGTCCGATCCCCTTTTAAACCGTATATGAAATCATACATTTCAATCTCGCCTAAAGGATCGAGATAAGCGGTCGGTTCGTCCAAAATCCAGATTTTCGCCTGACTATTGGCAAGAAGGCGGGCAACCGCCAAGCGTTGCCATTGTCCTTTGGAAAGTTCCGTTCCCTGATTTATCTGCCCCAGCATTGTATTAATACCGTCCGGTAATTTCAAAACAAATTCTTTTAAGCCGACAACTTGTAAAATATCCCAAATTTCGCTATCCTCAATTTGACGGGTTAAATCACCCAAAACGATATTTTCTTTTATCGTAAATTGATATTCAATAAAATCCTGAAAAATACAGCTGCAACTATTGCGTAAAATTCCCAAAGAATAATTGATGTTTTCGCGGTTGACATAAACCGCACCTTCATATTTTTTGGAAAGTTCCATCAACATATTAACGAAAGTCGTCTTGCCACTGCCGTTAACGCCGACAATCGCAATAACATCATTGGTTTTAATACTTAGATTTAGTTTATTAAGGGCCCAATGCTCGGCTTGCGGATATTGATAATCGATATCTTTAAATTCGATTTCAAAATCATGGGGAAGCGACGCTTCGGTATTGGGGTATTCTTCTTTAAATGACATTAAATCAAGATAATCTTTATAAACGTTAAAATCATTTTCATAGAAACTCAGATACATCGAAAGATTTTGTAAAGTCCAACGGAAATTCATGATGGTGGTAATAATTAATGTGAAATAACCGATTTCCTGCCTGCCGGCATGAATCTCCTTTACAACAATATAAAGTAAACCGGTAGCAATAACGGCAAAAATAAAACCGGGAATCAAACTGTATAAAGAAACACGGGTTTGAGCTTTAATTGACTTATCGCTCCAATCATCGTTCATTTGCCGCCACCGTTTCGACAAATGCCCATATAAACGGTTGGCGATACCGTCTTGATGGGCTTCCTTGCTCCGGCTGCATCGATACAAATATGATCGCTTTTTATAAATGGCATCATTGTCGCGTCGGGTTTTATAAACTTTATTGCCGCAATAAAGGCCGATTGCCATAAAAATTATCGAAGATAAAAGAAACAATAAACCAACAAAAAGACTGATTCGGGCGATAATCGCAACATAAATCCCCATATAAAACACCGTATTCAAAAGCCAAGTCAACAAATCAAAAGTTAAATCGAGATAGGCATTAACGCCGTCTCTTCGGACCATTTCGATTTTCATATTTACTTGATGCGTTTCGTAACTTTCCCATGTTAAGGCGGACAATTTTTTTGTTAGAGCAAGTTCGAACTTGGTTTTTAAATTACGCTTGACCCGGTTTCCCAACATCCGATATACGAAAACTAAAATATTAAATCCGAATAAAATAACAATAACCTTTATAAAGGGGATAATCGCTTTCATAAAATCTTGATTGGGATTTTTCATCAGACCGTAGGCAATATTGGTGGCAATCTCCGGGACCGACAATTGAAAATACATTGATATGGCACTTACGATACCAAGCAAAAACAAAACGATAAACGGGCCGCGACCGTCGCTTAAAGCCTGTCTGAAGACTTTGCCGATTATTCTAAACATTTCCCATCTTTTAATTTTCATCGACGCTTACCTCGCTTCGATAAAGGGATTGTTGCGATGAAAACAATTCGTAATAATAACCTCGTTTGCGGAGCAACTCTTCGTGGGTTCCCGCTTCAACAATCGCGCCGTCTCGCATCATTATAATCCGATCCGCCAAACGGGCAAATGAAATGCGGTGCGAAATCAAAAGAGCGGTTTTGCCTTCCAAGGCATCGCGAAAATCTTCCAACATTCTTTCTTCTTCAAAAGGATCGATTGATGCAGTCGGTTCGTCCATAATCAAGATTTCTGGATTGCCCATATAAGCCCGGGCTAAAATAACCCTTTGCCATTGCCCGACACTTAAGTCCTGACCTTGTTTATCGTATTCTTTACCCAAAAAAGTATCGACCCCGTACGGTAACTTTTCAATGATATTTACCAAATTGGTTTTGCGAACGGCATCGTTAATCGCCTTATCATTATCTAAATCTTCAATATGACCGAAACCGATATTATCACGCATGCTTAAACTGTATTTGGCATAATCCTGAAATCCGATGCCGAAATATTTATAATATTCGCCTTTATCAAGGGCGGCAATGTTTTGATTGTTGAAAAGCACTGCGCCCGCGGTCGGCGTTAATATTCCGGCCGCCAATTTGCACAATGTCGTTTTACCGCTGCCGTTATAACCCAAAACCGAAATAATCTCGCCTTGTTTTATTTCCAAATTAAGATTATGAACGGCTTTGTCTTCTTTTGAAGGATATTGAAAAGAAACATTCTTAAACAATAAATTCTTAAAAGCCCCCAGTTTTAATACAAATGCGGGATAAGCTTTTTCTTTCATCTCCTTTTGCTCTTCTTTTGTTAAGGGGTAGAGCATATCAATCATCGTCGGGGCATACTTCACAAACTGAATCAAATATTTGGTGGGGCGCCGGAATTGGCCGGCGGCACTGACAAGCGACATGCCGGCGGTTTGAATCAGTGTCAATTCACCGATGTTAATCCGGCCCTTAAAAACCATATAAATCAATAAAAATATTAAACCGCTATTGAAAAGAAAACTAAGAAGCGCAATGAATTGACTAACGACGGTATCCTGTTGCGTTATTTTGAAATAGCGGTCACGGATAAAAACATATAAATTTTTGAATTTATTATAGAAATAGCCTTCAAGCCGATTTATTTTGGTTTCTTTAATATAGTTTTTGGTATTAAGCAATGAACCGTAATAATCTTTTTGCCTTGTCGGCAATATATTTTCTTTGTCAACTTTAGCCTGTTTATTGGTAATGATTAAACTGGCCGCAATATTAATAATAAATAACAACAAACAATATATTCCGGCAACCCAATTAAAAGAAAAAATAATACCCAAATACAAAAGTTTTGTAAAGGAAAAATGAAGCACAAAATGAATTAGGTGCCACGGCAGTTGTTGAAACATATACAAATAAGTATAAGTAAACTCATATTTATTGTATATTTCGCTGTCATACATGTTTATTTGCGGTAATTTACCCAATTTATATAAAAGCAGTACACGAAAATATCGGTCGGCTTGTTTATAGTAATGCCTTTCCGTGTAATCAATAATAAACCTCATAAAATGATTGACTATTATCTCAATAAACAAATATAAAAAAACCAAAAACAAAACTTTTAATAAAGTCGTTTCCAGATTCAACATGGCAACAATCGCATTCGTCGCATCCTTTAAAACAAACAAAGACAATATAGAAATACCGATATAAAGGATTGTTAAGAAAAGCATTAGCGGAAATAAAATTGGCGCCGCCCGAAAGATACATTTAATCATAAAAATCAGAGTTGATAATTTAAAACTCTGTACTTCCTTTTTTACATCCATATCATTTCCCGTATATATTTATAATTTTTAACACTATATCAAATTCTATCATATTTTGTATAAAAACAAAAGAATCTTTTTAAAAATAAAAAAAGGGCTTATTATGCCCTTGTGCTCTTTGTTTAATTCTGTTTATACAAAATGGTTTGCGCAATTCCGGTATAATATTCCGATTCGCGAATAATGTGATTAATAACCGTTATGGCGATAACATCGCCTTCAACGGCAGTGCTCTCGCGGATAATTTCATTTAGTAAACTTACAAACTCCTGGCTTTCACCGACACTGTAATAAATCAAATTGATTATTTGCGAACTTAAATCGTTACTGATTACCCCTTTATTTCTTATAACCGTTTCTGTCAGTTGCGTTACTTGACCGCGGGTTTGCTCGAATAATTGCTTGAACTCTCTTAACCTGGTCAAATAATCCGGTTCCAAATCGGGAACTATTTGTTCAATAACTACCGTATGTTCGGCTTCTTGATGTTTCCAAAAATCGGCTTCGTTTAATATACGCATCAAATTGTCTTCGCCGTAATAATAATCCATCATATTTATTCCTTTCTCTGATTTTCATTAAATTATATTCATGCTTCGACCGGGTTATGATATCAATTATTAGCTAAATAAAAAACAATCAATGCGAATTGCTATTGCTGCAAATCCGTTATCAAATACAAAATCGTCCTTGTTGCGCAACAAGGACGATTTAAATTAATTATTTTATGTTTTTATTAAAGAAATAGCTTATACAATCAAATCATAATTAATGTCTTTATTATAAATTTTAAAACCGATCTTTTTATAGATATGATTGCTAACGGGATTGGCAATATCCACATACAAAATAGGGGTTTTATTATTGTCTTGGATAAGTTTACAAATGTGTAGCATTAAAGCTTGCATATAACCACGAGAACGGTATTTCGGTTTGGTATAGACAAAACTGATATTAACGTAACGAGCGGTTTCCCTTCCCATTTTTACAACTGCCGCCAACTCGCTGCTGATATAATATCCCAATGTTTTCCCGATAAAATTATCGGCTTTTTCCTTCGCATCACAATTGTCTATTTTTTCACCAAAACATTCTTGGTAAAAAGCAATGATAAAATCGGTAACGACGGGAATGTCTTCTTTCGAACAAAACGCGATATTATCGCATAATTTACCTTTGCCCGCAAAAATCATTTGGTTAAGAGCCAGGCGCACTTTAAATTGTGTTCGATGCTTTTTACAATATTGATTAATAAAAGCCTCGGTTATTTGCGGACTTCCGATAATGCCGGCAAAAACCATCCGATATTTATCGAGAGCTTTACATAATTCACCTATACAGTAAGGTGAACCGGTAATAACCAGCGGATGCGGATAACTTCTTATTGCCAATAATACATGATTATCGGTGCTTACTTTTATCGCATAATTATCGGAATTCATTTTAAAATCATACAAAACTTTGGCATTGTGAATTGTTAAGGAATATTTGATTTCATCGCTTAATAAAATATCAATATTATCTTGAAAGAAATCTTTCCCCGATTTATATTTTATAATCATAATTTCCCCCGGCTCGGTTACAATTTATAAACTATCGATAATATTTATCACGGTCTTTAAAAAATTATTTTCTCCCCAACGATTGATTTTAAAAAACATAGCCTGACTGCCGCCGGAAGTAACGGCGGTAACTTTATATTGACCGTCCCGGCCGACAATGGTAATGGTCATGCTGACCCGATTTTTGCCCCAGTAACTGTAACGTTCATAAATTCTTAAGGCAAAATGAAAATCGTCGCGATGATAATCGGTGCCGTCTTCATAGGAAGCGGAAATGCTGCCTTTGATAACGGCATTATCCAATTTGTATAAAATATCGTTGAAATTTCCGGTTACAAGTCTTTCGTACTTTGCCATTCTGTTATCCTCCATAAAACCTTTTGATTTTCAATATCAATTAAATAATGTGTATCATTTTATCTAAAACATTACATTATTATATTAATGATTACAGAAAAAAAGAACAATCAATTACTTGTTATTATGCTTTAATCCGATAAAAGCCGTGTTGCCATCCAATTCAATATAATAATATTCATTTAATACATCCCGGAACAAAGGTAATGTGTTTTTATTGGTATAACCGTAATTTTTCGGCGAAAAATCGGTTTGTCTTTTTTTCAGAATTCCAATAACTTGGGAAAAACGAGCAAAACCTCTCTCATCTTTATTTTCTTCAATGATTTTATTTACCATTGCAACCAAATCTTTTATTTTTTTCTTCAGATCATTATTTGCTTTATAATTTTGCTTGTTTTTGGATAATTCTTTTTGTTTTTGTTCTTCGTTTTTACTGTCTTTTATGCGCGTATCAATGTTTATAAAAAAATTGCATTCATCCTTAAACGCTTTGGGTGTCATTTCCACACCGGCACCGATAACATATTTATTCTCTTTTTTAAGCCTTGTTGCCAAAGGGGTTAAATCGGAATCACAGGATGCCAAACAAAAGCAGGTAATATAATCTTTATTCAACAAATCCATGGCTTCAATGGCAATGCGTATATCGGTTGCATTTTTTTTCTTTGTATAAGGAATTTGAAGTTTCGGATTAATCCCCAAAAACTGTAATTTTTCAATAAATTTCGTATGCGTTTTTTCTTCGGAGGAAATGGTACTGTTGATATCCGAAAAATAAGCTTCCTTAATAATCACGTCTCCGTAGTCGTTTAATTCGTCAAATAATAATTTCAAAAAATCGACATTGTTGAAATTATCAAAATCGATTAAAACGGCTATTTTATAATTTGTTTCCATATAATATGGCTCCTTTCATTAGGATGTACACCTAAATTTTAAAAATTAATCTTCTTTAATACGATAGTTTTTTTGCTTTCTTTGCTTTGAATTTTTTACCGGTTACTTGCCATTGCGGAAAAGAATCACCTTTCCTTATTGATTTTAATATTGCCTATTTCCAAAAACATTTGTCATCAATGCCTTCTTTTGCAATCGGGCGAATGTGACTATTATCCCAACCGTAAGATGAGTTTACATTGCCGTACTCCGCTTTTTTCGCTATCCGAGTAATCCTCAACTCCGTTTGATTTCGATAATACCGCTTATCCCATAATTTTAATGCATTATTTTGTATTGATATCTACCGTCTATCTCCTTTCCCAATAATATAAAAACATCACTGCTTAATCTTAAACGGTGCTCTCAACCATGTTTTTAAAGTCAGTTCTGATTAAAAATATACAAAAGCATATAACTACAATATAATTATATCACCATTATTTGGGAAAAAGCAAGTGTTTTTTAAAAAATATATCGGATATTGTTATAAAATGATGAATTCCAGTTTTATGAATAATCATTAATCCGAACTCATTTGCTTATTAACATCAATAAAAAAAGCTCATGCAAACCATGAGCTCAATATCAATATCATTATCTTTGTCCTTTATCATACGGTATGCCCTCTGCTTTGGGAGCGCGGGAACGTTTGGAAGTAAAAGCCAAAACGACTAAAGTAATGAAAAAAGGTAAAATTCGGTAGATATGCTGACTTATACCTAAAGTATCAAGCCAATAAATACCGTCATTATTAATATCGATATAGGGATAACCGACGGCTATACATTTCAATAACCCGAACAAAAATGCCGCACCGGCAATATTAAGCGGTTTCCAGTTACCGAAAATCATTACCGCCAAAGCCAAAAAACCAAAACCGGCGACACTGCCATCGGAGGAAGCGTAAGCAATGGTAACGGAATAAACAAATCCGCCCAAACCGGCCAAACAACCGGATATAATCGTTCCGAAATATCGCATTTTATATACGTTAATGCCGACCGAATCGGCGGCATGAGGATTCTCGCCGCAAGCCCGTAATCTTAATCCAAATTTCGTTTTATATAAAATAACCGATAAAATGATATATAAAACAATACAAAGCCAAGTCGTAATATAGGTTTTGTTGAAAAGGACATTACCGATTACACCAAGCGGATTTTCCAATTTGGTTCCAAGGCCAAAGTCCTGTTGACTCAACATAAAATAATCATTAGAGGTATAGTTTGATTCGATGTTCAATACGCTTTGCGATGAAATAATCAAAATAAAGAACAAAGCAATGGCCGGCGCCAAAAGATTAAGAGCCGTACCGGTGATGGTTTGATTGGCTTTCAGCCTAATCGAGGCAAAGGCCAATAACATGGCAAATAAACCACCTCCGACAATCGCAACCAAAATTCCGGCTAACAAAATTAGTTGACCGTATTGGACCGGAATTTTCATAAGAATTATCGCCCGGATTAATACAACCCCGATAAAAGCCCCAAATATCATCAAACCTTCCAGAGCAATATTAATAATACCGCTTCTTTCCGAAAAAACTCCGGCTAACGCGACTATCATCAAGGGTATAGTAAATATAATTGTTTGTTGCAATAAATAAACCATTATGTAACCTCCTTATTAATATTACCGGGCTTGGTATCATCGGATTTATTTTTTTCTTTTTCGCCTTTATTTTTGGATTTTCTTCGGAATGAAAAATTACCGGTCAACATTTCTTTAACAACCAACGAAAAAGCACTAAAATAAACAATAGATGCGATGATGATATCGGTTATATATTCATTAAACGGAGTTAGATTTTTTAACTGCAAGCCAGCCACATTTAAATAAGACATAAAAAGACCCGTAAATATTACGCCGATCGGATTATTGTAAGCCAGCAAGGCAACGGGTATTCCGTTAAAACCTGTAACCGGCAAAGATTGATAAGTCGACCAATAAAATTCGGTATTGCCGGACAAATAATATAAAGCGGAACCGGCACCGGCTAACCCGCCGGCAATTAACATCGAATAGACAATGTTTCTCTTTTCGTTGATACCGGCATATTTTGCGGCATGACGATTGTAACCGCATGCTTTTAATTGATAACCGAAAGTCGTTTTATTCATGATGATATAGACAATAACGGCAATAAGAATAGCAACGATGATACCGCCGTTGACCTGCGACCCGGGAAACAATTTATCTAAGCCCATTTTGGCGGTAGCAACACCGTTATGAGTTGTTTTATATAAGTAGGCAAAATTTTTGGTCGGAGAAGGATCCAATAAATGCTTGAATATCCCGGTATTATTGTCAAATAATGAAGTTACAAGATTGGCGGCAATCCAATTTGTCATAATGCAGGTAATAACTTCATGAACGTTGAACAACGCTTTAAATAACCCGGGAATTATCCCCCATAGGGCACCGGCGAAGATACCGGCTAAAAACGCAAGTATCCAAACGGCCCAAGCCGGAACAAACGTGGTCGGAATTGATAAAGCGACGATATAAGTGGCAGCTGTTCCCAACAAATACTGACCGGGAGCGCCGATAT
>Ga0172382_10013202_pt1 | contig 10672 bp, 8 predicted proteins | sample Leawel138RmetaG_FD_122245 | JGI IMG/M metagenome (GOLD analysis project Ga0172382, IMG submission 122245) | Leachate microbial communities from a municipal landfill in Southern Ontario, Canada - Leachate well 138R metaG | ecosystem: Engineered > Solid waste > Landfill > Unclassified | place...
CAATTTCAACAAGATGGCTTTGATCTTGTCGAATTCAGTGTCGATGCATTTCCACTTCTTATCGGTGGAGAGATCTGTCGCCCTTGGATGGATATCGTCCTTAAAGAGTTACAGCAACACCCATTGTCGTACTCGGTACATATCGGTCGAGGAGTCGATTTACGTAACAGCGATTGGGCATTACACTACAAAGCTCTTCTCTCTTCAATTAATATCGCTAGTGAAGTGGGATCAAACATCTTAGTACTTCATTATGAAGAGCAATCAAAGAACAGCATCATTGAAAAACAATTTACCCAAAGCCACGAAAAAGCTGCCAAGTATGCTGAATCAAAAGGGGTTGTCTTAGCTATTGAGAATATTGAAGTTGAAGTGGTGAAACCGGTCGTTGATCTTGTAAAGAGCATTGATCATGACTATCTAAAAATGACATTCGACACTGGTCACGCTTTTTTAGCATCTCGTTATTATGGATTCGACTTTTTTGAAGCACTAAAAAGTGTTTTACCCTTTTTGGCACATATCCACTTAAGTGATAACCTTGGCATTTTTGAAGAGTTGAGAATCACAAATCGAGGAGCTTACGACTTTTTAGAGATGGGCTACAGACGCACCTTTGGACGAGGAGATATCCATCTTCCCCCTTATTACGGTGCAATAGATTATGATCACATCTTTAGGATGCTCAAAGGATACGAAGGGGCGTATGTGTGTGAGTACACGGCTCAAGATTTCATCCCTCTTAATAAATCGATTCAACACACCGTCCGCTCTCGCATCATAAAAGAACAATCTCTTTAGGGATAGATTGTGAACCTAGAGAGTGCATGAGTTTGGTAAACAAGTACGGGTAGGCACTCTCATACCACCTAATACCAATCTCCTTCAGATAAGCTAAGGTGGGAGAGTGAAGTTCTGGAAAAACTCGGATTTGTAGATCGACGTTATAATCTTGAGTGCTCTTAAGTGCATGATGTAAAAAAGAGGAATCTAAACTGAGGGCTAATGTTTTGCCTCGCAATTCACTGTAGAGGTGAAACTGAATTTGCGACACTCCTTCAAAGTGTTCACTCTCTAAACGGGTGTAGCGTGAAATAATCTCTTGTGTAGTGCCTTCACACCACGTCATGGTCTTATAACCTTCACACAAGCGGAGAAATTCGATGCTGTGGTGAACCATTATGATACGATTATGTACCTTGTAGGCGACAAACATCTTTTTAAGAGTATCAACATCTCCCTCTTTGAGATCAACGTAGAGCCACCTTTTTTCATTTTTTGCCATCTCTTGTAACACACCTTCAAAGCGTGCAATAGGTGTTTTAGGATAATGGGGAGAACTTATATCACACTTTAGTAGTTCATCATACCTCAAAGAACTTATCTCACACTCTCCTTTAAGGGGGTGGATGAGTGATGAATCGTGGTGACATACATATACGTTATCTTTACTTATTCGAACATCGACTTCAGGAATTGCTTCAATGTACTTCCAAGCATCAAGGATTGCCTCTAATGAGTTTTCAGCAAAATGTTCAATGCCACCTCGGTGTGCTTGAAAATAGAACATATACACAACGAGCCGGGTAGAAACCCGGCTCTTACTCTCCTATTTAGTCATTAACACGTGTTTCACAAATTCACTGATCATGAAGTCTTTATAGGGAGCGGGGAACCATGCAATAGCATTGTTTGTTCGATCTGCTTCGGTTAACAGTGTTCCAGATAATGGAACGTCAGTACGAGCAGGGTAGGCTCCCACCATGTTAAACTTCTTCTCTTGTTGTGCTTTTGACCCTAAGTGGTGAATAAAGACCAAGCCTGCAGCTTTGTTTTTAGCATTTTTAAGGACACCTAACGTATCTCCGCCTCCTGCTGCTCCCATCTCTGGGATATACATTTTAGCTCGGGTGAAAATATTTCCATGGTTCATCATCTCTTGAACGTTATCATCCCATGCATAGGTCATCGACATCTGACCGTCATTAATTTTAATAATTGAGTCGTTGTTACTGACGGTGAAGGTGAGTTTATCTTTACGATCATTAAACCATTTCCACACCAGATCCCAGTTTGCAACTTTCTCTGGAATGACTTCAGTATCACCAACATACCGATCTAAGCCTCCAGCCACATTGTCAATTACCGTGTGGACAAATGCTTGACCCGAACCACCACGGGATGGATCGTTAAATCCAAACATTCGAGGGTTGGCATCAATCCATCTTTCAAGCTCTTTAAATGTTTGTGGTGGATTTGTTACCCGTTGTGGGTCGTAAAGTATCCCTGTTTGGTTACGGTGAAATGGTGCTAAAAATCCACGAACTAACACTCCCTCTTGAACTTCCCATAACGATGGTGCAAGTTTATCAGCATCGGGGAGGATGTTTTTAATTGGACCATAAAAGAGATCTAAGTCCATTGTAGTTTTTACCCACTGACCGCCAACAATCGAGACATCAACTGTCCCTACTGCTCGATCTTTTTCTGAGATGAGTTTATTAAAGTTTGCTGTTTGCTCTCCAATGATGACATTCACCTTAATGCCATACTCTTTCTCAAAATCGGCAGCAGCTTCTCTGAAGTAGTCAGGGAAATACCAAGCTAAGAAGGTGAGTTCTCCCTCATTTTTTGCCTCTTCTACAATGGCGCTCCACGACGAAGTTTGTAAATCTATGGTGGGTACAGGAGCTTCAACTTTCCCTGCAGCACTTACCACTGAAAGGGCAATAACTGCTAATAGGATTACTGTGAATACTTTTCTCATACCTTTCCTCCTCGAAAGATCGTTTCGCTCTACATCACATTTTTCCAAGTGATGCAGCCAAATAGTCGGACTTCAAAAACCGCTCAACGATGAACAACATGATAATATTGGGTGTCATCATAATCAGGGCGACTACCGATGCATTAGTTCGAATAAAGTTGTAGCCCATAAAAGAGAACAAAATAGTCGGTATGGTCTCAAAGGTAGGTGTCCCAATAATAAAAGTGAGGTTAAATTCTTCAATACTTGCTGTGAATGCAAAGATCATCCCAGCTAATAAACCAGGGCGAATCATCGGCAAAAAGATATCTTTAATTTTCACAAAAGTCGTAGCTCCCAGATTCTCTGCAGCATCAATCACATCTTGTGGGATGGCTTGAAAACTGGTAGTGAGTACTCTAATCATATACGGGATTCCCATAAGGGTGTGAGCTAACACAAGGCCAAAGAAACTTTGGCTTAAACCAAATGAGGTAAACACCCTACTTAAAAAGAGGGCGACAACCATCCCAGGCATGATGATAGGGAGTAACACAACCAACATAAAGATCTTCTTTCCTGGAATGTTTTTCCTTCCCATCACATACGCAGTAGGTAGTGAAAGGATAAAAGAGAGTACGACTGCAATAGGGGCGATAGCGTAACTCGTTTTTAATGCTCGAGCGATGTTGGTGTATTTAAAAACGTATTGCCACTGATGAGGTGAAATTGAGGGTGGGAACATATCGGGAAAAGACCACGGATTTGCTGGATCGACTAACGACCACATCACTGCCATCACAATAGGAACCCCTACCCACAGCAGTTGAACAAGACCAAAAAAGAGGGTCAGTAGTATATAGAATCTCTTTTTTCTTTTTTCAATAATCAGATGTAAAGGAGTAGGATCACTTTTAAGTTGTTTTACTTCAGTCATGATTCATCCCCCTCTACTAATTCACCTAAGCGAGAATAGAGCCAAATGACGATAAAGGTAGTTACAAAGATAATAACTCCAATAACAGCTGCTTTATCCCACTCTTGATGTAGTGTTGCCATAAGGTGCATTCGAACTGAAAGCGAAGTGGGGTACACAGGCCCTGCAACACTAAAGATTGGGAAATCTCCAAAGGCTTTAATAAACATAAGTATCATCGAAACAAGAATTCCTGGCATAGCAAGTGGGATGTAGATACGTAGTAGAATCGACCAATACCCAGCTCCTAGGTTCTTTGCTGCATCGATGGTGTCATCTCGAATAGAGGCAATAGAGGCCATCACAATCAATAACACAAACGGAAGATTCTTCCAAATTTGAATTAACACAATACCCCATCCAAAGCGGTCGTTCAGCATTCTTAAGGGCTCTTTAATAATTCTTAAAGCTAAAAGGAGGCTATTAATAAGACCGTGAAACGAAAGTAGATTCACTATCAAAAAGGCCGCAACTAAAGCTGGGATAAACAAAGGAATTTTAATAATGGAACCGAGCATCCCTTTACCGACACCCCCTTTTCTGAAATAAAGGGCAATAGGAAAAGCGACTACGATAGTCCCAATGGAACTTAACACTCCCATCTTTAACGAAAAAAGAAGGGAGTCTATCGACTCTTGCATCGATAAAATCGTCTTCCAATTCTCCAATGTGAGTGATGAGTGACCAGTAATAGAAAAGAGGCCAAAACTTTGAGCGACGGTAATAAAAATAGAGGAGCCGATAAACAGTAAGATAAATCCCACCCCGGGAATAAGAAGGAGATAGGAACCTAATAAACCTTTATTTTTTTTCATCTCTTATCTCCTGAAAATACTAAAAGCGTGGTGCGGAATACTAAAACTGATACGATCGTGTTCTTGAAATTTTCGAATATCATCAGTTTGAGCCCTCACTTTCACCCCTTTTACTTCTACAAAGAGATCGGTAACATCTCCCATAAAGACCACTTGGTGGATAATGCCATCTAATGTATTTGGATCTCCCTCTTGGGAGATCTTCATATCCTCAGGTCTCCAACTAAATTCAATCTCTTTGACATCATCTGCTACTAATTGATCTGTAGCATCGATGACAAATGTCCCCACTGGAGTCTTTACGGTATAAAGATGACCTTCTCGCTTTATAATCTCTCCTTTTACAATATTAGCTAAACCAATAAACCCAGCGACAAACTTAGTTTCAGGTCGACGGTATATGGTATAAGGATCTCCCAGTTGTATAATTTGACCTTGATCCATCACCACAATACGATCTGAAATAGCTAAAGCCTCATCTTGGTCGTGGGTCACATACAACGTAGTAATGCCCAAACGTTTTTGCATCTCTCTAATTTCGACTCGAACTTGGACACGCAACTTTGCATCCAAATTTGAAAGAGGCTCATCAAATAACAATACTTGAGGTTCAGTGACAATAGCCCGAGCTAAAGCAACTCGCTGTTGTTGTCCCCCTGAGAGTTGAGCTGGCTTTCTTTTATCAAGGCCGACTAAATCGAGCATGCTCATCACATCATGAAGTCTCCTTTTTTGTTCTGATGAGGAAACTTTTTTCATCTTTAGGCCAAATGTAATGTTATCAGCCACACTCATATGGGGAAAAAGGGCATACGATTGGAAACACATTGCCGTATCACGTTTATTAGGAGGGACGTTATTCATCAACTTCTTACCAAAGTAGACCTCCCCATGATCAGGGTAGTAAAATCCTGCAACGGTCCTAAGAGTTGTTGTTTTACCACATCCCGATGGTCCTAACAACGTTACAAATTCTCCCTCATGTACCTCGAGACTTAAGTTATCTACTGCAATTACTTCATCAAAGTTTTTCGTCAGGTTGACGAGTGATAGGTTAGCCACTGAACAACTCCTCAAAAAGAATACGTTTACATACAACTCATTCCTTCATCTAAAAAAGTGATGTTTCACATTCTGTAAGGGTGTCAGCACTTTAGATGTAATCACACACAAAAGGTGATTCATCCCACCACCTAATCGTAAATGAAGAAGTAGGGGGATGCAATGTTTATTTTGTGAGAGGTGAAACCATGGGTAGTAAGGCTCATATATGTTGAGTTGACACATATATCGCTCAGCGATACTCTGTGGTCATGGAGAGAAACAGGCGTGAAAAAGGTATCGTTTTAGCCCAGCGAAATTGGGGCGATTTACATCGGCTCATTACTCTGTTGTCTCCACAATTAGGGATCATTGATGTGGTAGCCTACGGTGCTCGTAAAGGAAAACATGCCGGAGGCATTGAACCATTTACCTGTGGTACCTTTTTCTTATATGAAAACAGGGTGAAAAAGAGTTACTCATTAAGTGATGTCGAAGTAGAACTCTCTCCTTCTTTGATGAAAGAAGATCTTCTTAGACGCTATATCTCTTCAGCAATTGGGGAGATGACGCTTTTGTTTCATGGGGGAGATTACCAAGCAATCTATGATCTTCTTATTGAGACACTTATGTTATTTGAACACGATGATGTTGCCTCTCAGCGTCTTTTTATCCAGTATGTCATTCGTCTTATTGAGATTATGGGGATTTTAGATGATGTAACTCATTGTCCAGTTTGTAATAATCCCTACAGTGATGATGAGGTGTTATCATTTAACACTTCGTTAAATACCCCCTGTTGCCTCAAGTGTTCAGATATTACCCAAGAGGTGAATCAACTTCTTTTAGGCTCTGGGATGAGACGTTATATCCAATTCACCCGAACCTTAGCCCTAAGTGAAGCTGTACAAGTCGAGATCTCTCAGAGGGCGACAGAAAGGCTGTTTCGGTATATGGTTGGCTATGTGACAACTATTATCCAACGCCCACTAAAGAGCTTTAGTGGCGGAATATTGGAGCTCTGTATATGAAGAAATATAATAAAAGGTTGAATATATATGAAAACATGGAACAAAAAGGGGTTATCAGTCGAATTACTCAGACGACTGAACGAGTCGTACAACATCGATTATATCACCGCCTCTTTAATGGCTCGAAGAGGTATTGTTGAAGCTAAAGCAGTCCAATATGTCTTAGAGAGCGATATCTCCTATCAACATAATCCATTTTTATTTGAAGAGATGGAGCTCTTTGTTGAGCGAATCTTAGAGGCTCAACAAGAGCAAGAGAAAATTTTTGTCTTTGGAGATCGAGATGTCGATGGCATTGTCTCCACAGTCTTATTTGTCCAAGAGTTTACCTCTATGGGCTTTGAAGTTTTTTGGGCTGTTCCCGAAGGTGATGATCCCTACGGTCTTACTAAAGAGGCCATTGATTCAGCTCACCAACAAGGAGCCACTTTAATTGTCACAGTCGATTGTGGTATTAGCCACCACGAAGAAGTCGCTTATGCACAAACACTAGGAATCGATGTGTTAATCACCGACCACCACCTCAGTGGTGATACCCTCCCTGCAGCATTAGCAATCATTGACCCTAAGGTAGAGGGAAGTGAATACCCATTTGCCCATTTAGCAGGTTGTGGAGTGGTGGCAAAATCTATTTGGGCCCTACGGTTTGCTCAAACTGACTTTTATGGCCAAGAGCTGATCTTATTTCATGCCTACCCTGGTAAAGATACAATTATCATGGAAGCAGTGAGAATGCGTAACTTATTAGAAGTTGATCGTATGGTAGAAGAGATTGTTCCAGGGACATTAGTGTTACACCAAAGTAGAATGATCCAATTTTTAGATAGCCAGCTGCCTATCTTTGCTTTAGATGTCCCTACTGTGAAATCGAATATGAATAAGTTATTTGGCAATGAAGTTGAAATTCATATGGCTGAATTGCGTAGTGAATTTGAAACCTTCCTACCAGCAGTGAAATCTCGTGGTCTTTTTGCCCTTAAAAATATGAGTCGAGCTTTAACATATATCGAACAACCTACTGAATTAGATGCTCTTATTTCTCTGTTTAATGCTTACGTCTATCGTAAAGAGAGATCCTTATCATACGAGTATGAGTCACTATTAGATCTTGTAGCTCTTGGGACGATTGGAGATCTGATGCCGATGGAAGATGAACATCGACTGTTAGTAAAAAAAGGGTTATTAGTGCTTGAAGAGGGGAGACGTAAAAATCTCTTATCGTTAATGAGTATGCAACAACTCATTGGCAAACGATTAGGAACCAGTGATATTAGTTGGAATCTCACCCCTGTGATTAACTCTTCAGGGAGAATGGGAAAACCCTCAGTAGCTGTTCATATGCTCTTAGCCGAGACGCTCCCTGAAAGTGAGACCTACGCTCGTCAGTTAATACAACTGAACAAAGAGCGACAAAAACAGGGAGATGATGTTTGGGATCGACTCTTACCCAAAGCCAAAAAAAGCTACGAAGAGTTTGATAACAAATTCTTATACGTCGAAGATCGAACCTTACAGCGAGGATTAACAGGGATTATGGCATCACGATTACTACGTCACTTCCAGTGTCCCTCTTTAGTGTTAGCCAATATAGATGATCAAAGAATCACAGCCTCAATGCGCTCTCCGAGTCATTTCAATGTTCGTACGTTTTTATCTCAATTTGAACACCTTTTTACCGATTTTGGAGGACACCACAGTGCCGCTGGCTTTAGCATGGAACAACAACACCTCACATCACTTAAAGAGCAACTTGTAGAGGCAGTGAAACACATCGATGAAAGTGACACTCCAGCTAGTGAAATCGAGATAGATGCCGAACTCACCAGTGAGTATTTAAATCCTGATATCATTCAACTTGTTGAGCTATTTGAACCCTACGGAGAGGGTAATGCACCACTGCAGTTTCTCATTCAACAAGCCGATGTACAACAAGTGCAGTACCTCCCAAATAGAGGTAGTGGCCCGTCCCATGTAAAACTCTTATTGCGCTTTGGATCTTACAGTTGGCCTGCATTATATTGGAATGGAGAACACTCTATTACAGGGGTGATTGAAGAGGGCGATGAGGTCGATGTGGTCTTTAGAATGGGGCGAAACTACTGGAAACAGAGTGAGACTCTTCAATTAACCATTGTGGATATCAGAAAACATAAGACTCCGATAGAGAAAATCATGCGCCTATCTTGACAAAAAGTCCCTTTTTGGTAAGGATACAACTGAAACGGCCCAATGTGGGAAGGGGGTGATTACCATAGCTTACGTTAGAGTAGACGATAATGAACCATTAGAGAAATCGATCAAGAAGTTTAAACGAATGGTCGAGAAAGAGGGCATTATCAGAGAGTGGAAAAGACGCGAATACTTTGAGAAACCTTCTACTATTGAAAATAGGAAGAAAAAGGCATTAGCTCGCAAGCAAATGAAGAAAGTACGTAAAATGCACTCTATGAAAAATTATTAATCGCCTCTGTACTTATGACGAATTTTCCCGTCGGCGTACAGTCGGCGGTTTTTTTTATCCTTTTGGAAGGAGAACGAGATGGAAAAGAGAGATTATCACTTTGAAACACTCCAGGTTCACGCTGGACAAGAGAAACCCGATAGCGCAACAGGAGCTCGAGCAGTTCCAATTTATGCTACAACTAGTTTTGTTTTTGACGACACTCGTCATGCAACAGCACTCTTTGACCTTAGTGAGAGTGGAAACATCTATACACGAATTATGAATCCTACCACCAGCGTATTTGAAGAGCGCATTAACGCCTTAGAGGGGGGAGTAGGTTCTTTAGCTTTAGCGAGTGGTCAAGCTGCAATTACGTTAACTATTCAAAACCTTGCCCATAGTGGACACCACATAGTTGCTTCACGAAGTATCTATGGGGGAACTCACAACCTCTTTAGTAGAACTCTCAAAGAGAGTGGTATTGAGTGTACTTTCTTTGATGCCTCTGATCTTGATCAATTAGCCGACGCTATTAAAGAGAATACCCAATTAGTATTTATAGAGAGTATCGGAAACCCCAATGCCGATCTTATCGACATTGAAGAAGTTGCCCGTATTACTCACTTGCACAATATTCCTTTAGTTGTAGATAACACTTTTGCCACACCGTACCTTATGCGTCCATTTGAACACGGAGCAGATATTGTGGTCCACTCGGCGACAAAATTTCTTGGAGGACACGGAAATTCCATTGGCGGGGTGATTGTTGATGGGGGGACATTTGATTGGAAGCAAAGTGGAAAATTCCCCTGGTTTGTCGATCCCGATCCCAGTTATCATGGAGTGAAATACTGCGAAGCATCACCAAAAGGGGCTTTTATCTTACGAGCACGAGTAGTATTACTTCGTGATTACGGCTCCGCTTTAAGCCCATTTAATTCGTTTCTCTTTTTACAAGGATTAGAGACTCTCTCTTTGAGAGTTGAAAGGCATGTTGAAAACACCCTTAAAGTTGTTACATTCTTAGATAATCATCCTCAAGTAGAGACGGTAAATCATCCATCTCTTTCAACAAACCCCACTTACCACCTCTATGAGAAATATCTTCCCAAAGGGGGAGCTTCAATATTCACCTTTGTTGTGAAAGGGGGATATGAAGCAGCACGAAACTTTACCGACAAATTAGAGATCTTCTCACTTCTTGCAAATGTAGCCGATGTGAAATCACTCGTCATTCATCCTGCAAGTACTACCCACAGTCAAATGACTCAAGAGGAACTCCTACAAGCAGGAATAGAGGAGGGGACGATTCGTCTCTCAATTGGAACTGAACATATCGACGATATTATAGCCGACTTAGATCAGGCTCTTACGTTATAGGAGAAGGTCAATGCCTGTTAAAATTAGTGATGCTTTACCGGCAAGAAAGATTTTAGAGCAAGAGAATATCTTTGTGATGACCGAAAAACGGGCATCCGCTCAAGATATTCGTCCATTGAGATTACTCATTCTTAATCTGATGCCACTTAAAACATCGACTGAGACATCACTATTGAGGCGATTGTCGAACACTCCCTTACAAATTGAAGTCGATTTTCTCAGGACCGAAACCTATACCTC
>Ga0172382_10013204_pt1 | contig 10671 bp, 11 predicted proteins | sample Leawel138RmetaG_FD_122245 | JGI IMG/M metagenome (GOLD analysis project Ga0172382, IMG submission 122245) | Leachate microbial communities from a municipal landfill in Southern Ontario, Canada - Leachate well 138R metaG | ecosystem: Engineered > Solid waste > Landfill > Unclassified | place...
CCGCCTATGACCAGCGGGTAATCGCGGCCCAGTTCGCGTTCGACCTTCTCAAGCGTGGCCTGGAACTCGGCCAGCGTGGCGGGGTCCGAGTAATCGGCGAACGGCTCGTTCTTGTACGGCTCGAAGAGCATGGCACCTTCCTTTCGCGTGGCCCGCAGCCTCGGGCCACGCCTGGGCGACTCGCACCCAATAACGACTTCGGGGCGTAAAACCCCACCTACCGCAGCGCAGCGCGCCGCTAAGCCAGATCAGCCAACCAGCCCGCGCAGCACGAACGCGAGGTTGGAGGGTCTTTCGGCGATGCGGCGGCTGTAGTAGCCGTACCAGTCGTCGCCGAAAGGAACGTAAACACGCATAGGGTGACCGGCCGCGGCTAGCTGCTCCTGCAGGCCGTTACGCACGCCGTAAAGCATCTGGACCTCGTACTTCTCTGGGTTGGCGCCCGAACCGCGCACGTACGCCAGCAACTCACGCAGCAGCGCCTCGTCGTGCGTGCCGAGGTTGAGCTTCACTCCGGCCTCCAAGGCGCGGTAGCTCAGCTCACGGTACGCCTCCTCGATGCGCGGGCGGTCCTGGTAGGCCACCTCCGGCTTCTCGCGGTAAGCGCCCTTGACCATGCGAACCTCGGTGGGACCCTGATCTTCTTCGGCGGCTAGCGCGATGATGCGCTCCAGGTCCCCTGGCGTACGGTGCAGGTACGACTGCAGTACGGTCGACACGTGATGGTGACCGTCGCGCCGCAGCCTTTCGTACAAGTCCAGCGTGCGGTCCAGGTACGGCACGTTCTCCATGTCGAGGCACAGGTCGCCGCCCACGTCGAACAGCGTGGCGGCCAGCCCGCTGGCCAGCTCGTAAGCCAGCTCAGAGCTGACGCCCAGCCCGAGCTGAGTGGGCTTGACGCTGAAGTAGCGCGAGGTGCCGGCGGCCGCGGCCGCCTTGACAGCCGCGCCGATACGCTCGGCCGTGGCGCGGGCCTCGGCCTCCGAGGTCACGAACTCGCCCAGTACGTCGAGCACGATAGAGCGGCCGCTCTCCTCGATCTTGCGCAAGGCGGGCAGCGCGTCCTCCAGGTCCTTGCCTGCCACGAACCGGCCAACGCCCAGGCGCCAGCCGTAACGGGTGAGGACCTTACGCACGAACGGGGCGTCGGCGGTGGTCAGCATGACGTTGCGGTAAAGGGCAGGGAAGTCCATCAGCGGCATCATCTTACCCCCGCCGACCACGGTTCCCGCGTTCGCCCGGAGGCTAAGTAAACATTCGAACAGCCCCCCACAGGCCCGGTTGCTAGCCTGTTCCAGACGCGCAGGCCTGGTGACGTAGGGGCACCTTACGGGGGTCACGAAGGTGAGGCGCAAGCGGAGGATAAGACCGGATGTCTAGACCTTTGTTCTGCCCCGACCAGCGGTCCGAACCTGCCAGGGCGGGCAAGTGAAGCTCTTCTTCGTGAGGCACGGGGAGACGGATTGGGAGTCGGTCGAGGCGCGCGGTGCGCGCGGCTGGGCCAAGGACTTCGCGCCCCTCACGCCGCTCGGACGACTCCAGATCGACACAATTGCCAGGGATTACCGCCTGCAGGAGGCTGAGGCCATCCTGTGCTCCACCTTCACGCGTGCGCTCGAATCGGCTGCGCTCTTGAGCCGTGCCATCAACAAACCGCTTTACGTCGAGCACGACCTGCACGAGTGGCTGCCGCAAAAAGATCCGCTGGCCGAGCTTGACCCCACGGTCATAGAGCGCGCCAGCCGCAACTTCGACGGTCGCGCCCCCATGGAGGAGGGCGCCCCCTGGGAGTCAGTTGACGAGGTGCGCTCGCGCGTGCTGGGCGTCCTCAAGCGTTACCGCCACTTCGGCACGCTGGTGGTGGTAACGCACGGCGTGGTCATCGGCAGCATCGCCGGTGTGCAGCGCTTGGTAGACCACGCCGAGATCGTGCCGTTCGACCTCGACTTCGACGCTCCCGCCCCCGTCAGCTCACAGCACGCGCTGCCCCGGCGGCGGTGAGGGCCACGCAAGCCACCGCTTTACCGTTCAATCAGAACCTGGAAGGCACCGTGGTGCGACTCGAGCCGTTCAACTCGGCTCACGTACCGGCGCTGAAAGAGCTGGCGTTCGGGTACCCCGAAGTGTTCAGCCTCACCTCAACACCCTCCAACGAGGCCCAGGCGCACGCCTACTTCGGCAAGGCGCTCAGGCAGCGCGCGCAGGGCACCGGCCACCCCGTAGCGGTGGTGATGCAACGCAGCGGCAAGGTCGTCGGCATGAGCCGGCTGAGCGAGGTGGACTTCGGTCATCGCCGCTGCGAGCTGGGCTTCAGCTGGTACGACCCGAGCCTGTTCCGCAGCGGCGTGAACCTGGAGTCCAAGCTCCTGCTGCTGCGCCTGGCGTTCGACACGCTGGCGCTGCACCGCGTGCAGATACATACGGACACCCGCAACTTGCGGTCGCAGCGCGCCATCGAGGCGCTAGGCGCGCGGCAGGAGGGCGTGCTTAGGCGCCATCAGGTGGCGGCCGACGGTTACGTGCGCGACACGGTGGTCTACTCGATCACCGACCTGGACTGGCCGCTGGTGTCTGAACGCCTGACGGACAAGCTGGCGGCCAAGCTGAGCAGCGCCGTTACCTGATGCCGTGCAGGATCTCCTCTAGACCCTGTGGGTCGGTGATGAACACTTCCTTCGGCCGCGTCTCGATGACGCCCTCGCCCTCCAGCGCCTTCAGGGCACGGGTCACGGTCTCGCGCGAGGTGCCTGCCAGGTTGGCCAGCTCCTGGTGCGTGAGCCGCACCAGCGCGCGCTGCTCCTCGTGCTCGACAACGCCGCCGTTGTAGAGCCTTAGCAGCACGTAGGCCACGCGGCCCTGTGCGTCCTTGTACGAGAGGATCTGCGACTCGTCGTCCATGCCGCGCAGGCGCGCGGCCAGCGTGGCCGTGAGGTTGAGGCTCACCGCGGGATAGTCCGAAATGAGCTTGCGGAAGTCGTCCTGGAACAGGAGGTAAGCGTGCACCTCGTTGAGGGTGACCACGGTGGCGCTGCGGGTGCTCTCGCCCACCAGGGCCATCTCGCCGAAGAACTCGGGCGGCTGCAGGATGGCCAGGGTCTTCTCGTGCCCGCCCAGGTCGACCTTGGAGAGCTTCACCAGCCCCTGCGCGAGGATGTAGAGCGCCTCACCCTTGTCGCCTTCCTGGAAGATGGTGGTGCCCGGTTCGTACACGCGCTTGCGCACGGCCGACGCCGAGATCTCGAGAGCCCGGTCGGGCGCGTTATGAAAGAGCGGGACCTTCTTGAGCAGTTCCTTCAGGTCGCTCGGGTTGGCTTGGCCTGTCACAGAAGCTCCTTCTCGGAAAAGGATGGCGCTGGGCCTCTGGGGGAGGCCGTTACCCGTGAACGCCACGTATAGTAACCCGTGGCCATGGTTCTCACCTGCAGCAACCTGGAGCGGCGCTTCGCCGCCCCCGGCGGGCCCGTGGAGGTGCTCGCCGGCGCCTCGCTGGAACTGGCGGCGGGTGAGGTGGTGGCGGTCCTCGGCCCCAGCGGGTCAGGCAAGAGCACGTTGCTCCACCTGCTGGGCGGCCTCGACCGCGCGGACGCGGGCCAGATCTGGTGGGGCGACTTCCCGGTGCATGAGCACACGCCCTCTCAGCTGTCGGAGCGGCGCGCGCGTTACGTGGGGCTCGTGTTCCAGAACCACTACCTCCTGTCGGACCTGACCCTGCTCGAGAACGTGAGCCTGCCCAGTAGGATCATCGGCCACCCAGATGAGGAGCGCGCGACCGAGCTTCTCACGCAGGTGGGGCTGGAGCATCGCCTGCACCACACACCGTCACGCGTGTCCGGCGGCGAGCGTCAGCGGGCTGCGGTAGCGCGGGCACTGGCGCTTAGGCCGGCCCTGATCCTGGCCGACGAACCCACCGGCTCGCTCGACAGGCAGCGCGCGACCGACGTGCTGGAGCTGCTGCTGGGACTGGCCGCGCAGCAGCGCGCGTCGGTGGTCATAGTCACGCACGACGAGAGCCTCATGCGCGCAGCGGGACTGCCGGTCGTGCGGCTGGCGGAGGGCCGCCTGGGCCCCAAGTCAGCGGCGGCTGAAGCTGCCGCGCTAACGTAGCCGACCTTAACTATCCCTTGAGAATCACCGTTCAACGGCCACAGTAGGTGCCCCGGCACTGGTATACAATTCACGCGAGTCTAAAGAAGCGACCCGGCACTGAGCACTACGGCGTTTGGGCCGTTGCCTTCAGACTTGGTCGTCATTCCGCCCCCGGAGGTTATTGAATGAAGCGTTTCCTCACCGCACTCGTGGCTCTGGCGCTTGTCGCCACCGCCGCGGCGCAGACCCTCGTCGTAGGCCAGTCCGGCCTTCCGGTAACCCTGGACACTGGCCAAGACGGCAACTCGCTCACGCCGGCCATCCAGATCGTCGAGCGCCTCGTTGGCTTCGAGCAGGGCAGCGCCCAGATCGAGCCCCTGCTGGCCACCAGCTGGGAACCCAACGAAGACTCCACCGTGTGGACCTTCCACCTGCGTGACGGCGTAAGCTTCCACGACGGCACCGCCTTCAACGCCGAAGCCGTGAAGTTCAACTTCGACCGCTGGAACCTGCGCGACCACGAGTTCAACTTCGTTGAGCAGGGCCGCGACTTCACCTCGTTCACCTACGTGTTCGGCGGTTACCACGGCGACCCCGGGTACCAGATCGAGCGCGTCGACGTGATCGACGACCTGACCGTGCAGTTCACCCTCACGGGCTCCATCGGCTTCTTCCCGCAGCAGCTCGCCAGCGCCTACTTCGGCCTGCATAGCCCCTCCGCGGTAGCCGCCGGCGGCATCGAGTACGGCACCCCCACCGTGGGCGCGGTCGGCACTGGCCCGTTCGTGTTCGGTGAGTGGATCGACGGCGACCGCGTTGTCCTCGTGCGCAACGACACCTACTGGGGTCAGGTAGCCGGGGTAGAGCAGATCGTGTTCCGCGGCATCGACTCGCCCACCGCCCGCCTCGCCGAGCTCGAAGCCGGCAGCATCGACATCGCCCTCAACCTCTCGCCCGAGAGCTACGACATCGTGGCCAGCAGCACGCAGTTCCGCCCGGTCAGCGCCGAGTCGGACCTCGTGATCGGCTACCTCGGTATGCACCAGGCCAACGCTCCGTTCGATGACCTGCGCGTGCGCCAGGCGTTCGCTTACGCCATCGACAGCGAAGCCATCATCGACGCCTTCTACGGCAACCTCGCCCAGGTCGCCAACGAGTTCGTGCCGCCGGGCCTCTTCGGTCGCCTCAACCAGGATCCGTACCCCTACGACCCTGAGCGCGCCCGCGAGCTCCTGGCCGAAGCCGGTTACCCCAACGGCTTCGACACCGAGTACTGGTACATGCCCGTCTCGCGCCCGTACTTCCCGGCCCCGCGCGACGTGGCAGAAGCCGTCGTCAGCTACCTCGCCGACGTAGGCATCCGCGCCAGCCTCCACACCGAGGACTGGGGCATCTACCTCGAGAACTACAGCGAAGGTAAGTTCCCCATCTACATGCTGGGCTGGAGCGCGGACTTCGCCGACCCCGACAACTTCATCTCGTCGTTCTTCAACGAAGCTAACGCTGTTGGCTTCGGGTACGACAACCCCACCCTCTTCGCGCTGATCTCCGACGCGCAGCAGGCCGGTAGCCTCGAGGAACGCGACTCGCTGTACCAGCAGATCGCCCAGATCCTCCACGACGACCTGCCCGCCCTGCCGTTCGTGAACCCGCGCACGCTTAACGGTGTGTGGAACAACATCGAAGGCTTCTACCCGAACGCCCTCGGCAGCACGGTTCCGTTCAACACCATCACCAAGAACTAAGCCGACCTGCTTCACGTGGCGGCGGTGGGAGGAACTCTTCCCCCACCGCCGCCACGTTGAGCGGCGCGAGCCTGATATCTTCATAGCCGGAGCCTGTATTGTTCGCTTACGCAACCCGCCGCCTGCTAGGCCTTATACCCGTCCTGTTCGGCGTCTCTCTGCTGGTCTTCATGATCCCGCGGCTGGTGCCCGGTGACCCCGCCACCATCATGCTGGGCGAGCGCTCGTCCGAAGCGCACCGCGAGCGCCTGCGCGAGGAGCTGGGCCTGAACCGGCCGCTGTTCCTCGACTTCCAGGGCGCCACCGAGCGCGGTGTAGGCGCGCTGTTCGACACGCAGTACTTCGAGTTCATGGGCGACATCCTCGTCCTCGAGTTCGGGCGCTCCATCTACTCGTTCATCCAGGTGCGCGACGGTCTGTTCCAGCGCTTCCCGGCCACGTTCGAGCTGGCGCTCATGGCCATGCTATTGGCCGTCATATTCGGTATCCCGCTGGGGGTCATCGCCGCGTTACGGCGCGGCACGTTCATCGACACCGGCGTCACCATCATCGCGCTGGCGGGGGTGTCGTTCCCCGTGTTCTGGCTGGGGATCATCTTCATCTATATCTTCGCAGTGAACCTAGGCTGGCTGCCGAGTTCCGGCCGCATCAGCGTAACCAGCGCCATCCCGCCCGGCACGGGGTTCTACGTGCTCGACGGCATGCTGCAGGGCCGCTGGGAGTTCGTGGTCGACGCGCTGCGTCACCTGATCATGCCGGCGCTCGCCGTGGGCACTATCCCGCTGGCCATCGTGGTGCGCATGACGCGCTCGTCGATGCTTGAGGTTCTGGGTCAGGACTACATCCGCACCGCCTCCGCCAAGGGCCTCTCGCGCCGCAACGTGACCGTGAAGCACGCCCTCCGCAACGCGCTCTTGCCGGTGATCACCATCATCGGCCTCAGCTTCGGCTCGCTGCTCTCGGGCGCCATCCTCACCGAGACGGTGTTCTCGTGGCCCGGCATCGGCCGCTGGATCTACCAGGCCATCGCCAGCCGCGACTACCCCATAATTCAGGGCGGGGTGCTGTTCGTAGCTCTGGTGTTCGTGCTCGTGAACCTCATCGTCGACCTCTCGTACAGCATCATCGATCCGAGGATCCAGTACTCATGAACGGCACCTCTGCCCCCGCCGCCCACGGCACCTCGCTAGGCCGCGACGTCCTCAAGCGCCTGCTGAGGCACCCCACCGGCCTTACCGGCCTGGCCATTATCGTGCTCTTCATCCTGTCGGCCGTTTTCGCGCCCGTGATCAGGCCCGGCGATCCGCTCAGGACCACGCTCGCGACCCGCAACATCCCACCAACGCTCATCATGAACAGCGCCGACCTCGAACGGCGCGGCCTCTCGCGCGGCGACTTCCCGCTCGGCACCGACGCGCAGGGACGCGACCTCCTCAGGCGCGTGCTGTACGGCGGCCGCATCAGCCTGAGGGTCGGCCTGATAGCCGTGCTGATAGCCATGTCCATCGGCACCATCCTGGGGCTCATCGGCGGCTACGCGGGCGGTCGCGTCGACATGTTCGTGGTGTGGCTGGTCGATATCCTGCTGGCGTTCCCCGGCATATTGCTCGCCATCAGCATCGTGGCGGTGCTAGGGCCCAGCCTCACCAACGCGCTCATAGCCATCAGCATCACGCAGGTGCCTATTTACACGCGCATCGTGCGCTCGGCCACGCTGGCGCTCAGGCAGAGCGAGTACGTGCAGGCCGCCCGCGCGCTGGGCTCCGGCGCGCCGCGCATAATCTTCGGGCACATACTGCCCAACAGCCTCTCGCCGCTGCTGGTGCAACTCACCATGTCGACCGGCACCGCCATCCTAGACGTGGCAGCCTTGGGCTTCCTCGGCCTAGGCGCTCAACCGCCCGCGGCAGAGTGGGGCGTCATGATCGCCGACGGGTACAACCGCTTCCGCGAGGCGCCCTGGCTCTCCATCGCGCCGGGCCTGGCCATCTTCCTCTCGGTCATCGGCTTCAACCTGCTGGGCGACGCCGCGCGCGACGCACTCGACCCCAGGCTGAACTAAGCACAGCGCACGGCTACCGGCGCTTACGTACCCAGGTCGCGGCGCGCCAACACCCAGCCGCTGGCCAGCACCAGGAGCGTGAACGCCGCCAGCAGGGCCAACAGCCCGCCAACATGCCAGCCGCTGGTCAGCGGGTCCTGACCGAACGCCCAGTAGAAGGGGGAGAGGCGCGCCAGCCACGGCACTCCGGCCAGTCCCGCTAGCCCGTTCGCCGCGTAGGCGCCCACGGCCACGAACGCGCCAGTGGCCGTGCTGACCCCGGGCCGGCCGCTGACGGCGCCGCCCAGTAGCGCCGCGGCCCCCACCACGCTGGTCAGCAGGAAGAGCGCGGTGGTGACCGCCGCCAAGTTGCCGACCGTCAAGTTCAGTTGCGCGGGCCCGTTCAGCGCCCAGATGGTGACCGAGCCCGCGAGGCTCAACACGCCCACCCGCGCCAGCAGAGCGATCACGGCCTCCAGCACGACCTGCCAGCGCGTGACCCCGTGAGCAACGGTGAGCTCGAGCGCACCGCTGGCCTCGGCGCCGGCGACGCTGCGGCTGCCCCAACCGGTGGCGGCGATAGCCAGCAGCACGAAGCCCATCAGCCCGAAGTAGGTGGCCTGCGCGTAACCCGCGCCCGACGCCATCTGGTCGAGCCCGAAGAGGCGCGCCACCTCGGGCGAGAACATGCGCAAGTACGTCTCCATCATCTCGGAGCCGCCCACGTTGGGATAGAACGGCATGTACAGCAGCACGGCCGCTACGACGCCGAGCGCCCAGGCCCACGTTGCGCGCCGGCTTTCTCTGAGTTCGCGCCTTAGCAGGTTCATGAGGGCTCCCCGCGGTAGTAACCGATGATGGTTTCCTCCAGCTCGGGCTCCTCGATGAGCAGGTCGCGCACCTCGAAGCGGGCGAGGGCCTTCACAAGTGCGTCCACGTCGCCTTCCACCAACAGGCTCAGCTGCGCTTCGGCGCCGCGCTCGACGACGCTCACGGCGCTCACGCGCTCGAGACTGCTCAGGGCTCCCTCGAGCGCGGTAGACGCCGCCACGGTGGCGCGCAGGCGCCTGCGTTGGCTGGCCCGCAGCTCGGCCAGCGCGCCCACGCGCACGAGCTCACCCTTGTGGAGCACGGCCACGCGGTCGGCGGCCGCCTCGATCTCGCTCAGCACGTGAGAGCTCAGGATCACGGTCTGACCCGCCTCCTTCGCTTCGCGCACGAGTGCGAGGAACTCCTTCTGCACGAGCGGGTCGAGGCCACTGGTGGGTTCGTCAAGCACGAGCAGCTCGGGTCGGTGCATGAACGCCTGAACCAGGCCGACCTTCTGCTTGTTGCCCTTCGAGAGCTTGCCTACTTGTTGACCCAGGTCGAGCTGCAGCCGCTCGGCTAGGCGTTCGGTGGCGCCCGGGCGAACTGGGCCGCTGATGCGGGCGTAGTGCTCGAGCAACTCACTGGCCCGCGCCCGGCTTTCGAGCCGCAGCTCGCCGGGCAGGTAGCCCACTCGGCGCCTAAGCGGCGCGCCGCCCCGGCGCGGGTCCTCGCCCAGCACGCGGACTGATCCGCCTGAGGGACGGATGATGTCTAGCAGCAGGCGCATGAAGGTGGTCTTGCCGGCGCCGTTGGGGCCGATGAGCCCGAACACCTGGCCGGCGCCGACGCTGAGGGTTAGCGGCGCAAGGGCGGCGGTGGCGCCGTAGCGTTTGGAAAGCGCGCTGGTGACAACCGCGGCGGTCACGGCTCCACGCTTTCCATGGCGGCCCTGGTGGCTTCGAGCGCTTCTGGGCCGGTGTAGAGGCCGTATGTGAGGAGCTCCAGCGTCGGCAGCGCCAGCTTCTGCAGCGCGGCGGCGTTGAGGCCGCTTTCATCCAGCGCGCGGCCTACCTGGCGGCTCAGCAGCAGCGGTGCCAGGCCCAGAAGCGCCACCAGTAGGCTGGTTGTACGCACGTCGCTGAAGCGCGACATATGGCCGGCCTGTGCGCCGTGGGTGAGCAGGGCCTCGGTTCTCTCGACGAGGCGGTCGAACAGCGCGTCGCCGGTCGCGGAGCCTTCCAGGATCATGCGGCTGAGGTAGTCGAACTCGGCTGCGAACGCTGCCGGTTCGGCAAGCCAGCGCTGCATGGTGCCGAGGAGGTCCTGGTCGTAGGCCGCCGCTTCCGTGTCTAGGAGCTCCCCGGCCACGTACTGGTCGCAGGCACGCTTGAGGCCCTCCTTGCTGCCGAAGTGGTGAACCACGAGAGCGGGGCTGACCCCCGCCTGGGCTGCTATGGCCCGCACGCTGGTGCGCGCGTAACCCGCCTGGCCGAAGAGTTGGATGGCGGCGGTGCGGATGCGGGCTTTGGCCGTGAGGTCGGCGCTCCCGTCCAACGGTGCTGAACACATGTTCAGTACCCTAAACGCCTGTTCAGTCGGCTGTCAACCGCTGAGCTTGCGGCGTCCACAGACACGTGAGCGGTAAGCTGCCAACCGAGGTAACCGCATGTCCCTGATCTCAGATCTGCAGCGACTACTCGGAGCAAACGCGGTAGACACCAGCGAAGCCGTAAGGGCGCAGCACTCTCATGGCGAGTCGTACGCGGCGGCCGTGATGCCCGACGTGGTCGTCACGCCGCACACCACGCAGCAGGTCGCTCAGCTGCTGGCTTACGCCACGGCCAACGGCGTGCCGGTCACGCCGGTCGCGGCCAACTCCAGCCTGGAGGGGCAAACGGTGCCTATACGCGGCGGCGTCTCGCTCGACATGAACCAGTTCGATCAGGTACTTGAGGCCCGGCCCGAGGACCTCCTGGCCGTGGTTCAGCC
>Ga0172382_10013205_pt1 | contig 10671 bp, 6 predicted proteins | sample Leawel138RmetaG_FD_122245 | JGI IMG/M metagenome (GOLD analysis project Ga0172382, IMG submission 122245) | Leachate microbial communities from a municipal landfill in Southern Ontario, Canada - Leachate well 138R metaG | ecosystem: Engineered > Solid waste > Landfill > Unclassified | place...
CAGGAGGACTAACGGGTCTTGCGATCCCCCGGATGCTTCGAGCAACCCAAAGATGATTCCGTTGACCACAAGTAGCGTGTATGTCGCGGGTGCAGTTCGTTGGATGGAGAGTGGTCGTTCAGGGTAGCCCATATTGATCCCTCCCTAAGGGTTCCAATGCAAATACTACACGATATGTGCCACATGTATCAAGATATTTGCGGATGGACGGTTCGCACATTGCAGGCAACAAGTCCGAAAACTGGGCCCGAGTAGAATAGTGCAACGCCATGTTCGGGCACGCGAGGTTGCCTGGAAGGTGACTCCCTGGCATCTGCTAAAGGCCAGCTCTCGCCGACTATCAAAATCAGTACTGAAGTTTTCGAACTTTTTTCGTTGAAATGCATCTATAGTAGTAGAGCCGGGGTAATGCCCACACAATTCCATATGGCTGTGCCTTTCCAAATAGCGCTTTTTACTATGCAGGAGACAGGGCCAACAGAAAGAGACGCGTTCACATCATGACAGATCAGCATCAATGTTTTGCGTAGGACACCTCCCAGTAGACACAGCAGGTTTGGCAAACGAGAAGGCGCGGGGATGCGATTATCTGGCGGGGGTAGGAGCATATCCTTGCAGGCAAGTTACGGGTGTTAGCAATGCAGTTGGCGCAGCATGGAACTTCTTATGGGTGGCCCCGGCTCTCTTCTTCTCAAAATTTGGTCAGCCGAAGCGCGCCATTTCAGATCTTTGGCAACTGAGCTATGAATTCATGCATCACACCGGCGCCGCTTGCGCAGAAGCAGGGTACTTCGTCTCGGTGGCGAATCCCAAAAGGTGCAGGGCTGGGCTATTCGAGCCCAAGACGGGCGTTTTCCGCACCGGCTGAACCTACTCGGGCTCCAGCTGATGCTTTCCGTAGCCTGGGGCGCACGAGCGATACTGCTGCCTGACGCGAGCAGGCGAACTGCACCGGGATACTCGTGCGTCAGAAGACTTGTGGTTCTTTCGGACTCAGGTGCGGAGCCGGAATGAGGTCGTGGCCGGAATGGCTTTCGCCCTGTTCATCTCAGGAGGTGAACACCGTGGGCGATCCTCAGTGGACTTCCCTGTCAGATCCGGAGTTGGCACGCATGGCGGCAACAAGTTCACAGGACGCCTACTCTGAGCTTGTGAGAAGGCACTCTGCGAAGCTCCTGAATCTTGCCTGGAGGATGTCAGGCTCTGAGGAAGAGGCGTGGGACGCTGTTCAAGAGGCCTTCATGGCCGGATGGCGAAGCATTGCCAGTTACAGGGGCGACGCCGAAGTCTATACATGGCTGCGCAAGATACTGGTCAATGTGATACTTGGCAAGTTGAGGAGCAGGGGCCGGATGCAGATAGTGTCGCTGGATGAACCAGTAGAGTTAGACGAGTCTTACATTGAGCATGAAATCGCAGATGACAGCCTCGACCCGCAAGAAGTTGTGGGGCGTATGGAAACGATCGAATCCATACGTACCGCCGTGGCTGAGCTGCCGGCAATCTATAGATCCGTTTTTGTTCTGCGAGAAGCTGAAATGCTATCGTATTCTGAAATAGCGGAGGCCCTCGACATCTCCGAGGGCACGGTCAAATCAAGATTACACATGGCAAGGCGACTGCTGAGGGAGAGACTGACTAAGGAGGTGGCTGCTGCGCGGCGAGATTGAAGCCGATGCGGCGCTCTCTTGATGATCCAAGATAAGCTGCTATGCTGGTTTGGAATTGGACGCGATAGACGCCGCAGTCCGCATCCAGACGGCATGACTCTGGGAATGTATTTGGACGGCGAGTTGCCGAAGGGGAGGACTGCGTCTGTAGAAGCTCACCTCGAGGCATGTGCTTCGTGTCGCGACGAAGTGCAGCTGTTGGCTGCACTGGGTGAAGAATTCAGGGACATGGCTGATCCTGTATGGGATGTTGAAGCAATGGTCTGTCAGGCCATGGCTGAGGTGGAGCGCGTTGAGGCCTTGCGTGCTTCTGACAGTGCGAAGGCCGGCCGGGTCCGGTCGGCGGGAGCTCGGAGGAGGGCTATGGTGCCCCTTGCGGCTGCCGTGGCGGTACTCGTGATGTTTGCGGCTTCAATTTCATCTAGTGCGTTCAGGCGTAGTCTGGCCGAGCAGGATAAGGCTCTCATCAGATCCCACTACATGATCTCCTCGAGCCATGTTGGAGGCACTCTTGATTCAAACAGTGCCAGGGTAATACGGGTGAGTGTGCCCCGTCCGAAGCTTGTGAAGGAGTGGCGGTGAGCAGATGTTCTGCAGTGGAGGCTTTGCAGGGTCACGGCCGCGAATCATGTCTGCCCTCCTGATGTCCCTGGTCATCATTATCATGTATGGATATGGAGCTGCCGGAGCCGATCAGTCGCTTGTGGTTGACGGGATGAGCCCTGATCAGTTGTATGCTCTTTCCCTGGCGCCGAAGGCTCACTTTAAGTCGGTGATCAGGCTATGGAACCCTTCCATCGGCGATCTGGAGGTCACGGCTACAGGTTACGGAGATGTGGTTGTGTATTCTCTGCGGTTGTTGGAGCATGAATACTGCCTGGCTGTGAACGGCAACACGACCGTATGCTACGGTCTGCCTGTTGACAGATCCTGTCCGGGCGGCGGAGGCGTTACGCTTATTGTCTGCGAGGACCAGATCACTCGGTTCCTGTTGGCAATGCTTGTGCCTGTAGGAAACGACCTGCCCCTTCTGGTCGGCAACTACTCCATCGAGAAGTCGGCCGGGTTCTATTATGGGGGGCGGGAGAGTGTCAAGGTCAAGCTTGTACCGAAGCTTCCGGGAAACGTGGGGAGAACCGCATGGATTGATAAGGCGTCAGGTGTATTGCTCAGCCTTGAAGATGTGAATTACTGCGGAGATGTGATACAGCGTCTTCAGACTCTCCAACTGGATTGCACTCCTGAACTTGATGAAGAGCGGTTGAAATGGGCCAGGCTGGCCCTGACGATGGCTGCCCGCGATAGCGTAAGAGGATGGGCAATGACGGTGGATTACGCCTCGCAAGTTCTTGGCTTCAAGATTGCGGAGCCCAAATGGATACCGCCAGGCTACCAGCTGGCCGGCGTAAGAGTGCTTCAGGGTCTTGAAGGCAGCCCGTCGCTTGCAGGCGGCGTTGGGGGCGTTGCTCAGCTTGTCTACTATGATGGCCTTGGCATGATATCGCTCTACGAAAGAAGTGTTCCCTGGTGGGCCGCCTCCACGCTGGAGCCCGAGGCTGGAAATGTGATCGAATGGGAAACGTGCGGGATTAGATATGTTCTTGCCGGTGACATAGATCCGGGACTCCTCCTCAAAATGGCCCGTAGTGTGGGCTGACAGAGCCCCCCGGGCTGCCCCGGCGAAAAGAACAGCGCGCTGGAGGGTAAACCCCTCTGAGCAGAGAACTACCCATCAGGGTTCAAATTCCTGCTCAGAGGGGGTTACTCTATTTTGGGAGGATTCTGCTTTGTCCACGCGGCCGATCTGCACCTCGATTCGCCGTTTGCGTCGCTGAAGGCGGGTTCGCCGCGGTTGGCACAGGCGTTCATAGACGCGTCAAGAGCTTCACTACAGGCCCTGGCGGGGGTTTGCATCGAACGCGGGGCGGATTTTCTCGTGCTGGCGGGAGATGTGTTCGATGCCGAGCAACAGAGCATCAGGGCACAGTTCGAGCTTTTCGAGGCCCTTTCAGAACTTGCCCGCCAAGGAATACACACATACATAGCGTACGGCAATCATGACGCCCTGTCGGGATGGCGGGCGATCCTTGACTGGCCTGAGGAGGTCCACTTCTTTGGCGCCGATAGAGTGGAGTCATATCCAGTCTCCGTCGGCGGCGAGGTGGCGGCGGTCGTCGCGGGGATTAGTTACGCCCAGCCTGCTGTGGTCGAAAACCTGGCTCTCAGGTTCCGCAAGAATGACGGCGACCCGTTCACCATAGGCGTTCTCCATTCCAATGTGGGCGGCGATCCTGCGCATGAGAACTATGCGCCATGCACCCTCTCTGACCTGGTCTCCACCGGCATTGACTACTGGGCCCTGGGCCATGTGCACTCGCCCCGGGTGCTGTCGGAGAGGGATCCTGCGATTATCTATCCCGGCTGTACTCAAGGAAGGAACCCCAGGGAGACGGGGCCCGGCGGTTGCTTCGTGGTGCATGTAGACTCGGGGGGCTGGGTGGAGTACGAGTTCGTCCCGGTAGATGTGATCCGCTGGCATGTTGCGGACATACACATTGACGGCATGTCCAATCTTGGAGATCTGGTTGAGGAGGCAAAGGCCGAGATTGCCAGGCTTGCTCAGGCGTCCGATGGCCGCTCCTGCGCTGTACGCTTCCGTCTCTTCGGGCGCGGGCCCGTCCACAGCCAGCTGGCTGAAGGGGGCGGGGCAGACGATCTCGTGTCAGCGGTCGGAGAAGATATCGCACCGGGTACGCGATTCGATTGGATCGAGTCGATACAGGATTTCACCAGGCCCGATGTGGACAGGGATGCGCTCCTGGCCGGGGGAAGCTTGATCTCCGACTTCCTGTCACTGGCCGACGAGGCAAGATCGGGTCCTGGGGCCCTAGAGAGAATCAGGGAGATGCTGGCCGGGGACCTGGCACACCCCAGAGCGGCAAGAATCATCAGGGACATGAGTGATGAAGAGCTTGTAGCACTTGTGGACAGGGCGGAGTCGGTTGGGATCGGCCTGCTGCTGGGGGAGGAGGTGTAGGAGTTGCGCATACTTGAGCTGCACATAGACGGGTATGGAGTCTTCCGCGACCAGCACGTCCAGGACTTCGGAGATGGTGTCGTGCTCTTCTCCGGCCCGAACGAGGCGGGCAAGTCCACTTTGATGTCATTTGTGCGCGGGGTTCTGTTCGGGTTCGAGCGGGAGTCTCAAGCAGGCTACTATCCGCCTCTTTTGGGGGGACGCCACGGCGGGAGGCTCGTTGTTGAGATGCGCGATGGTGATGAGGTCGTTGTGGAACGCTACGCGGAGCGGGGACAACCGAAGGCTCCGGCCAGTGTAGTAGGGAACATGTCGAAAGCCCTCTACTCCAATGTATTTGCGTTTAGCCTCGCCGAACTTGCTTCATTGGAATCGCTTGGCTCCGAAGAGGTGCGCGCGAGGATATACAGCGCTGGTGCGGGCCTTGGAACGAGAACTCTGCCGGAGGCGCGGAAGGCTGTCCTTTCAAACATCGACAAGCTCTACAAGAGGCAGGGCAAAGTGCCCGCAATCAACGTTTTACTTCGGGAGATTGCGGAACTGGAAAGACTCTGTGGAGACCTTGCCAGCAGGCCGGCGGAGTTTAATGAGGTTGTGCGAAACATGGATCGGCTGGCCAGTGAAGAAAGACGGGCCCGGGAAGAACTAGATGAAGCGAAGGCCCGGCATCTGTGGTTCATGGCTCTTGTGGCCAGCAGAAAGACATGGGAACAACTCCTGGCTGCGCGGACCCTCCTCGATGCCCTTGCAGAAGAGGATCGGAGTGGTGGTGAGGCGCGAAGGGAGGCCGTTCTGGCTCTGGAGTCGGAGATACACCGCCTCAAGCTTGAGCAGGCAAGCTTTGTCCAGCTGGCCGACGCCATCTTCGAGCTGGAAGCTGCCGCACGCGAGAGAAGACGAGCATACGAGGAACGCCTGAGAGAACTGGGTGGCGCATGGGATGGAGAGAGACTGGACTCTGTGGATGTGTCGCCAGGCGTTACCGATGAGATACGGTCCTCGCGGGAGCGAATCGCGAGGCAGGACGCCGAGGTGCAGCGCCTTGCAGAAGTGGTTCGGGTGAGGCGGGAGGCAGCGGATGAGGTCGAGTTGAGGCTGAGCCGGCTCCAGGAGAGGCGCGAGGAGCTTGGCGAGTCTGACTACGACGCGAGGGATGACATTGTTGCGCGAATCGGCAGAATAGGTGAGGCGGAGGGCCGGCTCGGGAGGATGGGCGTTCTCGAGGCGAAGGCCGAGGGCGCCCAAGGAAGAATGGACGCGGCGCGCATAGTCGCAGACGACAAGGTGGAAAACGTGCAATCTGCGAGAGACGAAATCCGCCGGAGCAGGGGTTTTTCACGTTGGCTTGCCCCCGTTTCCACAGTGGCGCTTTCAATCATTCTGGCACTAGTCATGGACCGCGGAGCGGCCGTCTCCTTTGCTGTTGTGCTTGTGGGGGTATGTGCGGCGGCCGCCATGGCCTTGCGGGCGCTCGGGAGGACGCGTGATGCAAATAGCAGGTTCGAGAGGGCGACGGGGGAGGCTGAAAAGGCTGAAGAGGCCTTCCGGGAGTATCGGGATGAACACGGCGCTGTCTGCGATGAACTGAGGAGATTGAAGCACGAATATTCGCTGGCATGCCGCGAGCTATTCTACGAGGACGATGTTGACAGTGTGAGGCTTGCGCGTGAGAGGGATGCGGCCCGGGATGACCTGGAGGCCTGGGACGAGATGCTTCGCCTGGACCGAGAATGGAAGCAGGCCGCGGAGGATTGCAAGCGGGCTGAGGGCGAATGGAAGAGGGCCTCAAAATCGCAGAATGATGCGGCCGAGGAGCTAGGGCGCCTGCGCGAGGAATGGAGAAGCTGGCTGGGCGCGCGGGGGATGGATTCCTCTTTCGGGCACGATGCGGCTGAGAGGACTGTGGACGCGGTGCGCGAGGCGAGGCGGGCGCGGCAGTTGGTGATCGATGCCGGGGCGAGGCTTGATGATGCCAGAGAGCGTGCGCTGCAGTATGTGGAGGATGTGAACGCGGTCGCAAGATCGCTGGGGCTTGAGGAGACCGACATGGATCGGGCATCTTTGGCGGTTGAAGAGCTGGTTGCCATGGCAGAGGAGGCTAGGGCCGACCGGGAGGCGAGGGAGAGGGCGAAACTGGCAGTGCGTGAACTTGATGCGCAGTTTGCCCCGGCATTTCCCCCGGATGATCGCAAGCGGGCAGAGGAGTATCATCTGCTGCACACTGCCGAGGAGATAGCCGCCCTGTGCGAGGATGCCGAAGAGCGGCGGAAGGCACTCGAAGTGGAACTGAACCGAATCGCGGAAGACCGGGGCCGCCTGAACGAACGGAAGCGGTCGATGGAGCGTGATGATGACATAGCAATGGCCAGCCTTAAGCTGGCATCGGCTGAGAGCAGGCTTGCGGAGAATACACGGGAGTGGGCTGCCCAGAAATTGTGCCTTGAGCTGCTGGATAGGGCTTGTGAGAAGTATGAGCGTGAGAGGCAGCCCAGGGTGCTTCGGGATGCGTCAGAGGCGCTTGCCGCGATAACCGGGGGGCGGTGGCAGTCGGTGATAGCCAGGGTTTCAGGCCTTGAGTCCCTCGATGTGATGGACGAGCACAGCAGGGCGCTCTCCCACGCTGCGCTGAGCTGCGGGACTGAGCAGCAACTGTACCTTGCAGTCAGGTGCGGATTGGTCCGGGAGTATTGCTCCCATGCTGAACCGATGCCGGTGATGATCGATGAGGCGCTGGTCAATTTCGATCACGAGCGGGGCGAGGCGGCTGCGGGTGTTTTGGCGGATCTTGCCGATGTTACTCAGATCATGGTGTTCACATGCCATCCTTACATGACTGAATGCTTCAAGCGCACAGGCAGAGTGACGGCGCATTTCGAGTTGGATGGAGCCGACATCCGGCCGCTTGCGTGAGATTCTCCCCTCCAAGTGGGGCATCTGTTCCCCGCCCCGTTCCATGGAATCGGCACATTTGCTTGCCGAAAGATCACGCAATGTCTGAAAGAGGAAAAGAGTTGCCAGAGGAGAATTGCACAACTTACGCGGCGAACGAGACCAGGGACCTCACGGGCCCTTATGGGTTCGGCCGCATCTTTCAGTTGCGTTCCCCGGCGGAGGGGCATCAAGAAAGAGGGATGGGGATTGGATTGAAGAGAGTGTTGGCGGTAGCCCTGATCGTGGTCTTCTTGTGTTCAGTTTCGGTTGCTTCGGCTGCCGGCTCACTGTTGCCCTTTGATCATGAGTGGACGGCGGCTGAGGTGAGAGCCAGGATCGCTGCTGGCGCCAGAGTGAACGCGAGAGACGATGATGGCTGGACGCCCCTGATGTTTGCCGCTGAGCATTCCGATGTTGAAGCCGTTACTGCTTTGCTTGAGGCGGGCGCAAATGTGAACGCCAGGTCAGCGTTTGGTTGGACGGCATTGATGTCGGCGGCCCTGTACAACACTGACCCTCAAGTCATTGCCAGGCTTATCGAAGCCGGTGCCAGCGTCAATGTAATGGCGGAAGACGGCTCGACGCCTCTGATTCTCGCGACGTACAATGACTCTCCAGCGGCTGTGGGGCTGGTTCTGGCCGCTGGCGCCGATGTTGATGTAGAAGACATTCGTAGCTGGACTGCGCTGATGTATGCGGCTGGATGGGCCGACATCGAAGCCATTTCCGCCTTGCTCGAAGCGGGTGCAGATGTGAACGCCAGGTCGCCGCTGGGATGGACGCCGTTGATGTCGGCGGTTTCATGTGGCTACTGGCCCTCGGAGGTCCGCGAGTTTCAGTGGGAGGATTTCGATGACGATTGGGAGTGGGATGAGGATGGCGACTGGTCTTGGGATGAGGGTGAGGACTGGGCCTGGGATGATGATGGCGACTGGGCCTGGGATGATGATGAGGACTGGGAGTGGGAGTGGGAAAGCGCGTGGGATGAAGAGCAAGACTGGGAGGCAGAGTTATTAAGCAGGGAACCGGATCTCCTAGTCATCAGGGCATTAATAGCCGCAGGCGCTGACGTGAACGCGTGCACAGCGGATGGCTGGACTCCGCTGATGATTGCAGCCTTGAGCAATTCATGCCCCGAAACCGTTGAGGCCCTGATCGCGGCAGGAGCCGAAGTGAGTGCAAGAAATGAATACGGCCAGACGCCGCTCATACTTGCGGTTGAAAACGACATGAACACCGAAGTCGTCAAGATGCTTGTGGCTGCCGGCGCAACAGTGGGCCCGGAAGATGAGATTGGCAGGAGCCTCCTAGCATTTCCGGCCTACGTATCAGACCTCGAAGCCGCCAATTTGTTGTTGGCCGCTGGCTCTGATCCCAACGCAAGGGACCAATTCGGCTGGACGCCGCTGATGTACGCGGCAAGATACAGCGCTGATTACAGTGTAATCGCGCTGCTTGTTCGCGCGGGGGCCGGCGTCAATGCAATGATCGAAGATGGCACGACTCCGCTGATGCTTGCAACGATTGATGGCTCTCCAGATGTTGTCGAACTGCTTCTGGCCGCAGGTGCTGACGGAAGTGTACAAGACGAGGACGGCTGGATCGCGCTGACGTATGCAGCGAGATTCAACCCAGATCCTCAGGTTATCGCCGCGCTTATTCGGGCGGGCGCGCCCGTAGACCACAGAGATGCATATGGCGCAACACCGCTGATGCATACAGGCTTTAACCCGAACCCTGATGCGTCCGGCCTTCTCGTTGCCGGCGGCGCCAACGTGAATGCCAGAGACGCGAGTGGTTGGACTCCTCTGATGTTCGCAGCGGCAGGCAGCATGAATCATGACGCGATCGCTTTCCTTCTGAAGGCAGGCGCTGATGTGACCAAACGGAACAGTGAAGGTGCAACGGCTCTCATGATCGCGGCCGCCAATCCCGAGAACGTGGAAGCGCTTGGGCTGCTCATAGAGGCAGGCGCTGATGTGAATGGAAGAGACATAGACGGTTGGACACCTCTGATGTGGGCGGCAGCCATCAACCCGGATCCGAAAGCGATCACGGTGCTTGTTGCGGCAGGCGCCGACCTGAATCGCACCGACGAAAGCGGGTGGACTGCGCTTATGATGGCAGCTACGTACTGCGAGAGCCCGGATGTCATCCTTGCGCTGCTTGAAGCGGGCGCTGACGGCAAGCTGAAGTCGCACGACGGAATGACAGCCTTCGATTACGCGAATGACAACGAAGGCATCAAAGGCACCGACGTGTACTGGCTGCTCAATGAGGCCAGATTCTGACGATTAACTATTCGGTTTTTCAAGGAAACGATTTGGGGCGCTCCATGAATCCATGTTCGGGTTGCCGACTGCGAGTGAGGGTCGGTCTATGCATTCAGAGTGGACGCAGGAGGGTACCCGCTGGTTTGCGTTCGTGGGATATGTCTAAAAATGAGTCACTTTTCGGGCGCTGGGGTATAACTTTTAGACGGGGCCCGTCTAACTTTTATACATTTGAGGCCGAGAGGAAATACTAGGCAGGGATAATCCGGAAATCAATGGCACATTAAGCCAGTACAATACACTAAATGGGTATACAGAAACGCATAACCCCATATATTAGATCGCCGAGCGGGAAAACGTCTAAATCTTAGACGCCTCCGGTCTAAAAATTGATCATTTGTCGCCGCGATGTGACTAAAATTTAGACCCATCGCCCATAAACCCCGCTCACCCCACCCCAGGCAACTCCTAAGAAGCACGTTATCTAGACCAAACGGCCGAGGCCTGAATCATAGGTAATCCAGACTCAAGGATCGCGCAGAACTTATTAAGAAGGCCCATTTAGCCTTTCTAACCAGCCAATGCCCGTGTGCAGACTGCAAACTGCAAGCTGCAAGCCCATGACCTCAGCCTCAGCCTCAGCCGAATCTCCGCTAGATCTCAGCTAAATATCGCCATCATGACCCCGGCTGCCACTGCCGATGCTATCTGGCCTCCTACGTTTGCGCCCATGGCATGCATCAAGAGGTGGTTGTTGGGG
>Ga0172382_10013206_pt1 | contig 10671 bp, 19 predicted proteins | sample Leawel138RmetaG_FD_122245 | JGI IMG/M metagenome (GOLD analysis project Ga0172382, IMG submission 122245) | Leachate microbial communities from a municipal landfill in Southern Ontario, Canada - Leachate well 138R metaG | ecosystem: Engineered > Solid waste > Landfill > Unclassified | place...
ACTTGGTATTGTATTTACTGAAAAATCAATACCTTTGCAGTCCATTTTTGGAAAACTTTAATTATAAAAATAGTTGTATGCCAACGATTCAGCAGTTAGTTAGAAAAGGGAGACAATCAAAGGTCGACAAGAGCAAGTCTCCAGCTTTGGATTCCTGCCCGCAAAGGAGGGGGGTATGTGTCCGTGTTTATACCACGACTCCCAAAAAGCCAAATTCAGCCATGCGCAAGGTGGCCAGGGTGCGGCTGACAAACGGCAAGGAAGTCAATGCGTACATCCCGGGAGAAGGACATAATCTTCAGGAACACTCGATTGTATTGGTGCGCGGCGGAAGGGTAAAGGATTTGCCCGGAGTGCGTTATCACCTGGTTCGCGGGGCTTTGGATACCGCAGGCGTAGAAGGACGCACACAAAGACGGTCCAAGTATGGTGCCAAAAGGCCGAAAAAATAGAAAGACCGGAAGACGCTGTTTCCAGGAATTTTGTGTCTTGATACTTGCGTCTTGTGTCTGGAAATGATTTAGTGGTTTGGTTGAGTAAATGATCCGGTTCACGGAAAACTGAAGCTCAAATAAGTCACAGCCAATTCGAATAACACTAAAGGGAAACAAACAATGAGAAAGACAAAACCAAAGAAAAGGATCATTTTACCGGATCCAAAGTTTAATGATGTTCTTGTAACACAGTTTATTAACAATCTGATGTATGATGGAAAGAAATCCATCGCATACGGCATCTTCTACGATGCGCTTGAAATTGTCGGCAACCGGGTGAAGAATGAGGAGCTTACCCCACTGGATGTCTGGAAAAAGGCGCTGGAAAATGTAACTCCTGCCGTTGAAGTGAAGAGCAGACGGGTGGGGGGGGCGAACTTTCAGGTACCCATGGAAATCCGACCCGAAAGAAAAATATCCATCTCGATCAAAAACCTGATCCTGTATGCCCGCAAGCGTTCAGGAAAATCCATGGCCGATAAGTTAGCCGCGGAAATCCAGGCCGCGTTTAACGAAGAAGGTGGAGCGTTCAAGAAGAAAGAAGAAACGCACCGCATGGCCGAAGCCAACCGTGCATTTGCCCATTTCAGATTTTAAAAGGGGATTGTCCCATTTTGATCAGGTTTAGCATAAGAGATAAGAAGAATGGCTAGAGATTTAAGATATGTGAGGAACATCGGCATCATGGCACACATCGATGCCGGCAAGACAACCACCACGGAACGGATTCTTTTCTATACGGGTCTTACCCACCGGATTGGGGAGGTTCATGAGGGAGCCGCGACGATGGACTGGATGGAGCAGGAACAGGAAAGGGGAATTACCATTACTTCTGCCGCGACAACAGCCTTTTGGCAACATAACGATATTCAGCATCAAATTAATATTATCGATACTCCCGGACACGTTGACTTCACCGTTGAAGTGGAGCGGTCACTGCGGATACTGGATGGCGCCGTGGCACTCTTTTGTGCGGTTGGCGGCGTGGAGGCCCAGTCGGAAACCGTATGGCGTCAGGCGGAGAAATACGGGGTTCCCCGGATCGGTTTCGTCAATAAGATGGACCGGCAGGGAGCCGATTTTAGCAATGTGGTTTCGGAAGTGCGTCAAAAGCTTGGAGCGAACCCAATTCCGATCCAGATTCCGATTGGCGCAGAGGAAAAATTTGAAGGGGTCATCGACCTGATCGAAATGAAAGCCATCCGGTGGTACGACGATGCCGCCCTGGGTACGAATTATTCGTTAGAACCCATCCCCGATGCGATGATGGACCAGGCGATGGAATACCGTGCAAAGCTGGTGGAGGCGGTTGCCGAAGTGGACGATGCGCTCCTTGAACGTTTTTTTGAAGACCCGGATTCTATTTCCGCGGAGGAATTGAACACCGCGATTCGCAAGGCGACCATTCAGGGATTGATCGTTCCGATGATGTGTGGTTCTTCCTTCAAAAATAAGGGCGTTCAGCGCTTGCTGAACGCGGTGTGCGCGTATTTGCCCAGTCCGTTGGATAAAGGCGAAATCAAAGGGATTGAACCCGGAACAGACAAAGTCCTTGTCCGCCACGCCGATACCACCGAACCGCTGACAGCCCTGGCTTTTAAAATCGCCACGGACCCTTATGTGGGGCGTCTGTGTTATATCCGTGTTTACTCCGGTGTCCTCGATGCCGGGCAGATGGTCCTTAATTCCCGGACGGGCCGTAAGGAACGGATATCACGCCTTTATCAGATGCACTCCAACAAGCAGAACCCGAAAGAGCGGGTTGAAGCGGGTGATATTTGCGCGGCCGTGGGATTTAAAGATATCCGCACCGGCGACACCTTGTCCGTGCCGGATCACCCGATTGCCCTCGAAAGCATGGATTTCCCGGAACCGGTGATCGGGATTGCCGTTGAGCCTAAAACCCAGAAAGACCTTGACCGGTTGGGCATCGGATTAGCGAAACTGGCAGAAGAGGACCCTACGTTTAAGGTCAACACCGATGAAAATTCCGGACAGACCATCATCCGTGGTATGGGTGAACTTCACCTGGAGATTATCGTCGACCGCCTGAGACGGGAGTTTAAAGTAGAATGTAACCAGGGTAAACCGCAGGTGGCCTACAAGGAAGCCATCAGCAAGACCGTTGAATTGCGCGAGGTATTTAAGAAGCAGACCGGTGGACGCGGTAAGTTCGCCGATATTATTGTCCGTGTTGAACCGGGCGAAGACGAAAAACCAGGGCTGACCTTCGTGGATTCGGTGAAAGGAGGCAATATCCCGAGAGAGTATATCCCTTCTGTTGAGAAAGGTTTTAAGGAAGCGATGCTGAATGGCCCGTTGGCCGGATTCCAGCTCGACAGTCTGAAGGTGACCTTGCTGGATGGTTCATTTCACGCGGTCGACTCGGATCAGCTTTCCTTTGAAATCTGTGCCCGCCAGGCCTTTAGAAGCGCAGCTTCGAAAGCAGCCCCAAAACTCCTGGAACCCATTATGAAATCAGAGATTGTGACTCCTGAAGAATACATGGGTGATATCATCGGCGATATGAACCGTCGTCGGGGACAGGTGCTTGGAATGGAAGAGAAATCGGGCGCCCGCGTCATCAAAGTGGCGGTGCCGCTGTCTGAAATCTTTGGATATGTAACCGTACTTCGGACCTTATCTTCAGGCCGGGCGACCTCGTCGATGGAGTTTTCCCATTATGAGGAAGTTCCAAAGTCACTCGCGATCAAGGTACTCGAGGAAATTAAAGGTAAAGTAGAATTATTATAATTAATCTCACTATGAGTCAAAAGATCAGGATCAAGCTGAAATCGTATGATCATAACCTGGTTGACAAGTCGGCTGAAAAGATCGTCAAGACTGTGAAAACAACAGGTGCCGTTGTGAGTGGGCCTATCCCGCTCCCAACCCACAACCGCGTTTTTACCGTTCTTCGTTCGACGTTCGTGAATAAAAAATCACGCGAGCAATTTCAGTTGTCTTCGTATAAAAGGTTGATCGACATTTACAGCTCAACGGCAAAAACAATCGACGCCTTAATGAAACTTGAATTGCCAAGTGGCGTGGAAGTAGAAATTAAAGTTTGATAACCTGTAAAAGAAAGAAAAATGACAGGATTAATCGGTAAAAAAATCGGAATGACATCCGTATTCAGTGTTGAGGGGAGAAACATCCCATGCACTGTGATTGAAGCCGGTCCTTGTGTGGTCACACAGGTGAAAACGGTTGAGACCGATGGCTATGAAGCTTTGCAGCTCGGATTTGGTGAAAAGAAGGAGAAGAATACCACCAAGGCGGAGTTTGGCCATTTCCGGAAAGCCGGAACGGGACCAAAGCGACAGGTCGTTGAGTTTCGTAATTATGACGGGGAGTATAAACCCGGCGATATGATTACGGTGGGGGTCCTTGACGTGGAAGGTTGGGTTGACATTACCGGCGTGACAAAAGGAAAAGGGTTCCAGGGCGTGGTGAAACGTCATGGTTTCAGTGGCGTAGGCGGAACAACCCATGGTCAGCATAACCGGCTGAGGGCACCAGGTTCCCTGGGTGCGTCGTCATTTCCATCCAGGGTCATGAAAGGAATGCGCATGGCCGGTCGGGATGGCGGTGATAATAGGACCGTTCAAAACCTGAAAGTTCTGAAAATTATTCCGGAATCAAACCTGGTCGTTGTGAAAGGATCAGTTCCCGGTGCAAAAGGTTCAACCGTAATTATTTATCAGTAATGGAACTACAAGTAATCAATACAGCCGGAAAGGAAACCGGAAGATCGGTCGTCCTGAACGATCAGATCTTTGGAATTGAGCCCAACGACCATGCGATTTACCTGGACGTCAAACAATACATGGCCAACAACCGCCAGGGGACGCATGCATCCAAGGAAAGAGGCGATGTGGCCGGAAGTACCAGGAAGTTGAAAAAGCAAAAAGGTACGGGAGGTGCACGGGCAGGAAGCATTACATCACCCGTATTCCGTGGCGGAGGCAGGGTGTTTGGGCCCCGCCCCCGGAATTACAGCTTTAAACTCAACCGGAAGGTTAAAGCGTTGGCACGTAAATCGGCCCTGACGTATAAAGCAAAGGCAAGCGATATCCTGGTACTGGAGGATTTTGTCCTGGAGGCCCCGAAAACAAAAGAAATGGTGGCGATTGGTAATAATCTGAATATTACCAATAAAAAGTCGCTTTTCGTTTTACCGGAAGAAAATAAAAATATATCTTTGTCATCCAGAAATTTACAGGATATATCTATTGTAACTGCTTCCAGATTAAATACATACCAAATCCTGAATGCGAAAAAAATTATTTTTCTCGAGAGTTCAGTTGGTAAAGTGGAAGAACTATTTAAGGTTTAGGGGGATAAGAAATGGACATTTTAATTAAACCCATCGTGACAGAAAAGATGACGGCTTTAGGGACAACCCTGAACCGTTATGGTTTTGTTGTGCGGAAGGATGCCAATAAGCAACAGATTAAGAAAGCAGTGGAGAGTCTTTATCAGGTCAACGTGTCTTCAGTGAATACCATGATTTATGGCGGAAAACGGAAAAGCCGCTACACCAAGAGTGGGATCATCAACGGTAAAACCGGTGCCTTTAAAAAGGCGATCGTTACGCTGACTGAAGGAGACACGATTGATTTTTACAGTAATATTTAATTCATAAAAATGGCAGTAAGAAAATTAAATCCAGTTACTCCGGGTCAAAGGCATAAAGTAATAGGTGCTTTTGATACGATTACTGCATCAACGCCTGAGAAATCATTGTTAAAGCCCATGCAAAGGTCCGGTGGTCGCAATAACCAGGGACGCATGACAATGAGGTATATAGGCGGAGGGCACAAAAAGAGATACCGTCTCATCGATTTCAAACGAAACAAAGATGGTATCCCTGCTCGTGTAGAGTCTATTCAGTACGATCCAAACCGTACCGCCCGTATCGCGCTGCTGGTCTATGCTGACGGTGAAAAGCGCTATATGCTTGCACCAAACGGCTTGCAGGCAGGTCAGACGGTATTAAGTGGTTCGGGTATCGCACCTGAAATTGGCAATTCGCTTCCGCTTGGGGAAATACCTCTTGGAACTTTGGTCCACAATATTGAACTTCACCCGGGGCAGGGTGGGGTCATGGCGCGTAGTGCAGGTACTTATGCCCAGTTGACATCCAGGGAAGGAAAATACGCCATCGTAAAGTTGCCTTCCGGCGAATCGAGAATGGTACTTGTTTCTTGCAAGGCTACTGTCGGAACTGTTGGAAATACAGAACATAACCTGGAACGTTCGGGTAAAGCTGGTCGCTCCAGGTGGTTGGGAAGACGGCCACGTGTACGTGGTGTGGTCATGAACCCGGTCGATCACCCGATGGGTGGTGGTGAAGGAAGGGCTTCCGGAGGACATCCGCGTTCCCGTAAGGGGCTGCTGGCAAAAGGGTATAAAACCCGTGCCCCGAAGAAGATTTCCAATAAGTACATTGTAGAAAGACGCAAGAAATAATAAAAGGAGAAGAATATGAGTCGTTCATTAAAAAAAGGTCCTTTCATTGCCTGGAAATTGGAAAAGAAACTATTGGCAATGAATGATTCGGGCAAAAAGTCTGTCGTGAAGACCTGGGCCAGGGCATCAGTAATCTCTCCCGATTTTGTAGGGCATACCATTGCTGTTCATAATGGGAATAAATTTATTCCGGTTTATGTGACCGAAAACATGGTTGGCCATAAGCTTGGCGAATTTGCACCTACAAGAACATTCAGGGGACATGCCGGAAATAGGAAATAGATGCTTCTCATTTAACGATTAAAAGAATTTACGATGGGTGCTAGAAAAAGAAATAAAGCAAACGAACTGAAAGAAGCAAGGAAAACGCAATATGTGGCCATCTTGAAGAATTGTCCTACTTCCCCGCGAAAAATGAGGCTGGTTGCCGACATGGTCCGTGGCATGGAAGTGGACAAAGCGCTGGATGTCCTGAAATTTTCTGCCAAGGAAGCTTCCGGTAAAGTCGAAAAATTATTGATGTCGGCGATTGCGAACTGGCAGGCGAAAAACGAAGGAACACGCCTGGAGGAAAGCAATCTGTACGTGAAGACAATCGCTGTTGATTCGGGACGTATCCTGAAACGTTTACGGCCTGCCCCACAGGGAAGGGCGCACCGCGTTCGGAAACGCTCCAATCACGTAACCTTGTGCATTGATAGCAAGAATGAAAAAACCGATAACGAATAAATAATAGTACATGGGACAAAAAGTTAATCCAATCGCTAATCGTTTAGGAATTATCCGTGGGTGGGATTCCAACTGGTTCGGTGGAAACGACTATGGTGACAAGCTGATTGAAGATTCGAAGATCCGTGAATACCTGAATGCCCGCCTGGCAAAGGCCAGTATTTCCCGGATTATCATTGAGAGAACCCTGAAGCTGATTACCATTACGGTTCACACCTCAAGACCCGGTATTATTATTGGTAAAGGTGGTCAGGAAGTTGACAAGCTGAAGGAAGAATTGAAGAAAATCACGAATAAGGAGGTTCAAATCAATATCTTCGAAATTAAAAGGCCCGAGCTGGATGCTAAGATCGTGGCCGGTAATGTCGCCCGTCAGATTGAAGGTAAGATTGCTTACCGGCGCGCGGTGAAGATGGCGATTGCCTCTACGATGAGAATGGGGGCACAGGGAATTAAGATCATGGTTTCCGGACGACTGAACGGCGCTGAAATGGCCCGTTCTGAAATGTACAAGGATGGTCGTACCCCTTTGCACACCTTAAGAGCCGACATTGATTACGCCCTGGCGGAAGCGCTGACCAAGACAGGATTGCTAGGCGTGAAAGTCTGGATATGCAAAGGCGAAGTGTACGGCAAACGTGACCTTTCCCCGAACGTGGGCCAGAAGTCAGCAGGCGGCGCACCCGCGGGCGCACCGCGTGGCGGCCGTGGCGGTAACGACAGAGGCGGTTTCAGAAAGAAAAGAAAGTAGTCGGAAACCTTTTAATTGAAAAAGGATGTTACAACCAAAAAGAACAAAATTTAGAAGAGTCCAGAAAGGACGGATGAAAGGCAATGCCCAACGGGGTAATCAGCTTGCATTTGGCTCTTTCGGTATAAAGACGTTGGAGTCGGCATGGCTGACAGGGCGACAGATTGAGGCTGCCCGTGTCGCCGTGACCCGGCACATGCAACGTCAGGGTCAGATTTGGATCCGTGTTTTCCCCGATAAACCCATTACCAAGAAACCTGCCGAAGTGCGTATGGGTAAAGGTAAGGGTGCTCCTGAAGGATTTGTTGCACCGGTAACGCCAGGACGTATCCTGATCGAAGCCGAAGGCGTGCCGTTCGAATTGGCAAAAGAAGCCCTTCGTCTGGCTGCCCAAAAACTGCCGGTCATCACTAAGTTTGTTGTCAGGCGTGATTATGTTGAATCTGAAAAAGAAGATTAACCATGAAAACATCTGAAATCAGAGAGTTATCAGACAAGGAAATTCTGGAGAGAATTCAGCTTGAAAAGGAAACCCTGGTCCGTCTGAATATGAACCATGCTGTTTCTCCGCTCGACAACCCCATGAAGATCAAGGTCGCCCGCAGGAATATTGCCCGGCTGAAGACTGTCATGTGCCAGCGGGAAATCAATCACAATCAGAATTAATTCGCGTAGGTAATGGAAACAAGAAATCTGAGAAAAGAGCGTATCGGGGTAGTGGTGAGCGACAAGATGGAGAAAACCATCGTGGTGGCCGTTAAATTGAAGGAGAAACATCCTATTTACGGCAAGTTCGTGAATAAAACCACCCGTTTTCACGTTCACGACGAGCAGAAAACCTGCCATGTTGGCGATACGGTAAGGATTATGGAAACGCGTCCTTTAAGTAAAAGCAAGCGGTGGAGGTTCGTTGAAATAATTGAAAGAGCGAAGTAATCATGATACAACAGGAATCAAGATGTACAGTAGCCGATAACAGCGGAGCGAAAGAAGTGCTTTGTATCCGTGTATTAGGCGGAACCCGCAAGCGCTATGCGTCGTTGGGCGATATCGTGGTAGTGTCTGTTAAAAGCGCTATCCCAAGTAGTGAAATGAAAAAAGGGACCGTGACAAAAGCCATCGTGGTCAGAACCAAAAAGGAAGTCCGTCGTCCCGATGGAACTTATATCCGGTTTGACGACAACGCCGTGGTGTTACTCAATAACGCCGGTGAAATGCGCGGTACCCGGATTTTCGGACCTGTGGCAAGAGAACTGCGTGATCAGAACATGAAGATCATTTCACTTGCACCAGAAGTACTTTAATGCGTAAATGGCAAAGTGATGCAGAGAAAATTACATATTAAGAAAGGTGACACCGTTGTCGTAATCGCCGGAAACGACCGGACCCGGCAAGGTAAAGTTTTGGAAGTCATCCGGGATAAAGACAGGGCAATTGTGGAGGGCGTGAATATCATTAAAAAGCATACCAAACCCAATGCGGCAAACCCGCAGGGTGGAATTATCGAAAAGGAAGCGCCAATCCACATCTCCAATTTAATGCTTCTCGACCCAAAAACCGGCGGGAAGACCCGCGTGGGAAGGAGACCCGGGAAAGACGGTAAATTAGTGCGTTATTCAAAAAAATCTGGAGAGGAGATTAAGTAATGGCTTATACACCAACACTTAAAAAGAAATATTCGGACGAGGTCGTTCCTGTACTGATCAAGGAATTTGATTATAAATCAGTGATGCAGGTTCCGAAATTGAATAAAATTGTCCTCAATCAGGGTGTTGGAGCTGCAATTGCCGACAAAAAAATCATTGAAGTCGCTACAGAAGAGATGACAATGATTACCGGGCAAAAGGCAGTCCAGACCAAATCAAAAAAGGACATCTCAAATTTTAAACTGAGAAGGAAGATGCCGATCGGGGTTCGGGTAACACTCAGGAGGGAAAGAATGTACGAGTTCCTCGAACGTCTTATTGACATTTCGCTGCCCCGCATCCGCGATTTTAAAGGTATTGAAAGCAAGATGGACGGACAGGGAAATTACACATTAGGTGTTCCTGAGCAGATTATTTTTCCTGAGATCAATATTGATAAGGTTAACCGGATTAACGGTATGAATATTACTTTTGTGACTTCTGCAGAAACAGATGAAGAAGGTTATGCCTTGTTGAAAGAATTAGGTTTACCTTTTAAAAACGCGAAAAAGAAATAAGTTATGGCAAAAGAATCCATGAAAGCCCGTGAAGTGAAAAGGGCAGCGCTTGTGGCAAAATATGCTGAAAAGAGGGCCAGACTTAAAGCAGAAGGTGATTACTTCGGGTTGCAAAAGTTGCCCCGGAATTCCTCCAGGGTGCGTTTGCACAACCGTTGTAAGCTGACAGGACGTCCTAAAGGTTATCTTCGTCAGTTTGGCATTAGCAGGATTAATTTCCGGGAAATGGCCTCGCAAGGATTAATCCCCGGAGTTAAAAAGGCTAGTTGGTAATTCATAAAACAGAAGTAATGAGTAAGATTACAGATCCAATAGCAGATTATCTGACGCGTATCAGAAACGCGCAGAAAGCAAAACACCGCGTGGTGGATATCCCGGCGTCAAATATCAAGAAGGAGATCACTAAAATCCTGAAAGACAAAGGGTATATTCTGAACTATAAATTTGAGGAGGATGTCAATTATCAGGGGAACATCAAGATTGCCCTGAAATATCATCCGGAAACCAAGATCCCGGCTATCCGGGCCATAACCAGGGTTAGTAAACCCGGATTGAGAAAGTATTGTGACAGCGACCAAATTCCCCGTGTGCTGAACGGCCTGGGGATCGCCATCTTATCCACTTCCAAAGGGGTGATGACCGACAAGGAAGCGCAAAACTTCGGTGTGGGTGGTGAAGTGATCTGTTACGTTTATTAAGGAAGGAGGAAGAATCATGTCAAGGATAGGTAAATTACCGATTGAAATTCCCGCCGGGGTAACCGTCAACATTGCCCAGGATAATACGGTCGTGGTCAAAGGAGCGCTCGGCGAACTGAAACAGTCGGTGAACCCGGATATTAAAATTGCGGTGGAAGGTACGCAGATTCTCGTGAAGCGGCCCACCGACCAGAAAAGACACCGTGCCCTTCACGGGTTATACCGGTCACTGATCAACAATATGGTTGTAGGTGTTTCGCAGGGTTATGAAAAGAAAATGGAACTGGTTGGCGTGGGATACCGCGCGGAAGCCCAGGGACA